>Ga0100394_1002217_pt1 | contig 16123 bp, 10 predicted proteins | sample CryGeymeta201518_FD_81549 | JGI IMG/M metagenome (GOLD analysis project Ga0100394, IMG submission 81549) | Groundwater microbial communities from Crystal Geyser aquifers in Utah, USA - Crystal Geyser metaG 2015-18 | ecosystem: Environmental > Aquatic > Deep subsurface > Groundwater | place: USA... | reverse complement strand
GACCACCGCCGCCGAATCCACCGCGGCCACGTCCGCCACCGCCGTTGCGGTCTTCCCTGGGCTTTGCGATGTTAACGACCATGCGACGACCATCCATCTCGTAGTCATTGTACATCTCGATGGCTTTATCGGCGCCCTCTTTCGTCGCCATCTCGATGAAGCCAAAGCCTCTTGGTCGTCCGGTGTCACGGTCGGTGATAAGGGCGACCTCATTAACCTCGCCGGCGTTACTGAAGAGCTCCTTCAGCTCCTCATCGGACACGTTGAACGACAGGTTCCCAACATACAACTTCGATTCCATTTACCTCTTCCTTTCTTCTTGCTATTATCGATCTACGAGGCCCGATTTGCACCGGCTCCCTGCCAGATGGACCTCACGTCCGGCGGAACCGTCGTTCTCAGGCGATGTGGGTACATCGCCTCCGAGAGCCTGTTCGGGAACGCCGGCGAATCGAGCCAAAGGCAAGTGCCGGTTTCCGGTGGGAGCGTTCGACGGGCTCGTACCCGATTCCCTCGAGATGGCGGCGCTCAATGCGATGCTGCAGCACCGTCTCAATCTTGTAGACCATCTCTTCATCCAGGTACGACATCAACGTATACGCGTTTCCGACAGCATGGGCGCGGCCGGTTCGTCCGATGCGGTGCACATAATCTTCAGGCTGCATGGGGACATCGTAGTTGACCACGTGAGAGATACCTTCCACGTCAATCCCACGGGCAGCAATATCGGTGGCAACCAATACTCGCGAGCGTCCTGCCCGGAATCCCTCCAACGCTGCAATCCGTTGTCCCTGGGAGCGGTCGCCGTGGATAACTGCGGCGCGAATGTTGCATCGCTGCAGTTGGGCCGCAAGTCGGTCCGCGCGGCGCTTGGTACGCGCGAAGACGAGAACGCTGGACATCTCCTCTTCTTTCAGCAACTCACGAAGGGCTTCCACCTTCTGCAGTTCTGGTACGGGAAATACGGTCTGCGCAATTTCCTGAGGGGCGATGGATGTCTCCACCTGAATACGAGCGGGATCTTGCGTGACCTCTGTTGCCAGGCGCATGATCGCTGGCGGCAAGGTAGCGGAGAAAAGCATTGTCTGCCTTTTTCGCGGCAACTGGCGAACAATCCGTCGCAGGTCCGGAAGAAACCCGATATCCAGCATGCGGTCTGCCTCATCCAAAACCAGTACTTGCAAGGAGCTAAAACGGACATTGCCGCGCGCCATGTGATCAAGCAGACGTCCCGGTGTGGCAACCAGCGCATCAACGCCTCTCCGAAGCATATTCTCCTGAGGTCCCAGACCGACGCCACCAAAGACGGCGCCGACTCGTAGCGGTGTGTGCTGGCTCAACTGCGCGCCTTGGTCGGCCAACTGTAGAGCAAGCTCCCGAGTGGGGACCAGAACCAAGGTTCGGACAATGTGTTTGCCAAGCTTCTGCCCGAGCGTATCCTGCAGTGCGGGCAGCATGAACGCGGCGGTTTTGCCCGTGCCGGTTTCTGCTGAACCCAGCAAATCTCTTCCCTCCATGGCGATGGGTATGGTGGCCGTCTGGATAGGGGTGGGCTGTACGAAGCCCATGGACTCAACGCCCTGCTGTAGGCGGGAGTCAAGCTGGAACTGACTGAAACTCATGAATCTCCTGTGAGCGGTTTAGTATGCCGAGGTGAACAACCGCTGGGGACACTACGGGTCAGGAGAGCAAAAAGAGAGGAGATCAACGCCTTAACAATATGGGGCAGCATTCTCAAATCGAATTCACTTATCTCTAACGACAGGAACTATAGCACAGTCGGGCGTCCGTTGGCAAATGATTTTAGAAAGTTTTTTTGTGCGGCGCGGGGTTATGAGTCCGCCGGGAGGTTTTGACGCGCCCCCGCGGAAAGAAATATAATGCCATGCAAGTCCACTCAAATTCAGGAGTCTTATTGACTGAAAAACGAAGTTCGCTACCCATCGGCGGGGAAGCCATCAACGCAATGACTCACGGTGTCGGCGTAATCCTCAGCATCGTGGGGCTGGTGTTCCTGGCGATCATCAGTTGCCGCCGCGGCTCCGCCTGGCACATTGTGGCCTGCAGCGTGTACGGCGCAACATCGGTCGCCCTGTTCGCTGCATCCACTCTCTATCACAGCACGCAGAATCCACGCCGGAAAGACATCTTCAAGGTGGCGGACCATTGCTGCATCTACCTGCTGATCGCTGGCAGCTTCACGCCCTTCGCCCTGGTCAACTTGCGGGGAGCATGGGGATGGTCTCTGTTTGGGGTACTTTGGGGGTTGGCTCTATTGGGGATTCTATTCAAGATCTTCTTCATCGGGAGATTCGAGGTTGCTTCCACCGTATTCTACCTTCTCATGGGCTGGCTGGCGATCATCGGAATTAAACCCATCATTGCTGCGGTGCCGCCGACGGGTGTCGTTTTGCTGATCGCGGGCGGACTCTTCTACAGCGTGGGAGTTATCTTCTACGCCTGGAGAAAGCTGCCATACCACCATGCCCTTTGGCACCTGTTTGTTCTGGGCGGGAGCATCTGTCACTACTTCGCCGTCGTGGCCGGGCTCTTTTTTTGACGCGCATGAGGTCGCACGTCGGGACTTGCCGCTATCGGGAAGGGGCCTGTGCGTAACGCCGACGGCGACCGGGGGATGGAATATTGACGAAGATTAGCACTGCCACGACGGTGCGCAGGATGCCCTCAACCAAGCTATCTGGGATTGTCGTTGGTCTGATCGCCATGAACACAACAGGAAATCCATTGGCTAAACAGGTGAGAGTCGACGTCAACGCCATGCCGCGCGTTGTGTTTACCGGCGATTCGCAGACGTGCGGGCGCGTCGGAGCGATGGACTATCCGCAGATGCTCTCATGGGAAATGCCGGCCCGCGTGATCAACACCGCGGTGGGTGGCACCAATACCACACAGCTTCTTCATGAGATGACCGGAGGGATAGCCAGCGTCATTCGCGGAGAGAGAGCGATCCGCGGCACGAACGTTCCGTGGCACGCCGGTCCGTATCCGGGACAGTACGTGAGAGTCGGCAAGCACGAGTACATCATCGACCGAATCGAGGCAGTGGACTACGCCCAGCGTGCATCGAATCTCTGGATTACCGAACCGGCAAAGGAGGACTTTGAGGGCACTGACTACGCCATCGAGGCGGGCTGGCGCGTCAGGATTGCGGAACAGCGACCCGACTATGCCTGCTTCATGTATTCGGTGAACGATTCGGGTAAGACCTCAGAGCAGTTCGTCGCAGATTTGGAGGAGATTCTGCGGCGCACGCGCGATATCGGGGCGCAGCCCCTATTCCTGAGCGGCGTGCCTTACATGGACTCCAACAAGGGAGGTTCCCATCCCGGAGGCAACCAGCGCGTCGCCGTGCGCGCCTTTGACCTCGCGAAATTCTGTGCGCGATACTGGCTCCCCTTCGGAGACGTGTTCTCTGTGTTGATGGCTCTGGACGAGACCAGCACCAGCGTGTGGCGGGACACCGTGCATCCGACCACTGACGGTTCCATCACCGCAATCAAGGCACTGAGACACCTGTTTCGCGACCTCGGAGTACTGGACAACCCGTACTACGTGCGCGGGTATCGCGCGTCGCAGAGATTGCGAACGCCAGGCACAGTCATGTCACCTCTCAGCACCAGCCAACCCGACTACAATGCAAAGAACGAACCCCGGGAGAATGAGTTCGATCTCGCAGCGATCCGCGTTCGGGATGAATATGCCTTGATCGACGCGGCAGACGGCAATATGCTTCACGCCGATACGCCTTTGGTACTGCAGTTTGGTGTGGGGAGCCCTGCACAACTCTCCGCCGCGCAGATGGAATTGGTGGTTGGGAATCCGACGCGCGTCTCCATCTTCGACTGGGGAAAGAAGAAATGGAGGAAAGTGGCTGATGGGAGCGGCAGGCTGTCTCTTTCGCTTTCCTCCGACAGCCTTCGTCAAGCAGACCACGCAGGGGCCTTGTGGGTTGCCCTGACCGGCGGCCGTGAGGGGGTGGCTCTGGACTACGCCGCGGTCGTTCTGGAAGGAAACCTAAAGGCTTTTCGCTCCCGCGCTGCTGAGCAACCCGTTGCTTGGCCCGATCCCCGCGACTTGCGGTGGCCGGTGGATGGGGAAAACCTCATTGCCAACGGAGACTTCTCTCTCGCTGAAGGTGGATGCCCCGCTCACTGGCAGCGACGTAACAGGAACGCTGTCTATCTTCCCGCGGGAGTAGTCGTCGCAGGAACCGGTGACTTTGTTGAGGAGAAGCGCGTCCACCAATTCAGGACCTCAGGCAAACGGCCGATGTCGGGCGTTCGCCCTCTGGACATGCTCCGAATCGCTGACGGTCCCGAAGACGCGAGAGGCAGTTTTCTTATCGCGGAAGTGATTGACCAGCAAGCTGTGAGAGTGCGCCGGTTCCCACAGCAACCACACGCAGCTCTCGGCTTTGAGATTGTGCGTTCATCTGGCTGCGGCGTTGTTCCTAGTGGATGTTTGGTGGAGTGCCGGAAAGGCAGTGGCTGGCAAACGACCGTCTCTGATGTGCAGCCCGGCAGATACGTTCTCGGCTTCTTCTATCGCGCGTTCGATCCCATGAAGATGGATGCCGAACACGCGCCGGGTCGGATCGTCACTGTCAACGTGCGCATGAAAGGCAACCAACAACTGCTCAATGCGAAGAGTCTCGTCACCAGCTTCCAGTGGCAGCGGGCGTGGGTGCACTTCGACGTTCCCGAAGTTGGCACTCCTCGCTTACGTTTAACCGGCAACAGCGCCACCCCTGTCCAGTTCACCGGAGTCAGTTTGCAGAGGGCTTCCTCTGTCGCGGACACCGCGGGTCTGTGAAGGCCAGCCGAAATTGACAACGCCGCATTATTTGCATAGAATGTCCAGCAATCGTGGACATAGTATGCAAGTTTACGGAGAACCCTATGAATGAGATGGCTGCCCTTCGACAGATGACAAAGAGTGCGGTTGTCGACTACCAGCAACTGAGCGGGCTTCTTTCGCGCTACGGCAAGTCGCGCGACAAGGTGCAAAGGCCCTTGGCGAGTGAAAACATCGTTCGCGTCAAGAAGGGGTTGTACGTATTCGGCGATCTGCACCGGCGCGCTCCGGTGGGCCGGGAGCTTTTGGCGAATCTCATTTACGGCCCATCCTATGTGAGTCTGGACTACGCACTGAGCTACCACGGGCTGACCCCCGAACGAGTTGAGGCAGTGACCTCCATCACAACGGGGAGGTCCCGTAAATTCCAGACTCCTTTCGGTGTTTTCTTCTACCGCGGTGCCAGCGAAAAGCGATACGCGACCGGCGCGGTCATCGAGCACGTTCACGGAGTGTCTTTTCTCATTGCCTCTCCTGAGAAGTCCCTGGTGGACAAGGTTTGGGCGGACAAGCGGTTCTCTGGAACTCGTCTATCTGATTTTGGCCCATGCCTGACCGAGGATCTGCGAAGAGAACGATACGACCTGTTGTCCCCGGACGCAACGAGGCTGGCGGGGAGCGGGAAGGCATACGATTCGCCGAAGATCCGTTTACTGCTTCGTTACCTCAGCTCGTTGCGGGAGAACAGCGATGCATGGTGCAATTCGAGACATGCTCAACCGATACGACTGCCGGACTGCAGATGACTACGTCAATGCCCTTCGCGAGATTTTCCAGGAGCTCGCCTGCCGGGGCTGTGGCGCGGCAAGTTCTTAGAACGCGCCGCGTTCTGTAAAGGAATTGTCCATGCCGACTTGTCAGTACCACGCGAGATGAAAATTCGGCGTGCGACGATGCGAGTCATTCCGCATCTGCACTCCCCCGATGGTGTCGGGGCAGGTTCCATCCGCGTTTTCATGGGAATCTCCCATGCCCGCTCGGTCACCACGGAAGATGCAAACGGGAGAGAGTTCTTTTCAACCGCGAAGCCGCCAAGGCCGCAAAGAGCCTTTGCGTTCTTTGCGTCTTCGCGGTTTATTTTCGAAGGGAGACATCACCGTTGAGGACGATCAACCCAATCGCCTGCATACCCCCCATCCTTGCCATTGCTTGCTGGAGCTCCGAGTGGTGCTACGCTCATCACCCTCCCAACACCAAGTACCCCATTTACCGCTTTGCAGACGACCGATTGCCGGAGGTCGATGGATATCCGCGGGATTGGGAGAGTGTGCCGCAGCGATGCCATATCGGCACCGAGGCGCTGGAGGACACGGTGATGGGGCATGGGACAAACCATGACTTGGGAAGCCTCGACGTGGACGTGGTGGTGGGGTGGAACGACAAGACGAATCGACTGTACTTCCTGTATCGAGTGGACGACGACGCTCACGTATTCACTGAAAAGTGGGGGGACATTTTTGAGATCGTGGTGGACGCGGACCATTCCGGCGGGCCGTACCACAGTTTCGCCGACGTGGATGAGAAGACGGAAGAGCGGCTGAAAAGCGCCCAGTGCCAGAACTACCATATCTTCACCCCGCCGGGGAAAGGACATCCATGGGCGTGGGTGTGGGGATCGCAACAGTGGTTGGTGAAGAAGCCTTGGGCGCGGCACGCGTACCGTTGCGATTTCCAGCAGGGCGAACCCGGACGGCTGTGGCTGGAGTTCTACATCACTCCGTTCGACTACGCCAGTTACCGTGGAGCGAAGTATAGCGCAGAGCACGATCTTGAGCCGACTCAGATCATCGGGCTTTCCTGGTCGGTACTGGATTACGACAACAGCGACACGAAATACGAAGGTTTCTGGAATCTCTCCCATCACACTCGCATGGATCGAACCGCCGATCTATTGCCCAACTTCCGGCTGATGCCTTGAGTCTACGCCCTTCCTCCCACGCGAAACGGCATAGAAGCGAGGCAAGGGCCTACATGCTGAACAGGGGTCCACAGGGACAGCAGAGAGGTTGTCGTTACTCCTTCTGCTCCCGTGATTGTTCAATGTCCATCGCTCGTTCCTGGGCGGGCGAGAACGCTTCACGCTCTCACATTGACTGTGCTCGACCGCCGTTCTATTCTGCCTCCTATCGTCTACCAGCAGACGCTGAATACAGGAGCCTGCCATGACCCCTCGCGAGCGTCGACCTTCGCCGCCTGGCGTAAGCAGGGACTGTCCCGAGGAGCAGCAGGCAAACTGGTCGTCATTCGTCGGCGAGGACGGCGGGACGGGCATCGGGAAGATCGAATGCGGATGGATCCCTCCACTCGAGGGAGTAACGATGGAGGAACTTCTTCTACTTTGTGGAGTTGGCGAAGGCTGGCGCCCGCGGTGAGTACCTGAATACTCACAAGTCCCCCCTGTGAACTGGAAGAACAACTGGGGCCCATCGAGGAGACGCTCAGTCCGCATGTCACCAAAGGAGAGATTTCATAATATGAACACCGCACAGTTCTCCATGTTCCGACGCATCGCGGCCTTCACCGTTTTCGGACTCGGTCTCCTCGCTCGCGTGTCGGCGGAGTCCGTCGTCATCAATCTGCCCTTCACCTCCGGGCAAGGATGCGTGGTCTCCCCAAAGGGAGCAATGGTGGGTCTGGAGTTCCTGAAGACCTCGGCGCCGGACCTCATCTATCTGGAAGCCGAACAGGCAGCCGGTCTTGCCATGCAGGAGGGGAGAGGTGTGTTGCGGGATGCCGCGTACAGCGGAGGCGCGTGCGTTTCCCATGTCACTCACGCCGAGTTCCCCCTCAACATGGCCGCACCCGGCGAGTACCAGGGATGGGCGCTGACGTACCTCCCATCCGCCGGAAGCTGGAATCACCAGGAGTCGATGGACAAAGGGAATCCGCAGCGGATTACGGACAGCGCGCAGGGCATCTTCGGTCAGTGGTTCTGGAGCAGACTGGGCAAGTACAATTTGGCGAAGGGCAACCACACCTTTATCCTGCACAACTGGCTGGGCGGGGCCCGACTGGACGCACTGGTTTTCAGCCGCAACACCGACCTGTCTCTGGAGGACATCTGGGGATCGCCGTTTTTAGAAGAGAAAGGAACCGGAGTTGTTGTGACTCAACAGGTTCTGCCATCGGGAGTTCTGAAGTGGGAGCGAATCGTCGCGGACACGGAGATGAACGACGGTTCAGTGGGGGTCGAGGTCAGTACCGATGGAGGCACATCATGGGAGCCGGTTTCCAGCGACGGCGACCTGTCGCCCATCCGGGTGACTGGCGACGGGAGGGATGTTCTCCTGACACGGTTCCGTCTGAAGGTGTCGCCGGAGGGCAAGTCGCCTCTTCTTCGTTCCGCGAAGGTACAGCTCTTGCTCGCGCCCGACGCGGAGGTCACCGCTGAAAATGCCCGCTTCCGGGTTTCGTTCAGCCGGAAGACGGGAACGCTCTGCGGTGTCTTCAACAAGGCGACCGCGACCGTTGTCGCACCGCTGCACGTTCAGCGTCCGTTGATTGGCCTGGCAGTTCGCGAGCCGGGAGCCACCCATCAGACGGTGATTTCTCCAAACGATGTTGAGCTTGAGAAGATCGACAGGAACGGGAAGAGCCTCATCCTCAGCTACCGTGCGCTGGATGGTGGAATCAGGATCGCGTTGCGCATCGACGTGGACTCGACACCCCTCAGCAAGTGGCAACTCTCGGTACGCAATCTCAGCAAGATGGAAGTCATTCGGATCGATTTTCCACTCATCGCCAACGCTGCCATCGGAGACCCCAATGATGACGAGTGTGTTCTCCCCCGTACCGGCGGATGGCGCATCGGGAACCCCGCCGCAAGCAAGGCGTGGAAAACGACTTACCTCGGCGGCGGATCCATGAGTTGGATGGATTTGTGTGACGCGAAGTCGGGTCTATACCTCGCCATGCTGGACAAGCAGCTCACGTCCACGGAGATGGAGTGCGCTCCTAACGAGGGTCAACGCGGCGCGGATCTCACAATGAGAACACACACCCTCGTGCGCGCCGGCGAGTCGAAGACGCGCGACTACGCGGTGGGCGTCCACGTCGGCGACTGGCACTGGGCGGCTGACCGCTACCGGGAATGGGCGTATTCATGGATGAAGCGCCCGCACAACCCGGAGTGGCTCAAGTGGTGTGACGGGTGGGCGCAGGCAATGGGCAACGTCAAGTTCAGCGGCATGGCCGGTCTGCTGCAGCGAATGAAAGCGGACGGACTTAACTACCTCCAATACTGGGGACACATGGCCGACGGGCTCGATCAATGCTGCGGCAATTTCTACTGGCCGGCCCCGTCGCTGGGTGGCGCCGAGGGATTCAGGAAGGGCGTTGAGGAAGTTCACAAGGTTGGCGGGCACGTTACCGCCTACATGAATTGCCAGACGTGGACACGGGATAGCGCAATCAATGAATCGCTGCGGAATACCGCAAAATCGGACCTGCCCCAGGAGGCGCTGAATCTTGTCCGCCCGCTGGACTGGTTCGAGCAGTGGCGGCTCTTTCCGTTGGACGGGAAGCCGATGGGTTACTATGCAGACACCTTGGGATGGTATATCATGTGTCCCGCGTCGCGGGGCTTTCAGGAGCACCTGCGCTTCTGGATCGTCGACATGTACTGCAAGCGATTTGGCGTGGATGGGATTTACATCGATCAGACCGGAGCGACCCTCGCAAAGCCCTGCTACAATCTGAACCATGGGCATACCGATATCGGGGCCTGGGGCATGGGGAATGTCGAGCTTCTGAAAATCTGCATCGAGGAGGCGAGAAAGATCAATCCCGATTTTATCCTCTCCATCGAGGGCGCGGGAGACGCTCTGGGGCAGTATGCAAATCTGCACCTTATATCCGGTCTCTGTACCGATCCCGAAGTCTACCACTACACCTTTCCCGATCATATCCTGATCAGTGGTTTCTGCAACAACTCGCCCCTTTCCCGCGAACAGCGCGTCAGCCGCGCGTTTCTTAACGGCGACCGGTTCGACGCCTGGGTGAACGACCGGTTGATGCAGTCCGCAATTCGACTGCGCCAGCGAATCAAGCGATGGCTGTACCCGGGTCGGTTCATGGACACGGTTGGGCTCTCTGTCTCCGATCGTCGCGTGCTTGCCCGATGGGCTTGGTGTAACGAGCCGCGAGAGAAGGCAATCGTTTTTACGTTCGACAACGAACACGAAGTGTCTGGCGCGACGTGCAGTTTCTCCCTCCCCAAGGGTTGGACAACACCGAGGTCCTTCTTTCTCTTCGACCGGGAGGGCGTGGTCACGCCAGTGGAATTCCACAACCGAAACGGTCAGATGTTCTTTGATGTTCCTGCCAGCACACTTTCCGCCGGTCTGCTCCTATACGCAACCGGTGTGGCGACGCTGCTGGATGTCTGGGATGAGACCCAAGTGGGTGGCGTTGGCGGAGATCGAATCAAACTCAACGTGCTCAACCTGGGAGATCAGGCACTGCCGGTAAAGGTTGCTCTTTCGGCAGAACCGCCCCTCGCTCTTGCTGGGAACGCGGTGGCGCTCACGGTGCCTGCCCGCGGCACACGGCAGACCGAGGTTCATGTCAGCGGAACGGATCAACTCAAGGGGTTTGGCAACGTGAGTTTCGGTCTAACCTGGCCCGGAGGGAAGAAGAGCGGTCAGGCTCTCATCCATCCGATTCTTCTCAATGGCGGGCTTGATATTGATGAAGACTCGGACGGCTGCCCAGACTTCTGGTATCCCGGAGGAACCACCAGCAATTTCCCGTACGGAATCGAGAACGGCGCGTTCTGGGTTCAGGGACAGGAAAAGGAATTCCAGTACCTCATCCAGCATCTGCCGCTGAAACCCAACACCAAGTACCACTTCTCGGGGAGAATCAAACGCTCCGCCCCTTCGAGCAAAATCTACATGGCGTTGGTGGAGTTTGTTGGAGAGAAGGGATATCGAATTTACGGCATTGGCGACGATGAGAAGCTGCCCGCTAACGAGTGGCAGCGGTTTGAGAAGACCGTTACCCTGGGCGATGCCAAGTCCTGGCGAAGCAGCGCCGCAATCTATCTCTACAACACCCACACCAACCTGCGGGCATGGTTTGATGATATTGAGTTGAGGGAAGTGGAGTGAGCTTAACGAGCGAAGGTGGCGTTCTTATTTACGTTCCACCTGGAACTCGTGTAGAATAAAAAAACTGAACCGAGAGGTAACTCAAGTGCGCTTGACCCAAAAAGAGAAGGAACAACTTACCAGGGAATTGGCGGATTTTCTCGGTACTGAATCTGAGGTCCGTAAGGTTGTCGTCTTCGGCTCCTTTTTTGAGTCGGTCGATCCGCACGATCTCGATGTCGCTGTGTTTCAGGACGGTCAGGAGGGATATCTCTCGCTCGCGATGAAATACCGGAAGAAGACTCGCGAGATTGCTCAACGAATCCCTCTGGATATCATTCCTCTAAAGGCAGGATGTACAACCCCCGCGTTTCTATCGGAAGTAAACAAGGGAGTCACGGTCTATGAAAAGAGGAACTGGACCTCGCTGCGCTGTGTGAAGTCGTCTGACGCGAATCGATCCGACTATTGTAGTGAACGGTCGCCGTACCGTTCACGGTAACGTTTTCCCGTACCCCACAAGAGATAGGAAGCGTCAAACTGATGGGTGGAACCTGTACAGGAAGCGATAGCAAAACACGACGGTGAACGGCACGGCGACCGTTCACTACTACGACGGGTGTCAATCGGGAGGTACACCATGAAGCGTTTCACCATGACTGTTCTGTTCTGTCTCACGGTTGGGGCCTTCGCTTGCTCCGAACCTATCCGCTCGGACGCCAAATGGTCCATTCACACGCAAACCACAGCGGAAGACTGGGCTGCGGTGACGGCGGGAGAGAACGTGGCCCTGGGAAGCGCGGCGACCTTGCGGCCTGCGCCGGATTATGCGCCCACCCATGATGACGGGGACGCGGTGCAACTGGTAGACGGAAAGCTGTCCACGCGACCAGACTCGAACCTCTTCCAGGACAAAGCGTCGGTGGGGTGGGCGTACCAGTCCTGTGCGCGTATCGTGATAGATCTGGGAAAGTCGCAGTCGATCGGGCGCGTCGTGGCGAGATTCCAGACTTCCATCAACAACAATGATGTGACTCCGAAAAACCTCAATCTTGCGCTGAGCAATGACGGAGATTACTTCTCTCCGGTGCGGAGCCTTGCGGAGAAAGTTCACGATCAGGACAACCCCGCTCTGACCTTTGCACCCCTGCCGCCAAGTCGGGCTGGAGTGCATGCCTTTGTGCTGGAAGCCGGATACCAGGCGCGGTATGTGCGTCTGGACGTGGTCACAAAGCAACACTTTATCTGTGACGAAATCGCCGTGATCGCCGCGGCGGGGCAAGTCCAGGCATTACCTCCAGCTCCGGAGGGCACGCGGGAGTACTTCGACAACCTCTTCGACCGGCGAGACCAGTACCAGAAGCTCATCGCGCCAGGCAACCTGATCGCGGGGAAAGAACTGCAATACGCACCCCAACCCAACTACGGTCTGACGACGGATGGAAAGGACACGAGGGACCTCACCGACGGCCGGTTCGGCGAGCGGACCGATGAGCGCATCTGGTTTGAGAAGGGCGCGGTGTGCTGGCAGCACTCCCCGCTGGTGACCCTCTTCGCCGATCTCGAATCGGTGCAACCCGTCAAGGAAGTCGTCGTTCGACTGCTTGGCGGCGGCGAGCAGGGAAGCCTGCGTTTCCCCGATGAAATCCGAGTCTTGCTCAGCAACGATGGCAAAGACTATTATCTCGTGAGCGACCGTCATCGCCGCGGTCTTGACGACCTGTCGCCCAAAGCCTGGGATCTTCCGGAAGAGAATCTTGCGTGGGTCCACAATTTTCGTCTGCCTGTCGGCCACAAGGCGCGGTACGTCGCCCTCCAGATTGAGTACCAGAAACAGTTCATCTGCTCGGATGAGCTGGCTGTCGTGAAGGGGACGGACAACCTTCCCGTCTTCACGCCCTCCGAGGAGAAAAGAGTGGTCATCGTTACGAGGGGCGTCGCCTTTTCCTCACTCCACCCACAGCATCCGATCTGTGCCAACATGCCGCTGCGGACAAAACTATCGTTGCTCGACGCGCGGCCCGGGAAGGAGAATGGGACTGCCTGCAAGGTGCTCGTGGACTTTCCCGACACCGTGAGATTCGTCACCGAGGGATTCACTCCCGAAACAGTGGTTCACGAGGGACGCAGCTTCAACCGATACAGCATTCCCTGCAACCGCGGCAAGGTGGAGGAGTTCATGCTCCAAAGCCTCCTGCCACCGGGAAAGACTGACACGATGTACCTCTACGGGGATTCCGGTAACGGGCCGGAAAATGAGAGAAAAGTCACCTATCAGTCCATTGAGATTCCGCAAGCGCGGCAACCGAAGCGCCTGCACATTAGTCTGGCATGGAGTAACATTGAGTTCCTCTATGACCAGTGGCCCAACTATCTTGAGGCAATGGAGCATCTCGGCTTTAACTGTGTCGCTTGCTTCCCTCGTTACTGGAAAGAAGCGGACGTCGCAAAGAACCAGTCCATCCTGCAGGCGGCCCGCGAAGCGGGATTCCAGATCATCGTCAACGAGTCTCCCGCCGGTGCGCTCAGTAGTGATCGCCAACAGGAGGAGACAAAGTCGGTTATCAACGGAAAGCCGGGCGAGCACGTCTGTCCCTCGTACCGCGGACAATGCTACCAGAGAGAACACGAAAGCTTCGGACAACATGCGGCGTGGTGTCGACCGGATTACCTCTTCTATGATATCGAAGCCTTCTGGAGCGGTTCCCAGGAAGCGCCGCGGTGCGACCGGTGCAAGGAACGCTACGCCGCCGGGAACTTCAAGGACTGGGACGACTTCCGCGCAGCGATGGGTATCGCAATGCACAAGGACATGAAGGGCGCCATTGAAAAAGCCCTCGCCGACGCGGGGATCAAACAGAAGGTCATCTATGGCAGCTATCGCACCCAACCCATCACTCCGCTGAATGACGGACTCTTCCAGTGGCGAACGCTTTACCCCGACCTGCTGCAAATCGCGATGCCGAGTCTGTACGTCGCCGGAAACCAGATAGCCGTCGCCAACAACATCTCCCAGAACCGCGCCCTCATGCAAACCAACGACATCGTCCCCTGGCTCAGTCCGGGAACCTACGGAGAATACGAACCGGTCCGCACCCGGGACATGATCCTCGAATCCTTTGCCAACGGCGCGCGCGGAATAACCTATTACTACTATCGCAACTTCGACCCGCTGCATTTCAAATATCATGCGGAGGCGGTGGACATCGTCACCCCTATCGAAGACCTCTTCGTGGACGGCAAACCTGCCGAAGGGCTGAAGTGCGACAACGACAAGGTGAAGTTGTGCGGCATGACTCTGGCTGGTGAGTTCGCGGTGTTGGTGTCCAACTACTCTAACCTTCCTCCGGAAACGAAGGTGAAAGTGACCGTGCCGGTGACCACCGCGTCACCAGTGTGGGATTTGCACAGCAGGAAGCAGATTGCCACGGTGAAACCGGGGCAGAGCTTTGAGGTAACCCTCGGAAACATCGCCGCGCACCTGTTTTACGTGGGAAACAAGTTTGCAGGGAGAATACCGTAGAGGGCGGAAGATTGGGGTGTTGGGATGATGTGGTCTTGGATTGGTGGAGGTGAAGGATGCAGAAGGTGATCCTGATTGGGGATTCGATCCGCATGGGTTACCAGGACGCGGTCCATCGGGAGCTTGAGGGTGAGGTGGAGTTCTGGCAGCCGGAGGAAAATGGAGGGACCACGGAGAATGTCCTCGTCAATCTGGACGAGTGGCTTATCGTCCGGCAACCGGAGGTGTTGCATATCAACTGCGGTCTGCACGACCTGGCGGTCGACTCCGGCAGATCGGAGCAACGCGTCCCCCTGCCGAAGTACAGGGAGAACGTCGCGCGGATTCTCAAGAACCTCCAGGAAACAACTTCAGCGAAAGTGATATGGGCGTTGACCACTCCGGTCAACGAGCGGTGGCATCACGAACGGAAGGGCTTCGACCGCTGGGAGGCGGACGTCCTCGCCTACAATGACGCGGCGCGTGAGGTCGCCGCTCGGCTGGGGGTCCCGGTGAACGATCTCTACAAAGTGGTCATGGACGCTGGTCGCGATGAAATCCTGACGGAAGACGGGGTCCACTTCAAGCCGGAGGGATCGGAGATACTTGGTAAAGCGGTCGCGACGGCGATTCGCGAGGAGGTTGTGTAAGCAGTGGCGTTGACGTCTCAATTGTCGAAGTATGTGAGTAGCAGGATCCGTGATCGGGGAATGGACTACTACCGGAGCGGCGCCGTTGAGATCGTAAACGGGGACTCTGAGGAGTTGCTCGCCGTGGTCCTCGGTTCAGAAGCTTACGAAATAGACCTGTTTCGTGAAGACAAGACCCTTTACGGTGCCTGCACTTGTCCGTATTGCAAAGGCGAACTTGACATCTGCAAGCACCTCTGGGCGACGCTCCTCGCTGCGGAGAAGAAGGGGTACCTCAGAGGGGAGGACAACACCGACCCGCTGCGCCTGGAGTTAGACTTTGAGGAGGAAGAGGAGGACGAAGAGGAGGACATGGAGTATCAGATCGTGTTTCCACCGTCCAGATCGCGCAAAGGGCAAAAACCATCGTTGTGCCTCGTCCCCCCTCCGCCTGACTGGAAGGATCACCTGTCTTCTCTGCGGAGGGAACTCCAAGCGCGTCAAGCGCAGGCCCCCAAATCCTGGCCGAAGAACCGGCAAATTGTCTATCTGGTTGATGTGGAGGGCACGCTCCACGGGAAAGGTCTGATCATCCAAGTGTCGCACCGAGAGATGAAGAAGAACGGGGAATGGTCTCCACTGAAGTCGTCCACCGATGCGTATGCCAACCCTGAAAATCTGCGAGACGCGGCGGATCAGCGCATTCTCGGCTTGCTGCACGGGAGCGATGACGCGGCAGAATATGGGTACTCCTCCATCCACTACTACAACTACTACTCGAAAGCCATTTTTCGCCGACTTGTGACCAGTAACCTGCAGGAGCATTTGGTTCCGCTTCTCTGCCAGACGGGGCGGTGCTTTCTGCAGACCGATTCCGACATTCACTTGGGGGAGCCGCTTCAATGGGAAGAAGGCGACCCCTGGGAACTGTCGCTTGCCGCAGAGAGAGAAGAGGCTTCCCAGACCTACATCATCTCCGCTACCTTGCAGCGGGGCGAGGAATGTGTGCCGCTTGAGAAGCCTACGCT
>Ga0100394_1002216_pt1 | contig 16127 bp, 10 predicted proteins | sample CryGeymeta201518_FD_81549 | JGI IMG/M metagenome (GOLD analysis project Ga0100394, IMG submission 81549) | Groundwater microbial communities from Crystal Geyser aquifers in Utah, USA - Crystal Geyser metaG 2015-18 | ecosystem: Environmental > Aquatic > Deep subsurface > Groundwater | place: USA... | reverse complement strand
GGTGGTGATCAGGGCGTTGATCTTGCACTTCGCGATGATCACGCCGTTGAAGAGACCAACGATGCCGCCAGCGGCCACCCCGGCGAGTACACCCAGGGCCACCTTGCCCGTGCGGTCGATGACCACCGCCGCCAGCACCCCCGAGCACGCCACGACGGAGCCGACCGACAGATCGAAGTCGCCCGAGGCCAGGCAGAACAGCATGGTGCAGGCCACCATGCCGATGGTGGAGACCGACAGCGCCAGCCCCTTCATGTTCGCCCAGGAGAGGAAGTCGTCGACCCACACAGCGCAGCCGCCAAACAGGAGGGCGAAGACGACCAGCATTCCGGCGGCGTCCCACAGGCTGTGGAGGGCGGAATGGCTGGGTGCTCTGTCGGAGGTTTCGTGAGGCATGTCTGCTCCCTGGGGCACTGCACTACCCCGTAGCCCTGAGCGCCAAGCAAGTGAACGCCCGAGCAAGGTCCCTCGGCTTGGCGCCTCGGGCTACCGTTTCTGCCTATCGCGGCCGGCGGTTACTTCCACTTCAGCTCCAGCACCTCATACTCTTCCAGACGCGGCAACACAACCTCCACTCCCTCGTCGGTCTTGACCGCCTCCAGTGCGCAACTGGCGAGTACTGCACGAACTGAAGCAAGTTCCTTTTCAGCGGGGAGCCCAAGTCGTACGCGCACGGCCGTCAGCGGCGGCAGTTCGTCGAAGCTCTCGACCCAGTCGGCGTCGTACGCAACCAGATGGACGAGCCGGCGGTTGCGCGCGGGCTGATCGAAACAGGTCACCCCCACGATGCCGCCGGGACAGCTTGCCTCGGCAGGAGGGTTCGCCTGCGCCACCCACTTCACGGCGGCGCGGGCAAGCGCGACAAAGGCTTGGTCCGCCCAGAGCGAGTAACTGGAATCGAGCCGGCCTGGAAGGTAGACAACGCGCCCCCTCCCGAACGAACTAAGCACCATGGCCGGCGCGCGGCCCCCAGGAACACCGGGACCCGCGAGCCAAGCGGCGACCGTATCGGGGCGCGCCTCGACCGACAGGTGCTCCTCGCGATTCGACAGGCCCGCCGCCGGAAGCGCAACGAGGAGTCCCGTCCCAGTGGCCGGCTCGATTCGCTGTCCCTCCTGCGCCGCGATCGACCCGCGCACGCGCGCGCCGAAGGCCTCGGCCAGACCGAAGTCGCGGCGCCGCTTCCCGCGCAGATCGTACAGCGAGGTCTCATGGGTCGCGACCAGTCCGCCGCCCTCGCGGACAAAGGCGCGAATGACCTCACACTGGTCGTCGCTGAGGCAGACCTCATTAGCCAACACCAGCACGCGGAAGCCGTCAAGGCTTTGGCGGTTGAGGTGGTTGGGGTGTAGCTCCTTCACGGGAAGACCGGCGTGGAGCAATCCGGCAAACATCCCGGCGGCGGGACTCAGGAACCGGTCGACCTGCCGGCCCGTCGGCGAGGTGAGCGCCGCCCGCGCCTTGACCCAGGCATACTCCTGCGGCTGCTCCCAGCCAACCGCGCAGGCGCCTCGCGGCTTGTCGGGCAGCCAGGTCGTGCCGCCGTCATTGCTGACTTGGTAGAAGAACGAATCACTGCCGACGTCTGGGAAGATCACCCGCGCCCAGAGCGTCCACGGACCGGTCGATGTCAGCGGTGGAAGCTTGTACGTCAACGGTAGCGTCGGCTCCCCCGAGTTACCGTGGCCGGAAGAGGTGAGGTGCGCACCCGAAAGGGCTGTGGCGTCGTCGGTCTCCGTCCACTGGCGGCCGGCCGCCGCGGTCACGCTCGCAGCCGGGTCGAAGGCGGCAGCCGACACGTAGACCACGTCTGGTGGGTGGGCGCCCTGCGCGGCTGCCCGATACTCGGCGTCGGTCGGCTCTTTGCCATCGGCGCGCAGGCAGAACAGGTCGAGCCTACCGCCCGGTTCGCGTTCCAGGATTCGCAGTCGCGCGTTGTCGCCCGGCCGCAGCGGGATCAAAGCGTTGGCTGCCACCGCGCGGTGCCGGGCGTCGGCAAACATCGGCCGCGGCAGCGCCAGGAACTTGGTGGGGAACGTCGTCGCGAAGTCGAAGCAATCGGCGTGCTGCTCCATCACCTCGAACGGGCGCTCCATGCCCGCGTATGCCCACGAGTTCGGGAACGCGCCGTTGGCCAGCGCCTGCCAGTACAGATGCCGGGCTTCCGCTTCGGTCGTGACGCTTCGGCGCTCTCCGCCCCACGGCTCCTGCCGCAGGTAGATGTTCACCAACGACGGCACCTCGAACACATCGCCCCAGTTGCTGAACTCGGCACGCTTCCAGAGCGTGAAGTTCCATGGCTTGCTGGCGTAGATCTCATTCAGTGTGCCGTCGTAGAACCGCCCGTTGTCCGGCTTCGGCCAACTGTGGAACACGACCACCGCGTCCGGCCGGGCGGCCTTTGCCGCCTCTGAAAACACGCGGGTGCGGTCGGTCAGGCATTTCATCAGCCATCGCGAGTAGAGCTGATGGTCGGGGTTGTCCACCTCGCCGACCGCGTCCCAGTCGCTGGTCATCTCCCACAGTACCGCCAAGGGGCCGAGCTTGGTCAACCCGGCCGGCAGCGCGCGACCCGTGTCTTCCCGGAACTTGCGCCGACAGTGCTCGCAGTAGCAGACGTGGGGCGACAACCCGTCGACATAGAGGCCGGCTGTCGCGTACTTGCCCACCAGCTCTGTGATCGCTCTGGTGTAGAAGTCGGCGAACGCCGGGTTGTTGACGCATGCGTACCGCGTCCCCTCCCGCCCATACGCCTTCACGTCCCACGGTTTGCCGTCTTCGTTCACGAGACAGCCGGTCTCGTAGAGCGGGTTCTGCGTGTAGTAGGCATTCGGGTTCAGGTAGGCCAGCACGTGCATCCCGCGCTTGCGCGCCGTCGCCATCGCCTCGGCAAGCGGGTCGACGCCTTCCCGAAGGTTCGGCGAATGGGGGGCGAACGCGCTCGGGTAGTGACTCAGCCCACCCCAGAACATCCCCAGCCGCAGCGCGCTGGCATGACGATCAGTGAATCCGTCGAGGAGCGCCGCAGTCTCGCCCTTCCCCCACCGCGGCGCCTCGGTCGTGCACCACCGAGGCACGCGCATCCACTCAGGCAAGTCCTGCCGCGGTGCATCCCGGCCGCACAACGCCCCCGGATATGTCATCCGGTCGGAGGCAAGCTCCGCGGCGGCCCCGCCCTCGGGAGTGCACCCGGCAATGAGACAGGAGATGAGCAGCGCCATATCAACAGCCTCCACCTACGCGCAGCCGCGTCTCAAGTCCCGCTGCTGTTCTCGGAGCGACGAGCCACGGCAAGCTCATTCTTGCCCACAAGCCGCCGGTGGGCAATGACGGAACACGTGGGCCTTGGCGTCTTGGCGCCGCCGCCGCCACGTCTCCATCACAGCTCTGACTCTCTATCGTCTTGTGGCCCGCCCACCTCCTCCGCGTGGCGCGCGTTGACGGGGTCAGCCTGATTGACTTTGGCGTGGAATACAGATTGAATCATTTGACCATGTAAACACAGTGCAGTACCATCGACCGAGAACCGGCGCGGTGCCCAAGCGCAAGACCGAATGTGGTCGTGCCTTCCCCCGGGGGCCTCGCGAGTCGACGACCATGAGAACGGCGTTGGCGTCCTCAACCTGCCACCGAGGGCAGGGATGTTGGCCGGCGAAAGATCGACCCGAAGCAGTCACTCCCGCTTCCTGCGCCTCCTCGGCGAGCTTGGTCCCAAGTCTGAGTTAGCCCAACCAGAGAGCGCGCCCAATGCCAGCCACTGACCACACTGACCCCGCCGCCGTCGGGCAGCGTCTCGCCGAGTTCCGGAAGGGGCGCGGGGTGACGCAGCAGGACGCGGCCAATCACCTGGGCTGCAGCCGACCGACCCTCATTGCCGTTGAGAAAGGAACGCGTGCCCCGAAGCCTGAGGAGATCGTCAAGCTGGCAGCGCTCTATGGCCGCAGCGTGCACGAGGTCGTTCGTCCGGGTGCGCCCACCGTCGCGCTGAGACCGCGTCTGCGCGCGGCCCTTGACGCGTCACCTGAAGACGACGGCGAGCTCGATGCTGCGATCGCCGAGTTCCAGCGACTCGCTGAGGACTACTGCGAGCTGGAGCGATTGGCTGGGGTCACGGGTTCCGAGCCCTATCTCCCGGCAATTGAGGTCCATCCCCGTGTCGACGTGGTCGAGTTCGCAGAGGATGTCGCGGCACGGGAGCGCTCGCGGCTGCACCTTGGCGACCAGCCGCTCCTCAACCTGCGGCAGGTTCTGGAGAACGACGTCGGGCTGAGGGTCTTCGTGTCGTCGCTGCCCTCGTGGCTGGCCGGCATGTACGCCTACGTGGCAGACCTGGGCTACTGTGTGCAGATCAACAGGAAGCAACCGGCCGAGCGGCAGCGCTTCACCTTGGCGCACGAGTACGGTCACTTCCTGACGGGCCGCAGGAGTTGGTCCCCGAGCGATACAAGTACTTGGCGGTCCAAGCGTTCCGCCAGGGGGAGCTCAGCGAAGGGCAGTTGGCGCAGTTCCTGCGCACCAACCGGGTCAACGCCCGGGAGATCGTGGCCTCGTGCGTGACCCGAACGGAGGTCAGCCCCACGGGCGAGCGCCGAACGATTGAGCTGCCCTTCGAGCGGTCCCTGCTGTCGCGCGTGCTGCGGCCGGAGAGCCGCTCGCCAAAGGGGGTGCCGGGTCTGGCTGTGGCCTCGGCGTGCGCATGCCCGAAGGGAGCCTCGACACCTGCTGTCTCCTGAACCTGTGCGCCGTCGGCCGGGTGGCTGACTGGCTGCCAAGCCTCGGCTGGCAGTGGCACGTGCCCGAGGCAGTGAGGGGGGAGACGCTGTACCTGCGGACGTATGGCGCCGAGGGCGAGCCGGTGAACCAGGAAGTGGACTTGCAGCCCGACCTCGCGGAGGGCGTGCTGGTCGAGTGCGCCCTCGACCCCGGCGAGGAGACCGCGAGATACGTCCAGTTGGCCGGCAGCCTCGGCGACGGGGAAGCGCTGGCGCTGGCGCTGGCAGCAACCCGCCACTGGCTCTTGGCGACGGACGACCGCAAGGCGAGGCGGCTGGCGGGGGAGTTGGGTGTGCCGGTCATCACGACCCCCGAACTGGCGAGGCGATGGGCCGACAACACCGGCTCGACCGACGTCGAGATCGCCGCGGCCCTCTGTCGCGTGCGCGATCTCGCTCGCTTCGTGCCGGGCGAGGGGTTCCCGTTGCGCGACTGGCGGGTTCGGCATCTTGAGTGAAATCGGCACCCGTGCCGGGGCACCCCACTTTGCTGTTGACCGTGGTCGAGTTGCGGGGTATCGTTGTGCGACCACGGACTTTCACGGCTCGCCGATCTGCGGCGCGTCTGTGGGCGCACTTCAGCCGGCCCAACTGCCAAGGGAATCTACGGAGGTAGAATTCGCATGAATGAGCCAAACCCCAACCTCCGCAGCCAACGCCTCCTCCGCCGCCCCGAATGGTCGCTGCAGCGCGGCTTGTACAAGGCCATGGGCTATAGCGACTACGACTTGGCGCGACCGCTCCTCGGCGTCGCCAACTCGTGGAACCGGGTCGTTCCCGGGCACTACAACCTGAACCTGGTGTCGGACTACGTGAAGCAGGGCGTCTCCCAGGCGGGCGGGACGCCGGTGGAGTTCGGGGTCATTGCTGCGTGCGATGGCATTGCCCAGGGGCATGTGGGCATGCACTACATCCTGCCGATGCGGGACTTGATCGCGAATGAGATCGAGCTGATGGTGCAAGCGCACCAGCTCGACGCCGTCGTCCTGCTCTGCGCGTGCGACAAGAGCGTGCCCGGCATGCTCATGGCTGCAGCGCGGCTCGACGTTCCGGCCATCGTGGTGGTGGGCGGGCCGATGGAGGGCGGGTGCGAGTTCGACGGGCGCGCCGCCGACGGCACCTCGCTGACCGAAGGGCTCGGGATGCTCAAGTCCGGCCGGATCGACGAGGAGACTTTCCGCAAGCTGGAAGAGGCTGCCGTGCCGACCTGCGGCTCGTGCTCGTTTTTGGGCACGGCCAACACCATGTGCTGCGTGGCCGAAGCGTTGGGCATGTGCCTGCCGGGCTCGGCCACCATTCCGGCGACGCATGCGGACCGGATGCGCGCAGCGCAGGCGTCGGGCAGGCAGCTCGTGGAGCTTGTCAACCGCGGAATCACCGCCCGGCAGATCCTCAACCGCAAGGGCATTGAGAACGCCGTCCGCCTCGGCACGGCCATCGGCGGCTCCACCAACATGGCGCTGCACTTCCCGGCGATCAGCTACGAAGCCGATTGCGGTGAGTTCACCATGGACGACTTCGAGTCGCTGTGCCGCAGCACGCCGCATCTGGCGAAGATGAACCCGGCCGCACCGCTCAACGTGCCCGACTTCCACGCTGCCGGCGGCGTCCCGGCGGTAATGAAGGAACTGCTGCCGTTGCTGCACGGCGACGCCCTGACCGTGACGGGCAAGACGATGGCCGAGAACGTCGCGGGCGCGCCGCCGCCGGACCCACGAATCATCCGGCCGCTAGCCGACCCGTGGGGGACCGAGGGCGGGTTGGCTGTGCTCCGCGGCAACTTGGCCCCCGATAGCGCGATCACCAAACCGGCGGCCATCAAGCCGGAGATGCACATATTCACCGGCAAGGCCCGCTGCTTCGACTCCGAAGAGGCGGCCAACCAAGCGCTCCTCGCTGGCGTCGTCCAGGAAGGCGAGGTCGTGGTCATCCGCTACGAAGGCCCCAAGGGCGGCCCCGGCATGCGGGAAATGTACATGGCCATGAAGCTGCTCTATGGCAGAGGGCTGGCGCTGAAGACAGCCGTCGTGACCGACGGCCGCTTCTCCGGCACCAACAACGGCTGCTTCGTCGGGCACGTGTCCCCGGAGGCCGCCGAGGGCGGCCCGCTTGCCATCGTCCAGGACGGCGACACCGTCACGGTGGACATCCCCAACCGAGGCCTGCATCTCGGGGTGTCGGACGAAGAGATTCGAGCGCGCCTCTCGCAGTGGCAACGGCCGGCGCCGAAGTTCACCAGCGGCTACCTGGCGCTATACGCTCGCCTGGCCGAGTCGGCCGACAAAGGTGCCATCATCCGGCACCGGTTCGCGTAGGGCACGGCCGCGCCCGCTCCGGCCGGCCCGGCAGACCAGTTCCACTCCGGGGTGGCAGCTCAGAGGTGTTCAATGGCAGAACGCACGCTGTTCTCACTCGCCCTGTTGCTTTGCCTGCAGAGCCTCGGCTCCACGGCTGAACCGTCTCCGCCCCAACGCCTGATCCTTGCCCATCGCATGATCGGCTTCGGGCCGCACTTCCGTGGGGAGGCGAAGACGCCGTATGGGTTCCTCTTCCCGGTCAAGGAGGCCCACGGGCCGGACGTAGCGGGCTGGTGTCGAGAGGGGCACATTGGCGCCCTGCATCCGTCGTTCGTCGATCAGGTCGAGGAACTGAAGTGGGAGATCGGGCAGGCAATGGAAGCTGGGGTGGACGGCTTCGTCCTGGACATCTGCGGCGGCACGCATGAGTTCGGCATTCCAGACAACATGCTCAAAGCGGCGGAGGAGTTGGGCGGCGCGTTCAAGGTGGGGCTGTGTCTCGACTATGGCTACGGCGGGACCGACATGAAGGTCGCCTGCGTAAAGGAGTGGATGGAGCGACACGCCGGCAGCCCGGCGCAGCTTCGCCTGAAGGGACTACCCGCGTTCATCACCTACGGCTCCGGCTACGCGATCCTGACGAAGGCCGACGAAGTGCGCGACCGCATCGGCGCTCTCCGCGACGCGGCGGGGCAGCCAATCTACGTCTGTGTCGATATGACGGAGTTTCCCAACCTGAAGCCGGAGGAGTGGGAGCCGAAGGTGCGGCCGTACGCGCCGTATGCCGACGGGATCACGTGCTTCTTCAGCCGGCAAAGGTTCGAGCGCAACGCCCAGGCGTTCTCGGCGATGGCGAAGGTCTGTCACGAATCGGGCAAGGACTGGGCGATGAGCTTGTGGGGCAACTACTACACGCCGGGCCGCACGGCCAACCTGGAGAACCTCGGCGCCGACAACTCCCGGCTGTGGGACCGCATGTGGAAGGTGGCGCGCGACACCCGCGCCGACTACGTGCAACTGGTCACGTGGAACGATATCACCGAAGACACCACGATCATGCCCGGGCTGCGCCGGCACTTCACGTTTGCCGATCTGCTCGAGCACTACTACGGCCCCTGGTACAGGACTGGCGTCGAGCCCAAGCCGACGCGCGACCAAGTGTATGTCTTCTATCGACCCTACCGTACCGACGCGCACTCGCCACTGGTTGCCGGTCCGCACGTTCACGGCTCGGACTCCCAGGACTCGGTAGAAGTGCGCTCCTTTCTCACCGCGCCGGGCACAGTGGTCGTCGCCGGCATGGGCAAGGAGGACGTGCCGGCCGGCATGTCGTCGGTGGAGTTCCCCAGCCGACCGGGACCGGTGAAGGTGTCGTTGCTGCGAAAAGGCAAAGAGGTGCTGGCCTTCCACGCGCCGGAGTGGATCACCGACCGCCCGTGGCGAGAGGACTTCGCCCTCCGTGGCTTCAGCAGCGAAGAGCCGGCGCACTGGGCGAAGTGGTTCGGCGGGGCGCCCGGGTGGATTAGCGAGTACGGCGACGACGACGGGAACGGGCTGCCCAACTGGTTCGAGCACTACTACTTCGCCCAGTGGACAGGCACCGATCCCAACGCCGATCCCGATGGTGACGGGAGCGCGAACCGGCAGGAGTACGCCGACGGAACCGACCCGCGCAACCCGCCGGCCGTCTACCCGTCGGGCTATCGCTGGGACGCCGCCACCGACTTCCGCCCCAAGGACGAGACCTACCCCATTCTGGACTCGCTGGGCGCGAAGGTGTGGGAGTTCCAGTTCTTGTCGAGGGACGAGCGCCCGGGCCGCTTCGCCGCTGCCGGTCTGTTGGTGCAGCAGCTCCCAGCCTGGCTGGAGCGCGGCGACTCCTGGAGCTTCGGCATCGGCAAGCCCGACGCCGGCAGTCTGAGCTACTTCGGGGAAGCCAACTCGGCAGCGTCGCAAGTGTGGACAAGCCCAGTGAGCGGGCGCGTCGCCCTGGCGATTCGCGTGGCGCCGGAATCGGGAATCACGCCGCTAAGCGTGCGGCTGACGAAGGGGGGCGCGGAACAGCCCGTGTGGCAGGGAACCCTTGAGCCCAACGGCGAGCCCCTCTCCCTGTCGCGAGAGCTCCAGGTCAATCGTGGCGATCGGTTCCGACTAACGGTCGCCGGCCGACCAGACGCCTCCCGTTGGTCAGCGCGGGTGACGTGGACCTCGGTGTTCGCAGGCTGATCGGTCTGGCGCGGGCCGTGCGTGACAAGGGCCCGGCTGGCCCGTTGTTGTTGACGAGGGGTCTGTCAATCCGAGCCGCGAAGGTGACAGCGCGTTTTCGTAGGAATCACTCATGTTCGCGCTTCGCTTGAAAACACCCCGGCAGGCGGAACGGCAAGCCCCTCCGAGCCGCGACGGTGACGGAGCGCGTGACCCGTCGGCGTCGCCGGGGCAGCCAGCGTGGCACACGCTCCGTCACCGTCGCGGCTCGGATTGACGGCGCATTCTCGAAGGAGAGTTTTCATGTCCAGCAAGCCACGGCTCCCCGTCTTGGCCCTGCTGCTGCTCCTGCTGCCCGGTCGCAGTCAGGCGCAAGACCTCAAGCCCGGCGACAAACTGCCGGACTGCAGCAAGATCCCGCTGGCTCAGACCACGCAGCCGTACCGGCCGCAGGCGCACGACGTGGTCTCGCTGGAAGACTTGCTGTTGGACGACGGCATTGTGATTCTCCACTTCACCACGCCGCGTCCGCCCAAAGGGGGAGCATTCAAGACGACGTTCGTCGAAGAGCTGTCCGCCGTGCAGAAGGCAGTGCAGGGAACTACCTACCCGTGCCGACCTGTGGTGGTCGTGCCGTTCGGCGAGAAGGGGCGGCAGGACGCGGACACGCTGGTGCGGGCAACGGGAGAGAAGCCGTGGGGCGGCGTGCACCTCTACTACGAGCCCACCTTCCCCCGACCCGGGCTGTACCGCACGTTCCGGCCCGGGGCGGCGGCCACGGGCGACCAGCCGCTGGTGACGCCGTGCACCTACCTGCTCGGCCCCGACCGAGAGATCCTGGCAACCCGCGGGCCGAACGAGGGCGGGCAGCTCTAGGACTGGCTCCAAGCGAACCTGCCCGAGGCTGTCACGCCTGTTGCCAAGCGACCCGGCACCGACCTGTCGTTGCCCCCGGCCGATGCGGCCACTTGGCCGGCATTTCGGCGCACCGCTCAGCATCAGGCCGAGGCCCCGCAGGCCCCCAACACGCTGCCCTACACCTACCTCGCCTGGCAAACGCAGATCGGTCGCACCTTCGCCTCACCCGCGGTGGCGGACGGCACGGTCTACGTCTCGACGGACGCCAACGGCCTCCGCACGCTCAACCTGGAGACGGGGCAACTGCTCCAGAGCTTCGACGCTGGCGACGCTTGGTGGACTTCGCCCGTCCTCGCCGGGAGCTGCGTGTACCGCGTCACCGCCGACGGCACTGTCTTCGCGCTGGACCGCGCGACGCTCCGGGCAAAGTGGCAGACCCCCCTCGGCTGTCTGGTCACGTCGTCGCCGGTCGTCAGCGAGGGCGCGCTGTACGTGGGGGCGCGCGACGGAGTCGTGTACAAGCTCGACGCGGACAGCGGCGACGTGCTGTGGCGGTTTCAGACCGGCGGCGAAGTCAGCTCCTCGCCGGCTGTCGTCCGCGGCATGGTCGTCCTCGGCTCGGGCGACCGGAACCTGTATGCCCTCGACGCCCGCACGGGGAAAGAGCGCTGGTCGCTGTCGACGGGCGGTGCAGTGGACTCGTCGCCGACCGTTGCCGGCGAGGACGTGCTGGTCGGCTCGTTTGATGGCTGTCTCTACTCGGCGCAGTTGGCCGACGGTAAGCTGAACTGGCGCTGCCGGCTGGGAGGCTGGGTGCACTCCTCGCCCGCCGTGGTTGAGCGGTTGGTCTGCGTCGGCACGGTCAACAGCCACCGCGACGAGAAGCCCACGTTCAACTGGGTCGACCTGAAGACGGCCGAGCGCAAAGCCAGCTTCGAGTTGGCGGACGCCGTGTACTCCTCGCCGACGGGGTGGGGGGACGTGGTTCTGGTCGGCTGCCGGGACCACTACCTGTACGCCTTCGACCGGCAAGCCCAGCAGACGCAGCCGCTGTGGTCGTTCAAGACGCGGAGCCATGTGCACGCCTCGCCAGTAGTCGTGGGTGACACGGTGCTGGTGGCGTCGTTCGATGGCAACCTGTACGCGCTTCGGCAGGCCAAGCCCATCCAAGCGTGGACCGAGGGCGACGGGGTGCCGCGCTGGTTCATCGCGGCCTTGGCGCGGCAACTCCACGAGGAGACGGCCGACCTCATCGCCCGCGCCGCCGCCGGCGAGGTGGGAGCGGAGCTACGGCTGACCCGGTTCGACGAGCTGTTCCGGCGGATCAAGGAACGCGTGGCCCACCCCGAAGGGGGAACCAAGGTGCTGCCCAGAGACGTGCCCTCCGACCACCCCGGGGCGCCGTTCATCGGGTACGTCCTCACCGGCGGCCTGTTGGCGGGCTACCCGGACGGCGGCTTCCACCCCGACGACCCACTCTCGCGGTACCAGTTCTCCGCCGGTCTCTCCACGGTCCTGGACTGGGTCACCCGGCCCAACTACGTCTGGCGCGTCCTCAAAGACCGCAACGCCCCCGCCGCCCAGGTGGAAGTCAAGGCGCACGCGTTGACGGGCCGCTCCCGCTCCATGCCTGCCGATGTCGAGCAAACCCACTGGGCCTACGGCGCCCTTTCCAGCCTGGCGCAGCTCAGCCTCTTGCCCCTGGACGACGAAGGCAGCTTCCGCGGCAACCGTCGCGTGCTCCTGCGCGACGCTGCCGCGCAGTGGGACCTGCTGGTGGAGTCGGTACGGGTCGGGCGGGTGAAGTGAGGGGTAGCTCGAGGGCAGTGCTCGGGGGAACGAGGGCAAGGCGCTGTGCCGCGACGACGCGAACCGTAGGCGATTCCTCGAGACGCTTGAGCAGAGGGCGGAGCAGTTCGGCGTGGCGATCCATGCTGACTGCCGTGGCGAAAGAGCGCGGCTGCAGCGACGACAGCGGAGTCCACCCGGTGGTGCCCGTCTGGAACAGCGACCCCCTCAGGAACGCGCCCTGGCGCAGCGCCTCCGCCTGGTGGCCGTGCACGGCGCATACCACGCACATCTCCTTGCCTGCCACTCACGGCCACGGTACCATGGGGGACCTCCACCAGACCGCGGCGGTACCGCCGCCAGACGAACCGCGACCGCTCATCCGCAGGAGGTAACCCAGTGCCTGCTATTGTGACGTCGGACCTACTGGAACCAGAGCTCCGCGCTGTGACCCGGGCGGGGGGATACCGTACTGACAGTGAGACCATCGGACACGCCCTGGAGACGCTCTTGGTGGCAAACCGGTCGTTGCGCGTTGAGGCCGCCGTCTTGCTGTGTCACGACGGCGAGGTGACGCTCGCGCGGGCTGTTGGGATCGCTGGCATGGACTCCGAAGGTCTCAAGGACGTGCTTGCCCGGAAGGGCGTCGCGAGAGTTGTTGACGAGGCGCCCGCTGACGTTTTGGCGGGCGCCGAACGAGTGAACGAGTGGCCCAGTCGGCCATGATCGACACCGGGGCCGCGTCTCCATTGTTCACTACTCCACTGCTCCGGCGCGGCGGCAGAGGGCTGCTCCGGCAACGGCCAACCCGCGGCCGAAGGCTCGCGCCGCTGGGCGTTGCGCTGACTGCCGCCACGTGCTATGCTCTCCGTCCAGGAGACGCCCGCAGCAGGCGTTGACACCGCCGTGAGCCGCCTTCACGACAGGAGGGGTGAGTGCGGGTTGCCCTCGCCGGTCTTCCCCGCGCCGCGCCCGGCACCGGGCTCGCGCCAGGTGCGTGTGGGCGTGGCACTTCGTAGGTGCTAATAGTGAATACGCGGCCCCGGTGTCCCGCGGCCCCGGTGTCCCTGCCATGCCAGCGTAGCCTATTAGGGAGGTCGGAAGTGGACATGACGCCGGCCCTACTGCTCGTCGGGGGAGCAATCGCACTGTGGGCCGGGGGCTTGGCCGCTAGGACGGGGCTGTATGTCCACTGGTGTTGGAGCGGCTTCGGATTGCTTCCGGCCGCCTCGCCTTGCGTGGAGTCCCTCTCGGCACAAGTACCATCCGTGTACGTCGCCTACATGCTGGCGACAATCGGCTGCGCCCAAGTCGGATGGGTTCTGGCCTGGACCACCGAGAGGGAGTACCTCGCCGAGCTCCGCGCACTGAACCGCCGGTGGGCGTGGTATTGCTTCTGGACCCTGCAAGTGCCGCGTACCTGGCAGCGGGGAGCCCCTGCGGAGCGACTTGTGAACCAGCGGCGAGAACTCCTATGGCTTGGGTTGGGGGGTGTTCTGTTCGCCGCCCTGCTTGTAGCACACAGGGACATCGTCTCGCGCTTGTTCTCGCTTGCCATTCTCGCCGCGTATGTCTTCGCTGCGCTCTGGATGGTTGCGCGTGGAGATTGGCGCCGCCCCCACTAGCCCCAAAACAAGCGTATTGCGAGCGCCTGAGCACTTTGGGGTAGCGTCGGTGGGTTTTTGGTGTCTCGGGCGTGTCGATGCGAGCAAGCAAGGGCGCTGGTGAGGGCTTCTGAGGCGCTATTCCGCGCCCGCGTGGCAGTGCGAAGGGGTCGTACACCCCGGCGGGCTGGCAGTAGACACACGACTCCCTTGGCGGTGGTCGAAACGACTGGAGTTGGCCCCGGGTCAGCCGGTTACCAGGAGCGGGCCGGGGCGCGGGCGCAAGGCTTTGATGCGGTGGAAGGGACTGAAGAACTTGCCGAGGGAGGGGTTGTAGCCCAAGCGCCGGTACACGAGCTTGCGGCCGGTGCGAACGAGCTGGCAGGGGAGCAGCACGAAGGTGTGGAGGAACCGCCGGAACTCCATGCCCAGGACTTCGTCCCGGTCCGCGCGTGTGCGCATGCAGAGCGCGAACCACGACTTCATTGTCCAGGCCAGCGACGTGATCACCATGTACGCCCAGTTGCTCAGGAGTTGCCGAACGATGCGTTGCCATTGGCACCTGCCTCTTCCCGCTCTGACCGCCGGTACTCCGCTCCAGCCAGCGATGGTCTGACTCCCCACGGTACCAGAAAGCGCTTTCATTTTACTCACTGCCCACCTCGTTGTCTGTCCGTAGAACCACCTATTCTTCGGCGGACTGGCACTACTCCCCCGCCTCCAACAGCACATAGTCCAGCCCGAACATGTACGCCTTCACCGCTTGGTCGTTGGCGCCGGTGATCTCGACGGTGAGCTTGTGGTCACCGGCGGTGAGGGTGTGGGTGCCGAACTGCAAGGCGCCGGTGGGGATGACGCCGTTGTTGTAGAGGTCGACGGGGTCGCCCAACTTCTGACCGTCGAGGTAGACCTGGACGATGCCGTAATCGCGGGCTTTGGTGAGCTGGGCGGTCAGCTTGTAGGTGCCGGCGGCGGCGACGGGGAGAGCGAGGTCGAGCTTGTCGCCGGGCTTGCCGCCGGTCCACCACAGGTGCGATTCGCCGCTCCATTCGCCCTCGTGGTTCCCCAGGTCCTGTTCCTGCGTGTTGCCGCCGGTCTTCGCCAGGATCTTCAGTTGCTCGCCTTCGAGGGCGCCCTTCACGTGCTGGACTTCGGGCGTCACCCAGTAGCCGACGCGCTCGTCCAGGGAGACTGCCTCGTACAGGTCGGTGCCGCCCGGCGCCAGGTACCAGTACGACACGCACGCATGGTTCGACGGCTTGGCGTTGGGATAGTACTTCTCGATGAACCCCTCGAACGAAGTCTGGAAGGGCACTTCGTCGGTGATGTGCCAGCGGTTGACGCACACGTGACCCTTGTTGCCCTGGGAGATGGTCTGGTTGTGGTAGCAGTTCTGGAACAGGTCGGGGCAGCACCAGGCATAGCCGAAGTAGTCTTCGCTGCCGGTGCCGATGGTGGAGGGGAACTTCTCGCCGTCGACGAAGAACTTCTCATCGCCTTCGCCCCACCAGCCGCCTTTGGGGTTCCAGACGTTGAGCATGACGCCGCAGAACCGGCCGCGGCCTTGGGTGGTCAGCATGGTCCAGTCGATGGCGCGCTCCGGTTCCTTGGGCAGGAAGGCGTCGCGATGCCACTTGGCGTGGAAGCGGCCGTACTGGTCCAGCGGCTTGGTCAGCGGCGCGTGGCTGATCTCGAAGGGGACGGTGCGCGGCTCCGTGCCGTCGTTGGTCAGTTCCACAGTCGCGGCCCTGAAGGGCATGTACCAATGGCTGTACCAGGTGCCGTCGTCGGTAAGGCCCGAGGGCAGCGACAGGTACCGGTTGGCGCCCGCCGCCGTGCCGAAGAAGTCGCCGAAGGGCGTCCACACGCTGGGCTGGGCTTCGCCGTCCCACTTGATCTGCAGGGCTAACTCGCGTAGCAGCGCCCGGTCAGCGGGAGACTCAGGCAGGTCCAGCTTGGCGCGAATGCCGGTGATCGCCTGCGGACCGCGCAGGTCGATGACCTTCGCCGTCTGGCCGGGAGCCACCGTCACTGTTGGCTTGTCCGTCTGCTGCCCGGCATAGGCGGGAACGCCCTCGGGGCCGCAGTTGCTCAGCAGCTTGTCAGCCGCGGCCAACGCTGCCGATTCGTCGGGTGTCAGTTCGCGCTTGAAGGTGGGCACTTGAATGCCGGCCGGGAACGTGCCATAGGTGAAGTGGAAGTAGTTGCCCCAACCCGGGTCGGCTGTGATCTTGCACGACTTCTGGTACGGAATCGGGACGTAGTTGTTCCAGCCCTTGGACACCTCGTGCACCAACGCGGGGTGGGTGAAAGGCTCGTTCTTCTTGTCGAAGTAGCCGATGAACGGCAGGTCGACCGCCGGCGTTTCGGCGCCGTCGAGGAAGATGCGCACGTGGCCGTTCTGCGGCGCTGCCGACCAGATCCGCCAGATACAGCCCGGGCCGTCCATCTCCGCGAAGACCAACTGCTCGCCCTCCTTGCGGATGATCCCGCCGCCGTCGCCGTTGGCCGCCCAATCGACATACTTGCCGGTGGTTTCGTCGTACTTGCTGTTACGGTCGTAGCTCGACCACTGCGCGCACCCCTCGCCGGGTTCCGGCAGC
>Ga0100394_1002215_pt1 | contig 16127 bp, 13 predicted proteins | sample CryGeymeta201518_FD_81549 | JGI IMG/M metagenome (GOLD analysis project Ga0100394, IMG submission 81549) | Groundwater microbial communities from Crystal Geyser aquifers in Utah, USA - Crystal Geyser metaG 2015-18 | ecosystem: Environmental > Aquatic > Deep subsurface > Groundwater | place: USA... | reverse complement strand
TCTACTACTACCTACTACTACTACTACTACTACTGCAGGCTGCTGCAGCCATCATGAATCAAATCCGAGAAATTCAGCGCATCAACGATGAAGAATTATCTAGGGGCCTTGCGGGTACTCCGGCTTCGTGGCATGCCAAGTACGCTCAATCAGCTTGGTGCTTTGTTGGGAATCTTGATGTTAAGCTCACAGAGGGAGATGTGATTGCTGTGCTGTCAGAATACGGAGAAATCGATGACATGCACCTGGTACGAGAAGAGGACACGGGAAAGTCCAAGGGCTTTGCCTTTTGCAAGTACGAAGATGCACGCAGTTGCGCACTGGCGGTGGATAATCTTTGTGGTGTTTCTATCCTTGGTAGATCTCTTCGCGTCGATCATGTAGAGAATTATCGACTGCCCAAAAGTCTGCAAGACAAGGAAGAGGAACTACAAAGGCGACTGTTAGAAAATAAGGGAATGCAGGGACACGCCTACGAAGGCGTTGAGTTGGCTAATGAATTCAATCTCGGTCAAGGCCAGGATTTGTTTGCCAAACCGGTGCCCAGTGGTACGAAAGCTTCTTCGACGAAAGATACGCTCGTCAATGACGACGGCCGACGTCGGAAGAAGCGACAGAAAGAAGCCAAACGACTGGAAAAGGAAAGCCGGAAGCGAGAAAGGGCAGAAAAGCGAATGGAGCGGGAAGAGAAACGACGTATTAAAAGGGCTCACAAAATACACGACGACGGCGACGACAATGAGAAAGATATAGATATAGATATAGACATTGATATTGACGACAACAAAAACGACGACCGAAAGGATCGAAAACGTAGCAAGAGCGGTAAATTACGAAAGAAGGAAACCAAGCACAGTAAGACTCACAAGAAGAGCAAGAAGGAGAAGGACAAAGAAAGATCTGACAATGTGGATCTGGAACGCTCCTAGGATGCTTTCATGAAAAATACCGTACTGCTTTCGTCCACCCATTAACAACAACAACAACGACAACATTGCCTCTCTGGGAAATAGAATATCCAACATTTTGTAAGGAGATTCTATCACGATTTTGATGATTTGATGCACAAGCAAATGCCAAATGTACGGAGACAAGGACCTACTCCCGCAGTCTCACGTCTCGGGAGGCATGCAGTGTCCACCAGCGTCAATCACTGCAGATAGAGAAGTACATGAATGGATGGCAAAACAGATCTGATGGCGGTCACTTAACAAGGAATCACCAGTGCAATGAAATACATTCATAATCTCGTTTGCTTGCGACTGAGGCAGGTGGCCGTTGTAGTAGTGTTGTTTTAATGTTGTGTCGTTTTCGCGTATCCTTATTCTTATACCTACAATATCTTTCTTTTCTCTTGTTGCTTGATTCACTTCATTATTATTTATTTCTTAATACTCCGAGTACTTACAGTACTGTACATAACAGTCTGTATTAACAAACAAACACGTTAGTATAGAATTGCATTTCGATCGGATCATTGTTTCTCTTCTCATTCCTTGATCAACGTGGAAGATCTATTATCATTATCGTCTTTGACATACTATTATCACGGTGCTTCTGTTACAAAAACTTGCTTGAGGAAGTAGCAAAAGGCACCATCGAAAACTTCATTCTAGCAGCAGCTTGAAGCAAAAAGGAATCGCCACCAAAGACAATCATGTCATCTCGGGTAAGGTCGTCATAGTCATATGTGCGTTGTTGCGTATAACAGCAAGACAGAATCTATCATCTCACCTCACTACGTGTTTGTTTCTTCATTCTTTGCTTTTGGAATTTTGGGTTCCATGGATGACGCTTCCCTGTTTCAATGCCGAGCAGAGCACTCGCCGGAATCCTCGTCGGGGAGCAGCCACGGTTGGCAGCTACGCAGCTACGACTGTAGATCACGAAGAAGACGATGAAAAAAGTACAGACAGTAAGCCAAATGATGATGATTCGTCGATGGAGGCTCCTTTCAACGATGAAGCATCCGACTCGGAGGACGATTTGAGCGACTTTGACCAGGATGCTTCTGGCCGTCGACGTCGTAGCAGTCGAGTTGCTCGTCGTGTATCCTCTCGGAACAACAAGACATCGACCAACTATTTAGAATCGGACGATGATGATAAAAATGTTGATGATGTCAGCGAAGAAGAAGAAGAAGATTGTGATTATGATGAACGCAAAGTCGCATCATCATCAGGAGCGAAGGCGTCGAGTGCTACAGATAGCGCTCTTCCCAAACCTGGCAAGAAGCGAAAGTGTGACACATCTGAATCGTCAGACAATTATAATCCAGACGACGATGTCAGTTCTCAGGATAGTAGTAGTGTCGTGGTGACGACGAGTACCACAACCCTGGCCCCGAAGGAATACGAATCTTTTAAAATCTCTAAAGTCATTGCCCGTCGTTCGTTTACTGTGGAGGGTTGGAAACAAGTATGTGCCAACATGAATACCAGCGAAGTCCAGTTTGGCTCTCGTTGGACGGAAGGAGGACTCCATCATGAAAACAGCATTGATGAAGAGAGCACCGAAATGGAGGAGCGGTACCTTATCAAGTGGTCAGATCTCAGCTTTTTGCACTGCTCCTGGGAGACACGAGAAGACTTGGTGGAATATGTGGACGGTTCCGACGCCACCTTGGCTCGCTTCAATAACAAATTCGGCGATGGGCTGGCCTATGATGAAAACGAAAGATGCGATGGTGACTTCTTTGATCCTGCGTGGACGCAGATAGACCGAGTAATGGAAGTTCACTATCCAGAAGCGTGTCCGTGTCGCTCGGTAAAAGATGAAGACACTGTCACTATCGAGGACCTTGGAATCGTCTTGGATATCACCAAAGACAACAATGCTACCGAGTTTGGACGTCAGTTACTGATCAAGTGGGGAAATGAACCTTATACTAGCTGTACCTGGGAATATGAGCGTGATTTGATCCTCGGCGGTATCGAGTACAAGGATCACATCAAGTCGTTTGTACAGCGAAGCACGACGGTATGTTCGCTACGGTAACACCCAAGTTGCTAATGAAGACCTCGTTGTTCAATTTTTGGAAGTAGCTGACAATTTTTGCTTCTATTCTTACTCATGCAGATGTCTGAAACCGAAGCCAACTACTTTGCCCGCATCGGTATGACGGAGCAACGTCGTTTGTACAAAGAAGTGTTTGGCGAGAAAAGCGAGAGTCGTCAAAAGCACGCTGAAAGAGACTACCAAGCAAAGTTGCTAGCTCAGCAATACCCAAACGGAGGTAAGCTTCGAGATTATCAGGCTGAAGGAGTTGCTTGGATGATTTCAAATTTTTTGAATCAACGATCTAGCATCCTTGCGGATGAGATGGGTACGTTCGATGGCTGTTATACAACGTTGTGCGTTCTTGGATTGATTTGCGTGTTGGCAGCAATCTGACTCTTTGTTTTCTATCACTATCACACCACAAGGTTTGGGAAAGACGATTCAACTTGCGTCGTTTCTGGGGATACTGGCTAATCGATTCCATCGTCGAGGGCCATTCCTTGTGGTCGTGCCTCTTTCAACGCTTTGTAATTGGGAACGGGAGCTTTGCGACTGGCTGGGACTCAACACGATTGTGTATCATGGAACTGCAAAAAATCGACAAATGATCCGTCGCTTGGAAATTGCTCAAGCCGAGAATCGCCCTAAATTCATCTCAGGCAAAGAACTTTATCTTCGAAAATGTGCCGCACAACACAAGAATGTAACCGGTAACCCATGGATGGCAGAGTTGGTTCTCACCACTCCAGAAGTTCTTTGTGCAGATGACTTCTCAGAGCTGACAGCCATTAAGTGGGAGTGCCTTGTTGTGGATGAAGCTCACAGACTTAAGAGCCACACCTCCAAGTTTGCTCTCAATCTTAGAGACCACAAGTTTGTGTTCAAGCACAAGATTCTTCTAACAGGGACACCTATCCAGAACAATATGAAGGAGCTATTTGCTTTACTCAATTTTGTTGACCCGTGTCTCTTTGCCAACTGTGATCAGTTTCTGGCTAAATATGGTGACATGCAAAGCAAGGAACATCTTGATGAGCTTCATGAAGAGATCCAGCCTTTCATTTTGCGCCGTCTGAAGGAAGATGTAGAAAAGAGTGTACCTCCCAAGGAAGAAACTGTTATTGAAGTTGAATTGACAGTTGCCCAAAAACAGTATTACCGTGCCTTGTATGAAAAGAATGTCAAGTTTCTGCACAAAAACAAGAAGAAGGCATTGGACGGACCTAGTCTCAACAATCTTGCAATGCAACTCCGTAAGTGTTGCAACCATTTATTCCTGCTGAATGGGATTGAAGAAGAGTACCGTGAGAAGCAAAAGTCTGAAGGCCAAGTCATGCCTGAAGGAGATCTTCTGGCTTCAGCATCTGGAAAGTTGGTACTATTGGACAAACTCCTGCCTCGTTTGAAGGAGAATGGTCACCGTATCTTGATTTTCTCTCAATTCAAAATCATGTTGGATGTCTTGGAGGATTATTTATCCAGCCGTGAAGTCAATTTTGAAAGAATTGATGGTTCAATTACAGGCAACAAGCGCCAACAAGCCATTGACAGATTCCAGGCTCCTCACAGAGATGAAAAGGAGAGCCCTTTCATCATGCTTTTATCAACCCGTGCTGGTGGTGTTGGAATCAATTTGACAGCTGCTGACACTTGTATTATCTTTGACAGTGACTGGAATCCCCAGAATGATCTTCAGGCTCAAGCCCGCTGTCACCGGATTGGCCAGACCAAGAATGTCAAGGTGTACCGTCTCTTGACAGCCAAGACCTATGAGATGCAAATGTTCCACATGAGTTCTCTTAAAATGGGTCTGGACCAAGCTGTTCTTTCTGGATTTGAAGCTGGAACATCTGGTGAAGGAGCATTAAGCAAAGATGAAGTGGAGAAATTGCTGAAACATGGTGCCTATGGCATTTTCTCAGAAGAGAATGATGGAGACAAGGAATCGAACAACTTTCTGGAACAGGACATTGACACAATCTTGGAGCGTAGAAGCCGAACTGTGGTACACGAAAACACTGGCAGCCAGGGCAACGCTGCTGGGGGCACCTTCTCAAAGGCTCGTTTTACAGCGCCCAAAGCCGCCGAAGACAAGAAGACCACAGCCGAGGACGTTGACGTCGATGATCCTAATTTTTGGGAAAAAGTGGTCGGAGTAGGTACCGACGACGCAGCAGATGATGCTCTATCTGGACAACGGCGGAAGCGAAAGGTCATGAATTATTCCGAGGGATCGTACGAAAAGAGGGTTGACGAGTCTCTCCGCGATAGTGAGGCCGATGACGACGACGACGAGAGTGCGGATGAGTCTTATGGAAGTGACGATGAAGACCAATCTTCAGAACGATTCCGCTGGGGTGGTTCCAAGCCAAAGGAATGGAAGAAAGACGAAGCAAAGGTAGTTGTTTCTTTTCTTCAGGAGCGAGGATATGACAGTACTCCAGCAACAGAGTTGTTAGTGAAAAGCGCCGAGGAGGTAAGCATGGTGATTGCTTTGTTCATGTTGAATTTTTTCGCCAATATCTCACGCTTTTGCTTTTGCGACGGAATAGATTCAGCGCATGTGTTGGTCCATTTTGCTCATGGGCCTCTGTGAAATTGCCTTGGAGGATGCTACACAAACAACGAAACGAGCTGCCCGAGTCGCGGAAAAGAAACGAGAAAGTTCTGACTCGGCTGCGCTACCAGAAGGTGGAGTACTCGCTATCTTGCAGACCCAAGACTCCGGCGCGGTCAAGCCTGAAGTGGTTCAGCATTGTTTTAAGAAGCTTTGGTATGCGAGTGAAAGTTGGGTAACCGCTGCGTTTAACGATGCACTAACGTTTGCGAGAAGCGCCGAACCACGTGACCAGGAAGCACTCTCTAGAGGGCTACAGTCCGCGCGCTCAGCCGGGACGAAATCTACTGCCCCTTTAAAGAAAGACGAGATATCTGCGCTCTTCAGCCAAAATGTTTGGCCATCATTAAAAAGTCGTGGATGGAAAGCAGTAGTTCTCAGTGAAGGCCCTAATGCGGGTAAAACTCAATACTCTTATGGAGGGAAGCAGGTAAGCACGATCGATGACCAATTTCCGAAAGGTGTAGCTAAGATTCCGCCATGAATTTCTCATCACTCTTTACTGTTATGTTTTATGCTTTTTAAATATACAAAGTACTACTCGGCAGAATCTGTCCTTGGTGCTGTCGGTTCGATCCATTTAGAGCTTGCTAACATGGTCGAATCTATGCTTGGCGTTGCTGAGTCCTCGCGTCAGAAATCTATCGAGTCCGAAGCCAAGCTTCGGGAAATTCACCTAGCCATGAAACCTGGTTCATTTAATGTCTTCGACTTGGAAGAATTCTTGAAAAGATATGCGCCGCTTCAGCTTTTGTGTGACAGGAAGAGTCACAAGAGACTGCACTTAGGTTCCCGAAAAACGATGCAAGCATGCACTTATTTACATACAGCATGTGCCCTTGTCCGGCACGCTGAGAACACCCGTGGTCAAAAATCTCTCGTGGACCAGTTGTCGACCGTAATGTCGGTTGACAAACGCATGACACTACCGCATCCTTTGTGGTCTACCCGGCATGACGGCATTTTGATCCACGCTATAGTGAAACACGGCTGGATTGATAGCGACGCCGCGGTCCGTCGCATCACCAACGATGCTACTATCAAATGGGGCTTTCCTTTTGACTCAGATCATATACCGAATGAACCTGAGAGCGAGACCATAAGCAGTTCCAAGAAGACATCTCAGCGGGATGAGATGATTGCCAATTTGCGCCAAACAGCGGTCAGGGCAGCCTCGTTCTTCAATGCTCACAGCAATACTTTGGAAGAGAAAGGCTTGAATACCGCCCTCAACAAAAATATGATTATCCGAGCTTATGGCTTGATGTTTGAACACAACAGCGACGATGAAGGGGATGGCGAGACAGACGAGCAAGAAAAGACTACAAAATCTCAGTGGATTCTGGATGATGACCAGCTACTTGTGTCAACAGGTTTAGAGACTGCCGCCGAGTCTTTAGATTTTGTTGATTTGCCGACGAAAAAAGACTTGGTCAAACGAGCGAAACTGATCTTGACCAAGAACGTTGACCTGCAGCAAGCTGAACCTGCAAAGGTCAATGCTGACACCCCTTCGGATCTTTACGTCTTGGATCAGAGTGACAGATGCAATGTCCTGCTTGCCGAGATTCTCCGTGCAATCACAAAGGCCCCTCCCAAGGCTCAGAACTCCATTCGAGTATTGTTTGCTGTTGCTGCTGAAGAAGCGCAAAAACGAAGAGACTCTGTTGCTCTCTCTACCGATGGCTCCCGGAATGATCTCGAAAAAGCCAAGAGAGCATGGCACGAACTAGATTGCACCGTAAAACAGATTGACTCCGCCAAGCGGCATTTTAAGCAGTCCTCGCGACAAGCAAAGAACATTCTTCGTGTGATTCTAGGCCTCGAGATTGCCAAGAGTGGTAAAGCTCCAAACTTCCCTACCAAAGTTTGCCCCGTCGATTCCAACACCAACAAACCAAAATCAAAAAACGGTCAGCAAGACGGCTCTACCGGAGATAGGGCCCTTGCGAAGTCCATGGCTCGCTGCCTGCAACAAAATGCTGGTCGCCCTGGTCCTCCTGCACCTGAGGGCCAAGGCAGTGATCTTGAACTGACCGCCATAGAAACGCTCATAGTCTCTGTAGTCTGTTCCCAAGGCCTTCCAACTTTCACCAAGTCTCTTGATGCTCTTCTAAATGATACCCCCAGTAGCCCTTACAGACTCGGATGGCGGGCTCTTGGGGCTGTTTTACTTGCAGCAGCTCGTGAATGGCACGAGACTGCCGAGCGGAAGACACAGCTTGTGGAGACAGAATGGAAAAAGGTTGAAGATTCCGAACCTTCTGCAACGAGAGATCGCATCTGCAAATCCATGGCCTCGGCAATCAAGATTGAGGAGGCAAAAGAACTGGCGGCTTCACAAGCACAGGCAAGTTAACTTACTTCGAGGATGAGACTAAACAGTTTTGGACTTTGCGATTTGTCGTTTCAAAATTGACTCACTCAACAAATCACTCTTCTCTCACTCTCACATAGGACTATGCAGCAGACCCCTCAATTTTAGCCAAAAAGACAATCATGCTGATCGAAAGAATCCGAAAAAAAATGGGCCAACAGAATAACAGCAAATCAACGAAGAAGAGCAACTATTGGCTTGGACCCAAAATCTTCGATTTTCTCTCAACCCAGTTAAGCGACTGGGCAAAAGTGTTAGACATCGTAGATGCCAAGGGAAAGACATTGTCTTACACTGCAGCTGACTTTTACCATGATCTCCCCGTTGATGAAAGGGAGCTGGTTGAAGTCACGACTCTTCTCAACAAACAGGACAGCCGTCAAATTATAATTCAGATTACTCTTTTATCTCGGTTGCGGAGCTTGTTTTCTGCCTATCCTAAGGACGCTCTTTTGCCCAAAATTGAAAAGGCGGCAAAGAATGTGGGAGACGGAGATGTCTGGGAGGGTCGTCCTTCGTGGTGGACAACGAGCGGGGATTCATTGTCGCACAACGATGCCTTATTACTGGAAGCATTAGTTGAATTTGGATTCGGAGGTACGCGGCAGGTTGAAAAGGAGAGAGTCTGCTCTATTATTTTTGTTTTGTGTGCCTTTCCTTGCTTATGCATCTCTTGTCTTTTGACCACACCGCAGGAGTTTTGACTCATGCTAAAGTCTTCAATACTGGAGAACCAGGAAAACCAGAGGCTTGCACTTTGATGGAGCTGGGTTTGACGAAATCTATTGTCCAGCAACGTGCGAACCAGCTTGCCCGTGAGCTCCACAATCTCGAGAGGAGTTCGCAGATTTTAAAAAATATTGAGGGACGGAAGGAAAAGGGAAAATTGAAGACTGGGGGCAAAAAGCAGACGGCGCTTAGTTCTTTCTTCGCAAAATCTGCCAAAAAATCTGCCAACGTTGCCGTTCTCACTCCATCTGAAATACCATCCAACCTACAAGAAACTCCTACAATGTCCACCGTTGCCACTGGAAGCAAGCGTTTTGGAGATCTAGAGTCAGAAACCAGCGCAAGCCCTGAGAAGAAGGCAAGACTAGAGCCATAGAGAGCTAATGACTTGTTTTTGTTGGCTGCTAACAATTCGATGGTGCATTTTGGATTATTGGTCCTCTCGATAACCTCGAACTATAGCGTATATTATCATTTAGCGCTTACAATTGTTGCAGGGCATTTGATGCTATGATTGATGATGAAATTGTCTCAATAACACCTGTACTACTTTCAGCTTTGTGGTTGAAATATTGCTCCACGGTAATTCTGTCCTCAGGCACTCCTGCGTTTCCTAGGCCCTCTCTGAATTCATTAATCAGCTGACCATTGCCAATCAAATGGAAATGCGTCTCTGATATGGCAGAGTCTTGGATACATTCGGTAACTGCCTTCATTGTGTCTTGACTTTTTGAGATGCGACCAGTCTTGCTTGTCACCACTGGCTTCCACTCAAATCTGCTGGGATTCTGGCGTGCTATTTCGTCCAGGTGATCTCCAAAGGCAATATCCGTGAGCTCTCGAAACGATGCGACGAGTGCTATCGGAGGGAAGGATTCATCTCCCATTGCCAATTCGATTGCTCCTAGGCAAGGTCCAATACCAACACCTGTCGAAATGAACACAGCTTTCTGGACTTTTTCTTTGCTGATACCCTCCAAAATGGGCACTTTAAATTTTCCTCCAAACCGGACGGGAGTGCCTGGTTTAGATTCAGCAAAAGCTTTTGATTTCTTACCTACGACTCGTACCATAATATCTAAGGACGTTTTGGTAGCTCGACTCACCGTGTAAGGACCGCGCATCCATCCGCCATTTTGCTTGGCATCCGCGTTTAAATCACCCGACGTATCCTCTATTTCCAAAGCCAATACGTGGCCTGGTTGATATTGCTCCATTATTATGCCGACTTTATTATTATTATTATTATTATTTGAAGTATTTGTCACCTTTACGTGAAGCATGTAGCTCCCCTCTGCAACCTTTTCTGCTTCCTGTAAGATAGCATCAATCTTTTCGTACTGAGGGGCACCGTCAGCAGCACTTAAACGTGTGCCGATAAATGCACGAGACTGCTGCTGGTCTCTGTCAACACATTCACTTGCAATTTTTCTTGATGAAAGTTGAAGAGCAGGTACAAATGCTTGACACGATGAAACCAGCAGCAGAGTTGTAAGAGAAAAAATTGAAACCATCGTTTCTCGATCTCTTTCGTCGTTGACTTCAAAATGCTCTGCTATATTCCTTGCTCCCTTACTTTACTACTAGCATTTACTTGGAATACTGTTGTACCCGAAGCTGGAACATTCACGCTAGTAATATTATTAATATACTAGGGTCTAGACCTAGTCTATTATTTTTTGTTTTTGTTTTCCACTTTTTGAGAAGAAATTTAAGCTTGTTGATGAGTCGCACACAAGCTGCCAGGTGAGTCACGATTTGTATTGATCGAAGTTTGGGTCCTGTGGTCCGACGTCTGAGAGAACTCCCTCGGGAATTTTTTTTTACCCACCAGGCCATAAATACTACTACAACTACTACTAGTAGTAGGGAGCGTTCTCTCTGTACCTCCCTACGGATTTTCAACCTATGGATCTCAATAGCTACGACCGATAAGCATGCAGAAGTTGAGAGAGGAGCCGCCATCTATTGGAGTAGCTGTTCCCAGCTGCCGGAGCATCGTGATGAACACTACCAGGTACGCGTGGTTCGTATGCATAATACATCATGGCTTGCATCGGGCATCACAGCGTTGACTGCATTGCATCGCACATAAACCAATGACAGTGCGCAAACATTAGAAGCCGTCATAAATAATTTTTCGTGAATACTAAAGTAAATACTCCGGTAAAAAATAAATAGAATAGTTGCCAAGAAACTTCGCTCTATATTATTTATATGATACAAGAAGTCTCTCAAAGCGGAGAGGTCTCGGTCAGTCAACCTGTCTCCATCGGATCAGACGACCGCCTTCGACACAAAATCAGCAGGAGTCGCTTAGTTGGGGAAAAGGTCCTGGACGTTTCCAAGTTTGTCATGAACCATGAGTCCAAGAAGACCCATTTGGGCGGCACGTCCCTGGTTGAGCTCAATGGCACGCTTTTGAAGCTTGGTTTCTTCGTCAAAGGAGTCCCAGCCAAAGTCAAGAGCTCCATTACGGAAGTCTCCAGGGAATTCAGCCTCACCGGTAACATCCTTCATGACAGCAAGTTCCAAGAGTCCAACAAAGGCAAAGACCTGAAGGGCTCCGGCAACAGGAACGGCAAAGGAGGCATCCCATCCGTATCCAAGGTCCGAGAACTTGGTTCCAGAGTAGTCGATATCTCCTGGAAGGTAGATTCCGGCGGCGTTGACAAGGTATCCAACAACTCCAAGCATGCAGATGCGTCCGTGCTTGATCTCAACGTAACGAAGGCGATCAAACTTCTCTTGATCTCCATCGGCGACAAGTCCAAGAGGATCAAAGAATCCAAGAGGAGCCTGGGCACCAAGCTCGTTCTCGAACGCATTCAAGGAGGTGGTCTTGGCAGCCTGTTGGGCAGGAGCAAAGGCGGCAGCAGTAGCAAGCAGAGATGCAAAGATGGCAGACTTCATGTTGGAAATTTTAATGTAAGTTTTTTCAAAAAGATCAAGAAAGACGAATTGTGAGAGTGATGAAACGCAGCAATAATCGGCAGCGAGGAGTACCAGTAGTAGCTACTACTACTAGACTACTCTAGTAGTAGACTATTAGACTACTAGAGCGGCAGCGTGGCGTTTTCTCCAAACCTTCAACGATACTACTACTCTACAAGATACGGGCAAAGTTGAAGTTGGATACATATCCAAGATTGCCTAAATCAGTCGTGTCACGACTTTTATTTCTAACCTTACTGCATTTCTTACTACATGTTGGTTGTGGCCTGTTGAGGTAGGGGGGGGTCTAATAGCACAACCAACCGCGAGGAATCAGTGTGCAGCCGCCAGCAAACAAACTTTTCATATTGGAGGAGATGGCACGAACATTTCAGTCCTTTTATCAATAGTATACCAATTCGCACGTCAACACTTCCTCTAAAAGTGAATGCCCCCAATTGTAGTGACCGCTTTAGAACATTCGTAGATGAGAATCTCTCGGAAGACATCCAACGTCCATGTCGAACAGTACGATGGCGAATCTTGTTCCTTGTCTGTGAGACCGTAGAACGTAGAATTGCTTCAAGCAAGCAAGATCCTGGTTTCTCATCATTTTTCATCATGCCAGAGCGAATCACTGAAAGAAAGACCAACCAAATATGATGAAAGCCGTGCATGAAAGGAAATGCGGAACAGACGAGTCGAAAGTGCTAATTATTTCATCACCACTCGCTCTTTTCTCGTTTCGTTGTACAACAACATCTGCTGAAAAATGAAGCATCGTTTCGTAATATTCGTTTGAGACGTCAGTTTATGCTTGTTTTGTCTACTGTTGAGGAAAAAACACAAATACAATATATGCTGGCAAACATGATCATTGTAAAATGTTCAATGATTGTCTTGACCTTTCTTGCTTGAATTTTTTTCCATCCAACGTTTCAAGAAGATATCGAAAATGCCTGTATGTATGTAATGTACAGTATTAGTAAGCTCGTAGAGTAGTAGTAGCTATGCCAAGAGCAGTAAAAAAGTCCTGCTGTCAACCACACAGAAAGCAAATTGGTTTTCACCTGCTCCAGTAACACATAAGAGAATGGTCAATGACGGTCGTCCAATTTTTTTTTGGATTGTTTATTCGCTACTCGATCGACTAGGATTAATATCTCCGAGATCAATTTGTGTATTGGTTTTGACGGCCTGATATTTTCCTAAATCTTCTTGTCCGACGGGCACTTGTGCAAAGAAGCCAATCAGTACCAGAAATGCAATTCCAGCAACCACAGAGGGTATGGTCCCCCCAATACCACTGTCATTCTTTTCGTCGGCGGTTGTTGTGGTTTCCTTCCAAGCTTCGGAAAGCATTTCTTGTTGAGGCTGTACGGGTCGTTTAGCAGGTCCTCGTCCAACAAAGTCAGTATCACCAATGCTGCTGCTGCTTGCAACTGTCTCCACTGTTGCCTTTTGTTGTTGCTGCTTTTGCGAGGACGAAGCCACAACAGCAGTACCCGATTCTTGTTCTGCCTCTTGTCTCAATTGCTTTAATTGCTCTTCTAATTTCGCAATTTCTTCCTCTTTACTATTACTACGGCTGTTGCTGTTGCTGTTGCTGCTGTCGTTTTCAGAAGACATGGACAAGGTAGTTGTAAGTTGTGCTTTTCTATTTCTTCTTGTTGTGGTAGGCCTTGTTCCTACCAATACTCGTTGGCGCATCAACATTTGATGATCTCTTCTTCCGCCCATGACGGTGGTCGGCAAAGTAGATGCCTTGTTGTTTGTACTACAGGCAAAGGCGTGGCTCTGCTCCATGATACAAAAGCCGCAGACAACAAGAGCCGACAACATAGATATGCTTAGAATCTTCATGTTTCTTTTGATACCGTAAAGGTGATCTTCAATTTTTAAATAATGTGGAATCCTTTGTAAGATTGTGCGGTTGTGCCAAATGAGAAATGCGACATGCGACACCATGAGACAAGTTCGTTGTACGTACAGTAGTAGACTACTACTAGCTAGTAGTAGCTACTAGTCTAGTACTACTACTACTAGTAGTATTGCTGTTGTTATTAATACAGTACTACCAGGGTGATAGTACTACTACGCTAGTCTAGCTCTACTAGTAGAGTAGACTACTACTCTACTGTAGTAGAGTAGTCTAGTTAATAAATAAAATTACTGTACGTCACATCGCATGTCATCGCACACTTGCTCTGGATACTGTATCTATTTTTGTAGCGCAAAAAATAGAAACACCATAGTGTTCCTTTGACCGTTACGAGCAAAAGTAAATTTTTTTTGTCAGCGAACTCTGCAAACTTCCGTGAGATCCATAGGCTTTTCTTGTGAAAACTCTCAAAGGATCGACCAAGCAGCAAACAACAACAACCAAGAGAAGAATAAAAAATTACAACCAAGAGAAGAAAAATTTCTTATTATTCAACCTCTTGGATAAACTAAAACTTGGGAGAAAAAAATGTTGAATATTCGCCGCCTAACGTCGTCACGAGGAGGCAACGCCTTGGTCTCTTCTTTGTCGCATTCGTCATCGACGTTCTGGAAGACAACCTCTGTGGTCGTTAATATTCCTCCTGATGGTCGTCATCATGTGATACAGATAGTTCCTTCTAGTAGTACCTATCGGTTCCTTCATACTGGCCCTATATTTCCAAGTGTTTCATCACTATCCGAACCTGGCTTGAATTTGTTTCCCAATGCTTCGTCACTCGACGAAAAAGAAACACCGAAACCAATATCGGTTTCTGATGTTCCCCCCGAAATCAAAGATGCTCAATTGCGTGCTGATATTCGTGCCACGGGACGAATGCTAGGTCAAGTTATCCAAGATTATGAAGGACAAGGTTCGTTTTTTAAATCTGTCTGTGCGCGCGTGTGTGCTTTCTAACAGCGTACTAATGGAACTGTCTCGTCTTCTCTTCCTTCCTGCTCCTTCGCTTCTAGATATCTTTGAAAAGGTCGAAAAAATGCGATCTTTCGCCAAGGTAAGTTTTGAAAAAAAGCTCAAGAATGCATACGACTTGATCAAAAACAAATCCTAATAATTTTTCACCTTTTTTCAATTCAACTTTTTCTGCTTCTTGTAGGCTCGACGAGAAGCTGGTGCTGGACGTACGGAAGAAACCAGGGCAGAAGCAGAAGCGGCCTTTTCTGATCTGGCGAAGTTCGTAGAAACATTTACCACGGAAGAATTGTTGGTAGTGAGTCGCGCTTTTACACATTTTCTCGCATTTTCCAATGCTTGTGAAAAACACCACGCAAATCGAGTTTTGGAACAATTCAACTCGAAGAAGGGAGCCTTTTATGACAAGGTGGATAGTTGTGGAGGTGTACTTGATTCATTGGCGACGAAGTATGGAGCGGATGCCGTATGGAATGCCTTGGCGAATCAAACAGTGGAATTGGTCCTCACAGCTCATCCCACAGAAGTCAATCGCCGTACTATTTTGGACAAGCATCGACGAATTCAAGAGGTACGTAGATTCTTTCATGGTTTCACTTGGTTGTGAACCCGTGATCGTATATTTGCCTTTTTTTTAATCAAACAGAATGAAAATATTTATTAACACCTCGGTGGGTCAATGCTCTTGTGAAGTGTAGATTTTGACGAATGCAGATGCCCTACGTTCAAGTGGTCGAAAACTTTCCGACTTTGAAAAACAGCGACTGAACGATGGACTTGAGCGAGAGATTTCCTCCATCTGGCTCAGTGACGAAGTCTCTCGGATTAAGCCGACGCCTCAAACTGAAGCCGAAAAAGGTATTCTCATTATTGAGACTGTTCTCTGGGAAGCTCTTCCTGAATTCATGCGTAAACTGGATGCTACATCTAAGGAATTTTTGGGTAAAGGTTTGCCTTTGGACGCAGCACCCATTCGCTTCGCTAGCTGGATGGGTGGAGACCGCGACGGTAACCCAAACGTCAAGCCAGATACCACTAGAGAAGTTTGTCTCACGAATCGCGCAAAGGCGGCATCATTGTTTGCGAAAGATATACAGCAATTGTGGAAACAAGTCTCTCTGACCACTTGTTCCGATGAAATGAGAGAGATTGTTGGAGATGCAAGAGAGCCGTATCGAACTTTTTTAGTGCCCGTGAGTTTTTTGGCCGACGTTGTACTGTGACATCGAATTTACACCTTGATTTGTACATGCCTCACTGAATATTTGCCTTATACTGTCCTGCTTCTACCTCCACGTCCTAACCCAAAAGGTTTACGAGAAATTACAACTCACCCAGAAGTGGGCTGAGCAAGAGATGCAGCTCCTGCATGGCTCTGCTGGAGGTCACGCCCACTTTGATCGGATTGAAACTGATGAGATATATCTTACCAAGGAATCATTCTTGAAAGACTTAATGTTAATGCATAGGTCTCTGTGGGAGACCAATAATACGGTCGTGGCAAATGGTTTCTTGACAGATATTCTTCGCAATGTAGCAGCATTTGGGTTGACTCT
>Ga0100394_1002212_pt1 | contig 16137 bp, 20 predicted proteins | sample CryGeymeta201518_FD_81549 | JGI IMG/M metagenome (GOLD analysis project Ga0100394, IMG submission 81549) | Groundwater microbial communities from Crystal Geyser aquifers in Utah, USA - Crystal Geyser metaG 2015-18 | ecosystem: Environmental > Aquatic > Deep subsurface > Groundwater | place: USA... | reverse complement strand
GCTGGGCGTAATCGATTGTGCTGATCCCCTGGGCTTTGATTGCCGCCACGTGGCCTGCCCAATCTTGCTTGGCTTTCTTCATGCTCGCTTCTCCATCTGAATTTAGATGGCCAAAGCATCGCGACTTTGGATTCAGGTTACAAGTCTGGGGTTTGTGGAGCGCTTACGAAAACTTGAAGGTCTCGCTGCCTTCCAGAAATGACAGATCCAGCTCTTTCTTGTTCTTGGTGGGCAAGGGGGCGTTGGCTTTGGCATGGACTTGGGCCAGTTGACCCAGTGTTTGCAAGTGTTGCATGGACAGCAACTGGCAGTACGCGCACAGCAGGGCACCGGCATCACGCAGTTCCATAAAGGCCTCGGCTGGCAACTGGTTCAGTGCGGCTTCGTCGATGCGGAACAGGCCGGCTACGTTTTGCTCGCCTGCGTCACCCTGCATCTTGATGGGCCAGGGTTGGATGAGATTGTGCTTTTGCAGCAGGACACAGATCCGTTGGTTGGCCTTTTGGTTGGCGGTATACGTACTGTTTTCATAGCATTGAACCTCTCGATAGTTGGATTAGCCACGATTTTCCTTGGTCGCCACAGGTGGCCATTTCAGCGCCGCGTGTATGACGCGCAAGATACGCACTGAATCGCCGGCGACGTCATAAATCAAGATGTAGTTCCGGTGCACAACAAGTTCGCGTGTTTCAAGAACGCGCCCCTGTCGTCCCAAGCCGGGGTGGTCAATCAAGTATTTGGCTTTGTCAGAAAAGAGTTCATCGAGCGACAACGCTGCAACCGGGTTATCGGCCTCTATGTAGTCATAGATGTCGTCACGATCTTGGACTGCCTCTGGTGTCCAAAACAAACGCATCATTGAGTGGTTTCAAGCCGTTGACGCGTGGCGGCTCGCCTGGCGGCAAATTTGTCTTCAACGGCTTGCGCTGGAATCAAACGGCCTGCGTTGGCCGAGTCCAGACCAATTTCAACCTGCTGGCGAAACCATGCATCGTGCGCACTTGATTCCTGCTGTTGCTGGACAAACTCACGCATGTAATCACGCAATAACTGGGCAGCACTGCGGTCCCGAGTTTTTGCGGCTGTGGAGAACTCGGCCTTCAGCGCGTCATCAACCCGAAAAGTAAATGTGGCTTCACTCATGGTTTTGTCCTCAATGTGTTACAAACAATGCTCAATTTAACACGAACACTCCCTCGGTGCTGGCGTACGTCACAGTCACACAACTATCGCCGAACGGCTGACTCAACCCCATTGACTCGAATTCTGCCGCCATGTCAGAGATTGTGTCTTGAGGTCATTCAACCCGGCAGCCAAGACCATCAAGAAAACTTAAAGGTCTCGCTGCCTTCCAGAAATGACAGGTCCAGGTCTTTCTTGTTCTTGGTGGGCAAGGGGGGGGTGGCCTTGGCCTCAGCAGCGGCGTGAGCTTGGGCCAGTTGACCCAGCGTTTGCAGGTGCTGCATCGACAGCAGCTGGCAGTAAGCGCACAGCAGGGCACCGGCATCACGCAGTTCCATGAAGGCATCTGGGGGTAACTGGTTCAGGGCGGCTTCGTCGATGCGAAACAGACCCGCGACCGTTTGCTCACCTGCATCACCCTGGATCTTGATGGGCCAGGGTTGGATCAGGTTGTGCTTTTGAAGTAGCGCACAGATGCGCTGGGTGGTCTTTTGGTTGGCGGCGTGCTGGTTGAGGAAGGTGAAGACCTCGCCAACGACCTTGCTAGGCTGGGTGCCATCGGCAAAGAAAGGCTCGCCTTCTGTGGTGGACAGCAGGCCACTGTCTTCATCAAAGCACAGCACTTGCTGGCCCTCTGGCGTATTGGCCAATACAAAGGGGTAGCTCTTGTAAGCCGCAGGCACATAGCCACCGACCCATTGGCCATTGTTGGCGACAAAGAGGTTCTTGCCCGGCTTAAGCCCGAGCAGGGCCATGGGCGTGAAGGTGCCATCGGTGGCCAGGAAGGCGATGGGCATGTGCACGGCGGCCTGGGGCAACTCTTGAACCACCAAGGCGGTCACGGCATGGGTGGCGGTGAAGTTGTAATTGGTGCTGCGCTTGAAGCGTTGGCTGGCATGGCGCTCGCGGGTGATGACTTGGATGTTGGGCATAGAGGTGGGTGATTCTGGTGCTTGCGGATGTTTACTGCAAGGTTATGCGCTGGCTGCCAATGGCGTCCAGATGGGGGCGCAGGGCGTTAAGGTAGGCGATACGCGCTGTTTGCAGCACGGCCAGTGTGGCATTCAGGCGGGTGATTTCAGCATCGACAAATTGCAGGCTGGTCACTTGATCCTTGGCGGCTTGTGACAGGCGGTTCATATCATAGTCTATGCCGTTGAGTGTCAGTGTGGGCATGGGGGTTCTCTGAAAAGCAGGCGTTAAAAAACCCCACTGCCTTGTGAGCAATGGGGTTCTTGAGAGGAGTGCCCTCAGTGATTGAGGGCTAGGAGACTAGGCCAGCGAACTGGCTTTTGTCTTCTGTGGATTAGGCCAAGTTGCCAACCAACAAAGTGAGTTGGTTACCAAAGTCAACCGTACCCAGCAGAGTGGCTGCTGTGAAGTCAACGGCGGTAGCGCCAGTTGCAACGCCGTTGTAAGTGAGTTCAAACACTTTGTACTCGCCTTCGTTTGCAGTGTTTTCAACCATCACGATGGCCTTGGCAATGCCGCCAACCAGGTAGTTGGCGCCAGCGGTGCTGGTGTAGGTTGCGTTCAATGCGTCCAAAGCACCGACTGTCAAGCCTGCTGTACCCCAATCAGCGGCACCTGCGACGTTCGTTGAGTTGATGGCAGCCAGCAAGTTGGCGCCGGTCAAACCAGCAAACGTTTCAGTGGTGCTGAAGGTTACGCCAGAGATCACCGTGACCGAGTTCGCTTCGACAACAGCATCGGCGTTCAACGTCGTCGCAATACGAACTTGGGATTCGGTCGACACTGACGTAGCGGATGTGGAGGTCAGGCTGGTCAAATAAGACTTGAAGTCAAGTTTGTCAGCATTGGTACCAGCGCCGTCCTGGAAGTTGACAATGGCATTGGTGCCAATGTCAGAACCCGTGAACACCACCTTGTCATTACTAAATGCACCTGTACCAAGCACCACCACGTCATTGCCTGCACCCAGGTCAATGGTGTTGTCGCTTTCAGCGCCGCTAACTGCACCAGCTAAACCATCTGTGCTCAGGACCGCACCACCTGTGGACATGCCAGAGATGGCGTTCAATGTCACCACTGAAGCGTTATTGGCTGTTTGAGCAGCGCCAGTCACCAATGACGAATCATGGGCAAATGACTTCAAAGCGGTCAAGGCTGTCGCTTCTTCAGCAGGGGTCAAGGTCGGTGTTGACACGGTCATGCTCAGATCGGCGGCGTTGAATGTGCCGTCGATCTTGGAGGTGATGGTCAGCGTGCCAGCAGGGCCGTCTGCAGCTGTCAACAGCTTGCTCAAAACTGCATCGTTGTTGATGGCATTTTTGATGGCTTGGTTCAGGTGCAGTTGCGTCACGCCATAGTTGGCACCGGTTGGGATGTCTACCACGACTTCATAGCCGTTGGTGAAATTGGTTGCAACAGAGTCTGCAGCAGCAGCCGTTACGCCACCGCCCAAGCCGACACCACCAGCACCAGAGAACGACACGGTCAATTTGCCGCCGTACATGAAGGTTGAGGTGGCAGCGGCTGTAGACAGGTCAGCAGCAACGGTGTTCGTTGCATTAACCAGCCACTTGTTGGTCATGATAAGGCCGCTGTTGTCAGCAAACACGGTGTCGTTGCCAGCACCTGCATTGATGATCACGTCACCAGCACCGGTAGTGGTGATGGTGTCGTTACCGGAACCACCTTCAATACGAATGTTGGCGTTTTGACGTTGGTCGAGCAACCATGCTGCTGTCTCAACAATGCCACCAATGTTGGTGGTAATGCTGTCGTTACCAGCGCCACCATCAAGCACAATGGTGAAGTCAGACTGACCAGTCAATGTGTTCGATGCAGCTACTGCGGTGTCAATCGTCACGTTCATGGTGTCGTTGTTGCCGCCACCTGTGTACAAGAAGTTTGCACCCTTGACATTGAAGTTGACATTGCCTGCACCTGCAACGTCAGCCGTTGGGCTGGATGCAGTGTCGGTCAGGTTGACATACTTGGACAGCGAGTCAGTGGTAATGGCAGCTGTAAATGACAGTTTGCCAGTCATGGCAGAGCCGTCGATCAGGCGCACATCGGTGAAGCCAGTTGCGTCATGGTCGCCAGCTGGTGCATTGTTTTGCGCGCCAGGCAGTTGAGCGTCTTTGCCTACGATATTGCTAATGACGGTCAGGTCACCAGCGTTGGTCACAACAGTGTTGTAAGCCGAGGTGACATTGCTGGTAGTCCCATTGACAATCACCACTTCGCGCAGTGCGTTGTTGGTGGAGTTGATGGTTTGCAGCTTGCTGCTGTCTTCAACAGTAATCTCGAAACGCTCAACACCGCGAGATGAAGAAGTGTCGCCAGTGGACATGCCACCAACAACCAGGTCGCCACCGTTAGAGCCACGGCCCACGTCGTCCAGAACGATGGTGGAAGTGACCAGCTCAGTCACGCTGGCAGAACCAGTTGTGTAGGTGGTGTAGATGTTGGATGTGGCAGGCACAGAAGCGCCTGTGGTGTTGAACCAGCCAGAGCCGGCCACTTCAGTGATCGAATTGCCAGCGCCGCCGGTCAAGACGATGCTGGTACCGGTCACCGTGGTGCCAGAAATAGGGTCGATCACATTGAACGTTGGGCCAAGGGAGGCGGTGGTGGAGGTGCCAACCAGAGCAGCTTGGAACACAGCCAGCAAATCCGCGTACGTGTCAGCAGCTGCAACAGCCACTTTGTCCAACTGAATCGGGGTCAGCGTGCCATTGATGCCAATCTTGAACTGGTCATAGGGGTTGTTCAGCAACGGAGTTGCAGCGGTAGCAGCAGCACCAGCAGCGCCGGTGTCCATCAGCTTGATGGTCACGGTGGTGTTGCCAGAAGATGCATTGCGCAGGGAATGCTGGTCAAAGTACACACCCAGGTCAACGTTGCCCGGATCGGATTCACGGAACGTGATGGTGATGTCTTTGGTCTTCTGTGCATTGCCGATGCGCACGTCTTCAATGACGACGTCTGAGCGGCTGTTGCTCGATTCCCAGTTGGTCACGCCGAAGTCGGCAGTCACTTGGTTTGCACTGTCCACGGCCAAAGAACGCTGTGCGTCGATTTGCACAGTGCGAGCGGAGGGCATGTTGTTGCCGTCAACTGACGAAACACCATTGACATCTGAGCCAGCGGATTGTGCACGCACAACCACGGATTCAACGTTCTTGAGAACTGGAGTGATGGCATTGCCAACGCTCATGAAGTCCATGTACACAGTGTCAGCACCTGCGCCGCCGTCGATCATGTCGCCGTCGTTCATAGTGTTGAAGTTGCTCACGGTACGAGCCAGGAACGTGTCAGCAAAGGCTGTACCGATCAGGCTGTCGAAACCAGTAGTGAGGCAACGAATTCGCAGGAACGTTTAGTCGTTGATTTAATTGTCTTATATGACATATAAAATATCGTTTAAGACAATTTTCTATTCATACCCTACACCATAGTCGCGCAGTTAGAGTCATTTTCAAAGCTCACGAACGACCAAAATCATCTTCAACTCATTGATTCCATTGAATAAATTCAATTATGAGTGCCTTGGTTTCCACCCACGGCCAACCTACAAGTCAAGTTACCTAACCAAGAACGGTGTGAACAAGTGCCTTTGGGTCCACGTACAGGCTAAAGCCCCCAGCTGGAGACTCGTCAACTATCCGCACTCCCGCATCGGACAGTGCTGTCTTTAGTTTTGAAAGCGTCGAAAGGCGCGGCGACATCATGCCGGTCTCCATCCTGGCGATCGTCACCAAAGAAACCCCCGACCGTGACGCAAGGTCTTGCTGCGTCCAACTCAGGGCAGTGCGGGCCGTCTTTAGGGACGTAATTATTTTCAAGGATTCAGCATCCATGTCTTTTATTTGTCCTAAACGACATTTATAATGTCGTTAATGATTGCTACAAGTAGGGAATTATCATGCCAATCGTCACACTCACAGCCAATCTAATTCGTACAGCCAAATGTCCCGTCGGCAAGGGTAAAGTCGATTACTTTGATGATAGACGTACCGGGCTGCTTTTTGAAGTTAGAGCATCAGGCGGCAAAACCTGGTACTTGCGCTACACCGATGCCCGAGGCGTGCAGCGTCAACATCGAATTGCCAATGTAGCGGACATGTCACTGGACCAGGCTCGTAAAGCGGCGGCTGATCTCCGTGGCCAAATTGCCCTGGGCAATGACCCGTCGGCCCAAAAAGCCATACTGCGTTCCGTCCCCACATTCGCTGATTTCATTGCTGACCGTTACATGCCATTCGTCAAGGGCTACAAGAAGTCATGGGACAGTGACGACTCTTATCTGCGTAACCACCTACTGCCGTTACTGGGCAAGAAACACTTGGACGAGATCACCAAGCATGACGTGATTGAATTTCATCACGGCGTACGTGCCAAGGGCTATGCGCTGGGTACGGCCAACCGGATGCTGATCCTGCTGCGCTACGCCTTGAATTTGGCAGTGCGCTGGGAGATTCCCGGTGTTACCAAGAATCCCACCAAAGACGTGCCGTTGTTTGAAGACCCCAATAAGCATGAAAGGTATTTATCTGAGACTGAAGCTCAGACGCTCTACCGTGCAGTTCAAGCCAGCGTTAACCCGATGCTGCAGTACATCATCCCCATGCTGATTCTCACCGGTGCACGCAAGCGGGAAGTCTTGGATGCCAAGTGGGAGGAGTTCGATATGGAGCGCAGGCAGTGGCGTGTCTCTGTGACCAAGGCAGGCAAGCCACGTTATGTGCCCTTGTCAGACGGTGTTGTCCAAATGCTTGCAACCATGCCGCACGACAACAGCAAGTGGATCTTTCCGAACCCCAAGACCGGCAAGCCGTATGTGACATTCTTCTGCGCGTGGAACACTGCCCGCAAGCAGGCTGGCCTTGCTGATGTGCGCATCCATGATCTACGCCATTCCTTTGCCAGCTTTCTGGTCAATGCAGGCCGCTCACTTTATGAGGTGCAGAAGATTCTGGGCCACACGCAGATCAAGACGACCCAGCGTTACGCCCACCTGAGTCAGGACACGCTGATTGACGCGGCCAATGTGGTGCCGTTTGTGATGACGATACCGATGGTGGCAATGGCTACGCCCAATGGGCCCAGGCCAATGCTTGGACCGCAAGACACGCGGGCAGCTTTTATCCACCATAATGTGTAACATGATAAGATACACTCATGATTAAGAGTTTTCGCCACAAGGGTATAGAAACCTTCTTCAAGACCGGCAGCCGTGCTGGAATTAACCCAGCGCATGCAAGCAAATTGAAGCGTCAGCTCGGCCAACTTAATGAGTCGACTACAGCGAGCCATATGAAGATGCCAGGCTGGGAGTTGCACGCGTTAACAGGTGACCTTGCTGGGCACTACTCGGTCTGGGTCAACGGAAACTGGCGGATGACTTTTACTTTTGAAGGCGAGGACGCGGTCCTTGTGAATTATCAGGACTACCACTAGGAAAGTTGCCATGACTCAAATGCATAACCCTCCACACCCTGGCGAAACACTATTGGAAGACGTACTGCCTGCGCTGGGCTTGACCGTTGCTGAAGCTGCAAGACAGCTAGGAATTTCCCGCGTACAGCTCTCGCGGGTGCTGCATGGCCATTCGCCAGTTTCCCCAAGTTTGGCTCTTCGGTTGGAACAATGGCTTTCTGGCGCGACTGCGGATGTCTGGCTGCGCATGCAGGTCGCTCATGACCTCTGGCAGGCTCGTCATAGCCTAAATCAGCCCAAGGTCGCGCCTGCCGCCGCCCACAGGGCAGTTTAATTGCTGGCTGGAATTCAAACACTGCTCAACCTCTCTTCAAGGATGTACTGGCCAGCCCATTACCGATAAAATCCAACCATTGGCTCGCAAGAGTCAACCGCCCGAGTTATGACTATTGCAGGGGCGTTACCAACTGCTAAAACGTTGAGCCGCGCACTCCCTCCCCGCACGCAGCAGACGTTCTTACAGCGTCTGCGGGGGATTCGGAGAAATCAATGCATACAACCAACATCCGGCAAACCCGAGGCATCAGCCTTGACTATCGCCCCACGTCATATTTCTGGGCCAATGACCATCACATTCCCCTGGTGTCTGACATCAAAGGCGCAGAGCGGCGCAAGCTTTACGAACTCGCACTGGAGCAGGGCCCAACTGACTTCGTCGACCCTGACCTTCAGCAGCACGCCTTACGAGAGGTACAGCGCCAGGCGTTGGGGCGCATTCACCCAGCCTTCATGGGTGGCGAATACTTGCCTACGGTCCGCGGCAGAGAAGTGGAAATCGCCCGCATCACCATCGCCTCGACCACGCAGGACGTGACCTCAGTCTATGCACGTCAAGTCGGTCAGCGCATCCATTACCGGGTGGTGGACGAATATGGTGGTGAAACCCTTGAGGGCAAAGGGACCCGCACCAGTACCCGGCCGCTGACGCTGAAGCAACTGGTTGACTTCTTCTTGGGCTCCTGGAATCTGATTGCCTGTCTGGACTGCAACTTTGGCGATGACGGCTACCCGATTGACCGCATTCACCGCTTCATCACGGATGCGTCCAGCAGCTTCTACGCTGAGTTTGATGACTTGGTCCGTTCCCGCGTGAATGACTGGCTCGACACGATCCCACGGGAAGTGGACGAAGACGAGGAGGATGCATCATGAGCACCCGCGCACGCATCGCCATCGCCTTGCCCAATGGCAAATTCAAGTCTATCTACACACACTGGGACGGCTACCCAGAGCACCACGCACCCATCTTGCTGGGGCACTACGCGACGCAGGACAAAGTGAAAGCCCTGATGGCACTAGGCGACCTGAGCGCCCTGAGGGAAGAGATCGGGGAAGTCCACGACTTCGATCAAAGGGGGCACAACATGTGCACAGCTTACGGGCGCGACCGGGGTGAAAAAGGTGTCGCAGCAAAGACTAGCGTCAACTTCACCACTCTGGCGGCGCTGGCCCACAAATGGGATGCTGAATACCTTTATGTCTTTAGCGACTACCACTGGCAGTTTGTACCTGTTTCCTGGGTCACTGGCAGACCCTTGCCTTGAGCAAATCCACCATGTACTTGAAATACTCCACATGGCCACCCTGGTAGCTGCTGATGGCAATGCCCTGTGCGTCTTCTTGCAGGGCGGCGGTCACCACCTCGTCGACACTGCGGTTGTGGCCCAGGTGAATCACCTCGGCACCCATGCTTTGCAAGATGCGGCGCATGATGTTGATGGCCGCATCGTGCCCGTCAAACAGGCTGGCAGCGGTGACAAAGCGCACCTTGTGCGTGGGGCGGTAATTGGCCAGGGCCTTGAAGTCGGCGGACAGGTCGGTCATGGTGCAGGTCTCCGTGAAGGGGTCATCATTATGTTGAGTCGTCGATCAGACCAGCGTGGGCTGACTTGACGTTGACGTAAACGTCAATCTTACCGGGTTTTGCGGTGTGACATTTCAGGGTACAGTCCAGCCCAGTTTTTGTGACCGCCTTATGACACAGCCCCTGACGCAAGACAACCCATCACACGGCGAAAGTGCCCCCGCAGACGGCTACGCCGGTGACGTTTCTTGCCAGACCGCGTATCAATGGTGGCAAAGCGGGCAAGCGGTGCTGGTGGATGTGCGCAGCAGCGCCGAGTTGGCCTGGGTGGGCTTTGTGCCCGGCGCCCTGAGCGTGCCTTTCAAGCAATGGCCCGGTATGACGCTCAACCCAGACTTTGACGCGCAACTGCTGGCCGCTGTACCGCCTGGCAAGAAAGTACTGATGCTGTGCCGCAGCGGCGTGCGGTCCATCGCCACAGCGCAGCGCGCCACCCAACTCGGCCTTCAGGCGTACAACATTCTTGAAGGTTTTGAGGGCGACGCCAACGCACAGGGGCAACGCAACCGCTTGGGTGGCTGGCGTTTGCATGGCCTGCCGTGGCAGCAGAGCTGATCATCGTTTGGATCGATTGACGACTTCACTGAGAACGCGACCATGACATTTCTGGCGATAGACGTTGGCAACACCCGCCTGAAGTGGGCCCTGCACAGTGCACCCCGACGTGATGCAACAGTCATAGCGCAGGGCGTCGAATTTCTGGAAAACATCGAAAAGTTGGCCGAGGGCGAGTGGTCCAAACTACCTAGCCCCACCCAGATGCTGGGTTGTGCGGTGGCTGGCGACGTGGTGCGCAGACGAGTCGAAGACCAGATGGAGTCTTGGGACGTCTCAGCCCAATGGGTGGTTGCCAGCAGTACAGAGGCTGGCCTGACCAACGGCTACGACCACCCGGCTCGCCTTGGCGCCGACCGCTGGGTGGCGATGGTGGGCGCCCGGCACCACATCCTGGCTCAAGGCCCGGCCTGCCCGGTGGTGGTGGTGATGGTGGGCACGGCCGTGACGGTGGACGCCATTGACACCAACGGGCGTTTTCTGGGCGGGCTGATTTTGCCGGGCCACGGCATCATGCTGCGCGCGTTGGAGTCTGGCACCGCTGGTCTGCACGTGCCCACGGGCAACGTGGTCGAGTTCCCCACCAACACCAGCGACGCGCTCACCAGCGGCGGAACGTACGCCATTGCTGGCGCCATTGAACGCATGGTGCAACACCTGCGCCAGCGGTGTGGCGCTGAGCCACGCTGCATCATGACCGGTGGCGCGGGCTGGAAGATGGCGCCCACCATGTCGGTGCCATTTGAGCTGGTAGACAACCTGCTGTTTGACGGACTGCTTGAAATGGCCGAGCGCAGATTTACATAAGAAATTGGCCTTTAGCCCTTATGAAATAAGCGCTAGCAGCTCTTATTTTTGAGCAAACCAGCGTTCAACCAGCCGCACCCAATAGGTGGCACCCAGCGGCAGCAACGCATCGTTGAAGTCGTAACTGGGGTTGTGCAACATGCACGGCCCGCCACCGTGGCCGATGGCGCGGTGGTCGCCTTCGCCGTTGGCGATGAAGGCGTAGCAGCCGGGTTTGGCCTGCAGCATGTAAGAAAAATCCTCTGCGCCCATGGTGGGCTCTTGCACCTCTACGTTGTCTGACCCAACCACGCTGGCCATCACCTGACGGCAAAACTCGGCCTCAGTCGCGCTGTTGATGGTGGGTGGGTAGTTGCGCTTGAATTCAAAATCAGCACGCATGTCACTGGCCGCGCACAGATGCTCGGTCAGCGCGCGCATGCGTTGCTCGATCAGGTCGAGCACGGGCACAGAAAACGTGCGCACCGTGCCCTGCAGCTCGCAGGTGTTGGGGATCACGTTGGTGGCCTCGCCGGCGTGGATCATGGTGACCGACACCACCGCTGCGTCGATGGGCTTGACGTTGCGACTCACGATGCTCTGAAACGCCTGCACCAACTGTCACGCTACCGGCACCGGGTCCAGCGCGTTGTGCGGCATGGCGGCGTGGCCCCCTTTGCCACGCAGCGTGATCTTGAATTCATTGCTGGAGGCCATCACCGCACCCGGGCTGGCCGCCATCTGCCCCAGCTTCATGCCAGGCCAGTTGTGCAAGCCAAACACGGCTTGCATGGGAAAGCGTTCAAAAAGCCCGTCTTTGATCATTTCGCGCGCACCACCGCCACCCTCTTCAGTGGGCTGAAAGATCAGGTACACCGTGCCGTCAAAGTCACGATGCGTGGCCAGGTGTTGCGCCGCAGCCAGCAGCATCGCGGTGTGGCCGTCGTGGCCGCAGGCGTGCATTTTGCCGGGGTAGGTGCTGGCGTGGGCAAAGGTGTTGAGTTCTTGCATGGGCAGCGCGTCCATGTCGGCGCGCAGACCCATGGCAAGCTCTGACGTTCCTGCCTTGACAATACCCACCACACCCGTGGTACCCAGCCCGCGGTGGATGGGGATGCCCCACTCGGTGAGCTTGGCCGCCACCAGGTCGGCGGTGCGCTGTTCTTGAAAGCACAGTTCAGGGTGAGCGTGGATGTCGCGGCGCAGCGCCACCAAAGCGTCACCCGCTTGCGCGAAATCAGGTATCAAATTCATAGCTTCTACCCCTTTTACCGTAAGGGCTAGAGCCCAAAAATATCTAATAAACCGAGCCGCTGAGTGGTTGCCGCTTGTGCGACATACTGCGCTTGCCCCACAATCATGCCCGAACTCTGCACACCACCATGTCTTCTATGGCCATATCCCCAACTACCCAGGTCATTGGCGCCTGCCCGCACGACTGCCCTGACACCTGCTCGCTGCTGACCACGGTGCAAAACGGCATCGCCATCAAAGTACAGGGCAATCCGGCGCACCCGCACACCGGCGGCGTGCTGTGTACCAAGGTGTCGCGCTACCCCGAGCGCACCTACCACCCGGATCGCCTCTTGCAGCCGCTCAAGCGCAGCGGCCCCAAAGGTTCCGGGCAGTTTGAGCCGGTGAGTTGGAGTGCCGCGCTGGACGACATTGCCGCGCGCTTGCAAGCCATTGCCGCGCGCGACCCGCAAGCCATATTGCCCTACAGCTACGCGGGCACCATGGGCCTGGTGCAGGGCGAAAGCATGGCCGCTCGCTTTTTTAACCGGCTGGGTGCGTCGCTGCTGGAGCGCACCATCTGCTCTGCCGCAGGCGGTGAGGGTTTGGTGCACACACTGGGTGGCAAACTGGGCATGCGCGTCGCGTTTTTTGCCGAAGCCGACCTGATCTTGATCTGGGGCAGCAATTCCATCAGCAGCAACCTGCACTTTTGGCGCTACGCCGCCGATGCCAAACGGCGTGGTGCAAAGCTCATCTGCATCGACCCGCGGCGCACCGAAACTGCTGAAAAATGCCATAGCCATATTGCCCTGATACCGGGTACTGACGGCGCTTTGGCGCTATCGATCATGCAGCAGCTGGTGATCCACGACTGGCTCGACCACGACTATCTGGAGCACTACACGCTGGGCTGGGACTTGATGCGCGAGCGCGCCCTGCAATGGCCGCCCGAACGCGCAGCTGCGGTGTGCGGCATCACCGCGGCGCAGATTGAGGCGTTGGCGCACGACTACGGCGCAGCCGCGCGCAGTGGCGCCAAGGTGGCCATCCGGCTCAACTACGGCGTGCAGCGCGTGCATGGTGGTGCCAACGCGGTGCGGCTGATTGCCAGCTTGCCCGCGCTGGTGGGCGCGTGGCGCCAGCGCAGCGGCGGCCTGCTGCTGTCGAGCTCCGGCACTTTTCCAGTACAAAAGGCCACGCTGCAACGCCCCGACCTACTGGCCGGACGCACACCGCGCAGCGTCAACATGGCCACCATTGGCAATGATTTGTTGCGCCCGGCAAGCAGCGGATTTGGCCCGGCGATCGAGGCGCTGATTGTGTACAACAGCAACCCGGTGGCCATTGCGCCGGACTCGGCCAAGGTAGCGCAGGGTTTTGCGCGTGAGGATCTGTTTACCGTGGTGCTGGAGCATTTTCAGACCGACACGGCCGACTACGCAGACTACCTCTTGCCAGCCACCACCCAGTTGGAGCACTGGGACGTGCACAGCACCTACGGCCAAACCGATGTGCTGCTGAACCGCCCTGCCATCGCACCGCGCGGGCAGGCGTGGGCCAACACGCAAATTTTCAGGGCATTGGCCGCGCGCATGGGCTTTACAGACACCTGCTTTGACGACACTGATGAAGCCCTGTGCCGCCAGGCGTTTGGCGTGGCGGTGAACTTTGACACGCTGCTGACCCAAGGCTTTGCCACGCTGGACACGCCCGAGGCCCCGTTTGCGCAAGGCGGCTTTCCCACGCCGTCTGGCCAATGCGAATTTTTCAGCCAGCGCCTGGCCGACCAGGGCCAAGACGGTTTGCCCGACCATGTGGCCAACCACGAACCATCTGGTACCTCTACACGTTACCCGCTGGAGATGATCTCGCCACCAGCGCGCAACTTTTTGAATTCAAGTTTTGTCAACGTGGACAGTCTGCGTGCCAGCGAGGGCGAGCCCGTGCTGGAAATGCACCCCACGGATGCTGCGCAACGACATTTAAACGACAGCTGTACTGTGCGCGTTTTCAACGCCCGTGGCAGCACCCTGGCCCGCCTGCGCGTCAACGGCCGCGCCCGCGCGGGCGTAGTCAACGGGCTGGGCGTGTGGTGGCGCAAATTTGGTCTGGACGGCACCAACGTGAACCAACTCACCAGCCAGGCGCTGACCGACCTGGGCGGTGGGCCAACGTTTTATGATTGTTTGGTGGAGGTGGAGGCGATGCAACGCAGTCTTAATATGCAGTCTTAAAACTATCGCCCGGTGAAACGAGCTCCCTTATCATGGCAACCATGGAAAAAAAATACTTGTTTTGGGTCATGGCGATGTTTACTGTGGCGCTGCTTGCATGGGATGACTGGCAGGTTCGTGACGAACTGGACCAATTAAAACAACAGCAAGTGACGCCAATCGCCCTTGCACCGCCTTCCCAAGTGCCGCCATCAGACTGTCCAGTCAATCCGCTGAGCATTGTTGCAACACCAACCGCAGCGCTCGCCGCGCCGCCGCCTGAACCTGCTCAGGTTAAATGCAATTGCAACTGCCCACAAGACCCAAACACCGTTCAGATTCCCCCGGGCACAGATCTGCTTGGGGCCATCAAAATCATTCAGCTTGAACAAGCCAGGAACGAGCCCGGATCAGCGGCCATGAATCCCTTTGGCTCCACCCGATAGACTCGTGTGAACTTAAAAAAACACCGTGATCACACCGAACGAACAAAAAAGCATCCGATACCAAAGCGGTAGCGGATTGCATCCTGAGAGACTTCGCTTGAAGACTTATTGCTGCAAGATATAGCCAATCACATTTTTGATGGCCGCTTCATCAGTGCTCTTGATGTTGGTGTGGGTTTCTTCTTCGCCGTCAACCTTGATCTTGGGGCTGGTGGTCAGGAAGTTGTAGAGCTTGGCTTCAGCATCGGCCTGGCCTTTGTATTTTTCGGCAACATTTTTGTAGGAAGGACCGGTTTTATCCTTGTAAACCGAATGGCACTTGGCGCACTTGTTGTCTTTGAGTAGGCTTTCGGCAACAGCAATGTCGACAGGTGCGGGATTGACCGTGGCGCAATCAGATGGATAAACGGCGCAGCCAAAGTCGGCGAGATTGCCCAGTGGATAAGAGTCGTACTGACCACCGCCCTTACCCATCAGCCCGAGGACATCACCGCTCGTATTTGTCCCTAGGTAAATGTCGGTTTTAGGGTAGTAACGATAGGTCCAAATGTCGATGGTTTTGTTTGATTGAGGCGCCTCGAATAAGCTTGGGTAAGTAGTTTCGGCCCAGTTCAAAAAACTGGTCGCGTCAAGTTCGTGGTTTACAACCGCCATGACGGATTTGGGGGCTGCCACAACTGCCATTGAGCCAGAGCTGCCTCCCAGCTGATGCGGCTCCAGAAAAACAGAGGGATCGCCAGGAGAAGTTCCACCGCCGCAGCCAGTTAAAGCCACCAGCAGCACCGTCGTCGAAATGAATTTAAAAGAAACGAATTTCATTGATCCTCCTGCGTTAACAAAAACTAGGCACAAAAGTACCGAGTCCGCGCTCCAACGACTCTATTTGCTATCTGACTTGCCAACACATTCCGGTGGTGGCGACCAACCTAACTAACACGCCAAACGCGCAAACAAGTCAGGCGTATTCCAGCCCGGTCAGTTGAAGACCCACCAGACCAATGTGCTCCTGGTTGAGGTCAAGATCAGCCACCGCAGCTAAAAACTCCCCTTGGGTGTAGCTTGCATGTCGCCCGTCCATGAACCCGACCAGCAGGTCGGTCGTTGCTGCGTCAGCTTCGCCACCCACCAAGTTACGAAACACCAGCTTGGCCAGAGCGGCGTTGCTGCCCGATCCCGCCAGGCTTGCAGTCAGCCCCACGTTGACCGCCAGATTGCAGATCGAAGACAGCGAGTAACCTTGGTCAAAGTAGCTCAGTATCTGTCCGAATACCCCGGCATCTTGCGCTAGCGGGTAAGCCAACGCACCGATGAACTTCACCGACTGGCCACCATTTTGCGTTGACCCCAAATCCAGCGCCAGCTTCTTGTCGGCAAACTGTAGGCGTTC
>Ga0100394_1002204_pt1 | contig 16162 bp, 15 predicted proteins | sample CryGeymeta201518_FD_81549 | JGI IMG/M metagenome (GOLD analysis project Ga0100394, IMG submission 81549) | Groundwater microbial communities from Crystal Geyser aquifers in Utah, USA - Crystal Geyser metaG 2015-18 | ecosystem: Environmental > Aquatic > Deep subsurface > Groundwater | place: USA... | reverse complement strand
ATGCGTTATACCGAAGTACGGATGGCGCGTATTGCGCACGAATTGCTAGCCGATTTAGATAAAGAAACCGTAGATTTTGTGCCAAATTATGATGGCACTGAACAAATTCCGGCTGTTATGCCAACCAAACTACCAAACCTGTTAGTTAACGGTTCAAGTGGTATTGCTGTTGGTATGGCAACCAATATTCCACCACACAACTTAACCGAAGTCATCGACGGTTGCTTAGCTTTAATTGCTAACCCTGATATCGAATTGCATGAATTGATGCAATATATCCCTGGGCCAGATTTCCCTACCGCCGCTATTATTAACGGCCGAAAAGGGATTGAAGAAGCGTACCGTACTGGCCGTGGCAAGGTGTATATCCGCGCTCAAACCATGGTTGAGACCGACGAAAAAACTGGCCGCGAAGCTATTATTGTTAATGAAATTCCGTACCAGGTTAATAAAGCCCGTTTAATTGAAAAAATTGCCGAGCTGGTCAAAGAAAAACGTATTGAAGGTATTTCTGCACTGCGTGACGAGTCTGATAAAGACGGTATGCGCATTGTTATCGAGCTTAAGCGCGGTGAGTCTACGGATGTGATGCTTAACCAACTTTATACCAACACGCAAATGCAAACCGTGTTTGGTATTAATATGGTGGCACTGGATCAAGGTCAGCCTAAACTACTAAGCCTAAAAGAAATGCTGCAGTGTTTTGTGCTGCACCGTCGTGAAGTTGTTACGCGTCGCACCGTATACGATTTACGTAAAGCCCGTGACCGTGCTCATATTTTGGAAGGTTTAGCCATCGCACTGGCGAATATCGATGAAATTATCGAACTGGTTAAAACCTCTGCCAGCCCGGCAGAAGCTAAAGCTGGCCTTGTTCAGCGCGGCTGGAAGCTGGGTGATGTAAGTGCAATGCTTGAGCGGGCAGGCCAGGATGCTGCAAGGCCAGAGTGGCTTGAAGAACACTTCGGTATTCGTGATGGTTTATATTTCCTCACTGAACAACAAGCACAAGCCATCCTTGATTTACGCTTACACAAGTTAACGGGTCTGGAACATGAAAAAATTCTGGACGAATACAAACAGCTGTTAGAGCTGATTGCTGAATTGTTATTTATTCTGGGCAGCCCGGAACGTTTAATGGAAGTGATTTGCGAAGAGTTGGAAGCCATTAAAACACAGTATGGTGATGCACGGCGCACCGATATCCAAGACAACATGTTAGATATCAACATGGAAGATTTGATAACGGAAGAAGATGTGGTCGTTACGTTATCGCACCTGGGTTATGCTAAATACCAGCCGTTATCAGATTACGAAGCGCAACGTCGCGGTGGTAAAGGTAAGGCCGCGACAACCGTTAAAGATGAAGACTTCGTCGACAAGCTGCTGGTAGCAAGTACACACGATACGATTCTGTGTTTCTCTAATCGTGGTCGTCTGTACTGGATGAAAGTTTATCAGTTACCTCTGGCCAGCCGTACAGCTCGCGGTAAGCCTATTGTTAACTTGTTACCGCTGGAAGAAGGAGAGCGTATAAATGCTATCCTGCCGGTACGTGAATACGAAGCTGATAAATATGTATTTATGGCAACCGCTAACGGTACCGTTAAGAAAACGTCGTTAGTAGAATACTCACGGCCACGTTCCAACGGCATTATTGCTGTAAATCTGAATGATGGCGATAGGTTAATCGGCGTTGGTATCACTGACGGAAACAACGAAATTATGTTGTTCTCAGATGATGGTAAAGTCGTGCGCTTCACTGAAGATCAGGTTCGTGGCATGGGCCGCACCGCTACCGGTGTTCGCGGTATTAAACTGCGCGAAGGTGGTTCTGTCGTATCGCTAATTATTCCGCAAGGCGAAGGCCCAATTCTTACTGTCACCGAGAATGGTTACGGTAAACGTACCGGATTAAATGAATACCCAGCGAAAAGCCGTGCAACACAAGGCGTAGTCTCCATTAAAGTCTCTGAGCGTAATGGCTTAGTTGTTGGTGCCGTGCAGGTAAATGAGCTTGATGAAATCATGATGATTTCTAACAAGGGCACTTTAGTACGTACCCGTGTTAATGAGGTTTCTGAAGTGGGCCGTAATACCCAGGGCGTTATATTGATCCGTACCGCTGAAAATGAAAAAGTGGTTGGGGTAGCCAAGGTAGACGAGATCCAGGACCTTGAAGAACTTGCCGCTGCTGAAGCAGAAAAAACACCTAATCCTGAATTGACTGATACACAGTTAGCACAGGATGAAGAAGAGTAACACCCAGACAAAACGGGCGCTTATGCGCTCGTTTTGCTTTCTACGGTGACCATAATTTGAGATCGGTTACAAAACCGGCAGCTTTAAAAACAACCAGGCCAGTTGAATAAACACGCTAACTCAGGAGCAAGCAGTAGATCATGACCACATTTAATTTTTGCGCCGGTCCGGCAATGTTACCGGTAGACGTTATGGCGCAAGCACAACACGAATTTATTAACTGGCAGCAGCATGGCTGCTCTATTATGGAAATGAGCCATCGCAGTAAGTCGTTTATTCGTGTCGCAGCAGAAGCTGAACAAGACTTACGTGATTTACTCAACATCCCAACCAACTACAAAGTGTTGTTTATGCATGGTGGTGGCCGTGGCCAGTTTTCTGCTGTGCCATTAAATTTATTGAAAGCAGGCCAAACAGCGGATTATATCGTCTCAGGGGCGTGGTCAACGTCTGCAGTAGAAGAGGCTGCAAAATATGGTCAGCTAAACGTGCAAAATATTCGCCAAACCGACGCGAATGGCAGCCGCAGTTTAATTGCCCCTGCAAAGTGGCAATTAACACCCAATGCCGCTTACGTGCATTGTTGCCCAAATGAAACCGTTGATGGTATTGAGTTTACGGCATTACCCGACAGCCATAGCCCAATAGTGGCGGATTTATCCTCAACCATTTTATCCAGACCAATAGATGTTAGTCGTTATGGTGTTATCTATGCCGGAGCACAAAAAAACATTGGCCCTTCTGGTTTAACGCTGGCGATCGTAAGAGAAGACTTATTACCGACAAAAGACCGCGTTATTCCATCGGTACTGGATTATCGTTTAGCGGCAGAGAACGACAGCATGTTTAACACACCGCCGTCTTTTGCCTGGTATCTGGCAGGTTTGGTGTTTAAATGGTTAAAACAGCAGGGTGGCGTAACCGCAATGGCAACGCTTAACCAGGAGAAAGCTAGCTTTCTTTATGATTACATAGATAAAAGTGACTTTTACGCCAATGACGTCGATAACGCCTATCGCTCTTGGATGAATGTGCCGTTTTTTCTGGCAGATGAGCGGTTAAACGATATGTTTGTTGAACAAGCAGAGAATCATGGTCTGCTGGCATTAAAAGGTCATCGTATGGTTGGCGGTATGCGCGCCAGTCTCTATAACGCCATGCCGTTGGAAGGGGTACAAACGCTGGTGAGTTTTATGCAAGAATTTGAGCGGGTAAACGGATGAAGACATTAACACTAAACCCTATCAATAAAGTATCCGGTGAAGTGCATTTACCTGGCTCTAAAAGTATTTCAAATCGCGTATTGTTGCTTGCAGCCTTGGCTAAAGGCACAACAAAGATCACTAATTTACTCGACAGCGACGACGTACGTCATATGCTAAATGCCCTAACGGCACTTGGGGTTAGTTACGCGTTATCAGAAAGCCGAACTGAGTGCGAAGTTCAGGGTTTAGGCGGATTGTTTCAGCAGTCTCAAACCGTTGAACTGTTTTTAGGTAACGCTGGCACAGCGATGCGTCCGCTAACTGCTGCGCTGGCAGCGTCAAATGTTGACGTGACTCTCACCGGTGAGCCTCGCATGTATGAGCGTCCTATTGGGCATTTAGTTGATGCACTGCGCCAATGGCAGGCAGACATACATTATGTTGGCGATGAAAGCTACCCTCCACTACACATTGTGGGTAGCACGCTGCAAGGTGGCAAAATTCAAATAGATGGCAGTATCTCCAGCCAGTTTTTAACCGCTGTACTTATGGTGGCACCACTACTAAAAGGCGATAGTGAAATAGAGATTGTAGGTGAGTTAGTCTCTAAGCCTTATATCGATATTACGTTGGCGTTGATGCAGCGTTTTGGTGTGACCGTAGAAAACCATGATTACAAGGCGTTTTTGGTTAAAGGAAAGCAACATTATTGTTCGCCTGGACACTGGCTGGTAGAGGGCGATGCTTCATCTGCGTCCTATTTTCTGGCAGCAGCTGCGATTAAAGGCGGTAGCATTAAAGTCACCGGAATTGGCAAACATGCGGTTCAAGGTGATATCCATTTTGCTGATGCCTTAGAAGCAATGGGCGCTAACGTAGAATGGGGAGATGACTATATAAAGGTATCGCGTAACCAGTTGAACGGTGTGGACAGGGATTATAATGCCATTCCAGACGCAGCCATGACGATAGCAACGACAGCACTGTTTGCCAAGGGACCAACGGTGATCCGTAATGTCTACAACTGGCGTGTTAAAGAGACCGACCGGCTTTTTGCCATGGCAACAGAACTGAGAAAAGTAGGTGCTGAGGTTGAGGAAGGCCACGATTATATCAAAGTAACGCCACCTACTACACTGACGCACGCCAGCATTGCTACCTATAACGATCACCGTATGGCGATGTGTTTTTCGCTAGTGGCACTGAGTGACACGGCGGTGACAATTGAAGACCCGGACTGCACAGCAAAAACCTTCCCTAATTATTTTGATTTGTTTCGGCAATTAGCCTGTTAATCAGGTTGATGCTTCCAGACGCGTAGCCTTCTAACTATGCGTCTTTCCTTCGCTTTATCGTAATTAAACACAGATTTTGTCGCAAAAAGCTGTATAATGTCGCCGTTTTAAATTCCGATTAACCAGTTGTAATAAGGGGGTAGGATGCCACACTCTGCAGCAGTAATTACCATTGATGGCCCGGGCGGTTCAGGCAAAGGCACAATTTGTCGTTTGCTAGCTCAGCGCTTAGGCTGGCAATTACTCGACAGTGGCGCTATTTACCGCGTACTGGCATTAGCAGCTATGCACCATCACATTGCGTGTGATGATGAAGACGCGTTACAGCCGCTAGCCGCTCATCTTGACGTGCAGTTCAGCAGTGATGAGCAAGGCAATGTGCGTATAACACTGGAAGGTGAAAACGTCTCTCATACTATTCGTACCGAAGAAGTGGGTACCTTGGCGTCCAAAATTGCCTCATTACCACGTGTGCGTGAAGCTTTATTACGCCGCCAACGTGCTTTTGCTGAAGCCCCCGGTTTAGTGGCGGATGGACGAGACATGGGCACGGTCGTTTTCCCGCAGGCAGAAGTTAAAATCTTTTTAACCGCCACGGCGGAAGAGCGCGCCAGACGGCGCTATTTAGAGTTGAAAGAAAAGGGCTTTGATGTTAACATCGGCGACCTTTTGAGCGATATCCAAGCTAGGGACGAGCGCGATATGAATCGTGCTACCGCGCCATTAAAACCGGCTGACGATGCCTATAGACTGGATTCGACCAGTAAATCGATTGAACAAGTGTTGGAAGAGGTACTGAACTACGCCGGCATGAAACTGCCAGCAGTGGTGTGAACCAGGCCAAAACCGCATTTTGGACAGCCTGTTAAATGGAATTAAACAGGTAAATTTAGCAACCCCATACGAACATGATGTTCTGTGGCGCACTTAACTGAAAAAGTGAATATGACTGAAAATTTTGCACAATTATTTGAGGAAAGCCTCAAGTCCATCGAAACCCGTCCGGGTGCCATTGTTAAAGGTACTGTTGTAGCCGTTCTGAAAGACGTCGTCATGGTTGACGCTGGCCTTAAGTCAGAAGCTGCTATTCCGGTTGAACAGTTCAAAAATTTGAGCGGTGAAATCGAAGTTAGCGTTGGCGACATCATTGACGTTGCTTTAGATGCGATTGAAGACGGTTTCGGTGAAACTCTGTTATCTCGCGAAAAAGCCAAACGTCACGAAGCCTGGGTACGCCTGGAAAAAGCTTGTGAAGACAAAGAAACTGTTATCGGTGTTATCACTGGTAAAGTTAAAGGTGGTTTCACAGTTGAAGTTGACGGTATTCGTGCATTCTTGCCTGGTTCATTAGTAGACGTACGTCCGGTGCGTGACACTCTGCACCTGGAAAACAAAGAACTTGAGTTCAAAGTTATCAAGCTGGATCAGAAGCGCAACAACGTGGTTGTTTCACGTCGTGCGGTTATTGAATCAGAAAGCAGCCATGAACGTGACCAGTTGTTAGAAACACTGGAAGAAGGCATGGAAGTTAAAGGTATCGTTAAGAACCTGACTGACTACGGTGCATTCGTAGATTTAGGTGGCGTAGACGGCTTACTGCATATCACTGATATGGCATGGAAGCGCGTTAAGCACCCAAGCGAAATCGTTAATGTTGGCGACGAAATTCCAGTGAAAGTACTGAAATTCGATCGCGAAAAGCAGCGCGTTTCTTTAGGCCTGAAACAGATGGGCGAAGATCCGTGGGCAGCTATCGCTTCACGTTACCCAGAAGGTGCTCGCATCACTGGTCGCGTAACTAACCTGACTGATTACGGCTGTTTCGTTGAAATCGAAGAAGGCGTTGAAGGCTTAGTACACGTTTCAGAAATGGACTGGACCAACAAAAACATCCACCCATCTAAAGTTGTTAACTTAGGTGACTCTGTGGAAGTTATGGTTCTGGAAATCGACGAAGAACGTCGTCGTATTTCTTTAGGCCTGAAACAGTGTAAAGCTAATCCGTGGGAAGAGTTCGCTAAAGGCTTCAATAAGAGCGATCGTGTAAGCGGTAAGATCAAGTCAATCACTGACTTCGGTATCTTCATCGGCTTAGACGGTGGTATTGATGGTCTGGTTCACTTATCTGACATTTCTTGGAACGCAACTGGCGAAGAAGCCGTACGTGACTTCAAGAAAGGCGACGAAGTACACGCTGTTGTACTGCAAGTTGACCCAGAGCGTGAGCGTATTTCTTTAGGTATCAAGCAGCTGGATGAAGACCCGTTCAACGGTTACCTTGCTGACAACAAAAAAGGTGCTATCGTTAAAGGTGAAGTAACTGCCGTTGACGCTAAAGGCGCTACTGTTATGTTAGAAGGTGCTGTAGAAGGTTATGTTCGTGTATCTGATATCGCGCGTGAGCGTATTGAAGATGCGACTACTGTACTGAAAGTAGGCGAAGAAATTGAAGCTCGTTTAATGGGTGTTGATCGCAAAAACCGCGTAATCAGCCTGTCAATCAAAGCGAAATTCGAAGCTGAAGAAAAAGAAGCTATGGATACTGTCAACAGCAAGCAACAAGAAGCTGATTTTGGTGGTAACGCTATGGCCGAAGCATTTAAAGCTGCTCAGAAGCAGGATTAATTGCTAGCAAAGCAGGAGGTATAAACCTCCTGCTTTATCCTTAAGCAGGTTTGCCGGAGGGTCTATGACCAAGTCTGAATTAATTGAAAAATTAGCTACTGATTTCCCCCATATTCAGGTCAAGGATGTTGAAGCTTCAGTTAAAGAAATCCTCGAGCAGATGGCACAGTCACTGGCTGGCAATGAACGCATCGAAATTCGTGGTTTCGGCAGTTTCTCGCTACACTACAGAGCGCCTCGTGTAGGCCGTAATCCTAAAACTGGCGATAAAGTGGAATTAGACGGTAAATATGTACCGCATTTCAAGCCGGGTAAAGAATTACGAGACCGCGTAAAAACAAACACCTGAGCCTCAATTTATTGAGTGTGCAGGCGTAATCGGAGTGTCCCTTGCGCAGACTACTTTTTATCGCATTAATAGTAGCCCTGGTTGTAATAGGGGTGTTATTCGGTTCTATTAATCAGCAATTAGCTGATTTAAACCTTCTTATAATCAGTATTCAGCTTAGAGTTGTTGATATAGCTGTGTTGTTTCTGTTGTTGGGCATTGTACTGGGTTTAACACTGGCAACGCTGTATTCATTACAACGCAAGGCAAAGGGTTGGCTGCGTAAATCAACGGACAATAACTAACCTATGTTAGAGCTGCTTTTTTTGTTATTACCGGTAGCAGCGGCCTATGGTTGGTTTATGGGGCGCAACAGCGTCAAGCACAAAGAACTTAAGGGTCGCGCAAGCATTACCCGCAATTTATCGTCTGGTTTAAATTTCTTATTAACCGATCAAGAAGACAAGGCTATTGAGCAGTTGCTTGAGCTGCTTGATATTGAAGCTGCGACGATTGAAACCTATCTGGCATTGGCAAATTTATTCCGTCGCAAAGGCGATTGGGATAAAGCCATTCGTATTCATGAGAAACTACACCAACTTAAACTACCTAAGCCGCAAGCCCAACAGATCCAGTTCGAGCTGGCAAAAGATTATTTTTCAGCAGGATTGTATGATCGCGCTGAAAAACTGCTGGTTGATTTGGTAAAGTCTCCAGCGTTAGCTGAGATTGCGCTTAAACAACTGTTTAGCATTTTTATTGCAACCCATGAGTGGCAAAAGGCCAGCCAGTATAGTGCTGCGGTAGACAATACAACATCTAAGTCTTTACGTATCGCGCAAGCAAACATGCAAATTGAAGCGCTGAAAAGCCAGTCTCAGCTAGACACTAAACAGGTGCTGCAGCTTACAGAGCATTATCCAACTGCTATTCGGCCAAAGTACGAGTTAGCGCAACTCGCTTTGTCGTTGCATGACATCTCTTTGGCTAAATCAGCCTTATTGTATCTTGTTGAGCACAAACCCCAATGGAGCGCTGATTTACTACCATTATTACAACAGTGTGAATTAGCTGACGAAGAGTGGTACCAACTACTAAGTAAACTTGCTAATAAACACCACAATATTACCGCTGTGGTATTATTGGCCAGCTGGCTAACAGAGCATGGCTCAGCTACCGCCGCTGAACAGTTTTTATTAGATAAGTTAAAACAACAGCCTAGCATTCGATTATTCCAACAATTGCTGCAGATCCGCCAGCAGCAGTCTGCTCCAGCGGCGGAAGTGTTATCCTCGGTAAAAGAATTGGTTAACGCTTATCTGGACAAGAAATCGTTATACAGCTGTCGCAATTGTGGCTTTAAAACCCGCAAACAATATTGGTTGTGTCCGTCATGTCAGCAATGGGAAATGGTTGAACCCATTAGTGGTATTGACGGTCGTTAGTTAAAGGAAAATACATGTCTTGTCAAACCCCAGTGGTTGTCGCGCTTGATTTCGAACAGCAAGCCAGCGCATTAAATTTGGTTAGTCAGCTTGATCCTAGCTTGTGTCGTTTAAAAGTGGGCAAGGAGATGTTTACTCACTTTGGCCCTCAATTTGTCACCACATTGCAACAACGCGGTTTTGATGTGTTTTTAGATCTAAAATTCCATGATATTCCTAACACCGTAGCAAAAGCAGTTAAAGCTGCCGCCGATTTAGGTGTATGGATGGTAAATGTTCATGCTAGTGGTGGTAGCAAAATGATGAACGCTGCACGTGAATCTTTGGTATCCTATGGCACTGAAAAACCATATCTTATTGCAGTAACTGTATTAACCAGCATGGAGCAAAGCGATTTAACTGAGTTAGGTATTATGCTGACACCGCAGCAGCAAGTGGTTAAATTAGCCTCGCTAACCAAAAATGCCGGGCTTGATGGTGTGGTGTGTTCCGCTCAGGAAGCTACACTATTAAAGCAACAATTTGGTAAAGAATTTTGTTTGGTAACACCAGGCATTCGCCCGGCTAGCAGTAGCCAGGATGATCAAAAACGCGTGATGACGCCATTACAAGCGTTGTCAGCAGGCGTTGACTACATGGTTATCGGCCGGCCAATTACTAAAGCCGCGGTGCCATTAGATGCTTTAAACGACATAGTTCGGGAGATTTCAATCGCTTAATTAATCAGGAGGTACACGTTGGATGGTATAAACCTCGCGATATTAGTTGGCGGCTTTCTTTTTATTATCAGCATCATTGCAACCTTAATTTCGGCGCGTCTTGGCGCGCCAATGCTACTACTTTTCCTTATTATTGGTATGTTAGCCGGTGAAGAAGGTCTGGTAGGCATTCAATTCAACAATCCCCAGGTTGCATTTTTTATCGGCTCCATTGCGTTAGTCATCATTTTGTTTGACGGTGGTATGCGCACCCATCCAGAACGGTTCAGAGTCGCGTTAGCACCGGCATCAATGCTGGCAACGGTCGGTGTGGTGCTCACTTGCGGTATTATCGGCGTTGCTGCAGCCTATTTGCTTAATATGACGCTACTGCAGGGATTATTGTTGGGCGCTATTCTTAGCTCAACCGATGCCGCAGCGGTATTTTCTATTTTTCAGTCGCAAGGGCTGCGTATTAAAGACCGTGTTGCCTCAACACTGGAAATAGAGTCGGGTAGTAATGATCCCATGGCGGTAATTCTAACCCTGACCTTAGTTGGCGTATTGGCTGAAGGACAAACGTTAAGTTGGGAAGTTGGTCGAACCTTTCTACAGCAAGCGGCTGTAGGGGGTATTATGGGTTTTGGGGCAGGGCGTGTGTTCGTCTTTTTATGCAGAAAACTGCCGTTAAGTTTCGCTTTTTTCCCGCTACTGGCCGTTGCCAGTTGTATTTTTATCTATGCTGCAACCAACACCTTTGGTGGCAGTGGTTTTTTAGCGGTTTACTTAATGGGCTATTTAGTGGGTAATGCCAGGCTGCCGCAAATTATCCATATTCTGCGTATGCATGATGGTTTAGCCTGGATCAGCCAAATCAGCATGTTTTTGATGCTAGGGTTATTGGTGGTGCCAAGTAATTTGATGAATCACCTGGTTCCCGCATTAATTCTGGCGGCTGTACTTATCTTTATTGCCAGGCCTATAGCCGTATTTTTAAGTTTAATTCCGTTTCGTTTTCCCGCACGTGATCAGCTGTTTATCAGCTGGGTTGGACTGCGCGGTGCGGTACCCATTATCCTGGCGTTATTTCCATGGCTGGCGGGGATGCCAGATGAACATCTTTATTTCGATGTGGCCTTTGTTGTAGTAATTGTTTCACTAGTGGTACAAGGTTGGAGCATTGTGCCTGTAGCACGCTGGCTAAAACTGGAAGTGCCTGCTGAGCTTGCGCCGGATCAAGCCATGCCGCTTGACGCAGTACCCAGTAACGATGTGATGGAAGTGTTGGCGTTTAAAGTCACCGATACATCACCGGTACTGGCTCTTAGCTGGCAGGATTTAAAATTTAAGCAGCCTATTCAGTTTTTAGGCGTAATACGCGATGGCGAATGGATACTACCAGAGAAAAAACCGGTATTTAATGCTAAAGACACCTTAATGGTGTTAGCTAAACTAATGCATGTTACTAAAATCAGTGAAATTTTAGCCAACGACGCTGAAAAATCTGTTCTGACAAACAGCAACTTCTTTGGTGACTTTGTGCTAAATGGCTCAGTTAGCCTAAGTGATTTAGATGGCTTCTACACCATAGACTTTGGTAATGAAGATAAAATACAGACCTTAGCCCAATACATAGCTAAGCGATTCCACCGCCGGGTTGTAATAGGTGATCAGGTAAAACTGGACAGTTTACTGCTAACAGTACGTCAGGTTAATGAAATAGGCGAAGCAACACAGGTGGGTATTAAGCCGGTTGAGCAATAACCGGCTTTACTGTGTCTTATTGTCAGTACTAAAGCTTATGTGATGAAGTTCAATTTGAAACGGGCCAGTTTTTTTGTCCGCTAGCATCACACTAATCTGAATAATATCGTAAAAGTTAAGAGCAGGCAGATTAGTTATTTTACGACCGCGGTATCGGCCTTCAAAAGCAGCACTGTCAAAGTAATAATCGCGCAATTCACTGGTGGTATTAAATTCAGTCACATACGCAACACCTTGTGGAATATAAGGCGTTTTCAAGCGTAGTTGGTAAGTGCGATTGTCTGCCGCAGCGTTTAGCGATACCTGCGTAAACGTTTTTGCTGGCAGCTTTTGTTGCAAACGAAACTCAACAGAAGCAAAGCCGCCATTGTTTTCCAGCGATAATTCGCCATAAAACAGCACCGCATTGCCATCGGCAGTTTTAGTCACGCTGCCTTGTGAGCGTCCGCCCATAACCGTGTCATGAACCAAAAATAGCCGGCTGAAATGGTCGTTGTTAATAAAGTCGAGCTGAGCAGGTTTACTCATTTCCAGATCCTTGGCAGATACACTAAGGCTAACGGTTACGGCAAAAACTAATGACACAATAAACCGACAAGTGCTGATCGTCATATTAGGTATCTACATATATTTAAATTGGGTATACGGTAAATACACTTAATCAGTTCTCGGATGCTAAGCGCTGATTAGCGGGATAAAGTACATGAGCAAAATAAATCAGTGTCAGCTGTGTGAACGGCAATGCGCATTAACGTTTCATCATTTAATACCCCGCAAAATGCACCGGCGAACGTATTATAAAAAGCATTTCGACAAAGCGCAGTTACAGCAAGGCGTAATGCTGTGTAGGTTATGCCACAAAGGTATTCACACGCTGTACGATGAAATGACATTGGCAAAGCAATTTAACAGTTTGCAGCAGCTACAAGCAGATAGCAGCATAAGCCAACATGTTGATTGGGTAAGAAAACAGAAAATAGCGCCATAAAAGCACGTTTCATCACCTAACACTAAATGGCCCATAATGTATATTATGTTAAATAAAATATTAATATAATAACGCACATATCAGCTCAACTCCTCCAGCTTGGTTTCAAACAGTTTTCGACAACTTGGATGGCTATCGTCGCCAAAAGCATCAAAGTAACCTTTTGCACTCCAATACAACCAGCGGTTAACTGCACTTCGTAAACCAAATTTATTTGTATCTGCATCCACGCCTTTTAAAAAATATTCCGGCTGCTCGAAAAATTCGTCGACGTACCAGACCCCGGATAATGCGACAGCAACGCTGCCATTTTGATAATCGTACTCAGGCATAACCTTGCCGCTGTTAATCTGGCTCAGCCAGTCTTTATTTGCGAACTTACCAACTTGCTGAATACCAGACTTAACCAGCAACCCGCAGTTTGCAGCAAAGTCTGCACGGCTTTTCCAATATCCGATGCGTAAATGGCCTACAGGATAATACTTAACTATTTCACGGTTATTAATTGCGCCTATCGTTTCAACAAATAAAAACGCACCATCTGAGTCATCACCGTTCTTTGCCGACTCAGGGGTTCTCAGTACATAGCACCATAAGTCATTTGGTGTTTGCATACGTAAAGCTATGTATTCTTCAAAATCTTCTGGATGCTTGTAAAAATCCGGAACGTTGTAAATTTTATCGCTTACGCACTCCAACCAGTCCTGGTTTATGCCGAATAGGCTTGCTGCTTGGTGCAAAATTTCCGGTGTAAGCTGTTTACTCAGCTCGGCCAGATCTGTCATTGCATGCAGTGTTATACCATAGCCAAAAAAAGCCGGTATCTGGTTGCGATGCACACCATGACACTCAAATAGATGAATAAAACGTTCCGTAATGGTGTTTTTTAAAGTATCGGTGCTACTGTATTTACCCTTATTAAAAGGTAATGATTTCAAGTTTTTAAATAGCTGAAAGCCCGAGTTTATAACTTCTATTGCAGCCAGAAAAATGGACACTAGCACATCCTTGTAGCTTATGAAATGTTGTTAATTTGCATAGAACATAACTCGCGGTCAGTTAATAGCGCAAGTACTAAACATATTTTAAGCATTAACGGAGGTAGGCAGCCCTCACCCGTCTGCTTATCGTTACCTTCGCTGGCTATTTGCCAATAGACAAAAACGGCATCATGCACAGCCCACATAATCCCTAAGTCATTCAATGGTAGAAAGTACTCATTACTTTGTGCCAGGTGTAACAATTCTTTTGGCACAAAACAGGATAAATGGTTCGGAGAATATTTAAACTTAATATCAGACGAAAATGCTCTGATAACTGATGCAAAGTCTAAATCTAAATATATAGTGGTTAACCATGAAAAGTATCGAGGAAACATTAAAACCAACATTGATGGGGTTCTTGAGGTTAGTATCATCCATCATAAAAAAGAGGACTCACTGAAGCCATTAGGCCCTACTGTTTCTATTTCACAAGATATACACCTTCTTACTCATGAAAACGAAGTCAGCGTTGGATATTTGACTGCCGCATATTTGCTTTGGTTTAGCTCGTATGGTTACTCATGGGCGCTTCAAGATATATTGAATATTGTTCGACTGCAAATGGCTAAACCATCCGAGTTGATTATTGAGGATAACTACCTTATTGATCTCAATGGTTTTCACAACCCTTGTATTGGGTTATTGCGCGTAGATGAAGTGCTTCTCCCGAGTGCTCTTATTTACGATAAGATCGTTTGGTTTCCTAGTGCAGAACGGCTTTCTTCGTATAATGCAATTTCAAAGTTAATAAAACCTGACCTGTCAAACGTAATGTTCAACTCCATTGCAAAGTATGACAACCACAAACACCCTGCTTTCTTCGGTGTTGTCTGTGGTGATCAAAAAATAATTATGCCACAACCTTTTTTGAATCGAGAGATGACCCTTAAGAGGATTCTCTATTTCGAATCACCGCAAGCCAATCCCGAGTTTCTTTATTTGGAATCAGAATGAGGTCTGTAAAAAGAACGGGCTTTCGCCCGTTTATCATTTCCATTATGTTAAATAAATTGATTGTGATTCCATTCGCGCAGCGTTTAAACGACGTAAACATGATGTAATATCGCACTAATATTTATGTCTATCCGACACAAAAAGGCTAATCATGAAGTGTGTTAATTGTGGCGCCAAAGTTATCTCATACAGTAGGTCTACATATCAGCAGACCAGTTCTGGAAATGCTTGCCCTTTTTGCCACAAGAATACTGATTTCAGTTTATCTGGTGAAAAGTTATTCGAGTTTTGGATGGCTATTTTTTTGTTTGTACTTTTTGTACTTTCTTTACTGTGGGCTGGAAACGCATTCAATTATACGAATTTAAAGGGTAGTTTTTTTGTACCATTGAATGATTATCGAACTACTACGGGATACGTTAAAAGGTCAGACATAGTAAAAACATATAGTCGAGGGAAAGCTTACTACATAGCCAAAATCTATTATCTATATAAGGTAGATGACATAATATACGAATCAAACCAAGTTCATTTTCAGGGATGGCAGTCGCGAAAACCTGAAGTTATGGCAAAGTTAGTAGACAAATACTCTGAGAGAGCCAGTGTTACTGTTTACTATAAAAACAATGAACCAGATTTTTCTGTTTTAGAACCATCTGTTAAGTTGGATGCCAAGTGGGTGTTTAAGTACTATGGGCCTGTATTTTTATTAGGCGTATTAGCGGTATTTTGGAGCTATTTTCAGTTTAGAAAAGTTAAGAAGATAGCTCCAGTTTAGCGTTAACCGACTTTTTCTGGATATCTAAAACGGGCATTTACCTGTTCTGACTTCGTTATTAATTCTGTGGTAGTTAGAACTTAATATCAGCGCTAAAAATCCTGCCGGATCTTTTCATACTGCCCGCTTTGCTTAAGTTGGGTTAATTGTGCGTCGAACGCGTCGCGCATTGCTTTGTCGGTAAAACCGACATAAAACCAAAGTGGGTTCTTTTCAGTTGGTAATAGTACCTTGTTAAAAGCGCCTATTTCTGCTTGCTGCACAGACTCACCCCAACGAGAATTAAATTGCTTCAAATGCCAATTAAGCAAGGTATCGTCTATTAACAAAACCTCGCAGCGTCTATTTAGAAAATCCGCTACTTGCCATTTTTGTTCCGGATATTCCCAGTAGTTGTTTTTCTTAGCAGTCCAGCCTTCAATATTGAGGTGTTTACTCGCATTTTGCCATGCGCACACACTATAAGATCGCAGGTCGTCCATGCTGTTAAGCGCTAGCTCGATATTACTGTGATAAAAAGCATAGTTGGAGTAAGCAATAAAAGGTTGGGAATAATACAGTGAAGCGTTATCAGGCTGGACTTCCACAGCAATATTCACCTGACCATCTTCGAGCAGTTTTTGCATACGCTGATTAGATGCAAAAATAGGTCTATATGATCTGTACCAGCAACAGTGGACACTTCACTAAGCACTGTTCTTCAATTCAAAATTCTCTGGGCTAAGATAGCCAAGAGCACTATGCCTTCTGGTCTTATTGTAATCAACCTCAATGTAT
>Ga0100394_1002192_pt1 | contig 16198 bp, 18 predicted proteins | sample CryGeymeta201518_FD_81549 | JGI IMG/M metagenome (GOLD analysis project Ga0100394, IMG submission 81549) | Groundwater microbial communities from Crystal Geyser aquifers in Utah, USA - Crystal Geyser metaG 2015-18 | ecosystem: Environmental > Aquatic > Deep subsurface > Groundwater | place: USA... | reverse complement strand
GTATTCTCGGTGGCGGCCAAAACGCTAAAAAGAAAAGAAAAGATTGGGAAAAGTCATTACGCCCCTCCCCGCCCTAAGATTCCCAAGGGAGAAAATATAACAGCGTTCCCTTGGGAAAATTTAGACGTGCAAACCGATCCTAAGATTGTTTGCGGGGTTTTCACCCCCTGAATCGATCTAAAACAGGGTGTGAAACTCTTAACAAGATCACGCGTTATTGCGATTTTTCTTGAAATTGGGTCTTTAACATGTGATATCATTAAATATCTGCTCCTTTTACATCAATGGAGGGAGTAGAAGACGAGCGGATTTATCCGTTCATCGACCCAGACCGGTTAGATAACTTGCCTCCAAGCTTTAGATACCTAACCGGTCGCCCTATTTATTCTCTTAATTCAACTCTTCATCTCTTAGTCCATTTTATAACAACACTTCTCAAGTAAGCCCTTGCTCAAAAACTCTTAAAATCCGTTGGGGATTCCTCTGTTTTTTCTGACTGACTAGCAAAGCTGTGTCTTTTTAAATCATAGTAAAGACTAACAAATAAAAGCTATATTGTCAATGATTTAAATTAAATTGTCAGTATGGAAAAATAAATATTTATGTTTCCAAAATGAAACAATCTTTCTTCATTTCATCTATTCTTAAAACACTCATTGCATAGCCCTTTGCTTTTCAGAGAACATTCCGGCACTTCCGTTTCTAAATTCTGCAACGGCCTGAATTCCCTGATCATAAAGAGCTTTAAGCTCTTCCTTCTCTTTCTTAAGCTCTGTCTCTTTTTTAACGAAAGCTGAAAAATCAATGCAATTCTCAGACAAAGACGCTTTAACTTGTTTTTCGAGAAAGAGCTCAAACATAAATTGTGCCATCCTTCCGGCTCTGCCTTCTTGCAAAGTAAAGGGAATTTCCCCCTTTTCCGTCATTAGGGCTTCATATTGAGTTTTATAGGTTTCAAGCTCTTCAGGGCTTAAAGCTTTAACTTTTTCAGAAACAAAGCGCTTTTCCGCTTCTTTCCGTTCATCCTCAATTCGCGCCAAGTCATTCTCAATTATTTGTTTCTGCAAAAGGAGCTGATTGTTTTTAACTTCAAGGGTTTTAATTTCTTGAGCATGGGGTGAGACAATCGTCCGGTCACCAAAAGTATAATGTTGCTTCTCAAAAACACGGGAAACTATAGGTTCTTTTGAATCCACAAGCCAAGAAAGGCTCGGGTTAAGGCGTTGGTTTTCAACCTCACCCATGAGAAATTTAGAGGAGCGGAAATTTTCACAGACCGTCCGCCATGAAGAAATATCACCGTCAAGCTGATCTCGTAGAGCAAGCTCAAGTTTTGATAAAAGATAGCTGTTGGCATTGGTTGCTTTCTCAGGAATGAGCTCGTTCCATACAGCTAGCATTTTTTTAGAATTGCAAAATCCCTCTCTCTCGACTTTCCTCGAAACAGGTCGGGGGTTTTCAGAAGAGGCCTGATTTTTAGAGAGAGATGGAGTAATTATTGAAGAAGTAGTTGTTTCTATATGATGTGGAGGAATTCCTCCATAGCTATGGAGGAATCTATCCACACCTATGGAGGAATTCCTCCATAGGGGGTCTTCATCTTTTCCATAGCTATGGAGGATTTTCTCCATAGGGTCTGAATCCCTTTTTACACAAGGCGCAGTGATGTTTTCAAAGGTTAATTTTTTAAGAATTTCAGTATTCAACTTCAAAAACATCACGTTGCTAAGACGAGCAGACGGAGTTTCAACAGTTCTAAAAACTCTTTCAATGACACCTAGTTCTTCAAGTCTTCGCAAGGCTTCTTGACACTGTTTTTTTGAAATGCCAAATTGATTTTCTAAATCTGAATAAGATCGTCGAAGCATATCCTCAGCGTATTTTTTCTTGTAACCAATAAGTGCCCCTGATTTTTCACAGCGGATTTCGGAAGGTCTATTCCAGTAGCAAACATCGGAGAGAATAAGCATGGCGTATAAATCAGGCCGCCCCGTGGGGAGTTTTATCGTCTGAAACCAATTTTGAGCGATTACATTACCTCGAATGGCTATGCTCTGCATTGCTTCTACTGACTGTGGAAGCTCATCGTGTTTCATTGCTATGATCGCCTGTTATTAATACAAGATTTAAAATTATGTTAATCAACATAAACGTAATAAACAAAGCCTTTTCAATGGTAAAAATTACTCGAGTAAAATTTACTCATTGAAAATAGTCTTTAATTTTTTTTTAAAACAACCTTTATCTTGCTATATATAGCAGATATATATAGCAAGATAAAGATAGATCTAGTTTTTTTTTCGTTTTTCGCTTATTTTTAGATATATGAGCAATTTAAAAAATAATCTGAGAGAACTTCTCCAGAAAAATAATCTTTCTATCGCTGAGGCGGAACGCCAAGCTGGTCTTCGTATGAGCGCACTTCGAAATATTATGCGCGATCAATCTAAAAACCCTAGTGTTGAAAATCTTAATAAATTAGCAACCCTTTTCCAATGTAGTATTACAGATTTAATCTGCGCGGAACCTCCGGGAGAAAGAGGTGGCGCTTTAAAAAAAATTGAAGATTTTGATATTTTAGTTGAATTTGCAAATTTGGTTCAAAAATTGGTAAAGGAAAATAACTTTAATCTTTCATTCACACAGTACTCTAAAATTCAAAAAGAGTGCTACTATTACACAATCGAAAACAATCTTTCTGAATTAGATAAAAATTTTACCAAATGGTTTTTACTAAAAGAAATGGAATTATGTATTAAGGAGAAATAGATCTCCGCCTTTCCCTTCTATAAAACGTAAGTGATTATGTCTTATAGATATTTTACCTCTTAAATCTTCTTCTATTTTTCCTAATTTTTCCTTCTCACCCGAGAAAAGCATAAAGCTTACTTGTGCAATTTTCATATTTACAGCATTTGTTGAAGGATTATCTAAAAACATTTTCGTCCCCTTGTTAAAAGAAAATAATGCCTTTTCTCTATCCCCATTTAATAAATATAAATTTGCAAGATTTATTTCTAAAGCAGCACAAAAAATCAAATTATCCCCATACAACTTTTCGAGCAGATTTTTACATTTTTCTAATTCCTCAATTGCCTTATGATTATTTCCCCTTAAAGATGTCAAAATAGCCATACAAACATTAACATTTAATACCTTAATATGATTTTTTCCATAATGGTCGCTTCTTATCTTATGGGATCGTCTTAAAACTTCTTCTGCTCCATCCAATTCACGAACTGCTATTAGAACACAACCTAGGCTTTTTAAGACCCTTGCTGTTTCAACGTGGTTTTTCCCAAGATTTTGCTCATGTATTTTAACAGATTGAAGCAAATATTCTTTTGCTTTTTCATATTCGCCATAATTAAATAACACCCATCCAAGCTCATTAAGTATATCACCTACTTCTATATGGTTTTTTCCATGTGAATGGACGGCTCTTAAAAGGGCTTTTTCCAGAACATTAATTGCTTCTTTATATTTCGATAATCTACCATAGACCCTACCTAGTTGATTTAAACTCAAAAGTATCTCTCGACTATACTTTTCTGGTTGTTTTTCAAAACCACTTAAAGCTATAGATATCATCTTCTCTGCTTTTATGAAATTTTCAGTTCGTATTTCAAAACGGCCTGAGGCATAACAAACCAAGGCTGTTTCAGGGCTTTCTTCTCCAAAAATACTTACTGACTCTGAGTAAGCTAAATCAATAAACTTTTTTCTGTTTTTATATTCCCCCATAAGATCATAGGATTTTGATAACCCAAGATATATTTTATAGAGTTCACTTTTAGGTTCTAAAAATTCTATTTTAGCCAATTTCAAAAATTTTACTGTATGAGGTATAAGCTCTCTAATAAATCCTATGTTCTTTATATGAACCAAAGGGGAATGATACAATTTCGATAATCTCTCCAAGGTATATTTGAGATTTTCTTTTCTTGTTTGAGGCTCCATTTTTCTCAAAATCCAGCTATGGAGTAACCTATGAATAAAAACATTATCTCCATCTACTGAAACTAATGAAAAACTCTTTAATAATGAAATAATATCGTCTAGTTTTGCCTTATTATTTATTGAAACGGATCCATATAAAATATACATTAGTAAATCCTTGTTAACTTTTTCTGGTAACAAAAGACTCATGTGGTTCAGTAAATTAATCGCTTCCTGTGAAGACACTTTCTCTAAGCTCATTTCCCAAGTTACATATACTGGCAAGTGATCTTGGATTTGAATTGTGCTTTTCTTTAAACAAAAGTCAATATTTTCCTCATATAACCTCTGGTAGCTCTTTAGATCTAGAGAATTCTCACGTATGTATGCCGCTGCTTGCACAATTGCAAGTGGGAGGTAGCCAAGCTGTTCTAGAATCTTTCTTATTTCAACTTTTTCCTCAGAAGAAATTACCTTATTCTCGTCATAGGTTTTTACAAAAAGATTCTCAGCCTGTTTAGGCGACATCACGTCCATATAAAAAGGGGAAGGCATTTTATTATTACGAGAAGTAATCAACACATCACAATTTCTAGGAATGTATCCTTTAATATTTTCATATCTTTCAACATTATCAAAAACAAGAATAACCCCACCAATCTCTTCGAGCCATTTGATAACCTTAATTACCTTAATTTCAGTGCTATCTGATTTATCGTACAATGATTTATATTCGCCAAATTCTAAAAGCTCTTTTCTTAATACAGAAGGTGTCTCAGAATTAAACCATATTTTATATTTATAAGAGGTCTTCTTTGCCAAAATAAAATTTTTTGCAAAGGTTGTTTTTCCAACGCCTGCAAGGCCATAGATAGTTAGAATGTGGTTGTTAGATCCGTCCTTCAGATATTCTGAAACTGCCTTAAAAGAACCTTCCCTTGGTACGTAAACAGATCCCTCTAAGGGAATATTCCATTCAAACACATTTTTCTCATTATCTTTATTAATATCAAGTAGTAAAAATAAAATCGTAAAAACTGATATAGCAAGAAACAAAAAAGTTTTAATTATTGCCGACTTATTAAATTTATTAAAAATTTCAGAATTTTTAATTGATATTTTCTCTAATTCTTTCACTAAGAGGCTTTTTTTAATTACGAGGTCGCATAATTCTTCACGTGAAATTGCACCTACTTTTTCCCTAATACGAAGAATATGATTATCAACAGTTCTTGGAGATAGAATAAGTTCGTTGGCAATCCACTTTGTTCGTTTCCCAATTTTCAAGAACGAAATTATTTCTAACTCTCTTGATGTTAGGTCAATTACACTCCCATCTTTATTTTTAATGATAAGTTCTTCCATAATGAAATTTCCTGTAATTTTTAAAGATGGCGTAAAACTATGGCCTTTACCCGTGGGTGTTAGCTGGTTAAGAAATACCTAGATTAATGCAAGATACTGAAATTTTTGGTAGCCTATCTAAAATATCCGCCACAAAATTTTTATGGCCAACTACATATGAATATGAGTTAGGTTTCATTGTAAATTTTATACTAGTACCATCTGTAGCAAAATATACTCCACCAGCTTCTTCAACAATTGAAAACCCTGCAGCAATATCCCATAAGTTCAATGAAGTAGAAAATTGTGCATCCACTTGTCCCGATGCAACTAAGGCAAGGTCTAAAGCTGCCGATCCACCAAATCTCCTTATATGTGCTGCCATAGGCGCTATACTCTTTATAACTTTTTGGTAGTCAATTTTATGAAGCTCAAAATGGTATAATGGAGTATCAGTTAAAGAACTTTTTCTTACAGAGATCTTTTCTTTGTTAAGATATGCTCCCTTACCTTTTTCAGACACATACATCTCGTCTCTTGCGGGGGCATAAACAATTCCAGCAAAAGGCTTCCCATCCTTGAACAAGCCAAGTGAAATAGAAAACTCTTTCCTGTTCATTCGAAAATTCAAAGTTCCATCTATAGGATCAACAATCCAGACAAAACCTTTTTGTATATCAATATCTTCACCAAGCCCTTCTTCTTCTCCTACTATTGAATAACTAGGAAACATTTTAATAAGACCTTGATATATAAAAGTTTGCACCAAAGGATCATACTTTGTCAGAATATCATTTGGATTTTTTGTTTTTGAAGTTGTTGAGAGAGAATCGATCTCTTTTCTTCCTTCTAATAAAATATCCCCCGCGCCTCTTACTACTTGAATCATCGTCTTTAAATGAATACTAGCCAACAAGGCTTTTTCATAATCTTTATGCATTATCCACCTAATTTATATGTCTGAAGAGTTTCAATGATATTGCCTTGGCTATCAATTTCTCCCAAAGAGATTTCATCAAGAATTTGCGTTGTATCTATATTTTCTATCTGAGTCGATATTTCATTTATTAATTGAAAATTTTGGACACCATAGGCTACGGTGATATGTGGTTGATTTGCCCCCGGCACATTAAAATGTCTTCCATATTTTTCAATATTTTTTAGTTCTGTATTTGAAAAATAGGGCATATTTTTTTTTACTTGGTCAAGAATCCCGTCACGAAGCGGGTCGATAACTTCTGTTAGAGCTGAATTAGCGTCATGTAATGGACTTTCGGTTTGAACATTCCAAAAGGTATTTCCACCACCTCCCTTCTCTAGTTTTTTTTTGAAAATGATTTTCAGAGGTTTTTGTGCATTTGCCCAAGAGCGTAAATTTTTATGGACTTCTTTTAAAGAATCCTCTAAAAAAACAGCCTGTAAAACAGTTATATGTGGCGTTATATTGCTCCCGTGTTTTTTTGCTATAGATAAAGCACAATCTTTAACTTTTCCATCAGGTATCTTAAAGTATATTCCATATTCTTTTTTTATTTGAATACACTGTGCTTTATCAGAAATCATAATAAATCCCATTGTAAATATTAATATATTTTTCTTTATAAACATTTCTTATCCTATTTTTTATAACCAACTTTCTTATATCGCAGGTAGTTTGGTTAAGTCAAATTTATCGATTAAACCTCTTGGCAATATTTTAAAATTTCCTCTCAGTTCTTTAAGGGCTTGAATACCTAGGTCATAAAGTTCTTGTATCTGCTCCTTCTTCTCTTTGAGTTCCTCCTCTTGTTTAACAAGAGGAGGAAACACAATGTCTTCTGGTAAAGCCTCCTTTATTTTCTTTTGTAAAAAGAGCTCAAACATAAATTTAACATTTCTCCCCCCCAGCCTTCTTGGTGGAAAAAATTAGCATATCCTGTTTAAATTCCTCAATTTTTTCATCAAGGTCAGGTCTTTCAAGGTCTTCTTTGGTTAAGGTTTCTTTAAGCTTATTCCACAAAAACATGTCAAAATCCAATTTAACAATCCAGTCATCCCATCCCTTCTCACGGAACCAATTTCCTTTTGAGCAATCGGATCCTTTCATCAAATCCTCAAAGGTTTGCTTGTATTTTTCTATTTCATCCGAAGATAAAGCGTCTTTATGATCAATAATTAAAGCTTTTTCATGATCTTCTTTTTCTCGTTCAAGATCGTAAATAGCTTTTTGGATTCTTTCCCGTTGCACGGATTTTGCCCTTAACTTTTCGTATTCTGCCTTTTTCTTTTTATCGGCATTGGTTTCTCGGGTTTTAAGTTCAAAGCGCCCTTCTTCCAGTTGAATTTGAAACTTTTGCGTTATGGCAACGGGTAATCGAATTTCGTAATTGGTTCCTTGTTTCTCCCCCATGAGGAACTGAGAAGACGCTATCTTTCGACAATGCGCTTGCCAATCGGCCAAAGATCCTTGAAACACATCCTCCAAAGCTCTTTCCAAACGTTGAGACATTTCAGGAGTTAGACTAACAAGCCCCCTACTCCCGATTTCTTCAATCCAAACAGCCTTCATATCGGAAGCGATTTGATAGGTCTGAGCTAATACCTCGGAAAGATCATCTTCTTTAAAAATTAATTCATTCCCTTGATTTGTCTCTGTTGTATATATAAAAGATGATGTATCTATTTGTTCTTTGACCGCGCCCGCGTATGAGGGAACAGAACCGCTCGTAGTAGACGAACCGGTTTCTTGAGATTGATCGTCGGATGTTTCTTTTGCCGGCTCATGATCCGACTCTTTACTTTTAGAAGGTTCACGGGTTGAGAGTTCATATATTCCCCCCTCTACTTGTGTCTTAAACTTTTCAGTTAAGGCCACAAGGATTTTTATCTTAAAATGAGTTCCTTGTTTCTCACCCATGAGAAACTTTGAGGAGGCTATTTTCAAGCAATAAGCTTTCCAGCATTCCAAAGATCCTTGAAAGTTATCTGCAAAAGCCTTACTCATCCTTTCAGACACACCGACGGTTAGAGGGACAAGTCCCTTGTTCCCGATTTCATTGACCCAAATTTTTTCTAGTTCTTGAGCCGTTTTTAAAGCATCGTCAGATTTTTTCTTTTCGTCGGTTTCTTGAATTTGGATGCTTTGATGTTCTTGAAGGATATGTTTTAAACGTTTATAGAGTTTTTTAAGTAAAAGGTTATTTCGAACAAAAATTGTTTTTTTTGTTTGTCTATCTCGATAATAAGCAAAGAGCTTCCCTTTAAAAGGATCAGCTTCTTTTTCGAAGGCGGTTTTGCTTATATACCTAATGCCGATTTTATCAAAAGCAGTCCTAAATATTCTTTTAGATAATCCTAACTCTTCCGTCCATGTGTCCCCCTTTTTACATAACGGATGCTCACACGGTTCAATGAACTTATAAAATTCGTTCTGCTTTTTGCTAAACCAGTACTCCAACCGATCAAATAAAAGCACGGCTGTTTGAGAGCCGAATTCAGCTACAAGTGTCGGATTATATTTAATAAAATAGGGCGCAGTGTACGGTTGCGATGTTGAATCGCTCATTTTTCTTCTCCTTTTGGAGCCAAAAACAAGCATAAACCTTGACAAAATAGCTGAATTTGCTATTCTGAATTTGAATCGGAGGGTCGCTGCTTGTCGGCGGCTTCTTCTTTTTTTACTCTTCTTTAAACTTTTCTATAATCTTTTTCTCTCTTTCTGCACGCTCCCTATCTAACTTTTCTTGCGCTGCTTTTAATATCCAAGATGTTCTAGTTGTAAATGTTGCATTACAAATAGTATCTATCTCCTCAACCAAATTGCTTGGAAAGTAAACAGAAAATTGGGTCTTTGGTGGCTTGTTTACAGTTGCCATATTTTACTCTCATATTCATTGTTAACTAAAACTTATCATTAATGTATTTTGGTGTAAATAGGTTTTTTTTACGCACTATAGGTGTTTTGTGGTTGGCATTACACTTGTTTAGTGTTCTAATGCATTAGTGCACTAGTAACCTTTGTCCTATTCGTTGGAATGAAAAGCCCCCTTGTAAAATTCACTATTGAACTAGTGCACTAGTGCAAGAAACAATAAGAAGGAAATAAAATGTCATTTGTAATAGTTTTAGCAACATCTAAAGGCGGTGCAGGAAAAACAACTCTTGCAACATGCTTGGCTGCTCATTGGTATAATATGGGGATGAAAATAGCGGTTATTGATGCTGATCCACAAGGAAGCATTATTAAATCGTATGACCCAGAAGGCCCTATGGGGTGTATAAGTGTTTTTTCTGATCCAGAGACGACAATTGGAAATACAATAAAAGAAAAGAAAGAGGACTATGATTTAATCATTGTCGATACGGGAGGTTTTAGTAATCAAACAGCAGCTATGGCTCTTGTTAATGCAGATCTAGCGTTGATTCCAAGTAAAGCATCTGCGCTAGATATTCAACGCGCAATTGAAACACATGGTTTGATTAAAGATTTGAGCTTTACTCCGGAACGTGCAGGTAACCCAATTGTATACCGAATGATTCTTACTATGACTGTTCAAGGTACTGTAATAGCAAGACAAGTAAAACAAGAATTAAAGGAAATGGGATATCTGTTACTTGATGGAGAACTACATAATAGAGTTGTTTATCAAGAAGGAACTTTAGACGCTACCCCGCCCAATCTTTTGGAGCAGAACTCCGCTGCTGCCATGGATGTTGCAGCTATAGCCAGAGAGATTAGTCTGGTGAGAGAAAAAATTGAAATATCAACTAAAAAAATAGCTTAATTAAAAGGATAAAAAAATGAGTAAGCAGCTAAACTCAATTTTGAATAAATTGCCTCATGCAACCGCCTCTAAAAACGCTAGTTTAGCTATTTCAGAGGCGGAAAATCCTAGAACACCTAATCTGAAAAGTGCCAAAGAAAAAATGTCACGAATTGTCGCCCCAGTTCCTTATTCATTAAAACAAGAGTTAAAGAGATATGTGGTTGAACATCCAGAGGAAACGGAAAAATCTCTTATTCTAAAAGGCTTACGTACACTTGGTTTTACCATAGCGGATGAATACATTGAAGATAAAAGAAAGAAGTAGAGATACCACCTTCTTTTATATTTCATATCACCTATTAGACCACTAATGCACTAGTGCATTAGTGGTCTTGATTGGCAATAGTTTTTCTCAAATAATTTCCTAAAAAAGCGAACTTCAGTAGTGGTGTAGTGCAGTAGTACACTTATCTGTGCATGGCGTGCCAGCATTTATTTTGGTAACCTGTGTTTAGCGAATTAGTGAACCTCCACGGGGCAAGCCCCGTGGTATCAGGTCGGCTTTGCCGAGTACAAGCTACGCTTACTCTTAATCTTCCTTGTTGTTAACAACCTAGATTAAGAGTCAACTACATCCATGGGGCAAGCCCCATGGTTTTACTCCGGCTTTATAAAACGTGTAGTGCATTAAAACACTAGTGCACTAGTGTTTTTTTATTGCCACTAATATCTCTCAAATAATTTTCTAACAGCCAATGAACTGCGGTAGTTGTGTAGTGCAGTAGTGCACTTTTTGTATCTGGTCACCCCCCTTATAAATGGGGGATTACCACCTTAATTAATAAGGCTTTGGATAAAATCTTATTGGTGATTACGTACCTTTATGGGATTTAATCCAAATTAATAAAAAGCAGTAGTGCATTAGAGCACTACTTCATTACTGCATTAGTGAACAGGTAAATTTTATGAGTGTCAGGTCTGATTATAGCCTAATCTGATGTCAGGATTACCTTTTAAATACGTCAGGTTGAGGTTTATTATTCTATTTTCGAACACTCTTCCTCAAGGGTCTTGATCAAATTGGACAGTTTTTTCAAACTTAAGGGGATGCCCCTCTAAGACTTGAGGGGTTCTGTTCCTTTGCTGAGTATCTTTAAATAAGAATCATAAACAAAAACCTTGTTTCTCTCTTTTCCTGTAACTTCCCTAATTATTCCTAATTCTTCGAGTATTGCTAGGTTCCTTAACGCAGCAGGGAGTGAAATATCACAAGCTTCAGTTATGTTCTTCGTATTGGATATTGGATTTTTTTGAAAATAGTTATGTATTTTAACTAATCCGGTTGTTGCCTTTCCATGGTCATCAAGCTTTAAGAGGTCTTGTTTAAAAAGAGTTACAATATCATGGGCGGCTTGTGTTGCTTGAGAGGCAGTTTCAATTACCCCCTGTAGAAAAAATTCAATCCATCCTTCCCAGTTTCCCGTTTCTCTAACGGACTGCAAATGGTTATAATATTCATTTCGATGCGTTTTGAAATATAAGCTTAAATAGAGTAGGGGGCTTTTGAGAACATCATCCACACACAACAAGAAGGTGATAAGAAGACGGCCTAACCTACCGTTACCGTCTAAAAATGGGTGAATCGTTTCAAATTGTACGTGGGCAAGGGCAGCTTTGATGAGTTTAGGTAGCCTCACATTTTCATCATGGAAAAATGTTTCTAAGTCGCCGAGAGTTTCCATTAACTTTTCCGGAGGGACGGGGACGAAAGAAGCATTTCCCGGGCGACTTCCACCAATCCAATTTTGTGAGGTGCGAAGTTCCCCCGGACTCTTGTTACCACCACGTGCATTCTTCATCAATTTTTCATGTATTTCACGTAACAATCTAAGTGAGAGGGGAAACGTTTTAAGTCTTTCAAGGCCGTAATTCATAGCTGCAACATAACAAGACACTTCAGTAACATCATCAATAGGTACTCCCGGAACTTCTTTATTTTCGTACATTAAAAGGTCGGAGAGTGAGGACTGCGTTCCTTCTATTTGGGAAGATAGGACTGCCTCCTTACGGACATACATATATAAGAACAAAGAGGGGTCAGGAAGGAGAGAGCTCATACCCTCCAGTTTTCCAAGAGCTAGATTTGCCTTGTCTAAAAGAGGGTACAGCGCCCCTAATTCAAGCTGAGGTTCCGGTGGTAACTTCGGAGGTATGTAGGCTTTGTAATGCTCTCCCCCAACAACTGAGCATTTAAGGTATTTTCCTATACGATTCAGCTTGTTAATTTTATTCATAACTAACGTTTCTCCTTATATATGTAACTTGTTTCATATTAACTAACGTTTGTTTTAGTTGCAAGGAGCTAAATAACGTTTCTCAAATAAATGTTAGTAAATATAAAAAGCAAACATAAAAATGGAATTATACACTAATAACACGAACTTGACAAATATAAAAACCGTGTTACAATAAATATATTAGTATAAATATAATTTAAATAGTAACAGGAGAAAGTAAAAATTGTTATGTAAATTTTGTAGAGAAGAAAGAACATTGGTGAATTCTCATATTATTCCCAAATCATTTTTCAAGGTCATAGCACCAGATAATGATTCAAAAATAATAGGTAGCCAAGGAAATCATCCAAAAAGAAGTCCACAAGGTATCTATGACAAAATTGTGTGTGATGTCTGTGAAAAGCGTTTTGAGGTAGGGGATGATTATATAATTAAGTTTTTTAATAAAAAAGACTTCAATAATACTTTGGTTGCAAATTCAGATAAAGCGCATGTGATAAAGGAATTTGATCTTGATAAGCTTAATCAATTTATTGCCTCGCTTTTGTGGAGAGCCTCGGTAACCTCGAAGGTTTTTTATGAAAGGGTGAATTTGGGAAAGAAATATGAGTCATTATTACTTTCATATATAATAAGTAATGGATTATTCCCAAGCCAAATTCAATATATATTTAAAAAATATCAGAGTGTTAATACTATTATCAGCCCCATAGATTATAAAATTGACGGTTTGAATGGTTATATTTTCCACTTTGGTGAATGGGATATATATGTAAAAGTCGACGAAAGAAAGCTCTCTGGCTCTTTAAGTTTATTTGCAGATCATTCTAAGGAGATATGGGTTATGGAAACGCCATATAAAGGATCTCCGGCGCATTCAGCAGCTGTGAGTTTGGCTAAAAAAAACCAAGATTTATTTTAAAAATAAGGTTGAACGACTTCAGCCCCTTTTTTACCTCAAACAAACGGCCAATAAGAGAAACCCTTTTAAGGGGTTTCTGTCTAGGATACGCATTGATTTACAAGGGATGGATAACGTTTGTGACGACGCCCCAGATCATGAAATCCATATCTTCGGTAATTTCAAGTATAGGATAATTAGGGTTCTCAGGCATGAGATAGAGCTTATTGTTGTCTTCTTTAATAAGGCGTTTTACCGTTAACTCTCCATTAACAACAGCTATGATCACCCGACCGCTTGACGGTCTTAAACTTCGATCAACAATAAGCAGATCACTCGGATGAATGCCGACGTCTATCATAGAATCACCGCTGACACGAACAAAAAAAGTACTTTCGGGGTTTTCTAAGAGGTGATCGTTAAGATCGATTTTTCCTTCACTGTAATCTTCCGTGGGGGAGGGGAGGCCGGCGGCAACAAGGGTTGAGTACATCACTTGAGGGGATGATGTTTGTGTTGAAGCGCTAAACACCCTATCTACTTTTGTGCGACCCTGCTCGGGCTTTAGTCTGTTTGGAAACTTTAAAAGCATTTCGATATCCTCCTCTAAATCGGCCGGCACTCTCATCACTTTTGTTTTTAAGCCGCGATATTTGCCCGACCCTTTTTTTCTACCTGCTCCTACTCTTGCGCCACCGGCTACCATCTTATTTTATTCCTAATTAGCTATCTTGTTTGATTATTGTAACAGAAATCAAATTGAAGCAATAGAGCTTCTAAAACTAAGACTGAAAATTACAAAAATATCTTAAAAGATGTAATTTACATATTTACAAAGCTTTAATTTCATGTAAATATAATCATATTGTTTTACGTTGAAAGAGATAAAAATGGCCGTTTTAGTAGAAAGTTTAAAAGAGGTTTTGCCGGTTTCAAAGTTAAGCCATGGGAGCAAGAAAATTTTGGAAGAGTTTAAAGCCGAAGAAAGGCAAAAATATATTGTGACGCGTAACAATATGCCTGAAGCGGTTTTCATGAGTGTGAGGCATTACGAAGAGCTTATGCACTTAATTAGTTCCCATACACAAGGGGCTACCAAGGATTTAGATATACTAAAGGAATGTAGGGAAATGAGGTTGGCATTACAGAAAGAAATGGAAGCCCTTTTTCCCGTAAAAGTTTCTCTTAAAAAGAGAGTTTAACGATAATTTGAAGAAGGAAAAAAAGAGATGAATGCTTTATTGGAAAACTCAAAGGAAGCCTTGCCGCTTACAGAACTAAGTCGCTCGACTAAAAGGATTTTGGAAGAATTTAAAAGTGGTGAAAAAGAGAAATATGTTGTTATGCGTAATAATATGCCCGAAGCGGTTCTTATGAGTGTTGACTATTATGAAGGACTTACTAATTTAATTGATTCTTTTAGATTGGAGCTTCTTCAACATTCCGGTCAATTAAAAGAATTCAAAGAAATAGCGATTAAAAGAATAGCGGCTAAAACCAGCGGGAGAAGGAAGTAATCTCTGATGCGGAGGAGGGGTAATTGTTTTTTCGTCATTTTCTTTCTTCCTGATGATGGGTGCACTTTAAGACATTTGTATCTTTTAATGCAAGACCTGTTTTAAAGGCTCTAAGCGCCATGAGCTATAAAATACTCTGAAAGGGCGTCTTTTGTGACGGTGTTGAGATTAGTATCATGAGCCCAAGCATATTCCATGGCCTTCCTGTGTAGTTGATCACCAACTCTTACGTTGAAAGATCCTTTAAAGCTTTTTTCAGGAATGATGGACTGCTCTGCACAGGTTTCAAGATAATCGTCAACGCTTTCTTGAAAGGCTTGTTTGAGAGACTTTACGTCCGATCCTTCATAGGAGACTAGGCTTCTAATGCCTTCAATCTTTCCATAGAAGACTTCATCATCATCATTATAATGAACCGTCCCATAATACTCTTTATATTTCATGTGATCCTTCATATTAATCTCTCTTCCTTCAATGTGTCTAAAACCTGATCAATTTGGTACTTTTTAAGCTCTTTACGGGGGTGGGGTTCATGCAAGCTGATAATCATCTTATTATCGTTTATAAACTTGCGCCTTGATCCACCTGTCTTGCCCGCAGGAAGGCCTTTAAAACCAAAGTGATTTAAGACCTTTATGAGTTCATCCCATGTTACATCCTTAGGAGTTGGTTTCTTTTGTAACTTCGCTATTATTTTTTTTATTTGGCTCACAACAAACTCCTATCTAAAGAAAGTATGGCACGGATGGCTAAAAAATGCAACTAAAAATAGTTACTATTTGATATGTGAACAAATTGGGCAAAGGGTAGGGGATTTCGGCGAGCCTTTAAAAAAGGGGGTATCTCAAGTAAGATACCCCTAGGTTTATCCACAGGTTTTGAGGATAACTTTTTTACTCATTATCCTGTGTGTTATGGCTTTGTTCGGGAGACCTCCTAAATAGGGGTTCTTCCACAGAACCCGATAAGGGGTGGTTTGCAGTCAGAGCGAATTAATTTGACGGTGCCAGAAAACATAGTCTGATTAATAAATCAACCCAAACGCGCAAGCAACATAGGGATCTGTGTTTCTTTTACCGCTTGCGCCCTTATGGCTGGAAATTCCTCCGTTAAGAGAGGCACTCCAACCGTCAAAATGTAAAGTTACAAAAAGGCCGCCTTGTTGTTCGTTGTAAGAACGACTCCCTGAAAACATGACTTCAGGCCCAAGACGTGCTCTACCCCATTGTAATCCGGGGCGCAAACGCGTGTGATAATGGCGATTAACCGTTGAAACCGAGCCGTCAAATTCAGTATTAAAAAACTTAGAAGGATCAGTAATGAATTCAAAACGGCACCGTCAAGTTAATTTAGGTCTGAAGTGACATTGTGGAAACCTCCTAGGTTATGGTAAAAATTCCTAGAATTTATGTAGAGGTTTCCCATGTCATTATCCCAAGCTCCCAAAGGGCATCG
>Ga0100394_1002184_pt1 | contig 16233 bp, 14 predicted proteins | sample CryGeymeta201518_FD_81549 | JGI IMG/M metagenome (GOLD analysis project Ga0100394, IMG submission 81549) | Groundwater microbial communities from Crystal Geyser aquifers in Utah, USA - Crystal Geyser metaG 2015-18 | ecosystem: Environmental > Aquatic > Deep subsurface > Groundwater | place: USA... | reverse complement strand
GTAAGAGCTGAACACGATGGCATAGCACGCTATTATGTTAGCCTGGGCCAAACAGTGAAGCCCGGTGACGTTCTGGCACATATCTACTCGCCCTACTCCGATTTTGAAGTTGCGGTACATGCCAGCTTTGCGGGTATTGTTATTGGCAGAAACAACTTACCATTGGTAAACGAAGGCGAAGCTTTGTTTCATGTAGCCGAAGTCAGCTCGCTTGATGAAGCCGAAAAAACGCTCGACGCCATTAACGATGAAGTGGACAATGCCATGCCGCCGGTATTGGGCGAGGAATATGGCGTAGTGTAATGCTACGCCTGCTTGCACAAAATAGGTATTAGTCTTTTTCTGCAACAACATCGTAAGGCTTTAACGCGGGTAAACGTTGCTGCAGCTGCTGTTCTATTTCATCCAGCTCTTGCATACGCTGACAAAACAAAGCGGATTTCTCTTCAAGCTCTACCGCTTTGGCATCCAGGCCCAAATTTATTTTATCGACTAAGTGACCAACAGATTGCCACTCTTGGTTATCGCTGCGTTCAAAGTTACTATCAGAATGGCGTAACGCATCTCGCAATGCGCCCCAAACTGCCCCTACTGTGCGCCGTGCTAAGTTATCTAGTTGTGGTTTAAGTTCGGCATGCAGAAAATAATCAAGCTCTTTCAAACTTTGAGGCGCCAAATAAAAGTGTTCATTTGTACGCACAAAACGTGACATCCACTGAAATGTCGTTTCTCGCACCAACTCTCGCCATTCAGCCTGCTGCGATTTACTACCAATACCTGTAAACATGGCTTCAATGCTAGACAAACCCAGTTCAACACCATCAACAGCAATACTGACTATCTCTGGCACAAACTTGCGTAAACCATGGCTATACTGCTGCAATAACAGGGACTCTTCGGCAGATAAGTTAATCCATTCGCCTCGGATAAACAGTTGTGTGTCACCACTTATTTGCACATGGGTGCGGTTATTTTGCAGTATACGGATGTGTTCTGGCGCAATAAGCACACCATGGGTAAACGCCATATTGCATTCAGCAGCCCATACCGATGGCGTAGCAAACACCATGGCAAGCAGATAAATATAGGATTTCATACCACAGGCTCCAACACCAACACGTCGCTAGAGCTTACGACACTATCCAAACGAAAGCTTTAGCGTATGCCGCACAAACATTGGCAATTGTCGAAAACAACATCATAAAAACGGTTCTATTGCCGGGCTATTGTCAACAAGCATTATTTTTGATGGGCCATACTCACGGCGACTGCGAATATGATCAGTGCCAAAATGCACAACTACTGCAGAAAATAACTGCTGACGCACCACGATCAACGTCTGGTCTAACTTTTCCCGGCGCTGCGACTCTAACTGCTTGATATCCTCAATCAGGGCCATCGCCACATTTCGGTTATCCTCAAACGCTTGCTGTAACTCCTGCTTGCGAAGTTCAATCTGGGCGTTACCTTCAATTTTCTTTAATTTCTCCAGTTGCTCACGAATGTCCTGCATATCTTTTTTTGCTGCACTCACACTGGCACGCAATACCTCTTGCTTTTCTGCAATCGGATCTATCATGCGATTAAGCTCGATCAGAATATTACTACTTGATGGCGCGCCAAGGTTACCGGTATAAATACCGTAATCCAGATAAAAATAACCCCCAATAACTTTGCCGTTGGGATTATCTTCTGGCCCCGCATACACTTTAGCTGCCGCTACGGCACAATGCATAAGTTGCTTGTTAACGTATATGTTGCCGTCGCAACTAAGTCTGGCATACTGGGCGATGTTGCATTGAATATCACCCTTAGCCTTTAATTCAGTGCTATATTCACTGTCTTTTTCAGCACTGGGGATTTGGTGACCGATAATCGAGCCACCAACGTTGATATCACCACCGGCCTCAATCAACGTGCCTTCAACAAAGCCCTTTATAAATACGTTACCACCAGCAATAACCTTCATACCTTCGGTAACATCACCGTTAATGACAACTGAGCCTTTAAAGATAATATGCCCGGTTGACAGATCCACATTTTTTACCGTAAAAACTTCATCAACGGTAGCACCATTATCAACAACACGTGGCAAACCATCACGCGCAGCAATCAGCAATTCATTGTCAGCAGCTGATAGCTCGCTACCTTCAGCCATTTGCCATTCAATAACTTGCCCTGGATTAGCGGGGATAAGACTGCCATCGACCAGCATGCCATCAACCCCCGCTGTTGGCGGGTGGCGACGCATCAAGTTGTCCCCCGCACGTACTGCTGGAATCACACCAAAGTCACGTAAATCAGCTTTGTCTTCAGTTTGCACCAGCGGCTTATTGCGCCGGCTTTGCATTTCGGGAATTAATGGTTCAAAACGTGAGTTTTGTCCATGCACAACGGCACGCCCCCGCGCAACGACTAGTTTAACTTTGCTGCCGGGGTCAGCTTTACTGGCGTGGGTGACAAGTTTAATAATGTGGTCTTTACTGAAACCAAATACTATGCTGGCTTCTTGTGCTGCCTTAACCAAAGCATTGGCAGACATTGGTGCGCCGCCCCAGGCTGCTGTAATGATTGCTGCCGCTGACATTTTATCTTCAGTGATGTCAAAACTAAGCTCGGCATCTCGCTTTTCGGCTACACGATAAGAAAGTAATGCGCCTTCGGGCTGAAGTTTTTCTTTGATTTTTTGCTGGATTTGCTGATATTCCACCAGCAGATTAGTAATTTGTTCTTGAATAACCAGGCATCGACCATAGCCTGCCGCTTGTAGCTGAGTATTCACGTCCTGCGCACTTAGCGGCGCAAGCGTTACTGGCACCGTTATTTTTATACTTTTATTGTGCTCGGTAAATTGCATATTATTCACACTTTTGGTTACTACGTTAAAGCAACCCTACTGAAACAAATAACCTGGCTAAAGGCAAGCCCTGAAAAGTGTAACAGGGCTATTTATCCGGAAAAATTTAAATATAATTTTCCTGATGGATGCGAATAAATAGATCTGTTCCTGTTTTACTGTAATCCACTTTATATTCTTTATTATTGATAGCTTGGATAAACAACAGCGTCTTAGCTTCACCAAACACGTCTGAGCTGGAGATATCAACTACCTCCATGTAACGTTCTTTTGCTTCTGCACGGTTCGTAGGCACCGCTTCGGTAAACAGCTTTACACCATGGCGCGTTACGACGATATTAGGGTCGTTATCGTCATTGACCACTACAAGATCCATTTTTTTATTTTTATGGATCAAAGTATTACGACCACTTACCAAAAATGCTTTTTCGTAATTATTCATCAACTGCCCTGCGTAACATGTAATATTGCCATTATTATGATACAGACCGCACAGAGTGTCTAGGTTGCTGTATTCTGAGTTAATTGTAGTCTGGTTTGATTAATTTGCCGACACAACTGTTGTGCTTCTGTTTCATTAAAACTAACGGGAATAAAAACGTCAAACCCTGTCGCATTAGAAAGACGTTGCATGCGATGAGCAAATGCGGCTTTTATGCCATTATATTGCATATGCTTGGTGCTAAAGTTTGCTACTTCAGCCAGCATTTCACTGGCGCATTGTCCACCCGCACAACCCTGTCGCACAGCCTCAATATATAACGCCCGTTGCTCCGTCATAATACGAACTGCTAATCTCAGTGGCAAATGCTGTAAAAAACCATCATAGTCTGTAACGTTAAATCCAATAAAACCAAGAGATTGTTGATTAAATTGCGGTATACCACTGTATAAAAAACAGTCCCAGGGCAACAGCCAGCTTCCACGCCGGTGTTGGTAGCGCACACCGTCAGAGTCAAACTGCAAAAAGTATTCTGGTTCGGATAATTTAGCCCATCCAGCAAACATACCTAAGCCAGCTCCAACAAATACCAAACCTTGCCACGGCTGCAACTGCTCTACCAAAATCAAACTTAATATAAATAGCAACATAACCACAGAGCTGCCTAACATTAAGCTAGCGCCACCACGACTTGCAGCACCTTGAACCCTGATTGGCGAAAATCCAACCGTGCTATCAGGCATATTATTTCCCCAGTGAAATCTGTATTTAGGCTGGTTATTCACCATTAAGGTTCTATATTGTGCCTAATTGATCTGCAGTTCAAGTGTGCTTACGCGACCAACGCCGGAGTGACTGCGATATTAGGAAATCTAAATCGCTGTTTCTTCCATACAATAACCCAGGGTTTTATATCGTCGTTTATTTGGGGTTACTGTGGCAAAATTGCATTCAAAATTAATTTGGCTAATTCTGATCATCTTGCTGGTGTTTGTTGCCTATTTGTACTGGGTACCAAGCCAAAAAGTTGATGGACGTCGTGGCGGCGCAGCCGTAGCAGTAAGTACTGCAAAAGTGGAAACCAAAGCCATGATCCGCAGTATCAGCTCGCTAGGTACCGGCATTGCAAACAACTCCATTACCTTAACGTCGCCTACCAGTGACTTTATTACCGAGCTTAATATACGTGAAGGCAAATTAGTTAAACGCGACGAAGTTATTGCCCGCTTGCACGATGTGGAAGAGCGCGCTCGGGTTACTGAGCTACAAGGTATACTGGTAGACCAAAAGCGTCAGTTAGACCGTCTGAAAAACTTAGCAACCACTCAAGCTACCGCGCAGCAAATGCTGGATGAACAACAAACCAAGGTTAATACGACATTAGCCCAACTGGATATTGCCACCGCACAGTTAGCAGAAATGACAATTACAGCGCCCTTTGATGGCTACCTGGGGTTACGACAGGTTAGCCAGGGTGCTTATATCAACACTGGTACGGCCATTACCACCCTTGATGACTTAGCTGTTTTGCGAGTTGCTTTTAGTGTGGCTGAACATTATTTGGCCGAGATTAAAGTGGGTATGCCATTCACAGTAACTAATGCAGCCTATGGTGATGTGCGTTTTGCTGGCACCGTCAGTGCAATAGATACCCGACTAGACCCATTAACACGCACCGTTACCGTGCACGGCACTTTGCCCAATGATGATTTACGCTTGCGCCCGGGCATGCTACTAAACGTAAATCTGGTGTTGGAACAACATGTAGCGAAACAAATCTCTGAAAAAGCTCTGGTCCCTCAGCAGCAAAAACAATTTGTGTATAAAGTAAGTGCTGACAATACCGTCCAGCAAGTTGAAGTAACTATTGGTCAGCGCATACCTGGTTGGGTCGAAATAATAGGCGGCTTGGAAGAAGGCGATGAAGTGGTGGTTGAAGGCATTCAGAAACTGCGCTCTGGCGTTACTATTAATCGTGTCGGGGGCTGATTATGTGGCTATCTGACACCTCTGTTAAACGCCCGGTTTTTGCCACTGTTGTAAACTTACTGCTGGTAGTATTTGGCATCGTTTGCTTTACGATGTTGCCCCTAAGGGAATACCCGGACATTGATACCCCTATTGTCAGTATCAGCACGAATTATCCGGGTGCATCAGCTGAAATAGTCGAATCAAAAATTACCCAGCTTCTGGAAGATCGTATAAGTGGTGTAGAGGGTATCAAAAATATCAACTCCACCAGCCGCAATGGCCGTTCTAACATTACCATTGAATTTAATGTTGAACGAGATATTGATTCTGCTGCTAACGACGTACGCGATCGTGTTTCACGTGCGCTGAATAACTTACCCGATCAAGCAGATCCACCAGAAGTGTCAAAAGCAAGTGATGACGAAGACACCATTGCCTGGTTTGTGCTTAACAGTGAAAACATGTCGTCACTGGAGCTTACCGACTATGCAGACCGATATATTGTTGAACGCTTTTCTGTGGTCGATGGTGTAGCCCGCTTACAGCTGGGTGGCGCACGTGATTATGCCATGCGTATTTGGCTAAACCGCGATGCCATGGCATCGCGTGGTGTTACGGTACAGGATATAGAAAGCGTATTGCGGGCAGAAAACGTAGAGTTACCTGCCGGTAATATTAAATCTACCGATCGTGATTTCACCGTTCGCGTGGTGCGAGCCTATAAAACGCAACAAGATTTTCGCCGTCTGGTGATAAAGCGCGGCAATAACAACTATCTGGTGCGCTTAGGTGAAGTTGCTGAGGTGCTACTAACGGCTGAAAATGAAGAAAGTGAATTCCGCGGTGACGGCAAAAACTTACTTGGTATTGGTATTATTAAGCAATCAAAAGCCAATACCCTTGAGGTGGTGCGTGCTGCCCGCGCAGAGATGGAACGCATAAAAGAAACGCTGCCTCAAGGCACAACCATTGAACCCGGTTACGATTCATCACTCTTTATCGCTGAGTCCATCAAAGAGGTATACAACACCCTAGGCATTGCTATGGTGTTGGTTATCATCGTTATTTTCTTATTTTTGGGTAATATTCGCGCCACCTTTATTCCGGCCGTTACGGTGCCGGTTGCTCTGGTTGCCGCCGTTACCGTGTTATTTGCACTGGATTTCTCCGTCAACTTACTCACCTTGCTGGCGATGGTTTTAGCCATTGGTCTGGTCGTAGATGATTCCATTGTTGTGCTGGAAAATATATACCGCCGCATTGAACTGGGCGAGCATCCACTGGTAGCCTCTTATCGTGGTGCTCGTGAAGTCGGCTTTGCTGTAGTGGCCACAACGCTGGTATTAATATCGGTATTTGTGCCATTAGTCTTTATGCAAGGCCAGTTGGGAAAACTCTTCACCGAATTTGCGCTGGCCATTGCCGCCGCCGTCGCATTTTCCAGTGTCACGGCACTGACGTTATCTCCCATGCTGTGCAGCAAATTACTCACCCACCAAAAACGCGAGAGTAAGCTTGGCCTTTGGCTACATGCGGCTTTTCATAAATTGGAAAACGCATACCGTCGTCAATTAGAAGTCGTCTGCGCCACCCGCTGGCCGGTGATGATCGTTGTGGCGTTGTGCTTTGTTGCCAGCTACCTGCTCGTTAAGATGCTACCAAGTGAACTGGCACCAAGCGAAGACCGGGGTACATTTTTTGTTATGATGAGCCCGGCAGAAGGTGCCAGCTATGCAAGCAACAGCCGCAATATGCGCCTGATTGAAGATGTGTTGATGCCTTACTATCAACAAGGTGAGTTTAACCGGCTGTTAGTCCGGGTACCGGGTTGGGGTAACAGTGGTGGTGTTGCGATAGTTGGTACTGAAAACTGGCATAATGGTAAGCGCCGCACCAGTGAATTAATGGGTGAAGTTGGCAAAAAATTAAATGAAATCCCTGATGTACGCGCATTTACGTTTATGCGCAGTGGCTTAGGTGGTGGTGGTGGTGGTGGCCGACCCATTCAGTTTGTGTTGCAGGGCAATACTTATGAAGAACTGGCGCGCTGGCGAGACATTGTGCTGGAGAAAGCCGCTGAAAACCCAAATATTTTAATGCTGGATCACGATTATAAAGAGACAGTGCCACAGGTACTTGTTGAGATTGACACTGAACGTGCAGGTGATTTAGGTATATCCGTTGGTGCCATAGGGCGCTCTCTTGAAGCAATGCTTGGTGGGCGGCGAGTAACTACCTTCCTTGATCGGGGTAAAGAATACGATGTTATCATTGAAGGTAAGGATGACGATTTTACCGCACCGGGTAGCATTACAAACGTGTATATCCGCTCTGAAACGTCGGGCCAGCTGATACCATTAGACAACCTGGTAACATTGCGTGAGGAAGCGACTTCATCAAGCCTAAACCGCTACAACCGCATGCGCAGTATTACGCTTACCGCCAGCATGGCGCCAGGCTACAGCCTCGGCGAAGCGCTGGAATACTTAGAACATATTGTGCATACCGAAATACAAGACACTGTAGGCATTGATTACAAAGGCGAATCATTGCTGTATCAGGAAAGTGGTAGCTCAACACTGATGGTATTTGTGCTGGCGTTACTCATCACTTACCTGGTGTTGGCGGCTCAGTTTGAGAGTTTTATCCATCCGCTGGTTATTTTAATTACCGTACCACTTGGCTTGGTCGGCGCCCTATCCGGCTTATATTTTAGCGGTATGACCCTGAATATTTATAGCCAGATAGGCCTGGTGATGCTGATAGGCCTTGTCGCTAAAAACGGTATTCTTATTGTCGAGTTTGCTAACCAGTTACGTGATTCGGGTGTGGCCTTTACCACGGCGATACAGCAAGCGGCTACGCAACGTTTACGGCCTATTGTGATGACCGCGTTTACAACAGCAATGAGCAGTATTCCGCTTATTTTGGCCAGTGGGCCAGGTTCGGAAAGCCGTATGGTAATTGGTATGGTGATATTTTCTGGCGTGGCGCTGGCAACATTAATGACGATATATGTAGTACCAGTAACTTATATGGTTTTCGCGCGCAACACCGGTTCGCCCAAACGCCTGGAGCAAAAATTACATAAATTGGAAAACGAAGCCCCAGACGAGCACGCTGCCGATGAAATACATCCAAGCTAACGCAATAAAACCATAGGTAATGCTAAACAGTTAAGGTTGAAGATACCATCGGTTTGCCCACACTAACACGCCGTAACCCCTCCCTGGGGGCTCGTTTCAGCCCATCCAGGGTTTCAACCGTTAGTTTAGGGCAAACCGATTGTGCTTAACTATTCAGCCTTAACATAGCCACATTTTATATCCAACGTTAAAACGGTAAGGCTTTGGCATCCCAATTTAATAGCTTACCGCTTTGTTCAGGCTGCACAGCGGCTACAACCTGCGCCAGGCGCTCTGCGGTATTGTCTGCACTTTGTAGTTGCCCCGGCGGTAAATTCGTTTGAAATGGCTCAGACATTGCGGTGTTTGTTGTGCCAGGATGCACACTTACCACTACCGCACCCGGGTTTAGCCGGCGCACTTCAATACTGATGTTTTTCACCAACATATTCAACGCAGCCTTACTCATACGATAACTGTACCAGCCACCAAGCGCATTATCAGTGATACTCCCCACCTTAGCGCTAAGTACCACAACCTTTATGCTTGCCGTTTTGGTGATATAGCTAAATAATAATTGCAGGTATTGTGCAGGTACCGCGACATTAGCGTGCAATCGTTGCATAAGTATTGCCGTATCTAACTGTCGAATGGTTTTTTCTGGCATAGCCGCGGCGTCATGTAGTACACCATTGCAAATAAATATGACCTCAGGTCGCTGTTTTAGTGCCAGCTGCACACACTGTGCGCTGTGTGCTGGGCTTTGTAAGGTGTCTTCAAACCAATGCCAGCTGTTTTGAGTTGGCGCTTTTTGCCTGCTGATCACAGTAACTACTGATGCGGCGGCCGCGTAATGCTGTGCCAGCGCAGAACCAATACCGCCACTGCCACCAATAACTAATACCGATTTAGTCATAACTTAATGCCCTTGCCAATTGATAACCACTTAACCATGCGTTTTCAACCCGACCACCATTGAGCCAATCACCACACAACCCCAGTGATAAATCTGTACGATAAATATGACTATGCACCGGATAATCTGGCGCTTGCTGCGCATAGCGCCAGCGGTGACACAAAGTTTGCATAACACTGATGTCCTCGCCCAGCATACGCTGTAACTCAGCGACGGCCACTTTACTAATTTGTGCTGCGTCAGCTTCCAGGTGCAATTGTGAAAAAGCAGGAGAAAAATGCACAAGCCACTGCTCACCTGGGGCCCGTCCGGTTTTGCTATTTTGCCGGGCTAGCCAACTAACGGCATTGTCACCTTTGACAAAGGTGCCATCAAAGGGCACCGATGTTGCCGCATCAAGTTCAATATTCACCGACCAGCACGGTAGCAAAGCTTCGGCGTTAAACAGCGCCTGCAGTTGTGGTTGCTGTAGTAGGTGCTCAGCTAGCAACATGGCCGCTTGCTGCTGTGGCAAGGCAATTACCAACTGGCTAAAATGGCCAAGATGCTGCTCATCGCTATAAAGCTGCCAATGTGTACCATCATATTTAATCGTGTCTACGCGGCATGGGCTGTTCAGCTTAACCTGCTGCAACAATTGCTGTACCGGCTTCTGCATAGATGGTAAGCCAATATATCTTGTTGTCTGATCGGGTGAAGCGCACAATGTGCCGTTTTCATAAATAGCTAATCGACCCTGCCAGGGCGTAATAACACCCAGGGTCAGCCAATTTTCGCACTGGCGCTTAAATACTGCAGCGCGTGCCGTAAAATATTGCGCACCTAAGTCAAGATAGCCGTCAGGCGTTCGTTTACTGCTCATACGGCCCCCGGCGCTGCGGCCTTTGTCAAATACCACAACATCAAGGCCCTGCTTCACTAGCTCACTAGCACAAGCCGCGCCGGCAATGCCCGCGCCTATCACAGCTATAGTCAAAGTACTTCCCTTGCTTTATCAGTAAACGTTATAGTACGACTCGGTATTTATTCACGATCAGCCACTAAGCCAATTGCCCGTATCATTCGTACTAGATGCCAAATTACTGTACTGTAAAACATCATCATCAGGAGAAACACGTGGCCAGTCAAACTGCAACCTTCGGCGCAGGCTGTTTTTGGTGTTTAGAAGCCGCAATGAACCAGCTTAACGGCGTGACACAGGCGCTAAGTGGCTATATGGGCGGCGCAGAAAAAGATGCCAATTATAACAGAGTATGCGCTGGCGATACCGGGCATGTTGAAGTGGTACAGGTGGAATTTGATGACGAGGTTATCGACTTTGAACAAATTTGTCTGATTTTTTTTAGCTTGCACGACCCAACGCAACTTAACCGTCAAGGCAATGATGTCGGTACACAGTACCGTTCGGTAATTTTTTATCACACTGAGCAACAACACAACCTGGCATTACGCTTGATATCTGAGCTTGCAGCGCAGCAGGTATTTAATGGCGACATTGTCACTGAAGTGAGCCCGGTAAGCCGTTTTTTTATCGCTGAAGCCTATCATCAACAGTATTTTATCCAGCACCCGGAACAAGGCTACTGCCAGTTTATTGTGGCGCCAAAAATGGCAAAGTTTCGGCAACGTTATCAGGCGTTTTTAAAACCATGAAAGTGTTTATCGCGATGTTTATTCTGTTGCTAAACATCATCTATCCTGCGATTGCGGAGGATATAGTTGAACTGCAGTTTTGTTATGAAGATAAGCAACTATTACCTTACTACACGGGTGCTGGCTCACAGGTTGCAAACCCGCCTGGTGTAACGATTGAACATTTACAGAACAGTGTAAAGCAGCTACCTCAGGTAAAGCTGACGCTGCAACGCAAACCCTGGCTTCGCTGCTTACAATTATTGCAACAAAATAAGGTTGATGCGCTTGTGGCAACCTATGACGAATCACGCCGCAACTTTGCGGTTTTTCCGCTCGATGCGCAGAGCCAGCCCAACGCCAATCTAGCGCTAAGTCAACATGCGACGTGTCTGGTGCAACAACCAGGCAAAAACGTATTAGAACGCGCCACTGAAGGTATCGTTATCGCCCGACCGCTGGGTTATGTGATGCCTCAGTACCCTGAAGGGGTGACAACGGTACAAGTGCAATCTCAGCAACAAGCTTTTGAGCTGGTAAAGCAAGGACGGGTGGATGCCACAACCACCTTGTGTGAAGTGAATCAGCTGCCGTTACCTGATAATTATGTGTATGGCTTGCAAGTAAACTATCCACCACTTTACAGCACCACCGGTTATCTGGTGTTTAGCAAAGGCTTTTACCAACAGCATACTGAGCTTGCGGCAAGTTTATGGCAAACCTTACAGCATACCCGTGATGCCAACCGTTATTACCAGTATTTGCTACTAAACGACAACGATATTACCCTACCGACAGAGCGTGAAAACTAATCCACGCTATTGTCAGTAAGGGTTTTGCAGCCATTAACCCGGGCTGTAACGCAGGCTAATGCCAACGTTTGCGCCAGCGGTAGTATAACCAGCACTGGTTTGATAATTTTTATCAAACAGGTTTTCCAGTTTCGCCCTCAGTGTTAAGGCGGGCGTTAGCTGATAATCCGCGCCAATACCCCATAGCGTAAAACCACCCAGGTTGGCGACACTCGCATACATACCCTGATACGTCGAACTCTGGTAATCTGCTGTGATAAAGGCCGACCACTTATCTTCGACAATGCTACCGCGCCAATTCAGTGTATTTTTGGGCCGCCGTTCCAACTTTAAGCCGCTACTTTGGTTTTCAGTATCAAGCCAGGTGTAGGCCAAATTACTGCTAAACTGCTGCCACTGCTGCTGCACACTAAACTCTACGCCTGAAATTGTTGCCAATAGCACGTTCTCAGCACGTTCTACCCCTTGGATCAAATTAGTGACATCCCGGTCAAACCAGGCAAGCTGTGCACTAAAGTCTTGTTCAACAAAGCGTAGAGCAATCTCATCTGATACTGACTCTTGCGGTTTTAGTGCAGGATTAGCATAGCCCGGATAATACAGCTCGTTAAACGATGGCGTTTTAAATGCTGTACCCCGGCTGGCACGCAGTAGCCACTGCTCTGTCAGCTGATACCCTGCTGCCAGTTGCCAGGTGTTTTGGCCGCCGTATTGATTAATCAAATCACGGCGCAGCGCGGCTTCGAGTTTTAGCGCATTGAGCTGATAATGTAGACCGGTAAACAAGGCGCGGTTTATACGGCTGGTTTTTTCGTAAGGCGTGGACGAACGATCGACCTTCTCCTGATACCAGTTCACCCCCGCCAGCAACGTTAGGCTGGTGCTTAGGCTGGTCTGGGCCTGATAATTGAACTCATCGCGCGCAGTGATAAAAGGGCTGCGCGAGTCGGGGCCATAGCTAGCTTCGCTGTCAAGATTACGGCTAAGTTGTGCCTGGTGCTGCCAACGCCCAAGTTGCTGCTGCCAACCCAGTAAGTAAGTGCGGTTAAATGTATCAGCGGCATCTTCGTTGCCATAGCTGGTATCAAACTCGTAATAACCAGAATTAACATCGGCTTGTGCCGTCCACAGACCAAGTTCAGTCTGGTAATCTGCGGCTACTTTAATAAATTTTTGCTTGTAGCCATCGCTATCGCTATCAAGTTCTTTACGCACATTAAAGCCATCGGCACGGCTTACACCGGCACTGGCTCGCAACGTCAGTTGCTCAACGTGCTGGCTAACGCTGAGATCTGTGCCGGCCTGGCCGTAACTGCCAATATTGACATTAAGCTCGACTGCATTACTTCGTCGGGTCGTTATGGCAATAACACCAGCAAGCGCGTCAGAGCCATACCATGCTGCACGAGGGCCACGTACCACTTCAATACGCTGAATCAACTCCAACGGTAGCATGGCAAGCGATTTATAGCCTAAGGTGGCAGAACCACTGCGCACACCATCAATCAGCACTAACGTATGGCCAACATTGCCACCGCGAATATACACTCCACTGGTTTGGCCGCGACCGCCGTCTCGCGATAGATTAATGCCCGGCAACTGTGCCAACAAGGCGGGTAAATCGGATGCCTGGCGCGCGACGATATCGTCATGCTCAAGTACGGTTACACTCGCCAACACATCTTGCTGCGCAGTGGCAGTGCGATTGGCATAAATACTAATATGTTCGATATCGTCAGCATAAACTGAACAACAGGATGCGACCAACACGGCCGCCAAAGCAGGTTTAAACATCTAAGCTCCGAAAACGTGCCCACCGCACGTTTAATAAAGTGAAAGGATTTTTCTGGCCGGTCTCCGGGCTGACAACCTGCTTACGCCTGTATTCGCCTTCCCATCAAATGACAGTGGCATTGAATACAGTTCAGTTGTTTACCGTTGCGGGGGCAGCTCTGGATTAACACCAGATTCCCGTTTACCTGCAGTTAGCTGCAGCACCTGAAAAAGCGGCTCCTTGCTGGAGCCGCGTGCAGTTTAGCGTGAGGAATGGAATTGTCAATAGGTGTCTGGATGGCCGAAGCCATGCAGTTAGTCACGAAAGTTTTTAAACTGGAAAGGTTGGCCTAAATCAGAGGTACGTACCAATTGCATCGCCGCTTGTAAATCGTCACGCTTTTTACCCGTTACCCGCAACTCCTCTCCCTGAATAGCCACCTGTACCTTAATATTGCTGTCTTTAACAAGTTTAATAATTTTCTTCGCTATGTCTTTATCGATGCCTTGCTTAATGCTGACAAAGCGTGTGACGAATTTACCATGACGCTCTTCTTTTTCAATTTTGAAACTATTAACATCCAGCTGCAGCTTGCTGGCTTTAATGGCAAAAATATCGAACAACTGCATCACTTGTTGATCCGCTTCAGCGGTCAGTTCAATCTGTTCTTTTTTTAGCTCAATTTTGGCGTTAACGCCACGAAAATCATAGCGGGTTTCAAGTTCCCGTTTAGCGTTCTCTACAGCGTTATTAGCCTGGTTAATATCAATTTCTGAAACAATATCGAATGAGGGCATTAAAAATCTCCTTAGCATAAGCCATTCTGTCTGCTGGTGATTATAACCAGAAAACTGTTACAATCCGAGCGCCATATAGGTTTGGGGGTGTATGTGTCACAAAGTTTTTATCGCTGGTTGTGCTTACTCTGTTTTTTTCTGGCTACAGCGAGCTTCTTGGCTGAACTCAACGGACACCGTATTATTGCCGGATTTGCCCATATTGATAAAGTCGCGCATTTTGGCATTTTTGCCATTTTGTCAGCGTTACTATGGAAAGGCTTTAAAGTGTCACCGGTGACCGCGTTAATCGTTTTAGGTGCCTATGGTGGCAGCATAGAGTTGGCACAACATTATTTTACCCGCCGACATGGCGATTGGTTCGACCTACTGGCAGATATTGGCGGTGTTATTAGCTTCTATCTGGTACGCAGCGTATGGCACCGAATACGTCCCCGCAGCCAGCGCTAAGCTGGACCATCGTTGGCCAAGGTGCTATTGGTTTATTGGCAGCCTGCAGGTTGTCATTGGCCGGAAACGCCGTTTCATTGAGGTTAAAAACTCCAAACATTATCAATATTGATTTCACTGAACAGCAGTTTAGTTACCCCCCAGCGATAGCGCCGTTGAATGCCGTGCTGGTGCCGGTTAAAAGCTATGCCATACTCGATGCCATTAAAGGTTTATTACCACATCTTAGCCCTGATGCTCAGCTGGTGCTAAGCCATAATGGTATGGGAACTATAGCGCAGGTAAAACCGTTGTTACTGCCCACACAAGGGCTGTGGTTTCTTACCACCACTCACGGTGCACTTAAACAACACCATAATCTGTTTCACACCGGACGAGGCCAAAGTGTCATAGCGCCACTTAATAGTGTCGCCATAGCTTACTCCGAAGCGGTTACCCAGGCGATGGATATCGCCCTGGGACCAATAACATTAACCGATAATATATCGCCCTATTTATGGCAAAAATTGGCGATTAATGCAGTAATAAATCCACTAACGGCAATATATGATTGCCAAAACGGCCAACTAAGTGCTGCTGAGTATCGCAGTCAAATTGCGGAGATTTTAGCTGAGGTGTGCCAGTTGGCAACGCTAATGGGCATATCGCTGGTGTATGAAGACACGCTGGCAAAGGTGCAGCAGGTGATTATCCAAACGGCAAAAAATTACTCGTCTATGCACCAAGATGTAAAGCATCAAAGGCGCACTGAAATCGCTGCAATAAATGGCTTTGTGGTAGAGCAAGCGGCACGCTTTCAGTTAGCTGTGCCGCAAAATGCTGTTTTATTACAACGGGTAATACAATTAGAACAGGCTTACGGTCGATAAACCGCCACATTAGCGTAGCCTTGCTCTTGTAAAATTACCGCTTGTAACCGGCTCATAACACCGCGATCGCAATAGCAGTAGTACTGTTTAGTCTGATCTAAATGACTAAATTGTGATGCCAAACGAAAAAAGGGCAACTCTACCACCGCATGATTGGCCACGGTTAACGGCTTAAGTTCTGTCTCTTCCGGGCTACGAATATCCAATACTATGGCATCAGCCGGCAGCTCGGACAGTTCTGTTACAACATGTGCTTGTTGGTCAGCCTGATAATCAACGGTACGAATATCAAGCACCTTCGCCTCTTGAACTGCCTGATCCAGCACGGCGAAATTAAACTTTTGCTCGTTTAGCTCTACATCTGCAAGCACTGCATTAACTGTCGGCTTGTTTGAGATAACACCACAATATTCAGGCATGCTCTTGGCGATATCTTCTGCACCAATCTTGCGCGCTATATCGACAATCTCTTGCTTATCCTGGTAGATAAGTGGCCGTAGCACCAACATGTCGGTTACCCGATCAATGACATTTAAGTTGGCAATAGTTTGGCTGGCAACCTGGCCAATACTTTCGCCGGTAACCAAG
>Ga0100394_1002183_pt1 | contig 16235 bp, 13 predicted proteins | sample CryGeymeta201518_FD_81549 | JGI IMG/M metagenome (GOLD analysis project Ga0100394, IMG submission 81549) | Groundwater microbial communities from Crystal Geyser aquifers in Utah, USA - Crystal Geyser metaG 2015-18 | ecosystem: Environmental > Aquatic > Deep subsurface > Groundwater | place: USA... | reverse complement strand
TGAATGTGGTGCCTGTGCATATGTTTGCCCCAGTGAGATTCCGTTGGTGCAATATTATCGTGTTGCCAAAGCAGATATACGCGAGCAACAACGTGAAGCGTTGAAAGCCGAGCAGGCCAAAGCACGATTTGAAGCACGCAATGAACGATTAGAACGTGAAAAGCAGGAGCGACTCGAGCGAAATCAACAGTTAGCTGCTGCACGACAACAGCAACAAACATCCGGTGCTGGCAATGCCGTCGCTGACGCTCTGGCGCGTATTAAAGCCAAGCAAGCTCAAGCTGCACCACAGGATGAGCAAAATAAAGCACAAATACTGGCCGAGCGTGAATTGAAAAAACAGCAGGCTCGCGAATATCAGCAGCAAAAAGCGCAACAGCAAGCCGTTGAAGAGCACGCTGAACAACACAGCCAAACGCCTGCTACAAGCAATAGCACTGACAGCAAAGCCGCTGCTGTAGCCGCTGCAATTGCCCGCGCTCAGGCTAAAAAAGCAGCGCAAAAACCTGAACAACTAATAAAGCCGGCTCAAAGCGTTGACGAAATGAACAAACCAGTGCGAGCAGCTGAGGCTGATCCACGCAAAGCAGCAATTGCTGCAGCTATTGCACGGGCTAAAGCTAAACAACAAGCGCAAACTGAAACTGAAAGTGAAACTAAAACTGAAACTGAAACTGAAACCAGTGCGCCACTAATTGCAGCAGATGCAGTAAATAAATCAGCCGTAGAGTCTAACGCAGCTTCAGCAATAGAAGATCCACGCAAGGCTGCCGTCGCCGCAGCTCTGGCTCGTGCTAAAGCTAAAAAACAAGCCAATGCCGAACCGACAGAACAAACCGAAGCCAGCACAACTGACCCGGTTGTGCCAGAAACGGTTGTAGCAGAAGACCCGCGTAAAGCCGCTATAGCAGCGGCGATAGCGCGAGCTAAGGCTCGTAAACAAGCAGATAGTGAGAACTCATGAGTTTTAAAATAGCCAGTTCACCGCATCAGCATAACCAACGCAGTACAGCTCAAATTATGCGGTTAGTGGTGCTTGCGTGTTTGCCTGGTATTGCAGTACAAGCCGTTTTATTTGGCTATGGTGTATTAATTCAGCTTTTATTAGCCATCATTACAGCTTGGCTTAGCGAAGCATTGATCCTAGTCCTGCGCAAAAAAGCAATAATGCCACGCCTTAAGGACAACAGCGCTTTGCTAACCGCAGTATTACTTGCCGTTGCCATACCGCCCTACGCCCCATGGTGGATAATCGTTATTGGTACCGCCTTCGCCATCATTATGGTTAAGCAGCTATATGGCGGCCTTGGGCATAACCTGTTTAACCCCGCTATGGCAGCTTATGTTTTACTGTTGGTGTCATTTCCGTTGCAAATGACGCAGTGGTTACCGCCAATGTCACTCCAAAGTGTTGATTTAACACCACTAGATGCCGTATGCAGTATTTTCACCCAGTTTAGCTGTAGTGGTTTTAGTTTAACGCAACTGCAAACTAGCGTAGACGGCATAACAATGGCAACGCCGTTAGATACCTTACGCACCGATCTCAGCCGCGGCTTAACATTGAGTGAGTCCATGCAACGCCCGGTGTTTTTTAGCTTTGCCGGTACTGGTTGGTTGTGGGTCAATTTAGCTTATCTTGCTGGTGGCATATTATTGATCCAGCAGAAAATCATCAGCTGGCGCATTCCGGTATCTATTTTAGCAGCACTGTTTTTGTTGTCTGGTATTGCAAGTTTGGCATCTCCTGACACTGTTGCCGGCCCATTATTTCATTTGTTTAGCGGCGGCACTATGCTGGCGGCTTTTTTTATTGCCACAGACCCCGTATCTGCATCGACAACAAACCGTGGCCGACTGATCTTTGGTGCAGCCATTGGTGTAATCGTATTTTTAATACGTAATTTCGGCGGCTATCCAGATGCTTATGCGTTTGCTGTTTTGTTAGCCAATATGGCTGTGCCACTGATTGACTACTACACGCGGCCACGCACATACGGCCATCGTACCCGGAGCGAACTAAAATGATCAGAGTAGTCAGTAAAAATGCTCTGGCACTTGGCGCAGTAGCCATATTTTGTGTTGCTGTTCTCAGTGTGGTTAATCAGCTAACCGCGCCACGTATTAGCGAGCAAAAACTAGCCAACAAAATGGCCATATTGGCAGAAGTGTTACCGGGTGTTGAAATTAACCAGGCTCTGCTGCACGACTGTGTGATGGTGACCGATGAAGAACTTCTCGGCCGATCAGAAGCTCAAACAATGTATCGCTGGCGCAAAGACAACGAGCTGGCAGCCTACGTTATTGCAGCAACCGCACCAGCTGGCTACAGCGGTAATATTGATTTAATTGTTGCGATAGACCCTAACGGCACCGTGCTGGGCACCAGAGTTTTAAGCCATCAGGAAACGCCTGGCCTTGGAGACAAAATAGAAAGCCGCCGTTCGCCATGGATACATAGTTTTAGCGGTAAAAGTGTGACTGAAGACAATGCACAGCAATGGGCTGTGCGCAAAGACGGTGGCAATTTTGACCAGTTTACAGGCGCAACGATAACGCCGCGTGCTGTAGTCAATGCAGTTAGAAATGCCGTGTTATTTGTACAACAACATCCTGAACTGGCCACATTGACTGCCAACTGCCCCACGGAATAAGGTGCCAAAGCGTATGAGCCAATTGAAAGAATTAACCCTACAGGGTTTGTGGAAAAATAACCCTGGCCTGGTGCAATTGCTTGGCCTGTGTCCGCTATTGGCTGTCACCTCAACAATAACAAACGCGTTAGGGCTAGGTTTAGCAACCTTACTGGTATTACTTGGATCTAACGTTGCCGTATCACTGGTACGCAATCATATTGCCAATGAAATACGGATCCCGGTTTTTGTTTTGATCATTGCCAGCTTAGTCACTGTTGTTCAGCTAATGATGAATGCCTATACCTTTGGCTTATATGAATCGTTGGGGATTTTTATTCCGCTTATTGTTACCAACTGCGCCATTATTGGCCGGGCTGAAGCGTTTGCCTCAAAAAATGCCGTACTGCCCTCAGCGTTGGATGCCATTATGATGGGTTTAGGCTTTTTACTGGTATTGCTTATCCTCGGTGGTATGCGTGAAATACTTGGTCAGGGCACCTTATTTGATGGCGCTGATTTATTGTTCGGCAGCTGGGCGAAGGGGCTGCGCATAGAGCTATTTACTGTCGACAGCCATTTTCTGTTGGCCATGTTACCGCCTGGCGCGTTTATCGGCATGGGGCTACTTATCGCGTTGAAAAATGTCATCGATAACCGGATCAAACAACAAAACGCTATTGAAAAAGGCAGTATCGCCCGCGCCCGGGTTACCGGCGCGGCGCAATAACGCAACGACCTTATGAATAAACAAAAACGTATTAAAATATTAAGCCGGCTTAGAGCACAAAATCCACATCCAACCACCGAGCTTGAATACAGCTCGCCGTTTGAATTGTTGATAGCCGTGCTGTTATCCGCACAAGCGACAGATGTTGGGGTAAATAAAGCGACCAAACATCTGTTCCCTGTCGCTCGCACGCCACAAGCCATGCTGGACCTTGGCGTTGATGGTCTAAAGCACTACATTAAAACCATCGGTTTATTTAATACCAAAGCTGAAAACGCCATTAAAACCTGCCGTATGTTAGTAGAACTGCATGGTGGTGAAGTACCCGAAAACAGGGAGGCCTTAGAAGCCCTGCCCGGCGTTGGTCGTAAAACGGCTAATGTGGTGCTTAATACTGCCTTTAAATGGCCAACCATAGCGGTAGACACGCATATTTTTCGCGTATCCAACCGCACCAAGCTGGCACCGGGTAAAAATGTCGACGAAGTCGAACACAAATTGCTTAAAGTAGTGCCCGCCGAGTTTAAACTCGACGTACACCACTGGTTAATCTTGCACGGCCGCTATACCTGCGTGGCACGTAAACCGCGCTGTGGCAGCTGCATTATTGAAGACTTGTGTGAGTTTAAAGAAAAATCTGAATAACCAAATTACATGCTCGCGCCCCAGTCTTAAAGGACAACTATGCCCTCGGGTCTCACGCTGTTGTTGCATCCCTGCCACTGCCATTACTTTGGGTTTATACCGGGTAGTTCAGACTACATCATTGGATGATATTGACTATGTATGTGAGTGAAATTCAAATTGTTGACTTATTTTTCCGATTTGCGGCGGTTGGTCAGTTGGTGTTGTTAATAGCTCTGTTTAGCCGGAATATCACCGCGCTCTCAGTGTCAAACATTGCCTTAACCCTATGTATTATTGGCTATATATTGCTTACCGCTCCCATTGGAAATAGTCACTATGGTGGATTGCGCCACGTGCTGCTGCTGTTTACCGATTTAACGCCATTTGCTGCGGTTTGGTATGCCTTGGGGCATCTTGACCCTAAATTTAGCCTGGCTAACATACCAAAATGGCTGTTCACAGTAGTGCTAATCTGGGTAGGGTGGCTGGTGTATTTCTTTTTGGTATTGGGCGGGCACGGCATATTGCACGACTTCAATCATGCTTTGGGCGTGATGTTGTTATGCTACGTGATATACCTTTGTGTTTCGGAGTTTAATGGTGACTTAGATAACACCAGACGCAACACCCGGGTAATGTTAGTTGCCTTGTGCTCTTTATACATGATTGGATTAGTGATATTTGAATTTACATTAAAGAGTGTGCGGGATAGCTGGCAATTTAGCTTAGTGAACTCGCTGATTATTTTTTCAGCGGTGGTTTTAGTTTGTGCAAGAAAGATGTTTTCCTGGTCAGCGATACCGGAACAGCATCAGCCTGCTGCGCCATTACGCACTGAGCATAAAAACCCATTATCTACCGCAAAAGCCCGCCAAGCACCGCCAAGCCAAACAGAGAATCTGCAGACGTTAATGCAGCAAGGAGCATTTTTACAGACAGACATAACTGTGAGTAACCTCGCCAGGCGATTGGAACTACCCGCGCATCAGCTGAGGCATTTAATCAATCAACAATTGGGGTTTAGCAACTTCTCAGACTTTTTAAACAGCTATCGCATACCCTGGGTATGTGGTCAATTGGCAGATGCATCTAAGCGGCACCTGCCCATTTTGACCTTGGCCTTAGAGGCTGGCTATGGCTCAATTGCCCCCTTTAACCGGGCTTTTAAAGCAAAAATGGGTATAACGCCAACAGAATACCGTGATCAATTTTAAAATTGATCCGATGTTTTCAGTTTCAACAAGACTAGCTTGCCGCCATTGTTTGTAATTAACGTCCTTATTATTTATTGGTCGTTTATATGAAAAAAATTCTGCTCGCAACAACTGTCTTTGTCCTTGTTCCTTTGGTGTATGTATCGGTGCCGATATACCAGGGACTGGCCCATCGTGACATGTTGCCAATGATCGGATTTAATTATCTGGCCTGGCCAAGTGAACAACCCACAACCCAACAAGTCAACGACGAGAGATTTAAAACGTCGGGATTAACAGCGCTCAGTTTGTTGTCAGAACATCAAAAGAAAGTATCCGCGCCTGGTTATACCGCTGCAGTGGCAATTGACGGTAATGTAGTGTGGGCCGGCAGTGTAGGCTGGGCTGATATTGTCAGTAAAATTAAAATGACCACCGATACCCAACTGCGTATTGGTAGTACGTCGAAAGCTATCACGTCGGCCGGTCTGGCGCGACTAGTGGCAGCAAATAAGTTGAATTTAGACGCGCCACTGTCTGAGTATTTTGACACACTGCCTAATCCTGATTGGCAGCATATAACCGCCCGTCAATTAGCCTCACACATGGCCGGCATGCCCCATTATGGTGAAAATACCGAGATTTTAGGCATGCTTGAAACCGTCAGTGCCCAAACGCACTACGCCAATGTGTTGGATGCAATGGCCTTGTTTGATGAAAGCGACCTGTTGTATACCCCCGGAGAGGACTTTAGTTATTCGAGCCTGGGCACTGTGTTGTTAAGCGTGCTGATACAAATAAAAGCGGAGCAATCTTATCAGGATTTTATAAAACAGGCGGTTTTAGAGCCACTGAATATGCAAGCAACCAACACCGGCGCAGCGGATGACGTTGGCCCCCATATGGCTACATTTTATTGGCAAGACGAGCAACAACCGACTCGGCTTAAACCCTGGTATGAACTGGATCTGAGTCACCGTCTGGCCGCTGGTGGTTGGGTCTCCACGTCAAAAAATCTGGTTCAACTAGGACAAGGCTTTTTGGATGATAGCTTTATCCCTGAAGATGTAAGAGACACTTTTTGGACGCCGCAACGACTCAATAATGGCGAAACGAATCGGCAAAACTATGGCATTGGCTGGCGCATCTATGATTTGAATTTAGGTGAAGCTTACAAACCCATGAAGTATATACATCACGGCGGCGTGTCTGCCGGTGCTCAAAGTTTTTTGATGGTTATTCCAGAATACAAACTTTCTATCGCTGTTAATGCCAATGTTAAAACCGAGGTATTCTGGGATTTTGGTGTTGTATCATTCGACATCGCCAGGGTGTTTATCGACGAATTGGAAAAGCTAAAATAGTTGGCTCTGGAAATAACTATTTGTTGAATACTGTTTTACTCCGATCACTCAAGCTTTTAGTGAAATAGATTCTCTGTTTATGAGTACAGGTTTGGCTGTTCAAGCCAAAATCTGTACTTTATAAATATCCTATATACGTTATCAACATTCATATTTTCCATGTTTCGAACCGCGCTGCGGCAGCTGCATTATTGAAGACTTGTGTGAGTTTAAAGAAAAGACTGATCCATAGGCCTGCTGTTATATCCGATTACAGGTGTTTTCTATGGGGTTTGCCGCTTGGTCGGTTTTGGCGTCAGCCTCTTTATTGGCGAGTGCTTGACGAAAATACTCTTGTGCTAACGCCTTATCACTAAACCAAAAGAGTTTCTCAGCATCGGCAAAACTGACAGATCCGGCAAGTTGAGATTGCCCGGTTGCCGGTTGCGCTTTAACCACACGCTTAAATGCTTTAACAACAATATCTGGTTGAAATGTGCCGGCTTTTACCCTTATTTGCGCTGGCAAAGCGCCATAGGCTAACACAGCAGAGCCATCACTTTTAACATGCAAACGGCAGCCACCATGCGGCATGTCAAACATGATAACCGATGCTGAATTATCCGCCGCCTGAACGCCTGACAGGTGAAATACAAACAGCGCTAACGCATAAACCTTCATAAATGCCACCTATTGCAGCCTCGCACTTTGATAACAGAGCGCAGGTTTAACCTTGCTCAATTTCTGCCAGAAACCCGGTAAGTATTGTGCGGCTGGCAAGGGCTTAAGCCGCCGAGCCGCCTCAAACAGTTGCATGAGCTGCTGATGTTACAATCTGCATTTTGTAACCAGCACAGCAGCGCTTAACCGCTAAGCCGATAGATTTTCTTTAAGTTGCTTACTGTAAGTCCGGCTGACTTTTAACGCTTTATTATTGACTAAGATCAGCTTGTACTCTGAGTTGATTAACGGCTCGAGTTTAGCCACATGCTGCAGGTTAACGATGGTCGATTTGTGAATACGTAAAAATCCATCCGGTAATACATCGTTAATCAGGCTTTTCATTCTGGCGCGCATGACAAAGGTCTCGGCGTTGGTGTGAACGCACATATAATCACCAGCAGCATCTATCCATAATATTTCCCGATAAGGGATCAATTGCGCGGGGTGATGCCCGTCCTGTATCACCAGCTTTTCCTGTTCAATCCGATACACTGCTGCAGTATCAGCAAGCCCTGCTGCGTCACCTGTTTGCAAGATATCGGCAACCTCCAGCATATGTTGCTTGCTTGAGCCTGTGTCAATGTTAACCGCGACCCTGGCAATGGCTTCAGCCAAACGTTCCCTTTTCACCGGTTTAAGTAAATAGTCCAGTGCCCGTACCTCAAATGCCTGCACTGCATATTGATGAAATGCAGTGACAAAAATAATGGCCGGGCAGGTTTCCGGTTGCAGCTGCTTTATTAGCTCAAAGCCAGACTGGCCCGGCATTTCAATATCAAGGAAAATTAAATCCGGCTCAGTTTTACTGATAAGCGCCAATGCATCTGCAACATTACGGGCATAACCTACTACCTCAATCTGCGAAAAAGCTTCAAGCCTGATGGCCAGCCCTTCGATAGCGCTGTATTCATCATCTACCAGTAGCGTTTTTAACTTTTTCATTACCTGTTCTCAGCCAGTTCCAGCGGGATAGATATACTCACTCTGGCACCACCATTCTCACTATTTTCAAGGGTTAACTGGCTGGCCGCAGGATAAATCAGCTGTAGCCTATCATGGCAGTTCTTGATGCCAATACCCAAGGATGTTGGTGCGGACGGCTCAAAGCCGGCGCCGGTATCGCTAACACTGATATGCAGCTTGTCAGCAACCTGCCTAAAGGTTATTGCAACAATGATACTGTTTTTCTGGCCCATGCCATGTTTTAACGCGTTCTCGACCAGGGGTTGTAATAACAGCGATGGCATCAGCGCCGCGTAGCAGGATGGATCAGCCGTTATGAGAACCTTAAGCTCGCTTTGAAACCGACACTGTTCTATATCGACATAAGTTTGCAGTATGGCAATTTCATCCTGCACCGTTATTTTCGCTAATGGATCGGTATACAAACTGTAGCGCAGGAAATCACACAGTTTCTCCAGCATCGCCACCGCATTAGCGTTGTGCTGTTTCAGAATAAGCGTACAAATAGCATTGATACTGTTAAACATAAAATGCGGGTTTAACTGATAGCGCAGCATTTTAAGCTGCGATTCTTTTGCCAGGTGCATCGCCTCTGCCGCCTGATGGCGCTGCTCTGCGTTATCAAGATAGATTTTTATGCCGTAATAACCGGCGGTCCAGGTAGCCAGCATCGTCATAGAGGCAGATGTCCAGGTACCAAAATCAAACCAGGTCATTGGCTGCCACAAGGTGCCATAAAACCATTGTAAGCTGTGCCATTTGAACTGAGTCCATAACAGTGCGGCAGCCAGTAAACTGACGATATGCAAGCTGATACTGACTCCGGCAGCTTGAAGCCTGAAATGTGTATATAGCTTTCTGAGACACAAGGTGATAAAAAAGCCAAAACAAGTATCAAGCAACAGATGTGGCAGATGAATAAGCCAAGGCTCCTGCCCCGGTATTTTAATCATCAATTCGGTAAGTAAAGCATACGCCAGCCAACCACAATACTGGCACAGCCAAAACAACTGCCTTTTGGAGTCGATCTTTATCAACGGCTAACCTTTACCTTAAATGTCGGCCCGGCAGGTTTGATTGCCAGGCCAGCCCATTACTTCTACTGCGCGCAATCCAGCAGTATAATGGATGATGCTACGGTGTTAACCAAGGCGATATCGGCTACGGCCAGGCTAACGGGCTGTGCTGCAGTAAACCTTACCGCTTCTTCCGGTGAGTGTACGGGGCCTGCTGCGCCTTCGCAATGCAGTGGTAACGCTAGAGTATACCACTTGCCTGCTGTTATGTTTTGCAGCACCGGTTTAAGCGATACCGTGCGCAAACAGTTTTGTTGCTGGCACATCGCAGCTATTTTAATCTCATTCCCCCCAGCGTTTATTCTATTGCTGGTGCCAATGCTGTCAAGCCGGATACTCAGCTGTAAAGATTTTCTGCGGATATCTTCGGTTATTATCTGCGCGTCGGCGTAGATCAAACTGGCCGATGCTTTGCTGTCAGCGCCTTGCCAGACAAATTTTCGGCCATCTTCCTGATAGGCTAAATTGACAGACTGCATAGTGATACTTTTACCATCCGCACTAACCGCCGAGGGCGAATTAAATCGTTTTAACGAGGCGCTGTTATCCGACAATGCCCACAGCATGCCGGCGGCTAAATTTCTGACAAATAGTGGTGTTTGCTCTGCGGCATTTTGCACTGGCTGTGCCCGTGTTGCTTCAGATAAAGGTGCAAGTTCAGTCCGGTCTGCATAAGTTAAACCATAGCCATAAGCAAAAAGCGGGTCATACTGCGCCTGGCCGACATTCAGCCGGTACTGATCATCGTATTTGGGCCAGGAAAAACTTAGTTTGCCGCTGAAATCATGCTGTATGGCACCGTCTATATCTGTCAGCAAGACATCGGCAATGCCCTGCCCTTCAGAGCCGGGTAACCAGGCCGCGACAAAAGCATCAGACGCATTAAGCTCTTTATTGACCCAAAGCGGCCGGCCGGATAAAAACACCGTGACGACAGGAATATTCTGCTGTTTTAAGCGTTTCAGCAGCGCTAAATCGCGTTTGTTACCTTGCTGGTATTCCAGTTGCTGAATATCGCCCAACCATTCGGCATAAGGCTCTTCGCCAATCACCACTATGGCAACATCCGGCTTGCTGCGGTATCGGCCATCGACACTCAGTTCTACCGTACCGCCTGCTGCTGCAATTTGCTGACGTAATCCGGCATAGATAGAGGTGGCATTAGGGAAATCGGCATTAGTGTTATCGGTACCCTGCCAGGACACACTCCAGCCACCGGCTTGTTTGGCAATATTATCTGCGCCATCACCGGCAATAAGCACTGTGCTTTTTGGCGACAGCGGCAGCAGATTATCGTTGTTTTTTAGCAATACCAGCGATTTTCGCACCGCTTCCCGCGCCAATTCACGATGTTCTTTGGCATTAAACCATTGCGGCTGTGCCGATTCTGGCCGGCTGGACGGTTTACCCCGGCTAAACACACCCCAGCGTATTTTGGCGCGTAAAAACCGCCTTACCGCATCATCGAGCCGGGCAGCAGAAATAACGCCGTCTTTTACCTGCTGCAGGGTATTGTGGTAAAAGGCTTCAAAGTGTTCCGGCACCATCATCACATCGACGCCAGCGTTAAAGGCGGCTGCGCATTGCTCTAAATCACAGCCATCAACAAACTTATGTGCATTCCAGTCACTGATAACAAAGCCGTCAAAGCCCATTTGTTGTTTAAGCACCTCTGTTAACAGATAGCGATCGCCATGCACCCTTTTGCCATTCCAGCTGTTAAAGGACGCCATCACAGACTGCACGCCGGCAGCAATAGCAGTGTAATAACCCGCCGCATGAATATCGCGCAGCTCCTGCTCTGTGGTAACAGTATCACCTCGGTCGACGCCGTTTTGTGTACCACCGTCACCAACAAAGTGTTTAGCCGTGGCAATACGACGATAATCAGTTAAAAATGTCTCACCAATCTCACCCTGAACACCGGTTACCATAGAGCCGGCATAAGCGGCAACAATGTCAGGGTCTTCTGAAAAGCTTTCATAGGTGCGGCCCCAACGATCGTCGCGCACCACAGCCACAGTTGGCGCAAACATCCACTCGATACCAGTTGCCGCGACTTCTTTAGCGGTGGCCTGGCCAATTCGGTGGATTAAACCGGCATCGCGCGCAGCGCCAAGGCCGATATTATGCGGAAACAAGGTCGCACCATAAACATTGCTATGACCATGCATCGCATCAGTACCCCAGATGGTAGGAATACTGCTGCCATCTTCGCTGCTATTGATGGAAGCCGCATACATGTCATCTGCATACTTAAGCCAGGTTTGGGGATCGGCCTGCTTTTGGCCATAAGGGGCTGTGTTGCCGCCATTCAGATATGAACCAAAACCATATTTTCGCATTTGTGCCACGCTCAGGTAACCAATCTCAGGCTGGATGAGCTGCGCCACTTTTTGTTCAATCGTCATGTTGGCGAGTAATGCATCCAGCTGTTTTTCTATGGCCGGATCGGGCTTTAGCGCAGAGTATACTTTTGGCCAGTTAACGTTCTGCGCGCTGGCGTTAATAGGACAAACCAGCAGCGCCGAGCATACATACAGGGTTTTCGTAAGAGCAGAATATGAAACAAAAGACATAGTGAAATCCTATTGGTCTGCAGTAAAGCTATGCCGCAATGGCATTACTGCAGACACTTGTTCTTAATGTGGAATGTATTCAATAAAATCGTAATAAGCCCAGGCTGTGTTACCAAAGTACTGGCCAGGAAAGTAAAAACCGCTTTGCGAATTGTCGCCATGCCAGTGGTTAATCATGATTCTGGTATTGTCGACTGGCCAGGCATAAGCGGGTATTTCGTCACTTGCCAGATACCCATCGCCATTATCCTTGTAAACCGTTCGCAAGGTTTGCTCATTGCCTGAGGCGTCATACACATACCAGCGGATCTGGCTTGGGCTCCAGTCAAAACCTATAGTCAGCAGATTTTGCTGAATGTTAAGGCCATATTGTGCAAGGTCGATGTCCTGCTCCCAGCTTTGATAAGTACCGCCTTGTGGCTGATAAATTACATTGGTATGCACCACATTACCCAGCGACGGTAAAAATTCGATATCAATCTCCTGCCAGGCTCTGCCGGGCGCATCCCACCAGGAAGTATAAGTGAAAATTGATGCCACAGTGCCAGATGTATTGCCGGTCTTCAGTGTGCCCTGCACTTTACCATAGCTGTAACTGGCAAGGGTTTGCAGCTCAGCACAACGGCCCTGGCTTAGCGCCAGTGTAATACCATCTGAGCTTGGCGATACCATGCCGGGCGTAAAGCTGCAGCCAAAAGGCGAACCATTCGTACCCGTTCTGGCAGACCAGATCCCACTGTTAACGCCCCAACTAAAGTCATCTTTAAAGTAGTCAGCGTGGGCCGAGGTCGTGCTAACAAAACAAAAAGCAGCACAGATGAGGTTTGTACTTGTGTTTTTCATGATGATGTCCTGCCTGTTGCGGGATAAAGCGCCCGGAGCACAAACGTACTGCCCCGGGCTTGGTATTAAAAGAGCCGAAGTTAGAAATTAAAGCCGGCTCTGATACCATAGTAACGTGGCATACCAAAGCTGCCTTTGTTAATACCCTTGCCGGTATTATTCCAGTACTGCACCAGCTCATCGGTAGCATTATTGATAAACACTTCGGCGTACCAGGCCTGGCTTTGCGGTTCATATTTTAATGACGCATTTAGCATGGTGTAGGCATCACGTTTATCGGTAATGTACAGTGCGGCTTCGTCGCTGACGGTAAAGTCCATATCGTCCAGATGCTTATCCAGATTCCAGATGGTGGTGTAAGACTTATCTTTCCAGCTCAGGTTAAACCAGCCGTGCACAAAGCCAAAGCGGCCTAAATCGAAACTGTGGGTATAGCTGACATTGGCCGTAAAGCGCGGCGTCATTGCCAGGTCGTTGCCTTTGAGGTTAGTGCTCAGCAGCGTATTTTGTGGGTCTATCGAGTCTTCATACGACAAACCGAACAAATATTCCGGATCGTAATCCCACTTGGTGATCCAATCGTCGGTAACACGGGCATGGGTCCAGGTAGCATAACCGCTGATCCGGCCATTCTGATAAGGTTTCCAGTCAAACTCGAACTCAAGGCCTTTAATGGTGGCGCCCGGCACGTTTTGCGTATAGTAGGCAATCACCGGCTGGTTTTGATAATCCAGAATTGGCATGCCGTTTTCATCCAGAATGGGCGCGCCGTTTTCATCTTCAACCGGCGATAAGCGCTCCACATTGCCGATAGAGCCCACAGAGGCATACTGCATATCGGTGTAGTCGGTGTAGAAAAACGCGGCCTGCAGGTTCAATGAGTTATTGAAAAAGCTGGATTTGGCGCCAAGCTCCAGCGTCAGCACTTTTTCCGGGTCAAACTGGGTTTCAAAGCGGCTGACTTCGCCGGTTCTGTCGTTCACGACTTCAAACACATCGCCGATACCGCCAGCTTTAAAGCCCGATGCCAGATAACTGTACAGCATGGTATCTGCGCTCAGGTTATAATCGAGGCCAATTCTGAAGTCGTGGTTACGCCACTGGCCTTTATTGTCGTTTTCAAAGTACGAGGCATAAAGTGCCGGGTCGTTAAAATAGTCTACCGGTAACTCACTAAGAACAGTGCGGTTTAACCAGCCCGGCGCGCAGCCATCGGCGTTCGAGCAGCGATAAGTGCGGCCGCCTTTATCCTGTTTGGTTTCGTGGCTGAAACGGTAGCCAAAGGTAGCATGCAAGTCATCGCTGATGTTGTAGGTAGCCTGGCCAAAAAATGCGTAGGCTTCAGTTGAACGATCCGGTTGATCCCAGAAGGCTTTGTCATCCATCGGGTTGTCGTAATAGCCCAGTGTGGTGGTTTTTTCGTGGAAATAATTAACACCGGCAATCCATACCAGATCGCCAAACTCATCAGACTGTAACTGCAACTCTGTTGAATAAGATGTCGCGCCGGTACCTTTGAGGAAATAGATAGCGCCGTCCCACGGATCAAGGCCGGTTTCGCTGTCTTGTGCTGACGATCTGTCCATGTCCTCATAACCCAGCAGCCATACCAGGCTCATCTCATCATTTAGTGTGTAGTTCAGCGTATTGCGCAGGTAGGTAATGTCCAGGTTGAGTTTACCCGGTACGTTAACTACCGCCTGATAGGTATTATCGCTGGGTAAAAACGATGAGCAATCGCCGCCAAATTCCGCCGGGCGGCCACGCAGCTGATCACAATTGACTAAATCCAGCGTACCAGCACTGTCGTTGACGTATTGCTGAAACACCGTGTGGTTGCTGAACTGGCCGTGCGCCGGTTGCCATAAGGTACTGATACGAAAAGAATGTTCGTTGGCATTATTGTAAAAGTCGCTTTTATCAGCCGCTGTCAGCGCCCGCACGCGCTGCGCTTCAGGGTTAGTACCGGCACCATCTATCCACCAGTTTTCCCGCTGTGTTACCGTTGAACCTATACCCTGATAGGAGTCTTCTGAAATGACCGCTGCGTTTAGTACCTCGTCGCTCAGATGCCGGGTGTCATACTGGTTAGGGTCCCAGTAGCCTTCCAGGTAAGAATCCCGCTTTAAGCCTTTGGCAGCGATGCGCACAGCAAATTCGCCATTCAGCGGAATGTTAACAAAACCACCGAGGTTTTTACTGTTGAACCTGCCCGCTTCAGCATTAATATTACCGGCAAAACCACTGAAATCAGGCTTGGCTGATATGACGTTGATACTGCCCACGGTAGAGTTACGGCCAAATAAGGTGCCCTGCGGCCCGCGCAGTGCCTCAACCCGCTCTACGTCATACATCAGCGCCAGTGCGCCCTGCATACGCGGCGAGTAAATACCGTCTAAATGCACACCTACTGCCGGATCGCCAAGCTCGGTAATGTTGGTAGAACGTACACCACGCATAGAAATCACGGGCGCCGCCTGATCAGTGGCAGTGGAAATATCAAGCCCCGGCACTAAGTCAGCAATGTCTTTGACGTTGTTGACGCCGTTTTGCCGCAGCTGCGCTTCACTTAGCGCTGAGATTGCTACGGGTGTTTCCATTAATTTGGTTTTGCGTTTAGTGGCGGTAACTGAAATTACCTCAATTGCAGTATCATTTTTTGCTGAAGCCTGTTTCGCTGCATCATCCGACTCCCGCTCAGTGTCCTGCGCGCCAAGTGGTAATGAAAAAGCCATTACAATGGCCATGGTAATAGTATTGAGCTTTAACATGTCTTATCCTCCCCGGGATGTACTTATTTTTTGCAGGTATAACTACTCTGCTGTTGTTATTCTTTTTAAGCACTTTAGTCGGGGCATTAGCGCCAAGGCCATATCATTTCGGTAAAGCGAATAACTGATACTACAACCCGAATCGTTTTGTTTTTTGTCGACAAAATGTACTGCCAAAGCCTGTTGCCGTTGTACATGCAATTACCCATCAGTGCTGCTCGGCACTGTGGTATGGTACAATCAAGCGTAAACTACAGCGCTGCAGGTATCTGGATTGTTAGGGCCGAGAAAATATTCAGATGCCAGTGATACAAAAATTAAGCAGGAGTTTATATGAGAATGCTACATACCATGCTACGCGTGGGTAACCTGGAAAAATCTATCGCCTTTTACACTGAGGTATTGGGCATGAAACTATTAAGGCAGACGGAAAATACCGAATACAAATACACGCTGGCCTTTGTTGGTTATGGCGATGAAAGTGAACATACCGTGCTTGAATTAACCTACAACTGGGACACCAGTAGCTACGATTTGGGCAATGCTTATGGCCATATCGCGCTGGAAGTTGAAAATGTGTATGAAGCTTGCGATAAAATTCGTGCCAAAGGCGGCTTAATAAGCCGTGAGCCCGGTCCGGTAAAAGGCGGCAGCACAGAAATTGCTTTTGTGCGTGACCCCGACAACTACGCTATTGAATTGATCCAAAAGAAAGAACGTTACGAAACGCTATAATATCCGCCACAGGCCAGAG
>Ga0100394_1002182_pt1 | contig 16236 bp, 18 predicted proteins | sample CryGeymeta201518_FD_81549 | JGI IMG/M metagenome (GOLD analysis project Ga0100394, IMG submission 81549) | Groundwater microbial communities from Crystal Geyser aquifers in Utah, USA - Crystal Geyser metaG 2015-18 | ecosystem: Environmental > Aquatic > Deep subsurface > Groundwater | place: USA... | reverse complement strand
TCAAGCGCAAGTTCATCGCCGAACGCGGCCTCACCCGCGACCGTGTCGTCGCGATGTCGCCAGCCGAACGCACCGCGATGGACGACGAGTTCAAGGCGTGGTGGCGTGAGCGGACGGATAACCCACTGTCCTCTTTGTCACCCGATCAAAAGGTGAAAGAAGAGCGCGCTTACAAGGACACCGGCATTCGTTTCCGCAAAGCAACTCGTGAACCACAGAACACCATCACGGCATATAAACTGTTTCGTGTGGACGAGCGTTTTCCCGGTAAACTCTTCCCGTTGTTTGTTAATGCCACGCAACCCGTGGACGTCGGAGTTTGGATGGACGCTGAATCCGGCCCCATGAAAGACGGCAAGGTGAAGTCGCGGTTGGGCGGATTGGCATATCGTCCTGGATGGCATTCGGGCGATCTTCCCTTGGCAACACACATTGGTTCCAACCCGGATGTCAAAAACAAGCCCACTACTCGCCCCGCAAACCAAGTATGGACCGAAATAGAGTTACCCGCTGATCGTGATTGGCAGGCCGAGGCCAATAAGCGTGGCACTAATGCGGCTGGAAAGTTGATTCCGGTGAAGGCGCAGATTACCGACCAAATTCCAGTTGATGGCTTCTACCGTTACAAAACCAATTCCAACATGACCGGCAATTGGTTGATTTCTGGCGCAATAAAGGTGAATCGAGTGTTGTCTGATGAAGAGGTGCGCGCCATTAACGGGCGAGTTGGGACAGCCGATCTTCCGCGTCAACAGCCATTTGATTTTGTCAAGTATGGCTTTGATAAGACGGCGCGTGAAGCTGGCGCACAGCCGCAGTTCCGCCGTGACGCCACGCCCGCCGAAGACTATCAGCGCGATCTGCGTGACGCCGGACTCGCCGACCGCTACGTGCAGGTGCCGAAGGGCGAGACGGAGGAAGTGCGCAAGGCCCAACTGTTGCGTAATCTGCTCTATGCTGATGGACTTGACCGTGAAGGACGCGATGGTTTGGTGCGTAAAGCTGAAGGCGAGTTGGCACAACGCAAGACCGAAATGGCATTAGATGCGGCATCGGGAGCTTTCAACACCGACCGCTCTGTTGACTCCGCACGTATGGTTGCCGTCATGAATGCGACGATGTTGGATGCCGTCAAGCCGGATGCCAGCGTCGAGACGATGGATCTTGCGGACGAGGTGAATCTGAAGGCGCAGGAAAAGTTTACTCGGTTGGGCCGTGCGCTTGCGTTCCTTCGCGACCGCTTCAATACACCAGAGGGACGCCGTGCCGAACTCGCCCGTATCCTCATGATGCCGGATGATGTCGTGGCGGAAAAGCTGAAGATCGCCAAGACCGAAGCTGAACGCCGTGAGATTCGCCGGCCCATCATTGCCAAGGCGCGTGAGCGTTTGAAAGATCTCCGCAACGTACAGGTGATCGACGCAGACGGTAAGCGCACGCCGCTCGACATCAATGCGTTCACAAACGACCAGCTTATGAACGACGCTCTTTTCAAGGATGCCGTCTCGAAAATCCTCCAACAACGTGCGAGTGCCGGTGACAAGTTATATGAATTTTGGCAAAACTCGATTCTCAGTGGACCCGTAACTCTCTTTTTTGTCAACCCTCTCGGCAATGCGGCCAACATCGCGCTTGAACTGGGACCGCAACGTCAAGCCGAGATTCTGATCGGCAAGGCGTTACGCTCCAAGGACGCACCGACAACGGCTTCAACTGCGGCTGGTTTTCGCTATGCAAACGAGGCGATGCCGGATGCGTGGAAGAACGCACGCATGACGTTCACCACCGAACAGTCGCAATTGGGCGAGTACGCGAACAAGTGGGATACCGGCAATCAGGCTATCGGGCGCAAGGTATTCGGGTTGGATCTCGGTTTCGATGTCGGCAAGGCGGTGCGTTCGCCGCGCAATTGGCTTTCCGCAACCGACCAAGGGTTCCGCACGTGGCTCATGAATTTTCACGTTGCCGATTTAGCTACGCGCGCCTTCGACAATGCCAATAAAGAGGTTGGAACGACACCCACCGAGATCGAGCGTGATGCGTTTATCCGTGAGGCCATGAAAGATGACAGCGAGTTTTACGCACAGGCGCAAGAGATTGCAAGTCGCGAACTGTTCCAAACGAAACCCGGCCTTCTCGGTCAGATGTTTTTGTCCGCACGGCATTCCGACAATCCGATTGCCCGTACGCTATCGCGTTATCTGTTGCCGTTCGTGACGACTCCCGCAAACGTCATCAAGACGGGCGCGCGCAAGACGCCGTTTGGTACCATCCCCCTTGTGTGGAATTTCGTACGAGGTAAATACAAAGGTACTGAAGCAGGCAAGGCGGAGGGCGTGCGACTTGCGGCCGAGCAGGCGGTCGGTTGGGGTGTCTTGATGGCGGTGGCGTCGTTAATGGAAGGTGATGACGATGATCCGCTAAAGCGTCCGCGCATTACGGGGACGCAACAGGTGAGCGGTAGATACCGTCCCGGCGAACGCGAATACGAGAAACGCAACGAGCCACCCATGAGTGTTCGCATCGGTGACAACTGGTTCAGCTATCGGCGTCTTGAGCCTGTCGCGACTATTCTCGCTACCATAGTGGACATGCTGAATGCTGGCAAATCCGCTCAAGCGGGTGACTGGTCGAAGGCCGGTCAACGCATAGCAAACAGTTTGGTCGGCATGTTTAGCGACCGCACGTACCTGAAAACGGTTGGCGACATCATTGATGCCGTGCGTGATAACAATCCGGGTTCCTACATGAAGATCGCTACCGGTACTGCGGCGGGATTCGTTCCGAACATTGCAAAGACAACCATGCGCGGTTTCGATCCGGTGATTCACGATATCCGCAACCGTTCACCGAAAGGCACGTTCGAGTGGCTGGAGACAAGTGGCAAGCGTCTTGCGCAAATGGCCCTGCCGTCACCCGCCGTAATCAAGCAACCCATCGCACGCTATGATGTTTACGGTCGTCCGCTGACGAAAGCCGGTGGAGCGGCCGAGAACATTCTGTCACCGTTCACACGTCAACGCGCCGACAAGATGACCAAGATTGATGCGATGTTAAAACGTTATGCCGACAAGACGGGCGAGACGAATATGTTGCCGGCACCTCCGCAAGTTCCCGAAGTCAAGTTGTTCGGAAAACCCGAACCCGTGCCGTTAACGGATGAAGAGTTTGCCGAGTATCAGCGCCTTGCGGGACAGTCGGCAATGAAACGTTTGTCGGCAATGACATTCCGCGATTACGATAACCCGACCAAGTATGATGTCGCACGAGTCAAAAAGGCATTTGAGTCAACACGCAAAATCGCACGTATACAGATAACAAACAAGGTGCGTCAACGCATAAAGCGCGAACGCGGCATGGCGCCGTAACGCTACCCGCCGTCATCGCGACCTCGACCGCACGCCACAACTGGTGCGTTTTTCTCGTTCCGTGTGTGTCAATTCATGCGCAAAACCCAGCTTGGTTTCGTGTTGACACTGGCGGAACGCTAATGCTATAGTGCGTGGCGTAACGAACAAACGGAAGCGTATGTGTTGCGTGCGATACATGCGTGCTCGGTTGGGAGAAGTCGGCAACAGACGAGGCCAACGATGTCGTCGCTAACTAAGCTTGACGGCTTTTGAACGGAGGGAGGACGTGAATGAGCTGGCACTATTTGCGGGGGCAGGAGGAGGAATCTTGGGAGGGAAGCTGCTTGGATGGCGCACCGTCTGCGCTGTTGAGTATGCTACCGCACCAAGAAAAATGTTGCTCGCACGGCAACGCGATGGATGTCTCGAACGCTTCCCAATATGGGATGATGTCAGAACATTCAACGGAAAACCGTGGCGAGGCAAAGTCGATGTCATCAGCGGCGGATTCCCGTGCCAAGACATCAGTTGCGCAGGAAAAGGCGCAGGAATCGACGGGGAACGAAGCGGTTTGTGGAAAGAGTTCGCCAGAATCATTAGCGAAGTACGACCCGCCTACGCATTCATTGAGAACTCGTCAATGCTTGTTGTTCGAGGACTCGACAGAGCTATTTGTGACCTTACCGCGCTGGGGTATGATACGACGTGGGGAGTGTTTTCCTCTGGTGAAACTGGCGCACGACATGAGCGTGAAAGGTTGTTTTGCGTTGGCCACTCCGACAAAAACGCAAAACTTCAAACCAATCTTGAGGCCGACGCCATCTATGCGCGCTGGAAAACATGGCGAAACATTGCCTTGCAGCGTCGGGCGTTTATATCCAGAGCTTATCGGCAATTTCATCAGCCCGGAGTTTTGCGAAGTGCTGATGGCGTGGCCTCCTTCGTGGACCGACACGAAGCCATTGGCAACGGACAAGATCCGCTTGTGGTTGAACTCGCATGGCGTACCCTCGCAGGAGGTCAATGATGCCACCGCTAACTAAACCCACCGTCACGCCTGTCGTCCGCACGATCAACGGCGTCAAGCGCACCGACTACTGCGTCTACCTCGGCACCGAACGCGGCAGGGGCCGTCGCGTCTATCGCGCCAACCACGACGATGCCGTTCATTTCGCCGCCGATTACGCCAAGCGCGTCAAGGCGTGCGGTGTGCTGGCTAACAGGCTGGATGTTGAACAAACGCTCGATGCCGCCAACGCGCTTAAAACGCTGTCTGACGCGGGGTGTACGCTGACCCTTGCCGACGTATGCCGTCAGTGGCTGGAAGCGCGTGGCGGGGTTGTAGCGCGCGTTCTGACGTGCAATGCCGCACTCGACCGCTACATGATGCGTTTCGACGCGTCGCTGATCTATCCGCAACAACTCGAACGCTCGCTTGCCACACTGATCGACAGGTGTGGCGCCTCTCCCCTGACCGCACTCCGCAAGGACGACGTTGCCATATGGCTAACAGCACGCTTCGTGTCACCGAAGACGTACAATCTCAATCGCGGTTATGCCTTGTCGTTCCTCCGTTGGGCGGTCAAGCAGAACATCTATCCTCGTGCGCAATTCGACGAATGCTCGACAATCGAGAAACACAAGGTGCCGTACCAACGTCCGTGCTTCTTCAATGCCACGACTGTCGAAAACATCATGCGGTGGGCGGAACGACAGAAAGATGCCGACCTGCTTGTGCCAAAATTCGCGCTGGGCTTTTTCGCGGGCGTGCGGACGGCCGAGATCCACCGGATGAAGTGGCGGGATATCCGCTTCAACGACAACGACATCCGCGTGGAGTCACCCAAAGGACGTTGCGGGACGCCTCCGCGAATCGTCACGATGTCACTGACCTTACGTGCGTGGATGTTAAAGTACCAGCTTGAGGATGCCTATCCCGTGTGCATGGACAACGCGGCGTTTGGCAGGCGCAAACAGAAGATGTGCGCCGAGCTGGGCATCGTGTGGGATGACGCCCAGAACCGAAACGTGATGCGTCATACGTTTGCCGGAGCGCATGTGGCATTGTATCGCGACGTGTTCAAGACGGCGAACGAATTGGGACACACCCATGACGTGCAGATGTTGAAAGCACACTATTGGAGTGCGGTGGAACGTGAGGATGCGGAACGTATGATGGCGATAATGCCGAAGGAGGGATGACGTATGGATGGGTGTAAAATATGCGGGAGTTACGCGATCAATTCCCAACGTCATGGTCGAGACGGGAGCGATAGAGACCTTTGTGACGTTTGCTGTTGACGTACCGGCTCGCATGGACGGCGGACATCCGCAGGCGTTCACGACATCGCGATAGAAAAACGAAGGTTGCTCCGGTGAAGGATTTGCCGCCCCCCGCCCGTTAGCCATCGGTCACAACAGTTTTGCGGAGTGCGGCGGAAACACGGTCACTCGACCGCAAATCGTTTCATCACCCCCTGGCACTTGTACTCGCACGGCGTGGCGTCCAGCACCTTGCGCACCGTCGCAACGCAAGCTTCCAACTGCTTGACCGTCCCGCGTTTCAGCGTCGTACTCTTGAAATAGTCTCGCCTTACCTCCAGAAGGCGAACGGTGTTTTCGAGGTTTGTGATGTCTTCAGCCGTAAGTTTGTTGTTGATGTTCATAAGACCCCCCTAGTTAAGCGGATTGCCATCGTCTGGCACTAATCCGTCAGTTGATGCCACACAGTTTACCACATCGCCCTCATCGCCATCAACACTGTTCGCAAGAGTCGCGGCCTTGAGAGTCTTCTGTAACGTGCCCGACCATCGTGTGTGACGTTCCTTCATGCTGGCACCTTCCGGCGTCAGGCTGTTGCAGAACGCGATGTTCTTGTGGTAAGTGATGATGCGCTTGACGGTTTCGATATCCGAGCGCGTGAGTAATCGTTTAGATGCTGCCATTGTTATCCTCCTTGTTCTTGTTGATGGGCGCAATCATGGCACAAAGCCTTGCCGTCTGTCAACGATAAACTATCAAAACAATCATCGCATATGCCGCCACCGCACGCGTCGCAATAACTCCCGCTCATATAGCACAGCTTGACATCGTTGTAGCACACGCAACATGTCGCCACCCATTGCAACTCCGGATGGCACTTGCCACAATCTTCCGCACCGCACCTGCCATCGCGACAATCATAGGATACTTCGCTCATGTGGCGTCCCCTCCTTCGTCTGGATCAACCGTATGTTCGGCGGAATGACACGCATCGCACAAGCATTCAAGATGTTCCGGCGACACAAGCAGGAACTCGTAAAACGCTTCGATCAGCTTTTCCCAGTTCTGGATGCCATCCTTGTGGTGCACCTCTACCTTGACTTCCTTGCCTAGCGCCTTCGACGCTTTTGTGCCGCATCGTCCACAGGTATAGCGGGCGCGTTTTAACACTTCTTGACGTTCACGACTGCGCAACCACAATAGGCGAATGGCAGAACGCACCGTCGATCTCGGCGTCACGGGCTTCCATCGCGACGAATGTTGCCTGCGTTTCGGCTTGACCTTCGCGCACAGGACGCACTTGTCGCCTTGCGGTATCGTTCCGCCACACTTTGGACAAACGGTGAACGCAGCATCAATCGTCGGTTGTTCTTGAACACTCATATAAATCTCCTGTTTCGTTTACGAGTCTGCACCACTCACTCACACTCATGTTAATCCCTTGTATCTGCCATTTCGCCGTCAGCACATCCGCCACCGCCATCGCAAAACCGTCGTTAGCCGATGCGTACAGGGCGGCCCGTTCGTGTGCGATGATCGATAACTCGCTCGGAAGATACCGCCACGACCGTCGTAAAACCGCGCACTCCTCCGTCGTCAACGTCTGTTTGGTGACGCCGTTGGTGGCGATGCGCAGGATTGTGGCGGCGAGCGTGGTCATCGAAGCACCAGATTGTTATCGTCAAGACATCCCCACTGTTCTGCCATTGCCTTAGCGATGCCAGTAAAAGTTCGGCTTCTCGCTTTCCAGCGGTTCGGTCCGGGGGACATTTTCCAAACCCGCTGTTCACGACCATCGACCACATTTGTTGCCGTAAGTTTTGGCAGGCCGCGTAGCCAAAGACACGTCGCCTTGGTTTCACCGTGTCCAAACTGCCACGGTTGAATGATTTGATCTGGTTTGCGCCATAGACGAGACATAATGCACACGGGATTCTCGATACAGATCCTGGGAACATTGGCACGCGCAAGCTGCATGAAAAACTCTATCGCCTCGGCTTGTTCATTAACTTTGTTCTTGAACCACCTTGCGCCGGACACGGCCAAGTGTGTGCATGGCGGGTGCGCAACCATCAGATCCCACGGCTCAACGCGAGCAGTCAGCACCTTGAGCACGTCCATCTGCATGTGCCATCGGGGGTCACCCTCTGTAGGCAACAGATCGCAACTATAGGCGGTGTGCCCAAGAGCGCGAAACGCACTACTGACTACACCACTATATTCACAAGCCACTAACACTTTCATGCGAGTTCTCCTTGTTGCTTCATGACGGCAACCGCCATATCAACATGTCAATCACGTCGTCCACCTGCTTGCGGGTGGCGCCTTGGCACACCCACTTGCGGATGTCCTTTGGTGGCGTCATGAGCATACGATACTCCACGCCCATCGCCTTGACAAGCCTTATCGCACCGTCACGACCCGGATACCACACCGAACCGTCCGGTCTTTTTTTCGGACTGTCGTTGTCGGCCACCACGATCATGCGCCTCGTGCGCCATCGCTTGAACAACGCCTTTAGTTCCTCATGACAACCCATGCACGATGGACGCCCGACCGCCGTGAACCCAAGCGTCATCGCCGCACTTGTGTCCGTCGGCCCTTCCAACACCATGACCGCTTCGGCCGATGTGATGGACGTGTCATAGAACAAACCCTGCCGTGAGTACTTAACCGCCCACTTTTCGCCATCACTGTTGCGCAAACGGATGCCGACCATTCTTCCGTCTCCGTCGCGCATCGGCCATGCCCATGCCCATTCCGTCTCGTCGCCTCGTGCGTGCTGACCATATCGCGGCTGTAGGCGTGCGAGCGCGTCAATGTCCACACCAAGCTCGACAGCGAGGCCGTCAAGGCCGTACGTGTCATGCATGTCGTCTAGACGTTGCCAGTAGAGCTGTGCGGAGAACAGGCGCTCACCAACGTTCGGTATAGCCGGCACCGGATTGCGCGCGATGGGCGTGGTGTCGGGCTTCACAACATGAATGTAGCCCGTTGCCGTAGGATGATCCGACATGACGCGATGGCAATGTACGGTCGTGCCGTCCTCGCTGACAGAACACCAGTCGGGTTTGCCACATATCGGGCATTTGCGTGATCGCGAACATGCTATCCAGCCGTCAGACATACCAGGCCTCCGCCGGCATGTCGCCCTGACTCGGTTGCCACGGCACCATTTCGCCCTGCGCGCTCTTCGGTAGCACATACGGCGCAAACGCGTAGCTCTTCGAGAAGTTGGGCTTTTCCGCTTGTCTTTTCTCCGCCCCCGTTGTTGCGGCGCGCTGTTCGGGGCCCGTCGGCGTACCTATGTTTACCCAAACAATCGCCCTAGGTGACGGCGTGCCCGCTTTCGATCTGTTCTGTTCTTCGCTCATGAGTCTCCTCTTTCGTCGTTTTCCCATACGCCTTGTCCAGCGCCACACTGGCGGATGCTCTCGTCCACGGAACCTTCGTCGGCAATCCGCATCGCTTCAACGCCGCCAGCTGCCGATAACTCGCACGTCCCGCTTTCAAGTCCGCCGATATCCTTCTGAGTAACCTTACCGCATCACGAAATGGAATCTTGTCAGCATCGCGCACGCCTTGTCGTGTGAGAAACATGATTTGCTTCTCGTTCAGCTTACGCGTATTATACTCGGACACACCAGTTCTGTCAACAGGCCGCACATCATAGATGTTGAACGGATCAGTTTCCTCAAGCGTGTATTTAACCCTTACCTTGATGTTCGCACGGCGCAACGCTTGACGGCGTTTGTTGACCTCGATTTCCTTGGCCGCCTTCGCAAGCAACTCTTCCATGTCAACAGATTCGTCACGCTCGCCGGCTTTCTCGGCCTTTTTGCGTGCCCTGACAATAACATCATCATCATAGCGACCGCCCAACACGTCACCGACAAAAATGGGTTTATGCCGTCCGCTGTTTCCGACAAGATCAACATAAACGGCACACGGCTTCGTGCTGTCGGCAATCAATTGTTTGCGTGCGCAGACATCCGCATGTTCATTCAGGGCGTTGGCGATGTTCTCGGCCGGACGCAACATGCGACCGAGTTTTTGCGTGTAGCGCGCGCGGCTCTTGGTCATGGCCGCATCGACAATCATCTCAACGCCTGGATCATCGAAACCTTCAATCGCCACACCGACATTGACCAAGAATTGAAAGCGGCGTTCGGCGTAATCGTGATAGAGTACGTCACGTTCTTCCTCTGGTGTCCCGCCATGCACGAGTCTTGCGCTATCCGGTTTCAGCTGGTTGATGATGTCGGTAAGACGTTCAGCTTGTTTGACAGTGACGCAGAAAATGATGGTCTTCTTGTCCTCGCACAAGCGTATGGCAGTCGCCGCGATCTCGTACATCGGCTTGTCTTTCGACAACTCTTCAGCGAGTTCATCCTGCTTGAAGTCGCCACAATATGATCCGACATGCGAGATATCGAGCGAACGGATTGTCGGCATGATCGTGCGCGGCTTCACGATCCACCCCTCCATGACGCCGAAATGAATGTCGTAGTTGCAAGCGACAGCGTTGAACACCTGTCCCATCGCCTTCTCGTCTGAGCGGTCAGGCGTTGCCGTCACACCGACAATGCGGAGATCGGGATTGGTCGTGTAGTAGTCGATCAGTTTGCGATATTGGGGCGCGACGGCGTGATGGCAGTTGTGGACGAGGATGCCGTTGGCGAAGTAAGTGTTTCCATTCGAGACTTCGAGATTGTAGACATAACCGTCTGGACACACTTTTCCAAATTCATCTCCACTTTCGGATTCGAGAACCTCAACACTTTTCACCCGAGTGATTCCGGAAATGAAGCTTTCTTCATATCCTGCTACTGACGGATGACCGCCCGATGCGAAATCCCGTCTGCTTCGACGCCAATTTTCAATGACTCGTTTCCAAACACGACGCAGGCCTTTTCTCTCGCGCTTGTTTCCTTTCGATATTGTTGTGGTATGCAAAATACTATTGGTTGTTAACAGCGAAAGCGGAACCCATCCTCGTTCTGTCAAAACGGGATGATTTGCAGTTCCGATTAAACATCTCCCGTCTCGTGTCGTCAATCTGTATAGGCAATGAACCGGATTTCTAAACACATGTGTGACAGTACCATATCCACAATGGGTATGTATGACATCACCAATCTTGCGAGATGCAATGGGCTTACCATCAACTACCGTATCGCCAACCACGCACTCGTCAATGATTAGAAGACCAAAACCGCTTGGATCAAATTTGCCTAATCGCCCAAGACCGTCGCCACCGCGCGCCTGCGTCTGCACCGTGCCGACGATGACCCGTGGCGCGAACATATCATGGTTCATGTTAACCCTGTGTTCCGCCATCTCTATGCCGACGTTGCAACCAAGGATCTTTCCGAGGGTTTTTTGCGCCTGTTTGACAATCTTCGACCGCTCCGCGATCACCATCACGCGTTTGCCTGGATTCTCTTGCAGGAAACGCTTGATGATGTGCGCGAAGACTACTGTTTTGCCACCACCCGTAAACATGACATTCAAGACGGACACATGTTCACAAATGAGGGCAAACGTCTTGTTGATGGCGTCTTGTTGGTATGCACGTAACTTCATGGTGCGACCGTGGGGTTATAATTGACAGATGCGCCGCTTGAACATCTTGGCAGTAGTCGCACCGATAGCCTTGCGAACAGCTTGTGTGTTCTCGGTTTCACCTTCCGCCTCACGCAAAACATCCTCAATCATGGCCACGATGACCACGCCGGTTGCCGACGTGCCACGGATTTTCTCAGGCGCACAACACTCTTTGAACAAGAAAAGGTTCTGGCTCTCACACAGATTATCAGGGTACATGTAGTCCACGGTTATTCTCCTTTCATTGTCGTTTACTTCTGCGTAGATTGCCAAATCTCGTATTGTTCCCGCGTCATGAATCCGTCGCCACACGCCTTGCACCCGCCGTCTGCACCTTGGCAGATAGGACATAGCGCATACGGCAATGACGCCTTGATCTCGTGTTCAGCCTTCTGAATTAATGCCATCACGCCAGCCGCCACACGCCGCAAACACGGATTGGCATCGGTGGCATCCGTGTTCTGCGCGTCTTCGATGCCCGTGCGAACGTCGTTGAGCCTCGTTATTATCTCGCCTACGGCGTCGCGACCTTCCCAGATCGGATTGAGCCATGCAGGAATCTGCCTGCCGACAAAATCATTGTGAAGCGTGGCCACGCCCGCCTTGACTGTTGGCGCAACGGGAGATTGCGCGTTGTATTTGGCTTTCGTCTGCCTAGGCGGCGGTGCCGCCGGTGCCTTGCTTTTGGAGGTATACGTTTTACCGTCTCGCCCTGTGCGCCTGGTGCGAGGTGCAAGTTCTTGCACCTGATCACGAGATTTTGCCCTGTCGAGCTCGTCCCGCACTTCTGCCACGAGCATGTCACTCACCTGACAGTGGTCGGCAATTGCCTTGTTCGACATCGTGCCACGCACGGTCAACGCCATCGTGACCGCCTTGCGTTTGTCGGCATTCGTACGACGTAAACCATTGTTGATGTTGGCCTGTGCCGCCACCCACCGTGCGTCATCTGCGGTGCCTTCCGTGACCTCGCACCGAATGGTCTTGCGGTTAATACGCTTGTGCGCAAAATAACGATGGAAACCATCAGTGACGATATAGCGGATACCGTCAAAATGTACGTCAATCGGCGGTAGTACGACACCGTGTTCAAGTGTTTCGGCATATTCGTTGACGGTCTGTTCGTCAATGGCAACACGGCTCTGTGTGTCGGCGTCGATGGCAATAAGCGCAATCGGAATGTTCCTGCTCATTTTTTCCTCCCTTGTTTTGTGCGTTGTCGAGCCGCACCCCTCGCCTTTTCGCCATTCGCGAATCAGAATCAGAACGGCATTTGTTTTTCGTCATCGCCACCGGCGAACGACATTTTGAACCCGTACCACTGCTCGGGTGTCGCGGTAGCCTGATTGAGGCCGAATGCCGGAACGTCGGTAACCCACTTGTCGGCAATTTCCGAGGCCTTCATGCCAGCCTCTTGGTTCTTCCGCTCGAACATCTCCCAACATTCCTCAAGCGAGGACGTCCTGTCCGCGTTCGTCGCAGGTGAAGCAGACGGCGATGGCGTTCGCGGCGCGGATGCCGGGCCGGCGACGGCAAACTTCGCAACCGTCTTCGCCGTGCCAACTGATTTTGCGCGTGCCCCAAACATTGCGCGAAACTTTGCTCCGTATTTGGACGAGATGTTCACGGCATCAACTTTGTTTTTCGGTAGCAACGTACCACCACCACCGTTCGGCGGATAGACGTTGCGTACCTCCGTGTAAACCTTGCCATCACGTTCCGCACCATCCATACAATCGGCAACCGCCTCACAACCGGACGGATCGACTGTTTCGAGCGCGGCAATGTCGGTGCCGTCCCAACGTCCCGCAAGAATGCGAATAAGATCTTCGATGTTGCGTTGCATTAATTGCCCGTCGCTTTTGACCAAACAAAACGAACCGCGCAATGCCGGAACGTTTTCAATCAAAACCTCAACATAATACATCAGCGCGCCAGTTTTGGCCTCCGTCAAAACTCCCTTGCCCAGCACTGCCGGGTACTTACCGTTTAGACCATAGCTCATGTTTTTTTCCTTTCGTTTGTGAGAATCATTTACCGAGAATACGGGACCAAATTTCCTCCGCATTGTCATTATACGACATCGGTTCTGACATCGTACGCGATTTCGCCATGCAATACGGCATCTCCCTCGGATAGAGCGTGCGCGAGCCGTTGCCGATGCCTTTGCCGTCCTTGTCAATGGCAATGTCATACGCTCCAAACAACAGGTGGTCAACAAACTCCCGTACTCGTAACCGGAGGCTCGCCTTGCCACTGTTTGGACTCTGCAAGCGCGGCTCATACCGCAGATAGTCCTGACCCATCGGATTCGGGAACGTCGCTGAACACTCGTGACAGATCAGGACAACGTTACGACCTTCACGACAATGACGGTCAACCGCCGCCAGCAACGGAAGAAACGTATCGTAAATATGCGAAAAACCCTTTCCGAATCCATAGTCCTCGATGTGTTCAACCCGCCCCCCCTTCTCGTGCGGCACGGAACGGAGGACCTCGGCCGCACACAACTCTTCCGCTTTGGTGAGCGTGTCGATCACGACCGTTTTGATGCCGTCCCAACCCGAGGCGTTTAACGTGGACAAGAGGTCAATCCACGTCACGACTCCGGCGACAGGTTTGATGTTGTCGGTGATTCCCAATGCCTCAAACTGCGGCCACAAGACAGGCAAGCTGTCATCGAGGTCGATCATGGCAACAGGTCCAGGTGCGCGAACGGCAAGGCTCGTCTTGCCCCAACCTCCAGGCGCGTAGATCGCGATGCGGTGTCCGGCCGTTGTTTTCACGCTTCCAAACGTGACTTGTTTTACCGTCGTTTGCGCTGGAGGAGGCGGGATTCCGCGGTTCGCGGGCGGTAGAGAAACTTTCAGAGGAATAGGTGCGCTAGCCATTGTTTTTTTCCTTGTTTGTGTTGTTGTTTGTGCCCTTGTGGAACAGTTCCTTAGCGACCGCTTCATCACGGAGCTTAACCCGCGACGGTTTTCCCGCCTTGATGCGGTTGAGGTGCGGCTTGCCACCTCCAGAATTCGGCTTACCTTTTTTCATCGGCATGTTTATTCTCCTTGTTGTGTTACGCCACTTTTTGCCAGTCGCAACGCGCGGCGATCACGTTTGACCGCAAGTTTGTTGGCCTTACGCCTGTTTTTGAACGCCAGTCGAGACATCTGGTCAATGACATTGCCATCTGCATCACGAAACTCGACGGGTTTACGCACCGGAACAACCTTTGTCGTTCCATGTTTGTTGAGACCTCCTGTTGACACGTTCTCCGTAAAGCGCACCGTACGATCAACCGGGTCATAACATGATTCTGTTTTGTTCATCGTTTCCTCCTTGTTTACTCTGCCACTTCCGCGACAAGCTCCTCGTGTTTAATTGCCTTCACGCGAAAACCAGCCGGAACATCGTCACATTCGCGCAACTCCAAACACGGCCACCGCATTTCACACCATTTGCAATTTATGCTCGTGCAATTTCGTGAATAGGCGTCCTCCGCACGCCCGCACTTTTTCGACAACGCACGCAAGAATAACAGGTTTTTTACGAACGTCAAGCGCATTCTGATAAAATCCGCAAGCCCATCGTCTAGCACAGGAACCTCACGCCGCTGGAAGCTCTCCTCTGGATTGGCGAGCGTGTCATCCAACACGCGTTGCGCATATTCCTCCATCGTTTCGGCGTGATACACGACCGTCTCGCCCTTGTCGGAAACCGCCGTTTGCCTATACGTTCCGTCGCGTTTGATGACGCGATTGCCGCTGGCGTCGATCACCTGTTTTAATCCGTTGGCATCGAGCGTGGCAACTCTCTCGCGCGGACGGATGGTAGGCTTACGGGTCACATCATAGATGACGCGCCCGACGTTCCATCCGAAACGGCGAGCCGCCTCAACGTACTGATAAAGCTGTATGTTGTACCGCGTCCTCAGCCAAAAGTCGTCATCCGTGATATTCTCGCCGGTTGTTTTGTATTCGTGCAACACATAAACGCCGTCTGCCGCCGTGCCAAGGCCATCAATTTTGCCGGCCGCCGAAAATTTTCGCGTTCCCGTAATCGAAATGTCAAAAGGCACCTCGCTGTTGAGGGTCAGACCATCCGCACCGCGTTCGCCGTATCGCACATAGTATCCTGCCAGCAAACCGCTCAGCCGTGCGGCCAACACATCATCGACCTCGTTGCCCTTAAGCGACAGCGCCCTCCGTAGTGCGTTCTCATAGGTCGCACCGTTGTTGCGTGCCTCCATCGCGGCGTGCCATGCGGTGCCGAAATAGAGCGCGTCCGCAAGCTTTTCCGGCGACCATAATTTGATGTAACGCAAATAATACAAACGCGGACACCGCAGAAATGTTCCCATTTCGCTGATCGTAATAGACTCTTTCATGCGAAAATCCTTTCAACAATAATGAGCGCGAATGTCGCCAATTGACACGCCAAAATGATCCGCGTACGTAGTGTCCATATACGCAAACACCCGCGTAAATGATCGTTTTTGTGTTCCATATTTGTGGTCTTCACCCGCGTCTCGTTGTTCTCGTTCACAATACACGCCTGGTCGATCTTCAGCTTGGTAGCCTCCGCCACCCATACGTCCTTGTTCTTACGCGCCATGTTTGTCCTCCTTGTTAGTTCGCCACTGTCACCGCTGCTCGCCATACGCCGAACGCGCAACCAATCACGAACAACACCAGCGACACGACCAGCACCAGCATGCACATCGCCACGCGTTGTTTGCCCGCGTCGCCATGATCTCGTCCGGCTTGCCGAGCAAGCGGGGCGGCCTCGGGGATTGAGTCCGCCGTTAACGGTTTCCTTGGTTACGATTTTTTGCGGGCCGCAAGTTGTTTGGCGTGAAGCGATTCCAGCTTTTCGGGAGTAATACCAGGCAAACACGAGAAGTCTTTGAATTTAATCTCGTCCTCGTTGCGACGTTTATATGCCAACTCCGACCAACATGGAAACGCCGTCATAACTTCGTTGCGCTCCATTCCCGAGTCAACATCAAAACAAACGACATTAG
>Ga0100394_1002179_pt1 | contig 16248 bp, 26 predicted proteins | sample CryGeymeta201518_FD_81549 | JGI IMG/M metagenome (GOLD analysis project Ga0100394, IMG submission 81549) | Groundwater microbial communities from Crystal Geyser aquifers in Utah, USA - Crystal Geyser metaG 2015-18 | ecosystem: Environmental > Aquatic > Deep subsurface > Groundwater | place: USA... | reverse complement strand
ATAGACCCTGTGGTACAACTTGGCTATTTTCACAGAGCCTCTTTTGAGGATTATCTGAGTTTTAGTATTGGAGCCTCTCTTCCTATCTATGGAAATGAGAGCCTTCGCGTGCAACAAGCAAGAAAAGAGCTTTTAGAGGCAAAGTTCGCAAAGAGTGATTTGTATGAAAAATTAAAATCTGACCTGCATAAGAGCTACGCACAACTTATAAATAGTTACGAGATATATAAGATACTCACAACAGAGTCACTTCCGCAAGTAGAGCATATGTTTGAGCTTGCGGGTGCAAATATAAATAATGGGAAAAATCTTCTTAGCTTAACGAGTATGTTGGAGAAAAAATTAGATTTACAAGAGCAAAAAATCAGTGCTATCGCTTCTTACAAAAGAGCGCAGACCGAGATAGATGCCTTAGTAGGAGAGATAAAATGAGATATTTGATACTTTGGATGGCACTTCTTGTTTTTGCACAAGCGGCAACCGTGGAGCAACTCTTCTCAGTTGAGACGGTTGAGGTAAAAAAGGTGACTACTGCAAAGATACAGAAAAACTATGGCTATGTGAGAGTAGATGAGAGTTTAAGATATAGCGTAGCGCCTCGTTTTAGTGGTTTTGTTGAGACTCTCTATGCAGACACGCTCTATAAATATGTCCATGAGGGTGATGTCTTAGCAAGCGTCTATTCGCCTGAGGTTTTGAGTGCAAAAGAGGAGTACTTAGCCTCTTTGAAATATAACAAAATACATAAAAGTATAGAGATGTTAGAGAGTTCAAGAGAGAAACTTCTTTTACTCAATGTGAGTCCAAAAGAGATAAAGAGTATAGAAGAGAGTATGAAAGTCTCAAAACAGACAGATATCTCTGCGCCAAAAAGCGGTTATGTTTTTGCTAAAAATATCTCGCATCTTGATGCCTTCAAAGCGACACAAAAACTTTTTGAGATAGTGAGTTTGGAGCGTGTTTGGGTGGAGATGCAACTCTATCAAAAAGAGCTTGCAACACTCGATGCATTAGACTCCTTTAAAGTTAAAGTGATTGGAATTGAGGACTCCTTTGAGGCGAAGAAGGAGATTCTTTACCCGATGCTAAACACAAAAGAGACAACACTTACTCTAAGACTTAGTGTAAATAACAAGAAAAATCTTTTAAAGGCGGGCATGTATGTAACCATAGAATCTCATGCCAAAGCAGAGGAGTATTTAATGCTTCCTTCCACTGCGGTGCTTAGAAAAAATGGTGTTTTTTATGCTTTTGTAGCTGGAGAGTATGAGGGTGAGTATGAACCAAAAGAGATAGAGGTAAAAGTTTTAGATGCCAAGAGATACAGTGTTATAAGAGGTTTAAAAGAGGGCGATGTAGTTGTAAACAATGCACTCTTTTTAATGGATTCAGACGCTCAAATCAATGGTACCTATTAGGAGTGATGGGATGATTGAAAAACTCATAGAGCTGAGTGTTAGAAACAAGTTTCTTGTACTCACGCTGACACTCTTTTTTATATTCGCTTCTATCTATGCCATCAAAGAGACACCTATAGATGCACTTCCTGACCTCTCTCCTCCGCAGGTAATCGTTCAAATAGAGTGGAGTGGGCAAAGTCCTGAGATAGTTGAAGAGCAGGGAACCTACCCCTTAGTCTCTAAGTTTTTATCTATCTCCGACATAGAGACAGTGCGTGGTTTTTCTACCTATGGAAATGGTCTTGTATATATTATTTTTAAAGAGGGAACCGACCTCTACTGGGCGAGAACAAGAGTTCTAGAACAACTCTCTACAGCGAGTTCTGAACTTCCTTCTTCTATGAAAGTCTCTCTTGGACCTGATGCTTCAGGTGTTGCTTGGGTCTATGAATATGCCCTTACTTCAAAAACAAAAACATTAGCGCAACTTAGAACCCTTCAAGACTACTACTACAAGTTTGCTCTTTTGGGGGTGGATGGAGTGAGCGAAGTCGCTTCTGTTGGTGGTTTTGTTCCTGATTATCAGATTGTCCTTAACAATGAGACGCTTGTTCAATACAACCTAAGTATCTCGGATGTCTCAAAAGTCATCAAAGCAAACAATAACGACACAGGCGGCAGAATCCTTCTTCAAAATGGGTATGAGTGGATGATTTCAGCCAAAGGGTATCTCAAAAGCTTAGAGGATATACGCTCTTTAGTTGTAAAGTCTGAGGGAGGGATTCCTCTGACCATCGGCGATATTGCCAGAGTTGAGGTGAGTAGTTCTATGAGAAGAGGGGTTGCTGATTTAAATGGACAAGGCGAGGTTGTTGGTGGCATAGTGATGCTTCGCTATGGTTCGGATGTCTATAAAAGTATCGAGAAAATCAAACAAAAGATGCGTGAGCTTAAAGTGGAGGGAGTCGATGTTGTAACAACATACGACCGCTCAAGCCTCATCAAAAAAGCGGTAGATAACTTAGAGCATACGCTCTTAAAAGAGAGCCTTATAGTAGTCCTTGTAATTGGTATATTTTTACTCCATTTTCGCTCTTCACTCATAGTTCTCATCGTTTTACCTCTTACTCTTGGTTTAACATTTTTACTTATGAAACTTTTTGGTATCGGTTCAAACATTATGAGTCTAGGCGGAATCGCCATAGCGATTGGAGCGATGATTGATGCGAGTATCGTGATGATTGAAAATGCGCACAAAGAGATACATAAACTCGAAGCGAAGCAGGGGAGTATATCGAATAAGGAGCGATTGGAGTTAATGATAAGTTCTTCTCAAAAAGTGGGTCGTCCTATCTTCTTTGCTCTTCTTTTAGTGGTGGTCTCCTTTTTACCGATTTTTGCGCTCTCTGGTCAGGAGGGGCAACTCTTTACTCCTTTAGCCTATACAAAAACCTTTGCTATGGCTGTGGGTGCAATCCTCTCTATCACTTTAGTTCCAGTACTGATGGTCTATTTTTTAAGAGGTAAAATCATCCCAGAATCAAAGAACTTTTTAAATAGCTTTTTTATTTGGCTCTATACGCCTCTTTTGAAAATAAGTTTAAAACTGAAGTATCTCGTCTTTGCTCTTACTATCGCTTCGCTTCTCTATATCTATCCTCTGTATAAAAATTTTAACTGGGAGTTTATGCCTATGCTCAATGAGCAGACCTTTATGTATATGCCTGTAACCCCTTACGGAATTGGTGTGGATTTAAGTAAAGAGCTGACACAAAAGACAGATAAGATTTTAGCTTCCTTCCCTGAGGTAAAAACTGTTTTTGGAAAAGGAGGGCGTGCTACTTCTGCAACAGACCCCGCACCACTGAGTATGATAGAGACAATTATTACACTTAAAGATGAGAGTGAGTGGCGTGAAGGGATGACATACAAAAAGCTGATGGCGGAGATGGAAGCAGCCCTCAGAGTTCCAGGATTGGTAAACTCATGGACCTATCCGATTCGAGGCAGAATAGATATGCTCCTGAGTGGTATACGAACCCCGCTTGGCATAAAGCTCTACTCCAAAGATATGAAGAACTTGGAGCGTTATGCAAAAGTTATTGAGCAAAAACTTCGTGCAAGTAACTTAACACAAAGTGTATTTGCAGATCAGGCGAGTGCTGGTTACTATCTTGATATTAAGATAGATGAAATCTCTCTTGCACGCTATAACCTCACTAAAAATGCGCTTTTAGAGTATACCTCTTTAGCGATAGGCGGAATGCAAGTGGGAACTTTCTATAAAGGGATAGAGAGGTATCCGATAAGCCTCAGACTTGAAGAGAGTGAGAGAAGAAGCCTAGAGGATATAGAAAAGATTCAGATAAAAACTTCTCTTGGTTTTGTGCCACTCAGCACTTTTGCTGAAGTCTCCTACAGAGAGAGCTCTTCTGTTATAAAGAGCGAGATGGCGACACCTGTAATTTTCATATACATTACACCTAAAGAGGGGGTAAGCCCAAGTGATTATAAAGCAGATGCCCAAAAACTTCTACAGGAGTTAAATCTTCCTGCTGGAAGTTACATAGAGTGGGCGGGACAATCCGAGTATTTAGAGCGTGCAATGGCAAAGATAATTTGGATAGTTCCTGTGGTACTCCTTCTAATTTTAGCACTTATCTATATGGCTTTAAAAGATATTGTGGTGACTTTGATGATATTTTTTACGCTTCCTTTTGCTTTTTTAGGAGGGCTTATCTATATAGATTATTTGCACTTTAGTTTGAGTGTTGCAGTAATCGTCGGCTTTTTGGCACTTCTTGGAATCGCTGCGCAAACGGCAATCATCATGGTCATTTATCTTCAAGAGAGTATCTCAGAGTCGCAACAAAGATTTGGAGCTGACTTTAGTGCAGAACATTTAAGAGAGGCTATCTATGAAGGGGCAGTGAAAAGAGTACGACCTAAACTGATGACACTCTTTGCCATCTTGGCAGGACTCTTTCCTATTATGTTGAGTGATGGAGTGGGAAGTGAAGTGATGCAACGTATCGCCGCACCAATGATAGGCGGAGTTATAAGTTCGGCAGTTTTGAGCCTTGTGCTCATTCCTGTACTTTATGAGATGTATATAAAAAGAAGTTTAAAAATATTTTGATGCGTTTTGGCATGTGGAAATGTTTGGCATGTGGATTTAGAGTAAAAAGTTTGAAAGATATATATTTCCACATGCCAAAAAAGAAGCATAAATGTTAGGCATGTACTAAAGAAACAATTACAAAACTACTGATTGTAAGAAGTGAATCTTTCAACGTCTCAATTGCTATTATGATTTTTGAAGTTAATTTTTTCATTTTTAATCCTTTATTCTCTTTTAATGTTTGAATTTTACTTGTGTGAAATGAAGAACAAATGAAGAAAAACTTATCTTTTAAATTTTTATCTTCCTTATAAAAAGGAAGTAAATTTAAAGAGAAATTCATTTTTAAGCCCTAAATCCTTGAATATCAGCGTTTGTTTTGGTACAATTCCGCTCGTTTAAAATAGTTGGGCAAGACCTAACGAGTTCTTTAGAAGGAAAAACATGGAAAAAATTCGTTTAAAATTGAAAGCTTATGATCATCGTGTACTTGATAGATCAGTGGCATCAATAGTTGAGGCTGTAAAGCGTACAGGTGCTGCAATTCGCGGTCCTATCCCTTTACCAACAAAGATTCGTAAGTATACAGTTTTGAAATCTGTTCATATTAACAAAAAAGCGCGTGAGCAATTTGAAATCCGTATGCACGCTAGAGTAATCGACATCGTATCTGCTACGCCAGAAACTGTTGATTCTCTAATGAAACTTGATCTTGCACCAGAAGTGGACGTTGAAGTTCGCTCTATGGATAAGTAGGAGAGGTCATGGAATATATTGTTGAAAAAATCGGCATGAGCCGTACTATCAGTGTACCAAGTAAACCAGTTACTCTATTAAGAGTTCTTGATATGAAGGTATGTGAAGTGAATGAAGGAACTGCGATTGTATCTTACAAAAGCGGTAAAAAAATGAATAAAGCAATCGAAGGTCAACAAAAGAAATACGATCTTCCATCTGAATTTAATCGTTTTGTTACTTTAGAAGTAGCAAATACTGAAGCTGGAGATGTAGATATAGCGCCATTAGCAGAAGCTAAAGCATTAAAAACTACTTTCAACACTAAAGGTCACGGTTTTACAGGTGCAATGGTACGTTGGAACTTCGGTGGTGGTCCTGCTGAGCATGGTCATAGATTTGGTCGTAGAACTGGTTCTATCGGTAATGCTGAGTGGCCAGGTCGTGTTATGAAGGGTAAGAAAATGCCTGGACAATACGGAAATACAAAAAATAGTGTTAAGAATGAGATCGTTTCTTATGATGCTGAAAATAAAATCCTAGTGGTTGTTGGTTCAGTTTCTGGAGCTAACGGTGCTTTAGGTCGTGTAAAGGTAGCTAGATAATGAGCGCAATAGTTTTAAATGAAAAATTAGAAAAAGCTTCTGAGTTAGCATTACCAGAGAGTTTTTCTGGTATTAATCCTCATAACTTGTACTTGTATGTAAAGTCTGCACAAGCTGCTATGAGAGCAAACAGTGCAACTGCTTTAACTCGTTCACAAGTTAGAGGTGGTGGTAAGAAACCATGGGCTCAAAAAGGTGGCGGACGTGCTCGTGCTGGTTCTCGTCGTTCTCCAGTTTTCGTAGGTGGTGGTAAGGCATTTGGTCCTAAAAACAACCGTAACTACGATTTAAAAGTGAACAAAAAGCAAAAAAAACTTGCTTTAAACTTTGCTTTGAATGAACATGCACAAAACGGCACATTGTTTATAGTTGATAGCCTTGAAGTTGTATCTGGAAAAACTAAAGATGCAAATGTAATTTTCAAGCAACTTAATCAAAGAGATGTACTAATCGTTAAATCTCTTTTAGATGAGCCAACATATTTAGCTTTTGAGAACATCGCTGCTACTTATGTTATTGAATCTAATGAATTAAATGCTTTCTTAGCTGCTAACTATCGTTCAATCGTGATCGAAAAAGCAGTATGGGAAAGTTTGACAAGTGAGGCTAAGTAATGGCTGATATTACAGATATTAAATCTATATTATATACAGAGAAGACTCTTGGAATGCAAGAAGATGGTGTAATCGTTGTACAAACATCTCCTCGTATGACTAAAACAGGTCTTAAATAGGTTTTTCGTGAGTATTTTGGAATTATTCCAAGTAACATTAACTCATTGAATCAAAACGGAAAAGTAAAAAAATTCCGTGGTGTTGCAGGTAAACAAAATAACTTCAAAAAGTTTTATGTTACTCTACCTGAGGGTGCACAAATAGAAAGTTTGGCGGTGTAAGATGGCAATAAAAACTTATAAACCAACCACTCCGTCTCGTCGTTTTATGACGAATGTTGATTCGAGCGAGATTACTGCAAAAGCAAGTGTTCGTTCATTACTTGTTAAACTTCCAACTACTGCTGGTCGTAACAATCATGGTCGTATCACATCTCGTCATAAACAAGCTGGTGCTAAAAAACTTTACCGTATCATCGATTTCAAAAGAAATAAATTTGATATTCCAGGTACTGTAAGCGCTATTGAATATGATCCATACCGTAACTGTCGTATCGCACTTATCACATATGCTGATGGTGAGAAAAGATATATACTTCAACCAAAAGGTTTAAGTGTTGGTGATGTAGTTTGCGCTGCTGAATCTGGTTTAGATGTCAAACCTGGTAATGCAATGAAATTAAAAAGCATCCCAGTGGGTACTGTTGTTCATAACGTTGAGTTAAAAGTTGGCAAGGGTGGACAATTAGTTCGTTCTGCTGGTACTTCTGCTCAAATTATGGGCCGTGATGGTAAATATGTTTCTCTTCGTATGCCTTCTTCTGAAATGCGTTTAGTTTTAGGCGAGTGTATAGCGACTGTTGGTTCAGTTGGTAATGAAGAGTTCGGTAATATCGTTATCGGAAAAGCTGGTCGTCAGCGTCACTTAGGTATTCGTCCTCAAACTCGTGGTTCTGCAATGAACCCAATAGATCACCCACATGGTGGTGGTGAAGGTAAAACGAACTCAGGTCGTCATCCGGTTACTCCTTGGGGTAAACCAACTAAAGGTGCTAAGACTCGTCGTAATAAAGCAAGTAATAAACTTATTATTACTCGCCGTAAACCAAATGCAAAAAGGGTAGGCTAATGGCTCGTTCAGTAAAAAAAGGTCCATTTGTTGATGATCATTTAATGAAAAAAGTTGTTGCTGCGAAAGCAGAGAGCAATAAAAAACCTATTAAAACATGGTCTCGTAGAAGTACAATTCTACCTGACATGATTGGTTTAACAATGAATGTTCACAACGGACGTCAATTTGTTCCTGTATATGTTACAGAGAATCATGTTGGTTATAAATTAGGTGAATTCGCACCAACTCGTACATTTAAGGGCCATAAAGGTTCTGTACAGAAAAAGGTAGGTTAATTATGGCTAGAGCATTATTGAAATTTATCCGTGTTTCACCTATCAAATCTCGTCTTATTGCAAGAGAAATTCAAGGTATGAATGCTGAAAAAGCATTAGCAGCTTTAGAGTTTACTCCAAACAAAGCAGCAAAAATTATCGCTAAAGTACTTGCATCTGCAGTTGCTAACAGTGGTAGTGAAGCTGAAGATTGTGTAGTTACATCATGTCGTGTAGACAATGGTCCAGTACTTAAACGTTTCCGTCCACGTGCTCGTGGTATGGCGTCAGGTATTAGAAAACCAACTGCACATATATTAGTAGAAGTAGAGGGTAAATAATATGGGTCATAAAGTTAATCCTATTGGTTTACGTCTTGGTATCAACAGAAATTGGGAGAGCCGTTGGTTCCCTAACTTTAAAACTGCAGCTGCAGATTTAGGTGAAGATCACAAGATTCGTACATATTTGAAAAAAGAGCTTTATTATGCTGGTGTTGCAAACATCATCATAGAAAGAACAGTTAAGAGACTTCGTGTAACTATCGTTGCTGCTCGTCCTGGTATCATTATTGGTAAAAAAGGTTCGGACATTGAGAAACTTAAAACTACTCTTCAAAAACTTGTTGGTAAAGCAATATCTTTAAACATCAAAGAAGAGAAAAAAGCGCAAACTTCAGCACAACTTGTTGCTGAGAATGTAGCTACTCAGTTAGAGCGTCGTGTTGCTTTTAGACGTGCTATGAAAAAAGTTATGCAAGGTGCACAACGTTCTGGTGCTAAAGGTATTAAAGTTTCTGTATCTGGCCGTTTAGGTGGAGCAGAGATGGCTCGTACTGAATGGTATTTAGAGGGACGTGTTCCACTTCATACATTACGTGCAAAAATCGATTACGGTTTTGCTGAAGCACACACAACTTACGGTTGTATCGGTGTTAAAGTATGGATATTTAAAGGGGAAGTACTTACTAAAGGTATTCCTGCAGAAGCAAAAGAAGAAAATACAAACAAAGAGACGCGTCGTCCTAAGCGTGCTCCGAAAAAGGCTGAATAGTTATGTTGATGCCAAAAAGAACAAAATATCGTAAAGTAATGAAAGGTCGTAACCGTGGTTACGCTCGTTCAGGTTATAATTTAGCTTTTGGTGACATCGCTTTAAAAGCTGTAGAAGCTGGTCGTATCAACTCTCGTCAAATAGAGTCTGCACGTATCTCTGCTACACGTCACATTAAAAGAAATGGTAAGATTTGGATTCGTGTATTCCCTGCTAAGCCATTAACTGCTAAGCCTCTTGAAACTCGTATGGGTAAGTGTAAAGGTTCAGTTGATCAATGGGTTATGAATATTAAGCCAGGTCGTATAATTTTTGAAATGGCTGGTGTTCCGCATGATATCGCTCGTGAAGCATTAACTCTTGCATTACACAAGTTACCATTCAAAACTAAAATAATCACTGCGGAGATGAACAATGAAATATTCTGATTTAGCAGATAAAAATTCAGCTGAACTTCAAGCTATGCTTAAAGCTAGAAAGACTGAACTTTTTACTTTAAAAATTAAACAAAAGATGATGCAATTGACTAACACTAATGAAATTAGTGTTGCGAAAAAAGATATTGCAAGAATCAATACTGCACTTACTGCAGTAGCAAACTAGGGGACGGCGATGACACATAAACGTGAAATTCAAGGTAAAGTAGTTACGATTGCAGGCGAAAAAACGGTATCTATCGTTGTTGAACGTCGTGTAATGCACCCTCGTTACCATAAAGTTGTAAAACGTTTCAAAAAGTACTTAGTACATGATGAGCGTAATGAAGTAAAAGTTGGGGATGAGATTATTGCAATCTAATGTCGCCCACTTTCTAAGACTAAATCTTTTAGACTTAAAACAGTTGTATCAGGAGCACAATAATGATACAAGGTTTCAGTCGTTTAAATGTAGCTGATAATACAGGTGCAAAAGAGATTATGTGTATTAAGGTACTTGGTGGTTCTAAGCGTCGTTATGCTTCAGTAGGTGATGTTATCATCGCTTCTGTAAAAAAAGCGACTCCAACTGCTAAAGTTAAAAAAGGTAAAGTTGTAAAAGCTGTTATCGTTAGAACTAAAAAAGAGATTCACCGTGAAAACGGTTCTTTAATCCGTTTTGATGACAATGCAGCAGTTATACTTGATGACAAGAGAGAACCTATCGGTACTCGTATTTTCGGACCAATTGGTCGTGAAGTACGTTATGCTGGATTTATGAAAATTGTATCTCTTGCGCCGGAGGTTGTTTGATGGCAAAGTTTAATTTCAAAAAAGGCGATACTGTAGAAATTATCGCTGGCGATGACCGTGGAACTAAGGCGACTGTATTAGCAGTTATGCCTAAGAAAAACAAGGTAATCGTAGAGGGTTGTAAAATTGCTAAAAAAGCAATTAAACCAACTGAAGATAACACTAAAGGTGGTCATATCAATAAAGAGATGCCTATAGATGTTTCAAATGTACGTAAAGTGGAGGCATAATTAGATGGCTCGTTTAAAAGAAAAATATTTAGGTTTAAAATCTGAATTACAAGCTGACCTTGGTATTAAAAACATTATGCAAGTTCCTCAAATAGATAAAATTGTTATCTCTGTAGGTGCTGGTTTTGCAATGAAAGATAACAAGCTTATTCAAAATATTGAAGACACAATTACTAAAATTGCTGGTCAAAAAGCAACTACAGTAATCGCTAAAAAATCTGTTGCAGGTTTTAAAGTACGTGAAGGTATGCCAGTTGGTATTCGTGTTACACTTCGTGGTGAAAACATGTATAACTTTTTAGATCGTCTAGTTTCTATTGCACTTCCTCGTGTGAAAGATTTCCGTGGTGTTCCAAGAAATGGTTTTGATGGTCGTGGTAACTATAACTTTGGTCTTCAAGAACAACTTATTTTCCCAGAGATTAGTTACGATTCAATCATCCAAATTCATGGTATGAATATCACTGTTGTAACTACTGCTGGTTCTGATAAAGCAGCCTATACTCTTCTTGAGAAGATGGGAATGCCTTTCACTAAAGGGAGTAACTAATGGCTAAGAAGTCAATGATAGCAAAAGCGAAAAGAACTCCAAAGTTTGAAGTACGTGGATATACAAGATGTCAAATCTGTGGTCATCCTCACTCAGTACTTCGTGACTTTGGAATCTGTCGTGTATGTTTTAGAAAAATGGCAAATGAGGGATTAATCCCAGGTGTTAGAAAGTCTTCTTGGTAAGCCAAGAAGAAACTCCTAATAATTAGCAGTCTAGTTTTAGACTTGCAACATAAGGAATATTATTTATGATTAATGATTTAGTAGCTGACGCGTTAACTCGTGTTCGTAATGCTGGTATGAGAAGATTAGCTGTTACAACTTTAGTACACTCTAAAAGTGTTGAAGCTTTAGCAAATATCTTAGTAGAAAAAGGTTATATTGATAGTTGTAATGTTATCGAAGATGGCGTTAAAAAAACTATCAAAGTTGTACTTAAGTACGATGAAAATGAAAGAACTGTAATTAATGAACTCAAAAGAATTTCTAAGCCAGGTCGTCGTGTTTACAAAGGTAAAGAAGAGATTAAAAGATTCAAAAATGGTTATGGAACTATTATTGTAAGTACATCGCATGGCGTACTACCAAATGACAAAGCTTACGAGCTTGGCATTGGTGGTGAAGTTATGTGTACGGTTTGGTAGGGAGATAACATGTCAAGAATTGGAAAATTACCTGTAGAATTTGCAGCTGATATTAATGTTAGTTCAAATGGAAATGTTATTACTTTTGCTAAAGGCAAAAATAGTGTTGACTTAGACACAAAAGGGAATGTAGCTTTCACTATTGAAGGAAACACTTTAACTTTTGCTAATTTGTCAGATGCCAAAGACCATAGAGCTTTCTGGGGAACTTACCGCGCACTTGCTGCAAACATAGTTACTGGTTTAACAACTGGTTATACTAAGCAACTAGAAATCAACGGTGTTGGTTATAGAGCTGCAGTAAACGGTAAAGTACTTAATTTACAACTTGGTTTCTCTCATGATATTAATTATGATTTACCAGATGTAATTGAAGCTAGTGTTGAAAAAAATGTGATTACTCTTAAAAGCCATGACAAGCAAGCGCTTGGTCAAGTTGCTGCAGAAGTTAGATCATTCCGTCCACCAGAGCCTTACAAAGGTAAAGGTGTTAAGTATGTAGAAGAGCATATCGTGCGTAAAGCCGGTAAAACTTCTAAGAAATAAGGGAGGAATATAAATGAATGCTAAAGTATTAAAAAGCAAAGTTGCGAATCGTTTAAAGCGTAAGCGTCGTATCCGTGCAAAAATATCTGGTTGTGCTTCACTTCCTCGTGTTTCTGTATTTCGTTCAAATCGTTATTTAAGTGTACAAGCTATTGATGATGCAACTGCAACAACATTATGCGCACTACACTCAAAGTCGACTGGTGACAAATCAAACAGAGAAGGTGCTGCTGCACTTGGTGAGGCATTTGCTGCAACACTAAAAGCTGCAAACATTTCTGCAATTGTATTTGATCGTAATGGTTACCAATATCACGGTGTTATAGCTGCGTTTGGTGATGCACTTCGTGCTAACGAAATTAAGTTTTAGGGGCTGATGATGGAAATCAATAGAGAAGATTTTGAAGAAGCGATTGTAAATATAGGTCGTGTAACAAAAGTTGTTAAAGGTGGACGTCGTTTTCGTTTCACTGCACTTATCGTAGTTGGTAACAAAAACGGTACTGTTGGATATGGTGTTGGTAAAGCGAAAGAGGTTCCAGATGCAATTCGTAAAGCAGTGGATGAAGCTTTCAAAAACTTAACTACTGTTAAGATTAAAGGTTCAACAATTGCACATGATATTGAGCATAAATATAATGCAAGTCGCATTTTATTAAAGCCAGCATCAGAAGGTACGGGTGTTATCGCCGGTGGAGCTGCTCGTCCAGTTCTTGAACTTTCTGGTATCAAAGATGTACTTACAAAGTCAATCGGTTCAAACAATCCAAATACACTTGTTCGTGCTACTATTGAAGCACTTTCAAGAATCAAAGGATAGAAAATGGGTATTGAAAATTTAACACCTGCAGAGGGTTCAACAGCTAATCGTAAGCGTGTTGGACGTGGACAAGGTTCTGGTACTGGTAAGACTGCTGCTCGTGGTCAAAAAGGTCAGAAATCTCGTACAGGTTACAAAAGAAAAAGAAACTTTGAGGGTGGACAACAACCACTTGCAAAACGTTTACCAAAAATTGGATTTACATCTCGTTATGTAAAACCATATGTAATCAATGTTGAAAAAGTGACTGATATTGCAGGATTGGCTGAAATAACTATGGAAACTATCCGTAGCGTTCATAAAATCTCTGCTACAGTTACTAAAGTTAAGTTAGTTGGTGCTACTGCGAAAGATTTAGTATCAAAAATCAAAGACGAAAACATTACAACTACTGGTAAATAATTGTGAATAAAAATCTAGTTAATAAGATACTTATTACAATCGGGTTTTTATTTATTTATCGCCTACTGGCATACGTGCCAGTTCCTGGCGTTGATACTGCTGTTATAGCATCATTCTTCAACTCACATCAATCGGATGCACTAGGTCTTTTCAACATGTTCAGCGGAAACGCAGTTGAGAGATTATCTATCATTTCACTTGGTATTATGCCTTATATCACTGCTTCTATTATTATGGAACTTTTAGCTGCAACATTCCCTACTCTTGGTCAAATGAAAAAAGAGAGAGATGGTATGGTGAAGTACATGCAAATCATTCGCTATGCGACGATTGTAATTACTATTATACAAGCTGTTGGGGTAAGTGTTGGACTCCAAAGTTTGACAGGTCCAAGTGGAAATAGTGCTATATTAGCGGACCAAAATACGTTTATACTTCTTTCGGTTGTATCTATGTTAGCTGGAACAATGCTTCTAATGTGGATTGGTGAGCAGATTACTCAAAGCGGTATAGGTAATGGTATATCCCTTATTATCTTTGCGGGAATTGTTTCTGCAATACCAAGCGCTATAGGTCAAAGTGTTACAATGGTAAATACATGTGCTATGAGTTTCTTAACTCTTGTTGCAATACTTGTACTTATATTTGCTACTGTTGCAGTTATCATCTATGTAGAGCTTGGTGAGCGTCGTGTTCCTGTTACTTACGCTAAGAAAACAATGATGCAAAACCAAAACAAAAGAGTGATGAACTACATCCATATTAAAGTAAATCTTGCTGGTGTTATTCCAGTTATTTTTGCAAGTGCGATATTGATGTTCCCTATGACAGTTTTATCTAGTAGTACAAACCCTAATGTTCAGGCTGTAGCTGATATATTGAACCCTAATAGTTACTTTTTTCAGTTGTTAACTTTTCTTTTTGTTGTTTTCTTTGCATTCTTTTATGCTTCGATTACATTCAATGCAAAAGATATAGCTGACAATTTAAAAAGACAAGGTGGATTTATCCCAGGTATTCGAACCGGTGATGCTACAAAAGAGTTTTTAAATGAAACTGCAAGTAGATTAACAGTTACAGGTTCACTCTATCTAGGTCTTGTTGCTACATTACCATTTATGATTATTCATGGAATGGGTGTAGGTTTCTTCTTTGGCGGTACAGCAGTTTTAATTGTTGTTCAAGTCGCATTAGACACAATGAGAAAAATAGAGGCTCAGATATATATGAGCAAATATGAAACATTAAGTGCAGTTGGTTTATAAAAATGGCCATAGCGCTTAGAAAATCTGACGAAATTGAAAAATTAAGAGCTGCTAACAAGATTGTTGGTGGTGCGTTAGACCTACTTCGAGCAAACACAAAAGTTGGAATTTCTTTAAAAGAGTTAGATGCTATGGCTGAGGATTATATACGCAGCCATGGTGCTAGACCCTCTTTTAAAGGTCTTTATGGCTTTCCAAATGCTGTTTGTACTTCACTCAACAAAGTTATCATTCATGGAATACCAACAGATTACAGGCTCCAAGAGGGTGATGTAATTGGTTATGATATAGGTACAGAGCTAGACGGTTGGTTTGGTGATGCAGCTATTACAGTACCAGTTGGAACAATTACTCCAGAAGATGAAGCCTTGATTGCATGTGCAAAAGAGACACTTTTATATGCAATCAGTGAGATAAAAGAGGGTATGAGATTTAAAGAGCTCTCACTACTGATGGAAGAGTCTATTCTCTCTCGCTGTTTTGTACCTCTTTACAACTTTTGTGGTCATGGCATAGGTAAAAGACCTCATGAAGAGCCTGAGATTCCAAACTATCTCAATGGTCAGAATCCAAAGTCTGGTCCAAAGATTAAGAATGGAATGGTTTTTTGTCTTGAACCTATGATATGTCAAAAAAACTCTAAACCAATTATTTTAGAAAATAAGTGGGATGTTGTTAGTACCGATGGTTTACGCGGTTCACACTATGAGCATACTGTTGCAGTTATCAACGGTAAAGCTGAAATTTTATCTCTCGCTTAGAGAAGAAGAAGGATTAAAATGGCTAAATCAGATGTTATCGAAGTAGATGGCAAGATTATAGAGGCTTTGCTAAATGCAACATTTCGTGTTGAACTAGAAAATGGACATATTATTTTATGTCATATTGCAGGAAAAATGCGTATGCACTATATCAAAATACTTCCAGGTGATAAAGTTAAACTTGAACTAACACCGTATAGTCTTGATAAGGGACGAATCACTTACCGCTATAAATAAGAAGAGGTCACCCTCTTTTTATCTAGTTTCCCATTTATACTTTACCATAGGAAGCGCTTCTATATTTCCCCACTCAAGCAGTGAAGCTTCATAAAGTTTTGCATTCTTAAAGCCCATTTTTTTATAGAGTATAAACCAATTCATAGATGCGCTCATCGCATTCTCTCCATAAATAACTATCTCATCCTCTTTTTTGAGCTCATGTCCATTGATAAATATAGCTTCAAGTACATCATCGCTTTGTATAGTAAAGTCAGTTAAAAACTTATCTTGATAGAAACTACTTTTGGCATGTGGAATATGTCCAATCTCTTTTATGTTGCCAGAGCGTGCAACTCCATAATACTCGTGTGCAGATCTTGAATCGAGTAGTTTAATCTTAGAGCTATTTGCTTGAATATACTCTAAAGTAGCAAAAAATGCTGGTTGCTTTTCTACTATGAAATTGCCATCACTGCGTGAAGGTTTCTCTGTCGAAGTTAACAGCTCATTTTCAAAAACCCATGCCATATAGCCACCATCTAAGATACTTACATTCTCAAAACCGTGTGAAATCAGGATAAAGGCTAAATAACTACAATAGAGAGTATTGACAGCTCCATTATGAGAGTAAAGAACAACTTGGCTCCCCTTGTTTATGCCAAGGCTT
>Ga0100394_1002176_pt1 | contig 16251 bp, 13 predicted proteins | sample CryGeymeta201518_FD_81549 | JGI IMG/M metagenome (GOLD analysis project Ga0100394, IMG submission 81549) | Groundwater microbial communities from Crystal Geyser aquifers in Utah, USA - Crystal Geyser metaG 2015-18 | ecosystem: Environmental > Aquatic > Deep subsurface > Groundwater | place: USA... | reverse complement strand
CGCATTTGTGCGCTCTTCAACCAGCCAGGCGAGTTCTTCTTGTCGCTGTTGCATCTGGCGTAAACGCATAACATGTACAGTAAGTAATAGGCATATTATAAAGCTAATTATGAGGAGTCTGGCGAGCCAGGTTTCCCACCATAGCGGCAATACTGCAACAGTAAGTTGCTGCTCTTCACTCCAGCCCGACTGGGGTAAACCTGCACGCAAACGTAACAGATACGTGCCCGGCGGTAGTCGTTCAAAATCTGCAGAGCGATTGTTAGAGTCTTTAGTCGTCCACGCGACTGACAGCGGATCTAAGCGGTATTGGAACTTTATCTGTTGGCTTTCAATAAACTCACGGGTAGAAAACTTAAAACTGACACTGCGTGAACCTGTTGCAGGAATTGTCAGGTGCTTATCGCTGTGTAGTACTTTGGCTAAAGACGCGTCTGTATTAAGGGTATCAAGCTGCAAGGGGATGCCATTGACATCAATTTCTTTAATATGTGGTGTGGCAATGTCAGGTGCTTGATATGCTAACACCAGTTCTGGGCTAAACACGGTAAAGCCATCCATACCACCAAACACAATATCGCCATTATCCAATTTGCTGCTGGAAGCATTAATGTAGTCGCGGTTCAGCGTACCGTGGTAGGCACTAAAATTGCGAAAAGTGCTGCTTTGAGGGAGAAATACTGCAATGCCAGAGGAGGTGCTAAACCAGATGTTTCCTGCATTATCCGTCTCTGCTGATTTAAGTTGTTTACTTACTAAACCTTGAGGATCCATATAAGGTTTAAAACCGGCACGAGCCGGGTTGTCAAAAGGGGTTGAATGATAAGCTCCTTTAAGCCGCCACCGTTGGTTGCCAACCAATGTTTGCCATCTGGCGTTTGCACATAATCCATTGGTGCAAACTTTAGCTCAGCCTGGTTATTGTCAAATGATGTACCAATAGCATGGTTAAAGAGCAGTTCACCGGTGCTAGCATCAAACCAAGACAAGCCATCGTAAGAGCCGACTAAGATAAATTGTTGAAGCGGTTTAATAAAAGTAATAGAGCGGCTAAAGCTATGGCGCTTCACAACAAATTGTAGCTTAGGGTCCAGTAGTACAATGCCAAACTGATCAATGGCTAACCACAAATGCGCAGACGTTTCCATCATGCGTCTTACCGGACCAGCAGGCAGTTCAACGGGTAAAGTTAAATCACGATAGGCACCTGTACTAATTTCAAGCTGTTTTATGCCGCTACTGTGGCCAAAAAGTATGCTGTCAGCACGTTTTAATGTGCTGTAAAACGTAATGCTTTCTTGCGGATCACCTACCGGGTTAAATTCTGCGCTGAGCCAATTCATATTGAATAAGCCGTCGGCAGTGCCAGCCCAGATGTGCTGTCTCTGGCTGGCTATTGTTATAGTTGCCGGGTTTCGGGCAGCTGCCATGAGCGACAAGTCTGGCGTGATACTGGTAAATAAATTACTCGCCTGATGCAGGCGTGACACACCACCATTCCAGGTACCCACCCAAAGGCTGTTATCTTTATCTTCAAACAGTGAGATGACTTTACCGCTGCCAAGACTCGTTTGATTGTTACGTTGATGGTAGTAAGAGGCTTTTTGCTGCCACTGGCCTTCGGATAGCTGCAGCTGATTTAGCCCATGCTGGGTACCTACCCAGAGAACGCCGTTGTGATCCAGCTCAATGCTGCGAATTTCTTTGCTGGTAATACCGTTGTTGTAGCTGGCTAACGTTATTTGAATCCACTTTTCGCTGTTGGCTTCACGCAGCATCAAGCCTTCATTTTCAAGCCCTACCCATAGCCTGCCAACATCATCATATAATAAGGCCATAACGGATGCGTCAGGGTAAGGATAGTCGGTAATGTCAATTACGTTGCCACTGGAAATGTCTATACAAAATAATCCCCGTGGCGTACCCAGCCATAAGTGCCCGCTGTTATCAGTTGTTATTGCGGTAATGTTTTGTTGCTGAAAAATATGCTCGTTCGTTGCCTTCTGGGGCCAGGATAGCAGTACGTTACCGTTGGTGTTTAATAACGCAGGGCCACGCTCTGTGCCAGCCCAAAGCCGTTGTTGGTTATCCAGGTGTAATGAAAGAATGGCATTATCCAGACGCTGCTGGTTGGCTAATAAATTGACATTAGCAAAAGTTGCTGTTGAGGGAGTAAACCGGTTTAGCCCGTTTAAGGTGCCAATCCATAGTTGCTTTTGATTGTCGATAACCAGCGAGGTAACAAAGTTATCTGATACGGTATGCTGCTGTTTATCAAGTTGAAACACCTCTACACTAAAGCCGTCATAACGGTTTAACCCATTTTGGGTGCCAATCCAAATATTGCCAATGTCATCTTGTGCTATTGCGGTAACGGTGGCTTGCGATAACCCTTGTTGTATATCCAAACGAACAAAACGTGATGCTAAAGGCTCGGCGGCCAATAATACCGTATGCATTTGCAGCGCGATAAATGCTATTACCAAGACGACACATTTTTGTACGTTACGACACATAACCAACCTTGATTATTTAAACCAATACATTCTCAGTTGTGAGCTTCAAGCTGATTGTTAATAGCACGGCTTGAAACTAAACGGTATGGAAAAACTCGCTTTGCTGCAACTACTTAATTTGATGCCATCTGGTGTGAGTGTAGTTGAATTAGTTGTGCTGTGCTTGAGCTTTACCTTTGCACAGCCAGAGGGAAAAAGTGCACTCAATTGGTGCGAAACATAATCAGTTGTAACGTTATATTTTCATAAGTGCATGATTTTGCTTGAAATGAAAAAGTGGCACAAGGTTTTCTTATATAAATTGCAATCGCATTATAAAAGTAAAAAGGAAAACGATATGAAGCTTGTATGTGCCATCATCAAGCCGTTTAAACTGGACGATGTACGCGAAGCCATTGCTGACATTGGGGTAGAAGGTTTAACGGTAACAGAAGTAAAAGGTTTCGGCCGCCAGAAAGGGCATACCGAATTATACCGCGGTGCTGAGTATCAGGTTGATTTCCTGCCTAAAGTGAAGCTGGAGATTGCTACGCTGGATGATCAGGTTGATCGCTTAATCGAAGCCATTCAAAAAGCGGCATACACCGGTCGTATTGGCGACGGTAAGATTTTCGTTTATGACCTGGAGCAGGCTGTGCGTATTCGTACCGGCGAATCTGACGCTGAAGCCATTTAAGGAGCTGTTATCATGCAAGAGCAAATTTTTCACTTACAATACGCAATGGACACCTTTTACTTTTTGGTTTGCGGTGCCCTGGTTATGTGGATGGCAGCAGGTTTTGCCATGCTGGAAGCTGGCTTAGTTCGAGCAAAAAATACGACTGAAATTTTGACTAAAAACGTCTCACTTTATGCCATTGCCTGCATTATGTATTTAGTGTGCGGCTATGAATTAATGTATGGCGGCGGTTACTTCTTGTCAGGCATTGGCGCAGTAGACGTTGATGCAACGTTAACAGAGTTTGCTGGCCGTGAAGATGGCTTCACTGGCGGTGCAATATATTCAAAAGCGTCAGACTTTTTCTTCCAGGTGGTTTTTGTTGCTACAGCGATGTCGATTGTATCAGGTGCAGTAGCTGAGCGTATGAAACTATGGGCATTTCTGGCCTTTGCAGTCGTAATGACGGCAGTAATTTACCCGATGGAAGGTAGCTGGACCTGGGGTGGCAATGCCGTATTTGGTCTGTATTCTTTAGGTGATGATTTTGGTTTCTCAGATTTTGCTGGCTCAGGCATTGTACACATGGCGGGCGCCGCTGCAGCGTTGGCAGGTGTGTTGCTGTTAGGGGCTCGTAAAGGCAAATACAGCAAAGATGGCAAAGCTATCGCTATTCCCGGTTCAAATATGCCACTAGCGACTATTGGTACTTTGATTCTGTGGATGGGCTGGTTCGGTTTTAATGGCGGCTCAGTATTAAAGCTGGGTGATATTGGCAATGCAAACAGTGTCGCCATGGTATTTTTAAACACCAATGCAGCTGCCGCCGCTGGTGCCGTTGCTGCGATGATTCTATCTGTTGTGTTGTTCCGTAAAGCCGATTTAACCATGGTATTAAATGGTGCATTAGCAGGCTTAGTGGCTATTACTGCTGAACCTTCAACCCCAACAGCGCTGCAAGCTACCTTATTTGGTGCGGTTGCGGGTGTCATTGTAGTGGTGTCTATTCTGATGATGGATAAAGTGAAAATTGATGACCCTGTAGGTGCGATTTCTGTGCACGGTGTTGTTGGGTTCTTTGGTTTGATGTTAGTGCCACTAACTAAAGAAGGTACAAGCTTTGTTGGGCAATTAGTGGGTGCTGCAACCATCTTTGTTTGGGTATTTGGTACCAGCCTGATTGTGTGGTATGTGCTGAAACTGGTAATGGGTATCCGTGTTAGCGAAGAAGCAGAGTATGAAGGCGTAGACGCGTCAGAGTGTGGTATTGAAGCCTACCCTGAATTCGTCTCGTCAGTAAAGTAAGCAGCCTGGGAAGAGTTGGTGAAACTTCCCGGGAGCGAGTGAGCGAGGAGGTGGCTGCCGTATCTGCCACCGCCCCAGCGAACTGAACGACATCACCAAACTACGTCTATCCTTGTCCTTTGTCTTTTTATCTGACCCCCCGTGCTTTATAGCGCGGGGTTTTTTTATTCACCAGCACTGCATTTCATACAAGCGCGAACTACAGCGTTCAAAGGCAAAAGTCAGTTGTTTTGCCTGATAGAGTTGATGTATCGGCACGGCAGCAGTCAACAATAGCTGGCATTTCTGATCGTAGCATTCGTCAACTAAGGCGATAAAGCGTCGCGCTTCGTTATCCAGTTGACTGACAAAAAACTCTTTGTGTTCGCGCTGGTATTGGTCTTCTACCCCATGCACTATCGGCTTGTCTGCCTGATAACTAAATTGGGGTAGCTGGTGCACGGCTATGGCACTGAACTGTTGCGCCAGTGCCATATAATCAAGCTGGCTGCGAGGCCCAGAGCACAATGCCATAAAATCAAAGCCAATTACCTTGTCATTACGCCATAGCGTTGCAATGTTACGATTTGCGATACGAATGCTGGCACTCACCTCTACCGTGCCGTAAAGTTGCTCTGCCAGTTGTTGAAGTTGCAGCATATTAGCGTGTTGCATGTAGTATGGTTGGTTATGCTCATGCTGACGCCGGTAGTCTATGCCATTGTCCAGTGAAATAACGTCGCAGTATTGCTCTAGCAGGGCAATTGTGGGCAAAAAGCGTTGTCGTTGCAGGCCGTTTTTATAAAGTTCATGCGGCGGCGCGTTTGACGTGGTGACCAGTACAACGCCAAGCTGAAATAAATATCGCCATAAGGTGCCAAGTAACATGGCATCTGCAATATCGTTGACAAAAAACTCGTCAAAACACAGTAGTTGATATTGTGCAGCCCATTGCCTGGCGATATGTTGCAAGGGTTCTTTGGTGCCGCTGATGCTATGCAGCTCCTGATGAACCCGTGCCATAAAATGATGAAAATGCAGCCGCACTTTACGTGGGCTTTGCACTTGCTGATAAAACTGATCCATCAAGAGGGTTTTACCGCGGCCAACGGGGCCGTAAATATACAGACCCTTAGCATTGTGCCAAATGGGCAGGTTTAGCTGCGAGGCTAAGCTGTTTAGGTGGCCAACCAGCTGATATTGCTGTTCGTCATAACATAATTGGCCACGTTCAACTTGCAGTTTGTACTGTGCTAACACGACAACATTAGCCTTTGCCAGAAAAAAAATTGGTCGCAGTCTAACATGATTTAAGCTGCAGCGATTTAGCTTGAGGGACACTGAGTGATTGATGACTAACAATAACCAGTAGCCCATGGCGTTGACGCTGTAGTAGGGCGCTTAGTACGTGTTGTGTGGTTGCGTTATCCAGCCCGGCAAAGGGTTCATCCAACATTAACACTGGCCGCTCTGTTAACAGTAAACGAGCTAGCGCAACGCGCCGTGCTTGCCCGCCAGATATTGCTGCACCATATTCGCCCAACACGGTGTTAAGGCCGTCAGGCTGGTGTTTAGCCCAATCGGTCAAAGCAACATCGGCGAGAACTTGCCAAAGTATTTCATCACTGGCGTCGGGTGCGGCTAAACGCAGATTTTGCGCTAATGTTAAGTCAAAAATATCCAGCTGTTGCGGCAAGTAACCTAACGTCTGCTCCAGTTGCCAGTGATGAAACGGCTGGTTGTTCAACTCGAGTGTTCCGCTATAGGCCAGCTGATTTGCCAGGGCTTGTAGTAAGGTAGTTTTACCTGCGCCAGACGGGCCACTAATGAGAAGCACATCACCACTTTGTAATGAAAAGCTAATATTGTCCGGGCCATATAAAGCGTTACTCTGGCGGGCGAAAAGCTGGGAAACGTTAAGCTGAAAAGGGCCTGTAGGCACCGGTTTTTCGCTATTGTCGGCGAGTGCAGTACCCGGTATTTGGTTAAGCCGGTCTCGCGCTGACATGCTAAGCCCAAGGGCAATAAAACTGTGGCACAGTGGCATCAAGACTTCATGTAAAGCCCACAATGCCAACACTGCTGCTAGCAGTAACGGCACACTGAGCATTGTGTCGTTTACTAACGCAGTGCCTTGCCATAATAGCGCTAACAGACTTATAGCCAATAACCATTGCTGTATTAATCCACTGCGGTTGGCTAATTGTTGCTGACGTATTTGCAATGTCAGATAGGCGCTATCCTCGGTGCTGAATTGTTGTGTTTTGTCGCACCAGCGCTGCCAAAGCAGCAGTGCGGTAAGCATAGACAGTGGCTCTAGTAACATTGTACGGCGCTTTGCTGCGGCAGCGGTGTCTTGTTTTGCCAGTATTATACCGCTTCGCAGTGTGATAAGCGGAACAGCCAAAGCTAATAGCAGTGGCACGCTGGCGCTAATAAACAGTGCGGGTGCTAACCAGTACCAAAATAATAAAACGAACGCCGATAAGCTGCAGGCCCAAAACCAGGGTGCGATAACTTTTAATGGAAATTGATCAAGCAAGTCTATGTCCGTTACCAGACGCTGCAGGGTATCGCCAGAGTGGCGCTGGTTTGCGCGGCTGTTGGCTAGCGCAGTAAAGCGATTGACACGTAAGTCTTTAAGTAAGCCAAGCACAGCATAGTGTGATGTTAAACGTTCGGCGTAGCGGCCTGCAGTGCGGCCAATGGCGCATAAACGAATAATGGCTGCTGGACGAAAATAATCAAATCCGACGGCACTGATACTGGCCAAGCCAGCTAAGGCTGCCGCACTAATAAACCAGCCTGACAATGCCAGCAACGTGACTGCCGCCAGTAGGGTAATACTCCCCAGTAGCAGGGCGAGAAGCCAGGCATTGCGGCGGCTGTGTAGTAGCGTGCGCAGCTGGATCTGCTGCCGATGTCTCTCAGGCATTGGCGGTATATCCTTGGCTTATGTTGTCGGTATCGTTAAGGGTTACCACTCTATCTACCCAATTAAGCCCTGATAGCGTGTGACTGATAATCATCACTGTTTTACCCCTGCTCAATTGGCCTATAAGTTGGTACAAACGATAGGCTGTTGCGTCATCAAGGTGCGCGCAAGGTTCGTCCAATAACCAAAGTTTGGCATCACGCAGCAGCAGTTGTGCCAGTGCTAATCGTTGTAACTGGCCACCGGATAAGCCCAGGCCGCGCTCGCCTAGCAGGGTGTTCAGTCCAAGTGGAAGTTGTTGTATCAGTTGCAATAACTCAACCTGCTGCAATACGTCTAGCAATTGCTGCTCAGTTGCCTCGGGGGCTGCCAGACGCAAATTTTCGGCAATGCTGGTCGCAGCTATCGGGCTATGTTGTGCCAGATAGGCTAACTGTTGCTGCCAGTGATCCCGATGCATCTCGCCTAAGGGAGTGTTGTTAATAAGTATATCGCCTTTAAAAGGCACAAAGCCCAACAGCGCTTGCAACATCGAAGATTTACCGCTGCCACTGTAACCTTGCAGTGCAATACGCTCAGCACGGTTAAGGTGTATATCAACCGGCGCCAGCCGCTCGCGGCCATTCGTGGTTAAAATGTGTAGCTGGCGCATGCAGATGGCGGGGGGCTGATTTAGGGTTATTTTGTTTGAACCTTGATGATGCCAGGCATGGTGTTGCAGTATTGGGGTTAGCTCCTCCAGTGCCGCTTCAGCCTGTGCTTTAGCATGGTAATCGCTACCCAGCTGGCGCAGCGGTGCATAAAATTCTGGCGCCAACAACAAAATAAATAAGGCACCCTGATAAGGCACCGGTATTACACCTTTAGCCCAGGGTAAAATGCCCAACAGCCCCAGGCCTAAATACAGTGCCAGTAATGCAATTGCCAATGCTGAAAAAAACTCCAGTACGGCACTGGATAAAAAGGCCAGTTTTAACACGCCCATACTACTGTCTCGATAACGCTGTGCTGCATTGGCGACCGACTGCGTGGCGCGATCCGTTGCTTGTAGCTGCTGCAGGGTGTTGATGCCGCGAACTAAATCCAGAAAGCGACCGCTCATACGGGCAAGTTGGCGAAACTGCTTCCTGCTGGCTTCAGCCGTGGCATTGCCCAGTAGTACCATAAACACCGGCACCAAGGGTGCGGTAAGTAATAAAATAATGCCGGCGAGTGTGCTGTAGTAAAAGGTTGCGGCTACCAACAATAATGGTGTAATCACCACCAGGTAACGCTGCACATAGTAACGGCTGATAAAGCCATCCAGTGCATCAACTTGCTCAAGTAACTTACTGCTTAAGTTGCCATCACTGCCATACAGGCTTTTACCTGGCCCTGCGCTGGCTAATTTATCCAGCAAGGTGTTACGCAACGCCAGTCGAATATGTTTGCTGGCCTGTAAACTGTATTGTTCCCGGCCATATTGCAGCAAAGGCCTAAAGAGCAAACATAGCGCTAAAGCAGGCAATATCGCCAACAGTACAGAAGCGCTAAGTGGCTGTGCTTGCTGGCTGGCCATTAGCCAATCAGCAAACACAACTGACAGCAAATAGCTCTGCAGAATAAACAGCACACTGCTGACAACCGCCAGCGACAGTGCAATACGCAGTCGTCGTTGCTGTGGCCCTAGCAGCCGGTTTAGCTGTTGAGCTGCCGTTACCGCTTTAGTCAGTTTGAGTGTCCTCGCCTTCATAGCCTTTTAATTCCAGCCACATGGCATTGATGATGCCAAAAGAACAGGCCAGTAATACCCCTAAAATCCAGGCAAAATACCACATAGAGTGCTCCTGATTAATTAATACAATGAATGGCTGTTATCACGAATATGCTGCTCGTTTAATCTGCCTCGCATGACAAAGTAGCTCCATGCCGTGTAGGCCAGAATAAGCGGTACAAAGATGCACGCTACAACGAACATGATCATCAACGTAGACTCACTGGCAGTCGCATCCCACATAGTTAGACTGTGTGCCGGATGGCTGCTTGAAGGCATAACAAACGGAAACATACTTACGCCCGCAGTCAGGATAACCATTGCCAGTGCCAGCGCAGAGCTAACAAACGCTAATATATGGCGGCGGCTTTTGCTGGCCAGCGCGCAAATTAAGAAGCCAGTAACGCCTAGTGCCGGTATTAGCCACAGCAGCGGCCATTTAGCATAGTTGGCAAACCAGGCACCGCTGGCAATGGCGACGGTTTTTTCTGTTGTGCGGTTTCCGCCGTTGGTATCTATCATACTGGTAACGCTGTAGCCATCAATGGCGCTATATAGCCAGACACCGGCCAATACAAAAAGTGCGGCACATACTAATGCTAGTATCGACGACAGTTTTTCACTGCGGGCTTTAAGTTCGCCTTCAGTCTTTAGTTGCAGATAGGTGGCGCCATGGTTAACGATCATCAGTAGGCTTAACACGCCGGCCAGTAAAGCAAAGGGGTTAAGCAATGCCCAAAAGCTGCCGGTGTAATGTAGGCGCAGAATGTCGTCAAAATAAAATGGTACGCCTTGTAGCAAGTTACCAAACGCCACACCAAAAATAACTGCCGGAAGTGCAGAGCCTGCAGTTAATGCCCAGTCCCAGCGACTGCGCCATTGCTCGGTATCAATTTTAGCGCGGTATTCAAAGCCGATAGGGCGTAAAAATAGCGCAAATAGCGTTAGCATTAAGGCGATATAAAACCCACTGAATGAGGCCGCATACACCGTAGGCCAGGCGGCGAATAGTGCTCCACCTGCGGTAATCAGCCAAACCTGATTACCGTCCCAGTGCGGTGCAATAGCGTTAATCATTACCCGGCGTTCGTCGTTGCTATTGCCGAGTACTTTTAGTAGCGCAGCAACACCCATATCAAAGCCATCGGTTACCACAAAACCAATGAGTAATACGCCAATTAATAACCACCAGATAAATCGCAGTGCTTCATAATCCATGTTATGCCTCCTTCGCTACTGGGCTTTCTAAGTCATATTTACCGGTATGCAAGGCGGAAGGCCCAATTTTGGCATACTTGGTCATTAACCACATTTCGATAATGACAAACACGGTATACAGCACCGCTATGGTGGCCAAACTAAACCAAATATCACTGACACTAAGCTGAGATACCGCCATATGGGTGGGTAAAATTTCACCGATAGCCCAGGGCTGACGACCGTATTCGGCGACAAACCAACCGGCTTCACAGGCAATCCAAGGCAAAGGTAGGCTAAATATGGCAAATTTGAGTAACCATTTCGGCTTGTTGACGGTACGCTTGGCGCTATGCCAAAAGGCGAATGCAAACAGCAGTAACATTGACACACCGCAGGCAACCATAATGCGGAAACTCCAAAATAATGGCCACACTTTAGGTACTGAGGCTTCTACAGCCAGTGCAATCTGTTCGGCCGTGGCATTGGCAACATCATCGGTATAGGCGGTGAGTAGCATACCGTAACCTAAATCATCGCTAACCGCGTTAAAGCGAGCCACTGTAGCGGCTGACTTGTCACCAGCGCGGTATTGCTTCATTAATACGTAAGCTTCCTGGCCGCGAATAATGCGCTGCAGATGCTGGGCTTTTAGCTCTGTTAGCCCAGGCACTTCTTCGTCTAGTGAACGGGTAGCAATAAGCCCAAGCACAGCGGGTATTTTTAATGCGAAGTCGGTTGTTTGTGTTTCTGCATTTGGTAAGCCAAACACGGTAAAAGCGGCAGGAGCCGGATGGGTGTTCCATTCTGCTTCTACGGCAGCCAATTTTACTTTTTGCACATCACCTAGCTCGTAACCAGACTCATCACCCAGCACAATTACCGACAGCGCACTGGCTAAACCAAAAGCTGAAGCAATAGCGAAACTGCGTCTTGCAAAGGCTAAATCACGGCCTTTTAGTAAATACCAGCTGGAAATTGCCAGCACAAAAACGGCGCCGGTAACATAGCCTGCCGATACGGTATGAACAAACTTAACCTGAGCTACCGGATTAAATATTACCTCGCTGAAGCTGGTGAGCTCCATGCGCATAGTATCAATATTAAAGACGGAACCTACCGGGTGCTGCATCCAGCCATTAGCAACCAGGATCCACAATGCCGACAAGTTGGTGCCTAGTGCCATCAGCCAGGTAACGGCCAGGTGTTTCTCTTTACTTAGGCGATCCCAGCCAAAAAAGAATAACCCAATCAGCGTAGATTCAAGGAAGAACGCCATCAAGGCTTCTATGGCTAGTGGTGCACCAAAAATATCGCCAACATAGTGCGAATAGTAGGACCAGTTCGTACCAAACTGAAACTCCATCGCAATACCGGTGGTAACCCCTAGCGCAAAGTTTATACCAAATAATTTACCCCAAAACTTAGTCATATCGCGATAGATGGTTTTACCAGTCATAACATAGACTGACTCCATTATTGCCAGTAAAAATGTCATGCCAAGGGTTAAAGGGACAAACAAAAAGTGGATCATTGCCGTAAAGGCAAACTGAAGTCGGGACAGGTCTACAATATCCATCTGCTTACTCCGCAAGCGCAGGTTAAAAAGGAGCACTGCAGCTACAAAGGTAGTACAGTCTGGCCACTATACTTGCATCGATGGCCAGCGCTTATGCGCTGGATCAAGTTTCTGTTTAGATATATTAGTAAAGTTGAATGCGTTAGCGTTTGCGGGCTAGGAAGGTATCAACCGCTTGATTGGAGGCAGCAAGTTTTTTGCGGCCTTGTGGGCAGGTTTGTGTCAGTAAAATAAACAGGGTGTCTATTACTAATTCTTGTGCGTTTCGCGCCAGGATTGATGACAAGCGCGCAGAGCTCTCATCGGCAACAGTAAATAAATTTAGGCTGGCCAGTTTAGCCACACTGTTGCCGCCAAATGCAGTAATACTGATAATTTTAACGCCGTTGGCTGCAGCTTGTTCGGTAATTTTTACGCTATCAGGCGTTTCGCCAGATTCACTTAATACCACTAAAACATCGTCACTGGTGTAATTGGCAATATTGGCCAGCTGGACATGGGTATCGGTTTCTGCCAGTGCGGCTGTACCTAACTTTTGCAGCTTGTAAGATAAGTCTTTGGCTACCAATGCAGAGCCACCTTTGCCACACAGCAGCACCCGTTTTGCGTTACGCAGTAACATTGCCGCCTGCTCAAAACTGGTTTGTGAATTAATGGCATAGGTTTTTTGCAGCACATTAATTTTGCTGGCCAGTAATTTTTGGCTCATGGTGCTAAAGGTATCGTCCAGTGAAATTTCACCGTGCAGTTTATCTGTACTGGACGCAGGTGTTTGATGATGCAAGCTGTCACTGATAGCAAATTTAAAATCGGGGTAGCCTTTGTAGCCTAACTTCTGAGTAAAACGCACCACACTGGCCTGACTAATGCCTACAGCTTTCGCCAACATCTGTGATGGCATATCACGGATATGATCTGGATTCGCCAGAATATATTCTGCAAGCTGCTGTTCAGCGCGCGGAAATTTATCGCGTAGGGCGGCAATTTTATCAAGTACAGACATCGGATATCCTTTGTGCTATGCGCAACACCAACAGATTTTGCCATAGCATGCAGCATTGCAAGGCGTTAATTGGTAATCTACGGCTTATTATACGCATAAATTATTCATTTTTGTCGTCGCATGCAGAGGAAACCGCTATGCACCACCATATTAAGCAGCTATATAACATAGCGACTAAGCCTGGCCGCAGGGTTATAGGTTTGATGAGCGGTACTTCTCTTGATGGCTTGGATGTGGCGCTGTGTGAGCTAACCGGCGCTGGGTTAAATACCGCTATTAAGGTATTGCAGTTTACTACCGTTGATTATAACGCTGACTATAAGCAGCGGGTAAAGGCGGTATTTTCTAAACGTGAAGTAGACCTGCAGGCTATTACGCTGCTTAACCCGTGGATTGGTATTGAGCATGGTCGGATAATTAACCAGTGCCTGGCCAAATGGCAGCTAACGGTAAGCGATGTTGATGTTATTGCCAGCCATGGCCAAACAATTTTTCATTGCCCGAAACGCCAGCACAACCTCATAGATTACGGTAATGCTACTTTGCAAATTGGCGATGGTGATCATCTGGCGGTTACCACCGGAATTATTACGTTAAGTGATTTTCGCCAGAAACATATTGCCGCGGGTGGTGAAGGGGCGCCCTTAGCCGTATACGGTGATTATTTGCTGTTTAGTAGTGAGCACGAAAATCGAATTATGCTGAATATTGGCGGCATAGCTAACTTCACCTGGTTGCCAAAAACACGAGACGCTGAGGCCGTATTTAGTACGGATATTGGCCCCGGCAATACCATAATGGACGCCTTTATTCAGCAACATTACCCTGAGCAATATTTTGATGCAGACGCCAAACTGGCTAAAGCGGGTGTAGTCAGTGAGCCTTTGCTTGAAGCGTTGAAGCAGGATGATTTTTTTGCCCTGGGTTTTCCTAAAACCACCGGTCCGGAAGTATTTAACCTGGCGTATCTGGCTAAAGCACAGCAACAAAGTGACACAACAAGCCTGAACCCTGCCGATGTGATGGCAACCCTTAATCGCTTTTCTGCCGATATTATTATCAGTGCTATTGCGCGCACTACAGCGCAGTTAAATAATTTTGTCATTTATGCCAGCGGCGGCGGTATTCATAACCCGTTGTTAATGTCACAAATTAAGGCTGCACTGCCTGGCGTGGACATTAAAACAACGGCAGATCTTGGCATAAACCCTGATGCTAAAGAGGCGGTATTATTTGCTGTACTTGCGAATGAATGTTTGGTGGGGGGCAAGCAACAATTTAGCAATGCCCGTGAAGGCATACCGGGAGTAAGCATGGGAAAGATCAGCTTCGCTGATTAATAGCCGGCAAAAGGATTCATTGAAAGGAATGTATGAATCTTATACAATGACACCGTTGTCATTAGTAGGGCTGCCAACTCAAAAAACGATTTCAGGAGCAGGAATGATCGGTCGACTAATTAAAGGATTTAGCCTTGGTTTGCTATTTAGCACTAGTGTGTTGGCCACGCCGATTCATTTAGGAGAGTTAGCTAACTTTGCTTTGTTTGCTGGCGCGAACGGGGCTAGTAGTCAGTCAGGATACATGGGGCTTGGCTCTGAGAGTGATGTACATGGCAACATTGCCGCGAAACAATTAGAGTTTGGCGCGGGCACTATTGTTAATGGTTATGCTGCGGGTATCAACCAACAACAAGGTGCAGGTATTCACATTACGCAAGGCTGGCAGCAGTGGAACAATAGTCAGTTTATCAGCTTGCAAGATCAGTTAAGTGCGTTATCGCAACAGCTGCAGGGCCTGGGCGGTACGCAGACAAATTTACAGAGTTTAAATAATTACACGGGTAGTGGTGGTTTAAATGTATTTTCGTTAAACCCGGTTATTATGGCGCATCAAGCTATTAACTTGTTTGGCAGTGCTGATGACACCTTTGTATTTAATATCAGCCAATGGTTTATGATGGACGGCGGCGGCATTTTTTTACATGGCATAAACCCAAACCAGGTGTTTTTTAATTTCCATAGCCAAAATCAAGCTGAAGAATACACAACGTTATCTGCCGGGCTGTTTGGTACCAGCAATATTCAAGGCAACTTGTTGGCACCTAATATGTTTTTGCAAGTGGGGGACGGTGCGACACTTAATAACACCCGTATTCTTGCCGGAGCGCTGCAGTTAAATATTCAAACATTAATTCCACCACCTACAGCGCAGGAGCCATCACAGGTTCCAGTGCCTGCCAGCATCTTATTATTGTTACCCGGTTTGCTGCTGTTAACTAAACGCAAGCGGTAACACTAAAGGTCAACAAAGATGAAGAAGGCTGAGTTTTCAGCCTTTTTTATGCCTGCTTACATAGGCGTGCAGCTCAATTAAATAGGTATAACGGCAGTTTTTGGCTGACGTTCTAATGTAAAAATTTGTAGAACTGCTGTTGAGCGGCAAAACTTAAAGTAACTCTGGGTCTGCGGGCAGGTTCATACAGAGGCCAATAACCGAAAGCATTCTGATGCGTGATGTGGAGTCGACTAATTCCGTGCTGCATTCGCTGTCGGACATGGGCATCAGGCTGTCGATCGATGACTTTGGCTCCGGTTATTCAAGCTTGAACTATCTTCGGCGGTTTCCGATTAATACCTTAAAGATCGATAAGTGTTTTGTGAACCAGCTTAATGCAAATTCAGACGATGCTACGATTGTGCAGGCGGTAATCAGCATGGGTAAAAGCTTGCATCAACGGGTGATAGCGGAAGGAGTGGAAACACAAGAGCAGTATGCGTTCCTGCTGGCTGAGCGTTGCGACGAAGGACAAGGGTATTACTTCGGTTTTCCAATGGTTCCGCAGTCGCTGGCCGCATTACTTAAAACCGGTGGTTCACTGATCCCGGCGCCAGAGCAGGGTTAAATTCGTAGTGATACCTCAGGTTCTGACCCGTAGCCAGTTTTTGTCTTGCTAACCCAGGTTACTTATCTTTTGTTGCAATAAAAGAGTGCTGCCAAGCTCCTGATAGAGCTGTTTGTGGGATGTACCCAGTAATTCGGGCTCAATAAGGGTATAATCAGCCTCCGCTTGCAATGACAGAAACTGATGCTGATCAAACATATAATCGAGCTGAAATCCCTTTACCCGATACCAACCGTGGCTAAAGAGGGGTAAGACAAGCAGTTGTTGTTCCAAGTATTGCGCACAGCTTGTATTGATATCTTGTTGGCAAAATTGCTCATGGTCGCTTAGATTCTCTGAGGCGCTCAGATTGAAAGCCTGAATCTGTTAGACCTAACGCTATGCTACACAACTAACCTTAACCAATGGCAATGCTGGGTTG
>Ga0100394_1002165_pt1 | contig 16310 bp, 15 predicted proteins | sample CryGeymeta201518_FD_81549 | JGI IMG/M metagenome (GOLD analysis project Ga0100394, IMG submission 81549) | Groundwater microbial communities from Crystal Geyser aquifers in Utah, USA - Crystal Geyser metaG 2015-18 | ecosystem: Environmental > Aquatic > Deep subsurface > Groundwater | place: USA... | reverse complement strand
TACCAGTCCGGGAACTTCACCCTCAAGGAAATCGGTGGCCATTTCGGACTGCACTACGCGACGGTCAGCCGGCTGGCGCGCAAATAGGCCATGTGGCAATACAAGACGTGACCCCGTATTCTCAAGACGTGACCCCGTATTCTTGTGTGGCAATACAAGACGTGACCCCGTATTCTTCAAGACGTGACCCCGTATTCTTGCGCGACGGTCAGCCGGCTGGCGCGGAAATAGGCCATGTGGCAATACAAGACGTGACCCCGTATTCTCGCTCGCGTATTCTCGCTCGTATTCTCGCTCGTATTCTCGCTGGCGGCGCAGCACGCAGGCGGTAGCGGGGCCGGGCAGGGTATCCATAGGCGCGATCCACGCTAGCCAGCAGGGCGATATCGGCGGGTCGAGCGCCGCGCGAAGGCGTGTGCTGGCGCGCGCTATCACTTGCGCGGCGTCTCCCCGTCGCGCCAGCGCGTCACCAGGCGCGTGGCCTGGGGTGGCTGTAGCCGCTCAGACGTTGCAGGTAGGCCAGCACCGCGCCCCGGTCTGCTCGCGGGAGTCGGCGATAGTCAAACGCGCTTGAGCACGGCGCTGATCCACCCGTAGCGCGCCGCATCGTCCTGCGCGCCCTGAAACGCTGATGCCTCCGTGCCCGCAAGCTGCGCGCACCTGTGCCAGCGTACCTACCTGAGCTTCGTTCATGTCGATCACCATGTCGGTAATGATCGACCCTGCGCGCCCTCATTTGCCCCCGCCAGGCTCACACCTCGTTGGAATCTGGGTGGGGAGTTCAAGCTCATACCTTGTTGGACAAGACTGCCACTTGCGATAACTGCCCAAGCCCGTTATCATTCCGCTCCTTTCTTTTCAGACCCGATACTGGGAACCGCCATGAAGACTTTCAGCGCCAAAGGCGAAACCGTACAGCGCGATTGGTATGTCGTTGATGCCGCCGGCAAAACGCTGGGCCGCCTGTCCTCTGAGCTGGCGCTGCGCCTGCGCGGCAAGCACAAGCCGGTTTTTACCCCGCATGTTGACACCGGCGACTACATGGTCGTGGTCAACGCCGAGAAGATCGCTGTCACCGGCAACAAGCTCGCCGACAAGAAGTACCATCGCTTCACCGGCTATGTTGGCAATCTCAAGACGCAGACGCTGTCGAATCTGCTGGCCAGCCACCCGGAGCGCGTCATCGAAATCGCGGTCAAGGGCATGCTGCCGAAGAATGCGTTGGGCCGTGCGATGTACCGCAAGCTCAAGGTTTACGCCGGCCCCAGCCATCCGCACGAAGCACAGCAGCCGCAGGTGCTGGACATCTGATCACGCGAGTCCCTCGCACGAGCACGTACATCGTTGTACGGACTTTCCAATAGACCCAGGTTCAATCCCATGGTTAATCAGCAGTTTTACGGCACTGGCCGTCGCAAATCCTCCACCGCGCGCGTGTTCCTGCGCCCGGGCAACGGCAACATTGTGGTCAATGATCGCGTGATCGACGCGTTCTTTGGCCGCGAGACCGCGAGCATGATCGTGCGCCAGCCGCTGGAACTGACCAAGTTGACCGAGAAGTTCGACATCAAGGTGACGGTTAGCGGTGGTGGTACCACCGGCCAGGCCGGCGCCATCCGCTTGGGTATTTCGCGCGCACTGGTCGAGTACGACGACACCCTGAAGACCGAGTTGCGCCGCGCCGGGTTCATGACCCGCGATGCCCGCGAAGTCGAACGCAAGAAAGTGGGCCTGCGCAAAGCCCGTCGCGCTACCCAGTTCTCCAAGCGCTGATTTTATTCAGCGTATCGCCACGCTGGCGATAGCCCGATTGGGGGATCGTCTAATGGTAGGACTGCAGACTCTGACTCTGCCTATCTAGGTTCGAATCCTAGTCCCCCAGCCATGCACACAGAGCCCGCCGCAAGGCGGGTTTTTGCGTGTGGCCGATCGGCATGCCGCGATGTGGCTCCACCGGTCGCTCACAGAGCCTGCCCCAGACTTGATCTGGGGATGAGCGCCAAAAAAATACACCGACGCACACCGATAGGGGCAACCGTGCCGATAGGGGCAACCGTGTTGCCCACTGGCGCCAGGCTGTGTCTTTGTGGGAGCGCGCCTGCGCGCGAAGGTTTCGAAAGTTGTTCGCCGGCAGGCCGGCTCCCACAACTGCGAATCCCCTGGAACGTACGCAGCGACGGAGCAAGCGCGTCGCCAAGCGACCGACCCGAACGCATTGATGGTGCAACTTACCTGGTGCAACTTACCCACGCGCGTTCGACCTCTGCGTTACACTGCTGCCCCTCTGCCGTCGCTCGATCCGCGTATGCATATCGAATCATTTACCTGCCTGCCTGCCAAGCCGTTGGCGGGGCAGCCTTGCGTGCTGGAGCTGGTGCTGGCAATCGATGGTGCGCTGGTATTCGCGCCCGATGTCGGTCTGGAGCTGTTCGCTGCCGGCTGCGAACAGCCGGCATACCAGACCAATCTGTTGGCACAGGTGCATGTTGGCTGGTTGCCGCGCGGTCGCTACCGGGTACGCTGGATGTGCGCCGATGGCCTGCTGGCGCAGCGGGTTCGTGTCAGCGTGCATTGTCGGCAGGCGATGCACGAGGCGTTCATCGCGGCAGCGGAGTTGCAGTTCGCCGATGCCGGCGTTGCCGCGGTATCCGATGCCGTGCACGGTCATTGGCAAATTGCCGCCATCGACGATACCCCGGCACTGGATACCCTGAGCTGGCACCGCGGCCATGGTGACTGGTTTTTCCGCCATTTCGATCACGCTGCCAGTGTGGTGGTGGACTACATGCTGGGTAATTCGCCGTTGTTGCGTGGCCGCGTGCTCGATGTCGGCTGCGGTGATGGCATCACCGCGCTCGGCGTGGCCTTGCGCTGCCAGCCCGAACAGTTGATCGGCATTGATCCGTTTGGTGGCTTTGCGCGCTTGCCCGAGATTCTGCAACACAACGGCCTGTCGCCTGCGGTGATACCCGATGCGCTGACATTCATGGCCGCCGATGCCAACGACTTGCCGTTTGCCGACGACAGTTTCGATGTGGTGGTGTCGTGGGGCTCGCTGGAGCATATCGCCGGCGGCTATGCACGGGCGCTGCGTGAGATTCGCCGCGTTTTGCGGGCCGACGGTCTGTTGTTCGTGCATCCGGGGCTGTTTTACAGCAACTTTGGTCATCACCTGGGCGAGTTCAGTGCAGAGCCGCATTTTCATCTGAAAAAATCGCCCGCTGCCTTGCGTGAACTGGTGTTCGCAAAGTCGCCCGAGTACATCGATCGCAGCGGCGAGTTCGCCAGCCCGGCGCAATACTGGCAGTGGTATCAAGAGCTCAATCCGATCACCGTTGCCGGTTTCGAACGCGAACTGCGTGCACTCGATTTCGAGCCGTGGCGGGTGGCCATCCGCAGCGAGGATCGCATCGAATACAGCCCGGAGTTGTTGCCGTATCCGATGCAGGATTTGGCGACGCTGGAGCTGTACCTGAGTTGCTACAACCGCAAGCATCGCCCCGGCAGTGTGCCGCCGGCACGCATCCCCGATAATCGCCAATCCGCAGCCAAGCCGACCGCCAGATGAGCTATCCCCATTACCCATTCGTCAGCCACCGCTTCCAGGTGCGCCCCGGCATCGCCATGCATTACCTCGATGAAGGCCCGCGCGATGGCGAGGTGCTGCTGATGCTGCACGGCAACCCGTCGTGGAGTTATTACTGGCGCCACGCCGTGCTCGGTTTGCGCGATCGCTATCGTTGCATCGTTCCCGACCATGTCGGCATGGGGCTGTCCGACAAGCCCGATGATGCGCATTACCGTTACACCCTGCAATCGCGGGTCGAGGATATTGGCGCATTGCTGCAACACCTGGATGTGCGCGACACCATCACCCTGGTGGTACATGACTGGGGCGGCATGATCGGCTTTGGCTGGGCGTTGCAGCATGCCGCTGCGGTGCGTCGGCTGGTGCTGCTCAATACCGCTGCGTTTCCGATGCCGAGCAAGAAACGCTTGCCGTGGCAGCTCAAGCTTGGCCGCGATCTCGCCATCGGCGCGTTGCTGATCCGCGGCTGCAATGCGTTTGCGCAAGGTGCCGCGCGCTTTGCGGTGCGTCGGCGGATGGCGCCCGATGAGCGGCGTGCGCTGGTATCGCCATACAACTCGTGGGCCAACCGCATTGCTACCTTGCGCTTTGTGCAGGACATCCCGCTGTCGCCGGACGACCCGGCCTGGGCGTTGGTGGAAGCGAGCGGCAAGCACCTGCATGCATTTGCCGATCGCCCGTGTTTCATCGGTTGGGGCATGCGCGACTTCGTGTTCGATCACCATTTTCTCGATCAATTCATCCAGGCATTGCCGCAGGCCGAAGTACAGCGCTTTGCTGAAGGCGGGCACTACATTCTCGAAGACGAAGCCGCGGCACTGGTGCCGGCGATGCGCGCCTTCCTGGATCGCAATCCCTGTCGCCCGGATCAGGCCACCGGCCGTAATCCGGGATGCTCACCATGATGCCGTGACGCCATGAGCGCCGAAACCAACATTGCCGCCGCGCTGGTGCGCATGGCGCGCCAGCAGCCCGAGGCCATCGCACTGCGTTGCCCGGGCGCGCGCGGGCGCGACGGGCTGGCGCGCTACGACATTGCCGTGAGTTATCGCGAACTCGATGCGCGCTCGGATGCCATCGCCGCAGGGTTGGCGCGGGTCGGCATCGTGCGCGGCACGCGTGCGGTGGTAATGGTGCGGCCGGGCGCAGATTTTTTCGCGCTGATGTTCGCTTTGTTCAAGGCCGGCGCGGTGCCGGTGCTGGTCGATCCGGGCATCGACCGCCGCGCGCTCAAGCAATGCCTGGGCGAGGCGCAACCGCAGGCATTCATCGGCATCGCGCTGGCGCAGTGGGCGCGGCGGATTCTGGGCTGGGGACGCGGCCATGTGCGGCAGTGCGTGAGCGTTGGGCGCTTCGGGCTTGCCGGGCCGCGCCTTGCCACGCTGGAACGCTGCGGTGCCAGTGCCGGGCCGCAACTGACGGCTACCGCGCCCGACGACATTGCGGCGATCCTGTTCACGTCCGGCTCCACCGGCGTGCCCAAGGGCGTGGTCTATCGGCATCGGCATTTTCTTGCGCAGATCCAGATGCTGGGCGCGGCATTCGCGATCGAACCTGGCGCCGTCAATCTGCCCACCTTTCCGCCGTTCGCCTTGTTCGATCCGGCGCTGGGCAGCACCAGCGTGATCCCGGACATGGACCCGACCCGGCCGGCGCGCGCCGATCCGCGCAAGTTGCACGCGGCCATCGCCCGCTTTGCGGTCACCGATCTGTTTGCTTCACCGGCGCTGCTGGCGGTGCTGGCCCGCCATGGCCAGCCCTTGCCCGGCCTCAAACGCGTGCTGTCGGCCGGTGCGCCGGTACCGGCCGCAGTGGTGGCCAGGCTGCGTGAATTGCTGCCCGACACTGCCAAGCTGTGGACACCCTACGGCGCCACCGAATGCCTGCCGGTGGCGGTGATCGAAGGCGCTGAGTTGCAGGCGACGCGCGTTGCAACCGAATCCGGTGCCGGCACCTGTGTGGGCCGGCCGGTGCCGCCAAACGCGGTCCGCCTGATTCGCATTCGCGACGACGCCATCGCCGACTGGTCCGCGGTGCAGTTGGTGCAGCCGGGTGAAGTCGGTGAAATCACCGTCGCCGGCCCCAGTGTTACCGATGCGTATTTCAACCGCCCCGCGGCGAGTGCGCTGGCCAAGATTTGCGAACGCCTCGCCGATGGCAGCGAACGCATCGTGCACCGGATGGGCGATCTGGGCTGGTTCGATCGTGACGGGCGACTGTGGTTCTGTGGCCGCAAGAGCCAGCGTGTGCAATGTGTCGATGGCGCGCTGTTCACCGAGCAGGTGGAACCGGTGTTCAACACCCACCCCGAGGTGTTGCGCACGGCGCTGGTCGGCGTTGGCGATGCTGGCGCGCAACAGCCGGTGCTGTGCGTGCAATTGCGCAACCGGTTACCGCGCAACGCGAAAGCGCGCATTCGCGCGCAATTGCTGACCATCGGCGGCCGCCATGTCCATACCGCGCGCGTGCAGCGGATCGTGTTTCATCCGGGCTTTCCGGTGGATATTCGCCATAACGCCAAGATCGGTCGTGAGGCGCTGGCGCGCTGGGTGGCCAGGGAACGCTGATCAAGCCCCATTTTTCGTCATTGCGAGCGCAGCAAAGCTATGCAGTGCATTGGTTCAAACACAATCTCTGGATTGCCACGTCGCTGTGCTCCTCGCAATGACAGCGTGTTCGGGCCATCCCTGCGCAGTGCGATTGAGCGTGTCTTATCGCGGTGCCGGGCAATCACGCACTGCGTCGGCGTCCAGCAGCCAGTAACGGCGGCGGTTGGCATCACCCACCGCAGCGGCTTGCGTGGCTGCGGCGCAGTCCGGCAGGGCGGCCTGCGCCACCAGCAAGCGCCGCTGCGCCGGTTGTTGGCGCAACCAGTGCAGCCCGGCGGCAAATTGCTGTTCGGGGCTGCGCTTGAAGCCAAACTCGGCAACCGGGCCAACCGCTTGCAACAGGTTCTGTTCTTTCCACAGCACCAGCCCGATTTCGGTCTCCGGCCCGGCCAGATCGCAGGCGCTGCGCATCAGCGCGCGGGCCGAGTTCTGCGCATCCAGAATCGGGTGCACGCCGAAGCCATAACCTAGCCACAGCACGCCCATGCCGACCACGACGGCGGCCAACGCGCGGCGCACGCGCAACACGCTCGCCGCTACCAGCACACCACCACCCAGCGCCAGCAGCAGCCACCACAGCGCGTCGGCGGCGGGATTCAGGCCGCGCTCGGCTTCAATCTTCAGCTCGAACTGCGGCTCGCCCGACAACGCGGCAGCGCCACCCACGGCCAGCAACCCGCCGAGCGCCAACACGAAGGCGAACAGCAGCCGGCGCAACCCGGCACGCTCGCTCAATGCGGGCAGATACGGTGCCGCCGCCAGCGCAAACGCCGGCAACGCCGGCAGGATGTACATGTCGCGCTTGCCGGCGCTGAGGCTGAAGAACACGACGACCGCGATGCCCCATGCCAGCGGCAGCCAGACCCGCGCAGCGCGCGCCTGCCATGCTTGCCGCCACGGCGCGAGCAACCACGGCAAGGCCAGTGCAAACGGCAGCCAGGCACTGGCGATCACCTCGGCGAAATACCACCACGGTTGCTGGTGGCCCCAGGCATTGGCATAGCGGGTGGCGGTCTGCCGGAACAGCAGCTCATGCAAATACTGGCGGTGCCCCGGGTCGCCATCGGCCAGCGCCATTGTGATCATCGGCAGCAGCCACAGTACGATCGCAAACAAGAACACCGCCATCCCCGGCCACCAGCGCCCTTGGCCACGCGCAGTATCGGCCATGCCGCGAAAGCCCAGCCGCCGCAGCACAAGAAATGCCGGGATCAGCAGCAGCGGCAAAAAGCCCACGCCCTTGGTAATCACGCCCAGCCCCGCCGCGAAGCAGCCGAGCAGGTAGGCGCGCCGGTCTGGGCCGAGCAACAGATGCCGCAGCAGGCCCCACAGGCTCAGGGTGGTCAGCAACACCAGCGTCGGATCGATTTGTGCGCGCTTGCCCTGATACACGAACTGCACGCAGATCAGCACCGCGCCCGCAGCCCACAAGCCGATGCGCGGCGTATACAACCGTCGGCCGAGGTCCCAGGTCAGCGCCAATGTGCCGAGCGCCGCCAGCAACGAGGGCAGCAGAAAACTCCAGCGCCAGCTTCCGATCGCCTGGTAAGCCAGCGCCAGCAACCAGAAATACAGCGGCGGCTTGTCGGCATACAACTCCTGCCCGCGCCGTGGAAACCACCAGTCGCCGCTTTCCAGCATCTGCTTGGCAACCAGCACGAAACGCGGCTCGTCGGCCGGCCACGGCTCGCGCAGGCCGTAGCCCGCCGCCAGCACCAGCACGGCAATGGCGAAAAACCACAGGAGTTCGCGGCGGTCGATGGTGCTGAGCGTGTTCATGAGTTCCGTGGCGTAGGATGGGTAGAGCGTAGCGAAACCCATCGGACAATGACGAATATTGATGGGTTTCGCTACGCTCTACCCATCCTACCGGTGCTGTTTCACCAGCAGCGCGTAGAAAAACCCGTCCATGCCGTCTTCGCCGGGCAGGCGTTGCCGGCCGGCGCCGCTGACGTGGCCGTAACGCGCATCCAGCGGCACGGCCTGCGCATCGGCGGTGCGGGCGAGAAAGGCAGCGATCTGCGCGTGGTTCTCGGCGGCGAGCAGCGAGCAGGTGGCGTACAGCATCCGGCCACCGGGGCGCAGCAGCGGCCACAAGGCCTTGAGCAGGCGCGCTTGGGTTTTGATCAGCGCCGGCAGGTCGCTGGCGCGGCGATTCCACTTGATATCGGGCTGGCGGCGGATGATGCCGGTGGCCGAACACGGTGCGTCGAGCAGGATCGCATCGAACGGGGTGTTGTCCCACCAGCGCGAAGGCTGCGCGGCGTCACCGGCGATCAGGGTGACCGCATCGCGGTGACCGAGGCGATCCAGGGTTTGTTGCACGCGCGCCAGCCGTGCCGCTTCCAGATCGATGGCGGTGAGCGCGATGCCGTCGCCGGCTTCCAGCAGTTGCGCCGATTTGCCGCCGGGGGCGGCGCAGGCATCAAGGATGCGTTCGCCCGCTTGCGGCGCCAGCGCCTCGATGGCGAGTTGCGCGGAACCGTCGTGGACGCTGAGCCAGCCGTCATCCCAGCCGGGCAGGGTGGTCGGTGATGACGCATGATCAATGCGCAACGCCATCGTCGGATAAGCCGGCGCGTGCGCGTCGATGCCCGCTTCGGCGAGCCGCGCCTTGGCGACTTCACGGCTGGCGCGGCGCGCATTGACGCGCAGCCACAGCGGCGCTTGTTCGTTGTTGGCGACAAGGATCTGCGGCCAGTGGTCGGGCCAGTCGCGGCGCAAGGTGCGCAACAACCAGTTCGGGTGACTGTGGCGGATGGCGTCGTCGCTGGACTGCGGCCACGGCTCGCGGGTGGCGCGACGCAACAGGCCATTCACCAGTCCGACCAGTTTGGGTTGCCCCAGCGTGCGCGTGGCTTCCGCGGTAGCCGACAGTGCCGCATGCACTGGCAAGTGCAGGGCGTCGAGCTGTGCCAACCCGACCAGCAGCAGCGCGCGCACCGCGTTCTGCGCGGTCGGCAGCGGCCGCGGCACCCAACTGTCGATCACGTACTCGTAGCGGCGACGATGGCGCAGCACCGCAAACACCAGTGCTTCAAGCAGGGCGCGATCGCGCGGGTCGGCAACGCTGGGCAGGCGTTCGGCCAGCAGCGGGCGCAACGAGCGACCCTGTTCCAGTACCGCGACCACGGTGTTGGCCGCCAGGGCGCGAATCGCGGCGCCAGAGGTGTTCATGCTCGCCGTGTTCATGACGTTTGCAATGCCGGGCGTGCATTGAGGTAATCGCGCGCGGCCAGCGCCTTGCCACCGTCGCGTTGCACGGTGAGCAGGCGCAGCACATGCGCGCCGCAGGCGACATCGATGCCGTCGCGGCTGGCGCGAACCACGCTGCCGGGTGTTGCCGGGCTGGATTCGCTCAGCGCGACGGCGGCGTGGATGCGCACGCGTTCGCCCGCCAGTTCGGCCTCGGCGATTGGCCACGGGTTGAAGGCGCGAACCTTGCGCGCCAACACGGCGGCCGACTGGTTCCAGTCGAGCCGGGCTTCGGCCTTGTCCAGCTTGTGCGCGTACGTGGCGCCGTCCTCGGCTTGCGCGGTGGGCTGCGGGTGCAGGCCGGCACGCAATAGCGCCAGGCCGTCGCGCAGCACCTCGGCCCCCAGTTCGGCGAGGCGGTCGTGCAGGCCACCCGCCGTGTCGGATGCGCTGATTGGTGTGCGCAGTTGCAGCAGCACCGGCCCCGTGTCGAGGCCGCGCGCCATCTGCATCAGGCACACGCCGGTTTCATCGTCGCCGGCCTCGATGGCGCGCTGGATCGGTGCGGCGCCGCGCCAGCGTGGCAGCAGCGAGGCGTGCACATTCCAGCCGCCGAAGCGCGGGATTTCCAGCACCGCCTTGGGCAGAATCAGGCCATAGGCAACCACGATCAGCAGATCCGGCGCCAGCGCCCGCAAAGCGGCTTGCGCGGCTGGATCACGCAGGGTTTCGGGTTGCAGCACCGGTACCGCAAACGCCTGCGCTGCTTGCTTCACTGGTGACGCGGTGAGCGTGCGGCCGCGCCCGGCCGGGCGATCAGGTTGCGTATAAACCGCCACCAGTTCACCCTGTGCGGCAGCGGCATGCAGCGACGGCACGGCAAACTCGGGTGTTCCCGCGAACACCAGGCGCAGGGTTTGGCGCATCGGCTCAGGCGGCGTCAGTTTCGGAGCGGCGTTGTTTTTGCAGCTTCTTGCGCACCATCTCGCGCTTCAGCGGCGACAGATAATCGACGAACAACTTGCCATCGAGGTGATCCATCTCGTGCTGGATGCACACCGCCAGCAGGCCTTCAGCATCGAGCTCGAATGCCTTGCCATCGCGGTCCAGCGCGCGCACGCGGATGCGCTCGGCGCGGCTCACCTTGGCGAAAACGGTGGGCACCGAGAGGCAGCCTTCCTCGCAGTTCTGCTCACCATCGCGGGCCAGGATTTCCGGGTTGACGAACACCAGCGGTTGATCTTTTTCTTCGGAAATGTCGATCACCATGAAACGCCGGTGGACATCGACCTGGGTCGCGGCCAGGCCGACGCCGGGCGCGGCGTACATGGTTTCCAACATGTCGTCGAACACCTTGCGCAAGGCATCATCCACCGCAGCCACCGGTTTGGCACGGGTGCGCAGGCGCGGATCGGGGTATTCCAGAATCGTTAGTTTGGCCATGGTTTTGATAGTGGGGGCGCAAAACCCGCCGGGCAAGTCACGGTGGCATAGTGTAACCGGCGGATGGGCGGTCGTCGTCAGTAGATGCTTGGATTGACATCACCGAGCCAGTTGCACTCGAATACAGGCTGTGGCTTATTCACGGGCGGGTGGGGTAGCGCATGCCGCGTGATGAACGACGGCATCAACGGCTACATCGCGTTGAAGATGCAGGAAGTAACCCGCTTCCGCCCGCCGTCCACCCGCTGGTGTACTAAGGCATCTGACGCGATCAGCGGGGTTGCCTGGAGGCGCCGCGCTGATCAAAGCCTTACAAGAACAGGCTCATTGGTCATCTCAGACCTGTGGAACGGAGTGGCAAAAGCCATGGCTTTTTCGCCGCGATCGTACGGATTGATCGGCCGCTACTGCCCGGCAACGCACACGCGTATGCGAATATCCGTGCCGTTCGAAGTCAAGGCGCAGATATGATATCGCCGACTGTAACGGTTCCAGTATTGATTCCACCGTCAACTGTTGAAACAGGCCGCAGGCCTGGTGTAAATCCACCGCCACCGCCGCCTACAGTATCGACCTCCGCCTGCGCCAACTGATCTATAGCGTTTGAGTCACACGCTTTATCTTCTGTTACGGTGGTTACCGAGTTTCCGACTCTATACGTTACTGAACCAATATAATTGCCGCTGCGCCAGTTTGCTGCTCCAACAATACTGGATGCCATGCTATCCAAATTGGTCAGCGCTGCGGCACGAGCGGGATTGGAAAAGCCCTGCAATACCGCCGTTGCGAGGTCGGTAGCTGAGACATCAACGATCATTGGCGGCATTGGTAACATTTCACAGGCAAGAGCTATCCCAGAAAAAATTACCGCTCCAAGTGCAAACGAGCGCCTGCTTTAAATTTTTTTCATTTCTTTATTCCTTAAGCTATTTGTTTTATTTCTTGTCGTTTTGATAAATGCGTCGATAATATCAAAACCGCCTGTTTTCTTCTATCCATCGTCTGTAGGTCGTGGATCAAAAAATGTTGCACCGGGACCTTCGGTCTCACGCCGATATTCCTTGAAAAGTTGAAGGTAGGCGCGTGCCCTGTTCTCCGCTTCTGTGCGTTGCGCGATCGTTAGGCTGCTGGCTCCCGGAAAAAATAGATCTCGCGCTTGTGCAATCGCAAAGTTTCCGCTCATATCAACAACCCTCGACAGAGCATAACCCTCAACTGGATCATCATGTGCAATCGCACTAGAAACCAATTCCAGTGCGAAGCTATTGCCCAGCGCCCCTTCGCGTAGCATGGTGATCTCTGCATCCTTGTCGCCTTGTAGCAACTTTCGCGAATTAAGGTACGTTTTCGCTAATTCGTCGCCCGCGTCAGCAGCCTGTTGTAACTGCTGGTCGCTTGCAGCCTGATATTCCGAATACTGCAGTGCGTTGGGGTATCCATGTCTATCAAGCCAATCCTGCTCCGCCCGTGATCGTGGTAGAAACGGATCATCCTCTAAATTCAACCCTCTTCTAGTCATCGGAATATGTTGAAATGGGTTCACCATTCCTGTTTCTGATGTATGCATATTAACATTTTCTACATCAAGACTATTTTTGTTACCCGCCACATCGGACGACAAAACGTTGCGCAATTCCTCAACTCGTTTCTCTGCGTTTGTTTTAGAAACTGTTTTGTCTGCGATCAGTTCACCATGCCCCGAGTTTTCTGCGCGTTGGCCATAATAAAATGCTATCGCAATGATTGCTGCGAAAAGAGCTGTTATCAAGGAAATTTTTATCTTATTTGGTGATTTCACCACAAAATTCCTCACGACGTTTCGGTTTAAGCTTGCGGATCGTACGGCCGGTCGATAAATCTAATTATTAAAATTATTGAACAAATATACAAAATTCCCGAATTGGCTTCTTAGACTCAACCATCAAGTGCAACACCCCGACCGGTTAAGGTGTTGCGATATCTGCAGCCTTCACAGACGTCACGCCCAGTGCGCTTGAGTACAGCCAACTATGCACAACCGTTTCGTGGGGCTCATCGCTGGCGTCCACATCACACAACGGCGCCACTGTGTCTGTCAAGCCGGCCCCACGCCGTGATGGGTCGTTTTGGCCGCAGGCCGTGTGAATATCGTTCACATGGTCAAAACGTGGTGCCGAAAAATCAATATGTTGGCGCGGCGTGTGAACGATATTCACCAGTTTGCTGCATATCGTTCACCAAGTGCAATCCGCTCGCTTGGGATGGCTTGGCGTGGTGGGTTCTGCGCGGTTGGTAGTCTTCGCGTCACGTGCCGTTGACCCAAGCCGCCACTCGCCCGATGGCAAGCCACCACATCGCCCAGATGCCGCTTCTCGAAGAAATCCAGCGGCAGCCGCAGCAGATGGGTGAACACATTACCCATCCATTGCAAACCCAGCTTGGTAGACAGATACACCACCGCCCAACCGCGCAACAGGTGGGTGCCGACCTGCAACAGCACCAGCAAGCCAAAGCCCAGGCCGATCACCGTCAGCAACTCGCGATCCGCCGACACCAGCACCTGATCCACCACCCATTGCAGGTAGAACGGCCCCAGCACGGTAAACACCTGCAAGCCCAGCGACAGCAGCGCGATCAACCCCAGCGCCCGCCACAAGCCGGTCACCGGCCCAGTCAGTTGCCGCGCCGACACCGAGGGCGCCGCCTTGGCTGGCTGGAACTCCGCCGTCGGCGTCAGTTCCAGCGCCACCCCGGTGAAATGCTCCAACACCTCGCCGTAACGCATCGTGCGCTTGCCAAACGCCGGGTCGAGAATCGTCACCCGCGACTTGTCCGCTTTCGCAAGCACCACGAAGTGATTGAGGTTCCAATGCAGGATGCACGGCGCCTTGAGCTTGGGCAGGTCGTCGAGATCCAGCCGCAGCGGCCGGCTGGCGAATCCCAGCTTGCCAGCAACATCGATCAGCCGCGCCAGACTCGCGCCCTTGAGCGAAAGCGGAAACCGCTGGCGCAGTTCGCGCAAACCCGCGCGATGGCCGTGGTGGCTCGCGACCATGGCAATACTCGCGAGTCCACATTCGGCGGATTCGGATTGGATGATTGTCTTCACGGGGTAGCTCCGCTACCGCGCGGCATCAATCGTGACCGCTGAGTTGTAGATCACGTGCATTATGATCGGGGCGAGCAGTCCACGAGATTTCAAGGCCAGAATCGATGCGACCACCCCGAACGAAAGCACTACTGGCAGGTGTGATCGGTGAATTACCATGAACACTATCGAATTTATCGATATTCCAACAATCAGGTTGAATCTGCGTGAAAAATAGTTTAACAGCACCCCTCTAAACAACATCTCCTCGAATATTGGAATCAACACATTGACGACGATCAATGAGACAAATAGCACTAATAACGGCATCGAACGTAAATCGACTTTAAACTTGGTGACGTTCTTCTGCAGAGCCAACACGTCGTTATGGCTGAGATGAGCCTGATAATACTTCAATAACAAAAAAATCAGGAAAGCCGCTACCACAGATATCGCGAAAACCTTAGAAGATGAAATCGACAAACCACCCGGCAAATCCCTAAAGCATGAGAGTCGAGAAATTAAACATACACATAAATAGATTGCGAATGTAAACACCAACAACCTGACAATCCATGATGAATGATTTTCTGAATAACCTGTTACCGATGAAATAACAGGAGACAGAGCGATTGCCAATATCTCAGGAGCCATCAGAAAGATAAAAACGACACCCAAGACTACCATGACGCCAGGAGAGGCTTCGGCCGACCAGTTGTAATCAATGTTGTGTTTACGGATACAAGTCAGCTTGGGCACAACAGACATTGAGGTGATCTCCTGAGTTCTGAGTTCGACAGCCTGCCGGTGACAGCAGACTGTCGAAGGATCGCCGTGTTATTACCACAGATAATAGGGGTATACCACCTCAGACATGTAATCCCGTGCTGCCCAATAGAACTCACCAAGCGAATGTCCGATATCGTAGTAGACATCGGCGCCGGACACAGCCTGAACTTCCTCAGCGCAAAGCTCAATCGTGAAAAACTCCTTCTCATAATTTTGAGAAAATGAAAAAGATACCCTTTTCAATGTATGGCGCGAAAAACCACACGGCCATTAGAACAATCGAAAGGATTACCGACAACTTTCGATATCGGCGCGTCACTGATGTTCAAGCATGGAGTCAAAGAACCCATTTACTGCGGACTCGATGTTTGGCGCTTCGTACCAGACGAACCCCAGCACTACAAGCAAAGGCACTAAGCCTGCAGAAACGGCTTGAGTATCAAAACTAGTCAACTCACGCATTGTCATTCCTTCTGTTTGATTTGACCAGCCCATCGCTGGCGACCACATCACACAGCGGCGGCACTTCGTTCGTCAAGCCCACCCCGCGCCGCGACGGGTTGTTTTCGCTGCATGCCGCGTGAGTATCGTTCACATGGACAAATCGTGGTGCCGCAAAATCAATACGTTGGCGCGGCGTGTGAGCGATATTCACCAATTTGCTGAATATCGTTCACCAGGTGAAATCTACGCGCTTGGACGGCTTGGCGTGGTGGATGTTGCGCGGTTGGTAGCCTTCGCGCCACGTGCCGTTGACCCAAGCCGCCACTCGCCCGCTGGCAAGTCGCCGTTGGGTGGCTCGCCGGCGCGTGCGGGCCATGGGCATGTGGCGTACTGGTAACGTTCGCCGCTGCGTCGCTCAAGTGCGAGTGTATCTACTATCAAAGCAACGTCCGGCTGACGGGGCTGTTGTTCCGAGGCGCGGTGTAGGAATTTTCCTACACGTGCGTCAGTGATTGGCTGACAGACACGCAGTAGTTGCTTTGGTAGGCTCTGGTCGTGCCGGTGCCGGTGCTCGCTGTGCGGTGTGGTTTGGGCTTGGTGTTACGCACTGCACGCGACCAAGGATGCTCTCAACAAGTGTCTTTCCGGCACCCCAGCGCACGCTGGCATCCGTTGCAAACACCAATGGATCCCGGCTGTAGCCTGCCCTCGAATGTGTTAATCGGCGGCTGGGGTGACGACTTGTTCAGCGGTGCCCTGTTGCGGCCTTCGTGTTGCGGCAGGGTGGCAAACTGTGACGGATAGCACATAAAATGGCCACCTGCGCACGGATGTGTGTTCGATCCACAGGATGTGGCCCGGGGATTTCTGGTTCCGAACCCGCTTAACTCCGATGGAAGCTAAAACCATGCGTTTGTCCGACCGTATCCGAGCCGCACGTCTCCGCAACGGCTGGAAGCAGACGCAGTTGGCGGCCATGCTGAAGGTGGATCGCAGCGCAGTCGGGCATATTGGGAACGCGGCGAAGGCAGCGCGCCGTCACCGGCACGGCTGTTCGCGCTTGCCGGGCTTGCCGGGGTTTGCATCGAGTGGCTGGCTACCGGCACTGGCCCCATGGTCAACGGCGGCGAAGGCACTGACGCGATCTCGTTGAAGGCGGATGAGACGCGCTTGG
>Ga0100394_1002159_pt1 | contig 16326 bp, 17 predicted proteins | sample CryGeymeta201518_FD_81549 | JGI IMG/M metagenome (GOLD analysis project Ga0100394, IMG submission 81549) | Groundwater microbial communities from Crystal Geyser aquifers in Utah, USA - Crystal Geyser metaG 2015-18 | ecosystem: Environmental > Aquatic > Deep subsurface > Groundwater | place: USA... | reverse complement strand
TCCTTAAAGCGGCTCAAAATAAGGTTGATATGGGAGGATAAGCACGTTTGCTTGGCTTTTTTAATGGTCAAGTGGGAAAACTTAACCGTGTTTTTGCCATAACGGGAATTGCTGTGATGAGACGAGGTTTCATCACTCGTTTTGGTTATCTTGGCGCCGCCCGCCACACACACATAGTCCCTAGCGAAGCACCCCTGTGGGGCTCCCAAGGGAGAGGGGCCGGGGGTTAGGTCGCGTTCCCCTCTCCAAACGATGCTCTTTCGTTTGGGGAGGGGTTAGGGGTGGGGTCTCTCTTCTCTCTTGCCCTTTCGGGGGGTTGGCGGTATGCTTAACAATATTCAAGCAAGTTCTCCAGCGGGTTCCCGAAATCATAGGAATGAATATGGCAGATAAAAAAAAGCGGGTTTCCAAATCACAACCATCGTTACCCAATGTTCCCCCACCACAAATGGGGGAGATCAAAAAGCCTGCGCCAAAAGCGGAAAAGCCGAAGCCTTCGCAAGAACGAGGAATCGATCTATTCATCGTTGACAACAGCGATGAACAATGGAAGGCTGTGCGCTATCTGCATGATTGGTGCGATATTGCCAGCGCCATGGATATCGCCACAGGGTATTTTGAGATTGGCGCGTTACTTGCTCTAGATGGGCAGTGGCAAAAACTGGATCAGATTCGAATTCTTATGGGGGACGAAGTTACCAAAAGGACTTATGATGCGTTCCAAAAAGCATTAACGGGATTGAAAGAAACACTCGACAAAAGCATTGAGCAGGAAAAAGAAAAGAATGATTTCTTGAAGGGGGTTCCCGCCATTGTTGAAGCCCTTCAAGCAGGAAAAATCTCGTGCAAAGTATATAAAGAACGCAAATTCCACGCAAAGGCTTACATTACTTATCCTCGCATGGATGTGATCGGCGCGACCGCGCTCGTTGGTTCAAGCAATTTCACCTATCCAGGTCTGACTGATAACGTTGAATTGAATGTGCGCATTCGGCATGATGTGGAAGAATTGCAGACCTGGTATGAAAAATATTGGGATGAGGCTGAGGAAGTAACTCCCGATATACTAAAAGTTATCCTAAGACACACACGTGAATTTTCGCCTTTTGAAGTTTATATGAAGGCTTTGTATGAATATTTTCAGGGACACGAACTGACTGCAAACGAATGGGAGAAAAGTCAGTCGGTCATGTACAAGATTCTTGACCATTATCAAAAGGAGGGCTATCACGACCTGATCGACCAGGCAAAGACCTACAATGGCGCACTCTTATGTGATAGCGTAGGCTTGGGGAAAACGTTCATCGGTTTGATGCTGATTGAACGCCTGCTATATGACCGCAAGCGGGTTGCATTGATCGTTCCAAAATCGGCGCGAGGGCCTGTTTGGGAAGCGAAGTTGAACAAATACATGCCTGGACTTGTGGATGCGCGCTTTGGCAATAACTTTGTAATCTATAACCACACCGATCTTCTTCGAGAAAGCCAGGATTATCCACAACGCATGGCGGAAGTTGCTGAAAAGGCAGATGTTGTGATTGTGGACGAGGCGCATCATTTTCGAAATCAGGCGTCGGGGTCGTACCGAAAATTTTTTGATATGCTGGAAGGCAAACAACTTTATTTGCTAACCGCGACTCCCATCAACAATAGCTCCCTGGATTTACAACACCTGATCGAGTTGTTTTCGAGAAAACAGCCAGATCATTTCAAAAATATCGGTATCCATAATCTTGTCGGCCATTTCCGTACTTTGGAAAACGCGTTGAAACGCGCCGCAGGCGATGGAAGTATTGAAATATCATCATCAGAAGCGGATGGCATTTTGGCACGCGATGAATTATTCCGCGCCATCGTTGTTCAGCGCAGCCGAGCCTATGCTCGCCGAAGTCAGGAACAGCATGGAGGCGCAGAGGTATTCTTCCCTGACAGAAAGCCTCCAAAAGTTGCTCCCTACTCTCTAAAGAAAACGTACGGAAAACTCCTTCAAGAACTTGAAAAAGCCTTCAATAAGAAGAAACCACTCTTGAGCCTGGCCGTGTACTATCCATTAAATTACCCCGCTCAAATGACATTGGAAGGCAAGCAGGGAGTGGAGTTTGAATTTGAAAAAGGTCGCCAGGAGCAGGTTGTTGGTCTCATTCGTACCCAATTGCTAAAGCGTTTTGAAAGCTCAGCCTTTGCATTTCGAGCAACATGTGAAAGCCTGCTTTTCAAATTACTCGCCTGGGTCGAGGTGCATTGCGAGACCGGTGCAGAGAAACGCCGTTTGGATCGGTGGAGAGGACAGAACGAGGACACCCTAACAGGGATCAATCGTCACAGGCAGGAAAAGGAAGATGTCGAGGAAATCGAAGATGATGCCAGCCTTCCTGTTGAACTAATAGAAAATGTCGAAAAACTTTCCCGCAAGGAATATCGCGTCGAAGAGATTCTAGACGAGACATTCCTCGATATGGATCAACTCATCGTCTTTTTGGATGAGATGGAAGATTTTTCGGTAACACAGGATGATAAAGTCCAGACTTTGATAACTCTTTTGAAAAACCATCCACTATTAAGCAAGCAAAAAGTATTGATATTTAGTGAATACCGCGATACTGCAAGATACGTATACAAGGTTTTGAAAGATGAAAAGTTTGACCACATCGCCGAAGTTGACAGTGGCTATGCAGACCGAGGTGAGATCATCACTGCCTTTGCTCCTTATTACAATGAGTCGTCGAGTAGGCAGTTGGCAGATAACGGACAAACTGAGACGCGCATTCTGATCAGCACGGATGTACTCTCAGAAGGCCTGAATCTGCAGGACGCAACTTTACTAATCAACTATGACTTGCATTGGAATCCCGTTCGCTTGATGCAACGCATTGGCCGCGTTGACCGCCGACTCGACCCATCTGTGGAAAAACAGATGCTATTGGATCATCCTGAATTGAAGGAATCGCGCGGCGCGGTTCATTTCTGGAATTTCCTCCCACCGAATGAATTGAACGATATCTTGCATCTGTATGAGCGCGTGGCGCATAAGACTCTTCGAATTTCTAAAATTTTTGGGATTGAAGGTAGGCAATTACTTACCCCTGATGACGATTATGAAACCCTGAAAGAATTCGGTAAATCATACGATGGAAAGACTACTCCTACGGAGGAAATGCGCCTTGCCTATCAGGGTATTTTGAAAGACAGCCCAGGCTTGGAAAAAGAATTGGATAAAATGCCCCTGCGTATTTTCAGCGGACGAACTCACCCAACCAAAGGCGCAAGAGCAGTATTTCTATGCTACCGTATTCCTGGACCCGATGTAAGTGGCGTGTGGAGTTTGGATACGGGCGAAACGAAATGGTATCTCTACGATGTGGAAAAGCAATCCATTGAAGACGAGCCAGAGAGAATCAATCAAGTGGTCAAGTCCACGCCCGAAACGCCGCGCCACACGGTCTTGCCGCAAGAGTCGCTTGTGGAAATTCGCAGGAAGGTCGAGCAATACATCAAGGATGACCGCTTGAAAAAATTACAAGCCCCGATTGGTGAAAAGCCTGTCCTCAAAGCATGGATGGAGTTGAACTAATGCCCTCACCCGAATATGACGACATTCGCAACATCAAGGATTTCAAATCGCTGATCAAATACCTGCGCAAGGATTTGAATTGGCCTGTGGATGAGGAACAGCCCGCAGACGATTTGACATTTAAATACGACCCCGAAGAATTAGGCTTGGATGAAAAATCTGCGGTGCAGGTGCGTTCCGCAAAGCAATTGCGTCCTTTGATTGCAGGTCAACCTTGGGGTATTTTCTGGATTGATTTCGAATCGAAGAAACTGCCCATCACCGTCATGCGACGCATCCTGAATCAATTGGTGGCAAAGAAGCGCGGCGGTAAATCTCATCAAGCAACGTGGAACTTGGATGACCTGCTCTTTATTTCAGCAGTGGGTAATGAAAAGACCGACCAGCGCGAGATGACCTTTGCCCACTTCCATCAGGAAGAAGGTGATTTGCCCACCCTGCGCGTGCTCGGTTGGGATGGGGCAGATACGATTCTCAAGATTGATTATGTAGCAAAGACACTCAAAGAAAGACTGCGCTGGCCCCAAAACCCCAAAGACGTGGAAACATGGCGTGAGCAATGGTCAGGCGCGTTCCGCCATAAACCAGGTCATGTGATTAAAACTGCGGATGCGCTAGCAGAACGGCTGGCGGAACTGGCTCGCAACATTCGCGCCGCCGCCGAAACAATCATGGAACACGAATCGGAAAAGGGACGCCTGCGCAAACTTCATAAAGCATTTCAAACTGCACTCATCCATGATCTGAGCGAAAAAGATTTTGCCGATACCTATGCCCAGACCATCACCTATGGCTTGCTGACCGCCGCCATCTCGCGTACCGATCTAACGGGCGGACAACATGGAACCGCGCTCGTTGCCGAGAACGTTACCGACATGGTTCCTGTCACCAATCCCTTTTTGCGTGAAATGCTGGAGACCTTTTTGCACGTTGGCGGAAGAAAAGGCGGCATTGACTTTGATGAATTGGGCATTCAGGATGTGGTCGAACTCCTGCGCAGCAATGAGACCGACCTGCCTGCCATCCTGCGCGATTTCAACAACCGCGCCGAGGGCGAAGACCCTGTTATCCATTTCTACCAGGATTTTCTAAACGCCTACGATAAGCAACTCAGAATCCAGCGCGGGGTATTTTATACTCCCAAGCCAGTGGTTTCATACATTGTGCGCGGTGTGCATGAACTATTGAAAACAGAATTTGGCTTGGAAGATGGATTGGCTTCGATCATCACCTGGGGTGAGATGGTCAAGTTGCGTCCCGAAATCAAAATCCCCAAAAGAGTGTCGCCCAATTCTCATTTTGTAGTCATACTCGACCCTGCAACGGGTACGGCAACCTTCCTTGTAGAAGTGATTGATGTTGTTTACAAAACGATGGTTGCAAAATGGAAAAAGCAGGGCTTGAACGATTCGCAGATAAAAACCGCCTGGAACGAGTATGTACCAAAACATCTTCTGCCGCGCCTGTATGGTTACGAATTGATGATGGCGCCTTATGCAATCGCTCACATGAAAATTGGTTTAAAGTTATTTGAAACAGGCTACAGTTTTAGTAGTGACGAGCGCGTGCGCATTTACCTGACCAATGCGCTTGATGAGCCTTCATCACTAGCAGAGCAAAATGCCGCTAGCTTATTTGAAGCGCTGGGTCATGAAGCACAGATGGTAAATGCGGTAAAGCGCAAAACAATGTTTACTGTTGTGATTGGAAATCCGCCATATTCAGTAATATCGGGAAATCTTTCGGAAACCCTTAGAACATTAATTGATCCATATAGATATGTAGATGGAGAAAAAATTGAAGAACGCAGCATGTTACGACTAGAGATGCACTTACAGGACGACTATGTAAAATTCCTTGCATTAAGCCAGAGTCTGCTAAAGTCCACAGGCGTCGGTATTTTGGGAATGATTACGAATAATGGATACCTTGACAATCTAACTTTGCGTGGCGTGCGCTCAGCACTCTGCGAACAATTCGATGAATTGGCAATAATAAATTTACATGGCAGCCGTCTACGTCAAGGACGAAATGGCGAACGAGCAATAGACCAAAATGTGTTTGATATTGACCAGGGAGTTGGCATTGCTATTGGAAGAATTCATACTTCAATAAAAAATAAAATCAAGGTTGTGTATAGTGAATTGCAGGGTAGCAGAGATCAGAAATATGGTTTTTTAAGGGCAAACTCCTTAAGTTCAACGGAATTCGTTACGCTATCCCCGCAAGTCCCTCAATATTTTTTAGTACCAAGAGATGATAGGCTGTGGCCTGAATATAAGGAATATATTTCCTTGCCCGATGCTATGCCAGTAAATATTAGTGGCATTGTTACTGCTCACGACGATTTGGTAATAGACTTCGAAGACAATCAAATCAGCAAACGCGTTCAAATATTAAAAAAAATTAGTATAACTGACGAAGAAGCAAGAAGCATCCTTAATGTTCGAGACAATGTTGGTTGGAAACTTTCTAAAGCCAGAATTGCAATCCGTAAAAACAAATCGGATCAAGAATATCTAAAGAATTATTCGTATCGCCCATTTGATATACGGAGAATCTATTATCATCCCAGTTTGGTATGGAGCGACCGCAGAAAAACCATGAAGCATGTGCTTGCAGGTGGAAACATGGCTTTAGCGACTTGTCGGCAATTAGCACAAATTCCCTGGGAACATGTTTTCATTACGCGCAACTTACAAGATGATAGTTTAGTTTCAAATCGAACTAGAGAACGTTCTTACCATTTTCCGTTGTTCTTAAAAGATGAAAACATAGCAGAAAGTTTACAACCCTCTTTGTTGCAGGTAGAAGCAGTATTTCCCGCGAATTATTCCAGACCATTCTTGTCTTCTCTTGCCGAAAAGTTAGCATTAGATTTTCAACCTACTCAATCTCTCCCAGGTGGAATAAGTGCTGAAAATATATTCCATTACATATATGCTATCCTTCATAGCCCAACATACCGATTAAGATATGTCGAATTCCTGAAAATAGATTTCCCGCGTCTGCCGCTCACGAGCAATGTCGAGTTATTCCGTCAATTGTGCGGGCTGGGTGAGGAATTGGTCGCATTGCATTTGCTGGAAGCGTCCGTGCTCAATAAACCCATCACCAAATTCAAAGGCAAAGGCGATAATGTTGTGGCAAAAGGTCATCCCAAATATCAGGATGGCATGGTGCTGGTCAATCCAAGTCAAGGCTTTGAAGGCGTTCCTGAGGATGTGTGGGAATTCCATATCGGCGGCTATCAAGTCTGCGAGAAATGGCTGAAAGACCGCCGCGAGCGGGAACTCTCGGCTGAGGATATTGTCCACTACGGGAAGGTGGTCGTGTCCCTCCGCGAGACGATCCGTCTCATGGCGGAGGTGGATGCGGTGATTGATGTCCACGGTGGATGGCCGATGAAATGATATTTTTATGACAAAGCAAAAAAGAAGCAAAACACAGAAGACTTGTTACATGTGTGATTTACCGGCTACATCAAGAGAGCATGCGCCGCCCATATGCCTTTTTCCTGAAGCGAAAGATGTGGGACGTGGTAAAGATTATCGCCGCAATTTACTAACCGTCCCATCGTGCGATTTGCACAACTCAGAAAAATCAACAGACGATCTTTATTTGCTCTTTATTATTACAAGTCATTATGAAAATAATCCAACTGCTCAGACTCATTTTTCAGCAAAGGTAATGCGGGCTGTAAGAAACACGCCATCAATGTACAACTTCATGAAAGAAAACTTCCCAATTACAGTTAATGGGTTGCCATCGCTTGCATACACAGTTGATCGAGACAGATTTGACGGAGAACTTGATCATATTGCCCGAGCCGTATATTATAAGCACCTCAAGTCGAAATTAACATTACCTATTATTGTTCATACACCAGATCTGTTCACGGTAAACAACCCAATAACCACAGATGTAAATCAAAGGATGCAGCAAATCGATAAGATGACAATTAACGCCTTGACCAGCCAACCTACTCACGGCGAAAACCCGGAAATATTTTCTTACCAGTTTCTTGATCTCGAAGAAATTCCAAGTTTTGTTACTCGAATGGTTTTTTATGGTGGTTTCGTGGTTATTGCCTATGCTTCGCAAACAGTTAATGACAGCAAGAAATAGTAATGCAAGTCCTTGCGCGAAGGTGGTCGTGTCCCTGCGCGAGACGATCAGCTTGATGGAGGAAGTGGATGAGGTGATCGAGTCCGCTGGCGGATGGCCGGTGAGGTAGGTTCCAATAGGAGTTATTTTTGTTCAATCAAATTCAGGAGAAACACCAATGCCAACACTTGACCAATGGATTCAAATATCAGTTGCAATCGGAACAATAGGAGCAGTATTTGTGGCTCTTTGGGGCGAACGTATAACTCATGCAATAGGTCTTGGGCCAAAACTCAGTCTGGAGTTGGTTGATCCGCAAGGAGAACTCATTAAAGCAACAGCCAATCCGACTCCGCTTCGTTACTATCATGTAAAAGTTTCCAATACTCATAAATGGTCGCGTGCTACCAATGTCCGTGTCATGATTATTGGTCTTCTCAGTCCCGCGGCAGATGGGACGCTTATCAGACAAAAAATGGTTGGACCATTACAGTTAATGTGGCGATTTTCAAATGTCCATCCTCAATACGCTGTTGTTGGCCCAGACGACATTGCAGATCTTGGATATATTGCTTCTGGGCAAAACTTCGTTTTGACTCCCTTCATCTATCCCAATAATTTTCCTGGTTCATTGCAAGCCAAGCAAAAAATGGTTGTGGAACTTAAAGCCTTTGCTGACAACACAGAGTCATCTCCTATTTGTTTAGAAATCTCTTGGGATGGCATATTTACAGAAGACACTTTGCAAATGGCTACCCATCTTGTGATTAAGAAAGTCGATTTCAGGAATTAGTTGTAGCCACGATTTGTGAAATCATCTGGTTTTCAAGAGAAGTAGATGAGGCGATTGAGGTCAATGGTGGGTGGCCGGTGAAGTAAGGAAAAGTAATTAGCCTAACTGCCCCGGCTTGCACCGAGTTGAAGAATGGGATCAGTGGGCTGGTCGCGATTTATTAGGCGAATCGATAATGGCAAATTTAGATCCAAAATACGATATTGATAATCGGACCGCTGCTTTCGAGAACCATGAAGGTGGCATTCTTGTTTCATTGGCTGGGCCAGGGACTGGGAAGACCTACTCCTTATTAAAAAGGATTGATGCTCTGACTAAACGTGGGGAGGGTGTGGAATCTATTTGCCACCTTACGTTCATCAAAGAGATCAGCAATGCATTTATCGACGATTATATTGAGGAATTTGGATTGCCCTCTTACGAAACTACAAGACCAAGAATATCAACCCTTCATAGTTTTGCCTGTCGGTTACTTCGAAATCGAGGATTCGAATTTGGATTTGACGGTGAACTTTATTTTCTTGGCATTACAGATAAAGATGCTGAAGTTTCTAAGATCTTCCTCGAAGATCTATTACCTCATATAACCGATGAGGCGACGCGTACCCTACCCCAACTCAGACACGCTTTGGATCAAATTAAAGAAGCGTGGCGAAATCATGTTGATCCAGAGTCATTGCCCGCCTCAGTCAAACCAATCATTCCCCGCTCATTAGATTTATTACATGCCTATCGCATGATAGATTGGGACCAAACCATCCCAATGGCGCATGAACTGTTCACCAAACTGACCGATTATCCTAAATGGCTATCTCAAATTAGGCATTTTTTGGTAGACGAATACCAAGATTTCAATCGGGCAGAACAAGGATTTATTACATCCCTATCATCTATTTCAAAATCGATGGTGATTGTTGGCGACGACAATCAAAGCTTGTATAGTCATCGAGGTGGTTCACCGGAGGCATTGAAAGAACTTTATTCATCTGAGGGGTGTGATCAAGTATCCTTGTTGAAATGTCGCCGATGTAAATCTAGAATCGTCGAAGCGGCAAATACATTTCTCACCACAATGCAAGCGCAACCCAGGTTCATGCAACCCCACAAGGATGGGGGAGAGGTTGTCAGTTTTTGGTTTAAGAGTTCAAAGGCCGAGATTGAATTCCTAAAAGCATTCCTAACAAAATGTATTCAAGAGTTACCCGAAAAGGCGCAACCAAAAGATGGAATTGTTTGCCTCTTTCCGACATGGAAAATACTCGATTTTTATTTTGATCAATTGGCTCAATTTCTCCCTTGTGTGAAAAGGAAGCAACCATCAAATCCGATTCGATTACGGTTGCAGCTAGCCCTTCAATTGGTAAATCACCCAAATCAAAGGTTTGTTGAGAGACTAATCCTGGAAAATTACAACCTGATAAAACCCCGACACAAGAGGGAAATGGTTAATTTAATCTTACAACGCGACATTTCACCAACAAGGGCTGTAGAAGTATTGATAGCTGATGGTGTCATCCTGGGGTCTGCATCAGCACAAGCCTTACACTTTATTGATTTCTGTGACGCTCTCTCTTCTCGGGACGCTAAACTTATTGCAGAAAAGTTGTCGGAGGCTATATACATCGACCCTGAAATTATTCAACAACGACTAGAGATATACCTTGGTTATATTGGAAAGCCGGAACAAGAAGATGCAATGAGCCGCATATGTGACGAATTGATCCCAGAATCGGCTCAGCCACCCGAAGATCCTAAAGCAATTCTATTTCTTACAATGCACGGGGCAAAAGGTTTGACGAAAAAAACAGTTGTGATGCCGGGTTTAGAGGAAGCGTGGTTACCAGGAAATGTTGCGGGTAAAGATTTGGAAGAAAGAAAGAGAATGTTTTATGTAGCGCTTACAAGAGCAACCGATCAAGTTTTAATAACTCTCCCACAAAGGCGTGGGCGAGGAGATCCACTAAACTATCCTACCCCTGGTTTAGGCAGAGTAAGTCCATTTATAAATTCATCTGGTATTCAGTGCCCTTACCACGATTGATTTTAATGAGGAGAGTAAACAATGTCTGAAATCAAATATGGGAAGGTGGTCCTGTCCATGCGGGAGACGATCCGCTTGATGGGAGAAGTGGATGAGGTAATTGAGTCCGCTCGCGGGTGGCCGATGAGGTAGTTACATGATAATAAATGTCGATGCAAACTTCAAAGCACACTATTTAGCAGCCGCTAATGATATCAATTTGGTCACTGGCTTTTGGAACGCGTATAACAATAAGCCTTTGGAGTTGATGCAGGCAGGGCAGTATTGGCTATTGAGAGATTTTCTTTTCAGTTTACTGAATGAATGCAAGAAAATAGACGCCAATGCTTTTGCGAAAATCCATAAGGGACACCCTTTCTACTTTATTGGCATAACATCTTTTTTGATGGAAGATTTCCAAACCGCTCTTTATTTTTTCGACGCAGCAATGACCGAAGATATTAACTCTGGCGCAGATCCCAGGGACAAAGCCACACCAGGCACTCGATTTTTGATGATGGAAGGCGAAATAGAAGGTCATGCTGCACAAGGATTGACTGCGGTAGCCAAAGCCCAAGTTGAGCGAGCGATTACCTATTACCTGGGATGCACATTAAGATCGGGACAGGAACTAAAACTTGGCATAGAAGAAGTGCGAAATAACTTTATTTACCGCTCTTTGATTGCAAAAAACAAACCAGGATTAAGGACTCTTGCAACGGCATTTATTTCGTACTTCATAGAATGGGATTTTAGAAATCGGCACTTTGAATACGGCGTTAAACAAGGAACTGCCGAGCCATTCTTTTCGCATTTGTTTCGCGGATGCGTGTTATTTGAAAGTCTGTTGAAGCACAATCCCACAATACCTATCACGGGGAGACAATTGTACGGCATGTTAACTCAAACTGATATTAGAGACGCGCTTGGCATAATAGCAATTCAAGGAAATGGTGGCGATTCGACACTTGAGGGCGTGTTTCAAGAATTGCAAAACCCCACCATCACAATGGATCAAGTCATGAAAGTCGCATATATGGCGCGCAATACTTTAGGTCATAATCTTGGTTGGGACAGCAACATTAATCAAGAACAGTATCAGAAACTGTACTTTATTATTGCTGCATCTTGCTTGCATGTAATAGCCTGCTTGTGGAAATAATTGAAAATGCATAAAAGACGCTCTAACGAGATTGTTCATTATCAGAAGGTGGTCGTGTCCCTGCGCGAGACGATCCGCTTGATGGGGGAGGTGGATGAGGTGATCGAGGTCCACGGTGGATGGCCGATAAAATGAATCAAAAAAGGAGATAATCATGGATCCGAAATCTATCAAAGATACAAAAGGTTTCGTAAGCGATTTTTTACAGGAATATTTATCAGATGGGATTGGCGCTAAAACCAAGAGGGAAATTGACATTCTGGTCATGAATTTGCTCATGAACTACGCCGGGCTTGCCGATAAAAGTAATCAGGAACTAAGCATTCTTCTACAAGCCCCGGAGTCAAAAATCAAGAGTCTGCGTTATGAGGCCAGGCTGAAATATCCGCCTGATGCTGATTACGTCAAAAGGGAATTTCTATACATCCTTTTGCGGTCTCAACCCGACTTTGCAAGAGGAAAGATAATATTTGCAATAGAAGATGAATTTCTACGGCACGCCATTCAGGGGCAATTGAAATCGAAAGGGATGTTTGCCGATAGCTCATTCAACACTGAAATTGTCAGGATAGACAGAAATTCCCTTGAAATTGTGATCGGGGAGTTGTATGATGAAGCAACGGCTAAAGCATTTCACGATGGCTTTAGTGAAATGGAGGACCAGGCTGAAGGTGTTGATATAGGGGCTTCGTTTAGGGAAGCGTTGTTCAAATTCGTGGTTGATACTGGAAAATCACTGGCGCTTGATTTGATAAAGAGCCGCTTGACCATGTAATACCTTATGAAAAAAGATAAAGTCTTCCGAGAATTTCTAAAACGCGTGGGGCGTGGTCGTAAATTCGAAGAATGGGAAAGGTCTCACTGGAACAGTGAGATCAATTCTGCTGCGGAATTTGAGGCGTCCACGCAATGGAAGGGCAAACGCGGACGGGTGGACATACGACTAAGTTTGGAAGAGGATGGACAGGTTGTAATTGTTGAAATCAAAGCCACTGATTGGGATAATGTCAACGAGCATAGGGTAAGGCCAAATGCAATGCGGCACACTCGTCAAATTTGGCGTTATATTGAAGATCACTTAAAACCTTTAGATGTAATACCTGCTATCGTTTATCCGTCCCCGCCAATAACACCTGGACGAAAAGAGCAAATAGAGGAAATCCTGAACGAAAGAGGAATTCAGGTTGTTTGGAGAGAAGAATATTCGCTGTAATTTAGATTTGGAAAGGTTAAAGAAAAGGGGGATACGTTCGTAAGAAAGTGGACACTTCTGCTGTGCGTGCTGGATGGTGAGATTGATTATATTTACTTCGAGGAGACCTGAACCATGTCCGAAATTTGCGCAGCACCCTGTGGGCAAATACGAGATCACATCGTACTGCGTAAAGATATGAGCCCAAATTACTGCGAAGTCCTGTATTTTGTTCCTTCAAAATTCATGGATTGATGCAGGAAGCAGGTTCAAAAAGATCGGCGTGCTATCCAAGTCTGGTTCCCTTTTCTCTTATTTTTTCCTCCCATATTTTAAGGGAATCGTAGGTTGCCTTCTTAGAACAGCTGTTATAAAATAGTAAGTGTTAGCGCAAAATTTGAACGTGTAGGAAAACTGCATCACAAAAGGAGTCTGACACACACAGACTCCTTTTGTGTTTAAAATTCACTACACGAAACGCTTGTATCCACTCCATCATCCGCACGCTGGAAAGGAAAAAGCTTCATGCTAAATCAAATGGAAATACCTGCCAGGAGTAAACCATGTCTGAATTCTTCTTCCGCGATGGCATTCCCGAATTCTGGAAACTCATCCGCACCGAATACCATTGGCACTTGGCACTTAACACCTTCAACACTTGCCGCTTGCCACTTGACACATGACACTTGGAGCCTGACCCATGAAATCTAACACTTCTCCCCCCGAATCCCAACCTACCGACCTGCCATCTCTCCTGCGTTCCCTGTCATTGCGAACGCATGTGGAACTCATGAGCCATCTGCAGAACCCATTAATAAACCAGTTAAAAAAACGCCTCTCCGAGGATGATGTTTGGAAATATTTTTTGAAAGTAGTTGACGAACTCAATCTGGAACAAGGTGTTGTGAGATAAGGAGTACTGATGAAAAGGAAAACAGTTCGCCGTCCAATTCCCCAAATCCAAAATCCGGATTCCCAACCTACCGACCTGCCCTCTCTCCTGCGTTCCCTGTCCTTGCAAACACACTTGGAACTCACAGGCCATCTTCAAGACCCGCTAATAAACAAGTTAAAAACGCAGCCTCTCCGAGGATGAAATTTGGGAATATCTTTTTGAAGCAGTCCGCGAAGCCCATCGGGTGCAGGGTTGGAAGCGCTAAAAGGAGCAACCATGTCAAAGAAACGCGGCCCTGAACTGGGCAACCGAAATGCCATCAAACATGGCTGGTATGCCTCCTCATTCAGCATCGCCGAAAAATCACCCCTTACCATCCAGGGCGAAGGGTACTTCAACGACGAGATTGCCCAATTGCGCGCGCACATAGCCCGAACCGCACACTCCATCAGAAATAAAAACCATATGCCAATTAAAGATTATCTTGCCGCCCTCTGTACCCTTACTCTTGAAATTGTGCGATTGGAAAGTCTCACATTCCTCCTAATTAATCCCTTGGCAGAAATATCCGGGTTCCAACAGGCAATTGAAAAAGGCATCGAGCTTGCTTGCCAGGACCTCGGAGTTCATAACTATTTTAATCCCCCGGCCCCCATCTCTGCAGTCCATGAAAACGATCGCGAGCCGGGTGTGGTGCGTTAAAAGGAGCAACCATGTCAAAGAAACGCGGCGGTAAAAAGGGCAACAAAAATGCCCTCGATCATGGCTACTATTCGATGCAAATCCCGGACGATATCGAATGGGAACCTGCCAATTCATTCACAGACAGTCTGGAGGCCGAGATCAACACAATCCATGATCTCATGTCTCGTCTCGCCTCTGCCCTGCAAATACCCGACCCGGATTTGAAAGACCCCCATGCGCCCGATAAAATGCTCTTCCTTGCCACCCGCCGTCTGTCTGTTATGGAAAATATTGAAAGTGAATTGCAGGATCCTCTTCCCCTCAGCGCCCAGATCACCCGCGAACTTAGGTCCCATTCTCAACATTCCTCCGACCTTTATACCGTACAAAATCTTGAAAAAGCCAGCCAGCGCATGTTTGCCGGGGAGTTCCCTCCCCTCAAGGAATGGGCTCCCCCTGAACTTCTTGAAAAATACGAATACATCCTTTCAAGACAACAAGACCTGGATGAATCCGATCAAGACACCTGAATCTTTTTTCAAGATAATCTGTGTGAAAGTTTACATTTTCAAAACTCCTTGAATTTCCTTTGTGCTTCTTCGCGCAGCACCCTGTGGGTCGTGTTCTTCGCGAAGCACCCTGTGGGTTGTGTTTAAAAGGTTTTTGTATTGGACGCACCGATGAAATATGAAAAATTCCTAAAACTCCCGCCTCCGCCCTCGCCTCTCCCCGTCCCACCCTACCACCTTTACTTCCAGGCGCAGGGCAAAGGACTCGGTGGCCAGATTCCCCTGGGGGGTATGGCGGATGAGTGCATTCTCCTCCGTTCGCGGCTATTTCAATTTTTACATGCTTCCGAAAAAGATACCACTGCCTCTGCCCTGACTCGCGACTTGGACCTTTACAGCCTTGGCGCAGTTCGTCTCGCTCGTTCTCTCAATACCCGGCGTTTATTGCATTACCGCCAGCTCGCAGACCCAAAGGATCGGGTTCAGTTGGACACACCTGGGAAAAACGGCTCATCTCAAAACCCGCCGGGGGCAGATCTCATTCGTTCCTCAGAAAACACCGACGGGCATATTTTTATTAATAATCCCTTGCTGTTAAGTGATCTTGCCCGTCGCAGGCTAAAACCCGTTCTTTTTCCCGAAAAGGAACTATTTCCAGGCCGCGGCCACCCCGCCATTGATCTTTACGCCGTCCTGGAAGGCATTCTCTATAAATTTCTGGCCGATATTTCGTGGAGCAAAATACCTCACCACTACCCATCCCCCGGTACCTGCAACCGTTACTACCTCGCCTGGAAGCGCGACGGTACATTGCCCTCTATTATGGCCATCCTCCTCACACTTGAAATTGATATGCAATATGAAAACGAAAAACAGTCCGAAGCCGCTTTGGCCGCCTTCTTTGGCCGTCCTCCCATTCAGGATTCCCCTTCCGAAGATTCCCCCGAGGAAGATTGAACCTTATGCCACTTTCTCCACCTACAGCGTGACACTGGAGCACTCGACACCCCGCCCCCCGCCCCTTCACCGGCATAGGATTTGTTTTTGAATTGTTTTTTCAAAAACAAATCCCACCTCCAAAACCTCCTCCCAAAAGTCAAGTCATGCGACCATTTACTATTTACCAATTACCAATCCCCGTCTTTGGTACAATCGCCCCCATGCGTCAACTCCTTACCTGCCTCCTGCTTTCCGCATTCCTCCTCTCCGCCTGCGCGCCCGCAACCGAAGTCCCCACCGTCACACCCGCGGCCTACGATCCCTTCATCCCGCTGGATGGGAGTTCGCCCGTCGTCATCCCCACCCGCGCGGACGGGACGCCTTACGTTTTTCCCACGCCCACCGAGGGGCCGTTCATCGTCCCCACCGCGATCCCGCTCGACCAATTGCTCCC
>Ga0100394_1002145_pt1 | contig 16358 bp, 10 predicted proteins | sample CryGeymeta201518_FD_81549 | JGI IMG/M metagenome (GOLD analysis project Ga0100394, IMG submission 81549) | Groundwater microbial communities from Crystal Geyser aquifers in Utah, USA - Crystal Geyser metaG 2015-18 | ecosystem: Environmental > Aquatic > Deep subsurface > Groundwater | place: USA... | reverse complement strand
ATTCTTTTTAAAAATGAAATTTGCATTTAAAATAATTGCAATAGGTACTTTCATTGGGGTTATTCTATTTGGTATAGATATGATCTTCCGTTTTCTCTCCACAACGCCTGTAGTATTTACTATAGAATTGTGGAAGGATCTGGGACTTTATATTCTTTATAGTGTGCCTTTAGGTTTTGTGAATTTCTGTTTTTTTGATTGGATGAACCACAAGGTTAATTGGGAAAAATTTAGAAAATATAGATGGATCATTGGTATAATTGGATCAGTTAGTTTAACCTTGGTGACCATATTTCTAATTAGAATTGTACACAAGGTAGTTATTGACGGTTTAAGCTATCCTGATTTTATAGCTAAAGAAAGGCTTCAATTTTATTTTATTGCGCTTCTTATAACGTTGATTATCTCCTTATTTTTTCATGCCGTTTATTATTACAAAGAACTACAGAAAAATAAACTCAAAGAGCAAAAAATAATTGCAGGAACGGCATCTGCACAATTTGAAAGTTTAAAAAACCAGATTGATCCACACTTTTTGTTTAATAGCTTAAATGTATTGACTTCTTTGATAGAGGAAAACCCGGAGAATGCACAACGGTTTACTACCTCATTATCTAAGATTTATAGGTATGTATTAGAACAAAAAGACAAAGAATTGGTAAGTGTAGAGGAAGAACTTGCCTTTGCAAAAACCTATATGAACTTGCTGAAAATGCGATTTGAAAACAGTGTTTTTTATGAAGTACCTGAAAGCCTTATGAATCCTGAGGCTAAGGTAGTACCACTATCCCTTCAACTATTATTAGAAAACACAGTAAAACATAATATTGTTAGTGAAAATAAACCTTTGCACATACGTATTTATGAAGACAATAACTATCTGGTAGTTGAAAACGATTATCAGAAAAAAGAAGTGATGCAATCTCGTAAAGGGGTGGGACTACATAATATAGTAAACCGCTATGGAATCATTACCAAAAGAAATGTATTAATAGAGCAAAATGAAAAAGTGTTTAAAGTAAAAATACCAATGCTCACAAAACAAATAAATGTTATGGAATATACCAATCAATTTAACGAAAACAACGCTTATTATAAAGCGCAACAACGCGTGAAGGAAATGAAAGAATTTTATGGAAACCTCATTTCTTATTGCGTGGTTATTCCGTTTTTAATATTTATAAATCTATATACCTATCCAAAGTTTCAATGGTTTTGGTTTCCACTTTTGGGTTGGGGTCTAGGTCTTACCATTCACGGTTTTTCCGTTTTTGGTTATGGGTCTTCTTGGGAAGAAAAGAAAATTAAAGAAATTATGGAAAAAGACAATCAAAACAAAAAAACATGGAATTAATGGAACGCAACTTTCAAGAAGAAGAACGCTATAAAGCAGCAAAAAAACAAATAAAAGAAATCAAAGGATTTTATATCCATCTTCTGGTGTATCTATTTGTTAATACTGCCATTATTGCTATCAACACAAATTTCACCAAATTTGGTAACTTTGGTATAGAAATAAGTAATTTTTACACCGCTTTCTTCTGGGGGATAGGACTTTTTGCACATTGGGCAAGTGTATTTGGCGCTAGCTTTTTCCTAGGTAAAAAATGGGAAGAAAAGAAGATTAACGAGCTCTTAGAGAAAGATAAAGAACGACAAAAAAAATGGGAGTAATGGATTAACGATTTGAGATTAACGATTTAGGATTAACGATTTAAGATTTATTGATTTTGATGGATGATTTTGTGATAGTATTAAATTCGGCAAGCATAATTTCGAAAAACCAAAAACCAGAAACCAAAAGCACAATATGAATACAATTATCATTGAGGACGAAAAACCTGCTGCAAGAAGGCTGGAACGTATGCTTGAAAAGCAAGGAGTACGTGTGATTACCGTCTTGCATTCTGTAGAAGATGCTATAAATTGGTTTCAAATAAATGAGCATCCAGATGTGCTTTTTTTAGACATTCAGTTAAGTGATGGTCTTTCCTTTGAAATATTTGAAAAAGTAAAAATACAAAGTGCTATTATTTTTACGACTGCTTTTGACGAATACGCCTTACAAGCTTTTAAGGTAAATAGTGTGGACTATCTTTTAAAACCTATAGACGAAGAGGAATTGCAAGCCGCAGTTCATAAATACCAGAATATGAAGACTGCTTTTGGTGGGAAGGAGGCTGGTAAAAACCTGCAAATTAATTTTGAAGAAATCAAAAAATTATTAATAAACCCACTAGAACGAGAATACAAAAAACGATTTACCATAAAAATTGGGCAGCATTTAAAAATGATTCCCACGGAAGAAATATGTTGCTTTTATAGTGAAAATAAAGGAACATATCTTTATACTTCAGAAGGGCGAAATTATTTGATGGAAACAACGCTCGATGCTTTAGAAAAGGAACTTTCGCCAAAAGATTTTTTTCGTGTAAACCGTAAATTTATTGTGCATATACACGGTATTCAGGATATTGTGGCTTATAGCAACAGCCGGCTAAAATTGAAAATGAAGAATTTTTCAGAGGAGGAAATCATCGTTGCCAGAGAGCGAGTAAAAGATTTTAAAGATTGGTTGCAGTAGGATAACACCATAAGAAATCCAAATCTTTATAAAACCAAAATTTCTAATATGTTTACTTATTTTTTACCACCTAATTTCTTTGGAATCTTATTATCATCAAAAGCACTTGGTAGTAATTGGGGTATAAATTTCACTAACAAGGGCAATAACAAAGAACCGCCTGGCAACAGAAATATAGTAAGCGAAGGAATGGTTTTACAAACATCCAATAACTGCTCTTTTACTTTGTTTTTTTCTTCTGCATTTAAATCGGAATAAGTTGATTTTCCTAATAAAACTAATAATTCTTTGCTTTGCGAAAGTTCTTTTACCAGTCGGTTTTTATTTCTTAAAATAAGAAGTTTTACTGTTTTGGTGGATTGGGTGTACAATTGTTTGACAGGATGCTTGTATTGAAACAAATGGACAGAAGTAGCGTTTTCAGCTGCAAATGTTTTTAAAACTTCTAAACTTTCTGATGCAGATTTTAAGGGTAATCCTAATTTTTCACACAGGGAATTTAAAAATGAAATTTCACTTTCTTCCACCTTAAAATCATTCCAAACGGCAAGACAACATAAGTCCAAAACATATTGTTTTTCAGTTGCTGTTGAAAGCAAATTAAAATCGATGGTTTCTAAGGTTATTGTTTGGTTTGTTTCTTTTGTGGCATATTTTTCAGAGGCTTTAAACAAATCAATTAGCAGCACATCATAGGCAGTTTTTTTATTTTTGGCTTGTAGTGCCAAGTAACATACTTGCAGTATGATTACTTCAATGGCTTCTGCATAAGTATCAGACTTTTTACCACCTTTTAAGTAAAATTGGTATGCAAGCACATCTATAAATAATAAAGCATACGTCATAATGCGCTCAAAATTATACTTTTCTAATGCCTTGTTTTTTTCAACTCGTTGCGACAGTATCTGTTCTAAATCTTTTGATTTTGAAAAACCTAAAGGCAATTTCATAGAAAACCCGGATTTTTTTTGAATTAGATTTTTATAAAACACAAGGATATTCTTTATACCATCGTCATAAGAAGTATCGGGATGGTATTGAAAATAAGTAAACAATAAAGCGTGCAACGTATTTACTTTTAAAATTTCTTCCTCGGTAAGTACCACATTGGAAAAATCATGCACGAAAACGGTACGCACTGAAAAGCCATACACAAAACCAACCTCACGTAATGCTGAATAAAATTTCTTAGAGGAAGGAAAAGGAATTGTTGGCGATTCCTTTTCTAATATAAAAATATATTTTTCAATCCAACCGGAGGAGGAGGGGTTCATTTTTTCTTTTTTTTCTTTGCAAATTTACGTGTTAAGTTTATGTAATAGTCCTCAAATATTGTCTATTTTTGAACGTTGTATTTTAGAACCAATAAAATTCTTTCTAAATTAAGAAAATTAGTTGCTTCTTATTTAAAATTTAAAACGGAAATGATGAATAAAACAAAATTAACTTTTGCCATAGCTTTCTTAGGAATGCTTATAACCGCTCCTTTTTTACTTGCCGGCGATCATTTTGATGCACCTGCTGTTAGTGGTACATCTTCTGATTTGAGTAGCTTTTATGCTTTTGAAGGTGCAAATACAAACAATCTGGTCTTGGTAGCAAACCTTCAGGGTTTATTGCCTTCGGGAGTTCCCACCCAAATAGCACAATTTGATGAAGATGTGTTGGTGGAATTTAATATAGACACCACAGGCGATTTGATAGAAGATTTAGTAATTCAGGCCACAAAAAGAGGCGATACCATGTATTTCTTCGGTCCTGTTGTACCTATTTCTACCGGACTACAAAGTGAAATTGCCACTTTTGCAACACAAAGTAAAGTAGCTATTTCTTCAGGTACCACCGATGCAGAAGCTATTGTAGCAACTAATAACGGCATGCAGTTTTTTGCAGGCGCTCGTGATGACGCCTTCTTTTTTGATTTAAACAGATTTAACGCTATTGTTTCAGGAGAAGTAACTGGTTTTAATGAAGTAGGCGAAGATACTTTTGCAGGAACTAATACGCTCTCCATTGTTGTGGAATTGCCAAAATCCATGTTGGGCACTGGCGCTATTGGAATTAATCCCAATGCTCCTACTACTCCCATTTATTCTATTTGGGTAGAAACTAAAAGAAAGCAATAAAAATTTAAATATAAGACGATGAAAAAAAATTTATATATACTACCCATTTTGTTTTCAATACTACTTTTTGTACAATGCACTGAAGAAATAACCGATAATAGCATTATTCCAAATGCAACTTGTACCGATGGTATTCAAAATGGCGATGAGACAGGTTTAGATTGCGGAGGCAGTAACTGTGCTCCTTGTGAAGACGCCATTGGAGGAATAGACTTTTCCGGTACTTATATGCAAGAAGACCAAGTAGGAAGACCAGCCGTTTCCATAGTTTACATAACTCCAGGTTTGCGAGATGCCTATAACACCACTATTCCTTCTGAATTGACAGCCAATTTCCAACAAGATATGCAAGCTAATTTATTGCTTCATCATCCGGCATATTCTACCAATATATTAGGTCAAGATGCTACTGCTTTTTCCACTTTGCTTTCTAAAGATGTTCTTTGGGTAGGGCAGTCGGGTATTACTACTTTTTATGATGGGACAAATATCCTAACCGGAAGAAGATTACAAGATGATGTAATGGATTTTCATTTGCTATTACTCTATGGTGGAGCAGATGTAAATAACCCATTGAATGATGGTACGAATGGCCAGCCACTGCTTATCCGTGATGGTGTTAGTGAAAATGACAAACCGTTTTTAGCGAATTTTCCCTATTTAGCATCTCCTTTTTAATAGAGTAATCTATTTTAAAAAACTGCATTAGTAATTAATTAATGCAGTTTTTTTGTTTTTAAAAGCAAAGGGTATCTTATTTTTATATATTATTTTGTTAGAAAACGGTTGGACTAGGTATCTAATTCATCTGAAAAAATAAATACTACTTATCAAAGTTTTTCTTTCTGTTTAAAAATGCTTTTTTGAGTTGCATAGCATCGCTACGGAAGGAGAAAATGACAAAAGGCTGGTGCAAAAGGGTAATTTTTTAGCCAATTATAAAAGTTTAAATGAGTTTTATAATACAATCAATTAAAAAGATTTCTTTGCGAAACTTCACTTTATCGAAAATCAAATAAACGAGTATAAATACTAATTTTAATTTAGTATTATTGACATTTCTTTTTTAGATTTACTTATGTTTTTTTTAAAGAAATCTTTTTAAACCCTTAATCCAATTAAACTTACGTTATGAAAAAAATTATTTTTAATGGTCTTATGCTTGTTTTTGGAGTTTGTTGCTTCACTATGCAAGCGCAATTTTCAAAAAAAATTGTAGAAAATGAATTACTTAAACTTACCAAACTAAACAAGGCTACAGTAAAAGATATTTCTTCTTGGAGTGTAACAAGCGAACACACCAGTAGTACTAGTAGGATACATCATGTGTATTTAAGACAAATGGTAAATGGTTTAGAAATTCTAGGAACAGAGTCCAGTGTGCATAGCTTGCCGGACAATTCCGTTTTTCAATCGCACCTCCAATTTGTGAATAATGCGCAACAAAAGGCTTCAACAACTGCAAGTCCTTCTTTAACAGCAATACAGGCGGTTCAAAAGGCTGCGTTACATTTAGGATATGTTATAAGTGAGCCTTTAACGGTTCTTCAGAAAAAAAATACACCCAGCCAAGAAACTCGTATAAGTAATGGAGGAATTTCCATAAGTGATATTCCTGCACGATTGATGTACCATCGTTCTGAAAAAGATAATGTAATATTGGTTTGGGATCTTTCTATAGAATCTATCGCAAAAAATGAATGGTATAACGTGCGAGTAAATGCGGTCTCCGGCGAAATTGTTGATAAAATAAATTGGACGAGTTCATGTAATTTATCGCATTCCCATGAAGGGGAAAATTCTATTACAACTTCTGGTTTTTCAGAAATGGTAACCCCGGTATCTGAAGAATATGGAGCTATTTTAACTGGTAGTTACCGTGTTATTGCAATGCCCACCGAAAGTCCATATTTTGGACCAAGAACTCTAGAAACAACAGCAGTAAATACTACAGCTTCTCCTTTTGGATGGCATGATACCGATGGCGTATTGGGTGCTGAATTTACTGTAACCCGAGGAAACAATGTAAATGCTTATGAAGATGGCAATAATTCAGGTTTTCAACCTGATGGTGGTCCAACATTGGTTTTTGATTTTCCATTTGACCCTGTTTATTCCGTAGGAAACGAAAGTGAATCGGCTGCCATAACCAATTTATTTTACTGGAATAACTTAATACACGATTTAACCTATATGTATGGCTTTGATGAAGCTAGTGGAAATTTTCAAACAAATAATTATGGCAATGGTGGCTTAGGTAACGATTGGGTTAGAGCAGAAGCTCAAGATGGAAGTGGAACGTGTAATGCCAATTTTAGCACACCTACAGACGGAAACCTCCCAAGAATGCAAATGTTTATTTGTAATACACAAGATGGCGATTTTGATAATCTAGTAATTGTTCATGAATATGGGCATGGAATTAGTAACCGATTGACTGGTGGTGCCGGAAACTCAGGATGTTTGGGTGGACAGGAACAAATGGGCGAGGGATGGAGCGATTGGTATGGTTTATTAATGACTATGGATGCGTCTGATACAGCTACACAGTCTAGAGGGGTTGGCACTTATCTTTTTGGACAAGGTCCTGGGGGAGCTGGTATAAGACCTTTTCCTTACAATACCGATATGGCAATTAACCCACAAACCTACGATCACATAAAAACCGCAGCAGTGCCTCATGGCGTTGGTTCCGTATGGTCTACTATGCTATGGGAAATGACTTGGGGCCTTATTGATGTTTACGGATTTGACTCCGATTTCTATAATGGTACCGGCGGAAATAATATTGCATTGGCCCTTGTAACCGAAGCTTTAAAATTACAACCTTGCAGTCCGGGTTTTGTAGATGGTAGAGACGCCATTTTAGCTGCAGATGTCGCTTTATATGGCGGCGCCAACCAATGCACAATTTGGGATGCTTTTGCAAAAAGAGGTCTTGGCGTAAGTGCTATTCAAGGAAGCTCCTCAAGCCGCTCCGATGGAACGGAAGCATTTGACACACCTTCAGGCGTTGCCGCTTTTACTGCACCAGGTGATGTGTGTGAATCGGTTGGAATTCTAACAAATTTAGGTGGAGGTACACCTGCAGGTGGTTTATATAGCGGCCCCGGCGTAACAGATGACGGAAATGGATCGACATTTACTTTTGACCCTGCAGTTGCAGGAGTTGGAATGCACACTTTAACATATGAGGTATTTGCCAGTGCCTGTGCTACAGCTTCTACTGCAAGCGATATTATAGAAGTATTTGAATCGTTGCAAGTTACATGCCAAGCTGATATTCTTGTGAATGCAGATACAGATACTTGCGGAGCAGTGGTTACTTTTACGCCACCAATAGGTACCTCTGGATGTGCAGCAGAATATGTAGAAAGTTTTGATGGTGTTACAGTTCCTTCTTTACCCGCAGGTTGGGCTTTTACGCAAGAAGTTGGTTCTACAATAACTTGGGCAACTGTAAATACAGGTTCTAGTTCTTCGCCAAACGCAGTTTTTGCCAATGACCCGAGTGGAGCAAACTTGTCGTCCTTAGTTTCTTCGCCTATAACTATTGCGAGTACTTCTGCTCAACTTCTCTTTAAAAATAATTACCAAACAGAAAGTGGTTTTGATGGAATGGTATTAGAATATACGGTAAATGGTGGAGCTACTTGGAATGATATTTTAAATAGTGGTGGCACTTTTTCTTCTGGCGGATATAATGGTTCTTTAAGCTCATGTTGCAGTAACCCTTTACCCGGAAGAGCTGCTTGGACAGGAAATTCAGGTGGTTATATAGAGACCGTTGTAAATTTAAACGCGGCATTAGATGGACAAACCGTTCAATTCCGTTGGAGAATGGGTTCAGATAGTTCTGTTTCCGGTACCGGAGTTTGGATAGATGATGTTCGGGTTTTGGGTATTTTTTCACCAGATCCTGTAACTACTCAAATTGCAGGATTGCCATCTGGAAGTGTTTTTCCGGTAGGTACAACTACTAATAGTTTTGAAATTGAAGATGGTGCAGGTAATATAGCTACCTGTACTTTTGATGTTACCGTAATGGACAACATAAATCCCGTGGCAGTGGGTCAAAATATCACGGTTTCTCTAGATGCCAATGGATTGGTAACTATAACTCCTTTAGAAGTAGATAACGGCTCTTCAGATAATTGTGGAATTGAATCTATGACATTAGACATTACAAATTTTACATGTGCTGATTTAGGTCCAAACACTGTAACATTAACAGTATTTGATGCTACGGGAAATAACAATGCAACACAAGTAACGGTAACTGTTGAAGATAATTTAGCACCTATTTTGACTTGTCCCGAAAATCAAACCGTACAAGTTGCATCCGGAACCACTTATACTGTTCCAGATTATTACGCTTTGGGAAATGCCACTGCCACTGATAATTGTACAGATCCCCTTACAGATATTGTGCAAAACCCTATTGCAGGCACCGTTTTAAGTGTAGGCACTTATCCTATTGAAATTACAGTAACTGATGCTTCAGGAAATCAAGCAATTTGTGACTTTGAATTGGTTGTGGAGGAAATTTTAAGTGTTGAAGACTCTGCTTTCACAAATCAAACTATTATACTATTTCCAAATCCAACTTCTGGAGAAGTCAAAATAGTAAACAATAGTAATGTAGAATTAATATCGGCTGTTATTTCCGATGTAAATGGAAGAATTATTCGTGTTGTTGATTTGTCTGCAATGGAAAATCAATCAGAAATTTCACTAGATGATATAGCAACCGGCTTGTATTTCGTTCAAATTCATGCTGCAAATGCAAGTATTGTAAAAAGAATTGTAAAAAAATAGATATTGGTTTGTTGTTAAAACCATAAAATTTAGAAAATAAAAAAAGCGGGACTAAAAAATCCCGCTTTCTTTTTGCATATATTTTATTAAAAATTAAGATTCAATTTGGCATAATAATAAGCACCACCAAACCCCATTTGTACAGAGTCCCAATATCCACCTCCTTCACTCCAATCATCTTGTTGGTCCGGGTAAATATTAAAGAGATTATTGCTACCAATATTAAGTTTCATGTTTTCATTTAGTTTAAAACCTAAGTTAAGGTCTGTAACATATTTTTCACTGTAGATATCAGAAGCAGCTGCAACTTGGTTTGCAAAGCTACCATAATCAGCTACGTCTTCAAACATTTGAAAATCCAATAAAGTTACTTCACTAAATCTAGTTAGTCCTAAAGCTGCATCAAACCATTTAATATCATATTTTAGATTTAAGGTTAATTTGCTGTCTGGTGCAGAAGCCAATAAAAAGGCTTTATCGCGTTCACCAAAAAAAGTTTGTTCATCTAAACTTCCGTTTTTAACATCGGTAATCGTCATATTATTTATGTTTCCTATAAAACTGGAAGTAAGAGTGCCATTTCCAATCTTGGCTCTATGGGAAAGTACGATATCCAAACCGGTAGTTTCGGTATTGGCGCCATTTGCAAAAAATTGTGCAGCTTCCACATTAGGTATTTGTGGGGCATCAAAGTTTCCTGTTAAAACAATACGGTTTGTAACATCGATAAAATATCCATCTACAGTTGCGGTAAAGCTTCCAAAATTAGCGGTGAAACCTAAAGAGGCATTAAAAGCTGTTTCTTCTTTTAGTGGCCCTATGCCAAAGGAAGCGGTTACCGGACTGTTGTTTGGGGAAAGTTGGGTTTCTAAACCTTGTCCACCCACAAAATTTGTAAATCGTAAGTTGTAATATAACTGTGCTAAGGATGGTGCTCTAAAGCCTGAACTTACGGATCCCCTAACATTAATGTTTTCTGTGGCTTTGTAACGAGCGGCAAATTTACCGTTTATGGTACTACCAAAATCGCTGTAATCTTCAAATCTTCCTGCAACAGCAATTAAAAGTTTATCGGTTACTTCTAGTTCACCATCTACATACAACGAAATATTAGAACGGTTTCTGTCCACTTCATTAGCGGGACTATATCCAGGAAACCCTTGAGAACCACCTGGACGCAACTCTCCTGTTATAGAATCTGTGGGTTGCGTTTGTGTGGTAGGATCAACAATTAAAATTCCATTGGTGTCATAGGTGCCATAAGAACCTTCTTCACCTGCAAAGATGATGAAGTTTTCTGTCCGGTACTCTGCACCTATTGCAAGGTTAAATCCTTCTAAAATGGAATCATAATATTTTGAAAAATCTACATTGGTTGTGTTTTGACTTAAACTGTGTCCACCTGCGTCAAAATCGGTTGGAGATACTTCTTCTAAGGAGGCGTTTAGCGTTCCTTTAATGAAATAATGAAAGTTATTGATTCCATAGGAGTTACTGATGTCTATTTTCCAACCGGATTCATTTTTAGTTCTAAAACCTGCAGTAACCGAATTATCGGTGATTATAGAGGTAATTCTAGGGGTAAATCCATTTGGATATATGCTAATTACATTTCTTTCAGTAGGATTATTTCTGGTGAATGCAAATGCATCGGTATCTCTGTAATTTCGACCTCCAAAGGCATAAAAATCAGCCTTATCAGAAATTGGCATTGAAAGATTTCCGAAGAAATTAAAACCATCAATAGCGGCTTCTCCCATTCCTCTTCTAAAATCAAATCCGGGACGAAGGGTTTTGTTTTTACTAATGTATTCGGTAGTGAAATTAGCAAAACCATTTTCTCCTATACCCACACCATAATTAGCAGTTACTTTTACAGAGCCACCATCAAAATCTTTGTCTTTGCCTATGGCATTACCATCTCTATTGGTATCCAGCCTATTGCCATCAGTATTAGGAGTTCCAGCAGGAAAATCGCCATCGGCATCGGTATTGAAAAAGCCGTAGTTTATGTTTGCAGAAAAAACATCTATTTTGTCATTCAAAACTAAATTGATAACTCCGGCAATAGCGTCAGAGCCGTATTGTGCAGAGGCTCCGTCTCTTAGGATTTCAATTCTTTTTAATGCCGCTGCCGGAATGGCATTTAAGTCGGTACCAGTATTTCCTCTACCTCTTGTTCCAAATATATTAACAAGCGATGATTGATGTCTTCTTTTTCCGTTTACTAATACTAAGGTTTGGTCAGGCCCTAATCCTCGTAATGTGGCGGGGTCGATATGATCGGCACCATCAGATCCGGATTGTTTGTTTGCATTAAAGGATGGGGCGGCATATTGCAACAATTCATTTAATTCAATGCGCCCTGTTTGGGTGGATACTTCTCTAACATCAATAACATCTATAGCAACGGGCGTGTCAATAGCGGTTCTTTTCGGACTTCTGGTTCCAACCAGTTGAATTTCGCCTAGCTGCATACCATCTTGAAGCGTTACCGAAAGATTGGTTCTGCCATCTACCTTTTCTTCCAAAGTTTCAAAACCTACATAGCTGAATACTAAAGTAGCATTTTCATTTACTTGAATGGTGTAATTTCCACTAAAATCGGTTATTGTACCATTTGAGGTTCCTTTTTCAATGACATTTACACCAGATAGTGCTGTTCCAGAAATATCAGTGATTGTTCCACTAACTACTTGTGCAAACAAGAAGCCAGGAAGGATTATACAAATTAAAAAAAGTAATGTTTTTTTCATAAGATTTTAATTAAGGAGTTAATTATTTAGTTGAAATAAAAGTAATGAAAAATTGTTAAAATATTTAAGATTTTAATAAGGATTATTTAACAAAATATTAATAATCAATTCTTTTGAGTCAAAAACTCTAATCAATTAAAAAAACGAAATTTATTATTCCTTAAAAATTAGGTATAAAAGTTTAAATTTGCAGATAGTCCATAGTAAAATTTTATTATTATTTTAATTTGCTCTCTATGAAAAAGGCACAATGGAAAACAGCTAAAAATTATCAAGATATTACTTATAAAAAAAGCAATGGTGTTGCAAGAATAGCCTTTAACCGCCCAGGTGTTCGCAATGCGTTTCGCCCTAAAACCACTAGTGAATTGCTTGATGCTTTTCACGATGCTCAGGAAGATGTTTCTATTGGTGTTGTTTTGCTTTCTGCAGAAGGTCCTTCTGCTAAAGATGGTGTGTACAGTTTTTGTAGTGGAGGCGATCAAAAAGCACGTGGTGATCAAGGCTATGTTGGTGAAGATGGCTACCATAGATTGAATATTTTAGAGGTACAACGATTAATTCGCTTTATGCCAAAAGCGGTTATAGCCGTAGTTCCAGGATGGGCAGTAGGAGGTGGACATAGTCTTCATGTAGTTTGCGATTTAACTTTAGCAAGTAAAGAACATGCTATCTTTAAACAAACCGATGCAGATGTTACAAGTTTTGATGGTGGCTATGGCTCGGCATATCTTGCCAAAATGGTAGGGCAGAAAAAAGCAAGAGAAATATTTTTCTTAGGAAGAAATTATAATGCACAGGAAGCTTTTGATATGGGAATGGTTAATGCTGTAATTCCGCATGCAGTACTTGAAGATACGGCTTATGAATGGGCACAGGAAATTCTCCAAAAATCACCAATTTCTATAAAAATGCTTAAGTTTGCCATGAATCTTACCGATGACGGTATGGTAGGTCAGCAGGTTTTTGCAGGTGAAGCTACACGTCTAGCCTATATGACTGAGGAAGCAAAAGAGGGTCGAAATGCTTTTTTAGAAAAAAGAAAACCAAATTTTGATAAAAAGTGGCTGCCTTAGTTTTTTGCAATGATTTTAATGTGTGCTAAAAAAATTAACCTACTTTTGAGAGTATTTCTTCAGAAAAGGATTCTTTTTCCTCATTTATAATTTTTGCAGAATTGATTTCAGAATTTTTGTTTATAGTATCCTCTTTCAACTGTTTTCTGACTTGTTTTATGGTTAATGTACTTCCATCATGACTCCAGCCCGGCGCAGCAAAAGCATACTTGAATTTATGCACCCAATTTGAGGACTTTTTCATGTCCTGCCAGATGTTTTTATATTCGTGGGTTAAAATTTTCCAAATATTATAGGAGTTAGGAGGTGTCGTTACACCATATTCAATAGTAACTTGTTCATCAAGCTCTTTCCAAGTTCCAAAAATTCTGTCAAAAATATTCAGAATACCACCGTGGTTTTTGTCCATATACTCCAGATTTTTAGCATGGTGCACTTGATGCATTGTGTGGGTGTTGATAAATTTTTCTAAAACCCCCATTTTATGAATATACTTCGTGTGTAACTGAAACTGCCATAGCGCTTCTATTCCCAAACATACTACAAGCATTTCAGGCGGAAAACCTATCATTACAATCCAAACATAAAAAAAAGGTTTGTATAAAATGGTGAACCATCCATTTCGAACAGCTGTTCCTAAATTAAAATTATCAGAAGAATGATGTACAATATGTGCAGCCCATAAAAAACGAACCATATGGTTTTGGCGATGAAACCAATAGTAGGTAAAATCGTCTAAAAGCATGCATAATAACCAAATATACCATACATATCCGAAAGAATTCCATCCAAAAATATTAGAACGGACTCCGTCAACAATAGGATTAAAGATTTCATATATAAAAGTAAAAATAAAGATGGCAGAAACCGTTTTAACTAGAGCTGCAATTACAGCCGAGCCAACCCCAAGAGACAAACTGGAGAGAAGGTCTTTCCATTGATAAAGGTCTTTGTTGTTAGTGTGTTTGCTATAGGTTAGTTCTAATAAGATAAGTCCTAAAAAACAAGGAACCCCATATACTAATGGGTTAGTGAAATCCATTTTATTCTACTGATTAGTGAAAAATTGAAGAACTTTTTATAAAAAAAATTCAATGGTGAAGGTAGTGTTATTAAAAACAACGGTGGCTTTTAAAGAAACATTACCATAAAATTAACGCATTAAAGGTTGTTTCTAAATTATTTAACTACGTTTTTAAAAGTTGTTAGGCAAAAATGTGAATAAAAAGTTAAGGACGTCCTAATTATTTATTTTAGAAAGCCCTTATAAGATGAAAATTTAATTTTTTACTTGTGATACGCATCAGTATGCACATTGGAAACCGCACGGCCACTGGGGTCGTTCATGTTTTTAAAGGAAGCATCCCATTCTAATGCAATAGGACTACTACAGGCTACAGAGGGTACAGAAGGCACACACATAGCTGCAGCATCACTTGGAAAATGTTCTGCAAAGATAGAGCGGTAATAAAATTCTTCCTTACTGCTTGGAGTTTGTAATGGAAATTTGTATTGTGCATTTGCCAATTGTTCGTCAGTTACTTCATGAGCTACCATTTCTTTTAGAGTATCAATCCAACTGTATCCAACACCGTCAGAAAATTGTTCTTTTTGTCGCCAGGCTACACTTGGGGGAAGCATGTCTTCAAATGCTTTTCGAAGCACCCATTTTTCCATCCTTTCACCATTTATCATTTTATCTTTTGGATTGATGCGCATGGCTACATCCATAAATTCCTTATCAAGAAAAGGTACACGTCCTTCAATGCCCCAAGCTGCTAAAGATTTATTGGCACGTAAGCAATCATACATATGGAGTTTTTCTAATTTTCTAACCGTTTCTTTATGTAATTCTTCTGCATTTGGTGCTTTGTGAAAATACAAATAGCCACCAAAAATTTCATCGCTTCCCTCCCCTGAAAGCACCATTTTTATTCCCATAGCTTTGATAGCTCTTGCCATTAAATACATTGGGGTAGAAGCACGTATGGTGGTGATGTCATACGTTTCAAGATGATAAACAACATCTCTAATAGCATCAATACCTTCTTGAATTGTAAATTTAATCTCGTGATGTATAGTGCCTAAATGGGCAGCTACTTTTTGAGCTGCCGCTAAATCGGGTGAACCCTCTAATCCAACAGCAAAAGAGTGTAATTGCGGCCACCATGCGCCATCTTTATCATCACTTTCAATGCGTTTTTCTGCATATTTTTTAGCCACTGCTGAGGTTATGGACGAATCTAATCCACCTGAGAGTAAAACACCATAAGGTACATCGCTCATTAATTGGCGGTGTACTGCTGCTTCTAAAGCTGTTTTTAGTTCTTTAATATTTGTTGCATTGTTTTTTACTGCTTCATATTCCATCCAATCTCTATGGTACCATTGTTTTATTTCACCTTCTCTGCTGTCTAAATAATGCCCGGGAGGAAATAGCTCTATTTTAGAACAAACGCCTTCAAGTGCTTTTAATTCAGATGCAACATAAAAAGTACCGTTTTTATCCCAACCTATATACAAGGGTATGATTCCCATATGGTCACGGGCAATAAAATAGGCGTCATTTTGAACATCATATAAAGCAAAACCAAAGATGCCATTAAGTTCGTCTAAAAATGTGGCGCCTTTTTCTTTATAAAGAGCAAGAATTACTTCGCAATCTGATTTTGTTTGAAAGGCATATTTCCCATCAAATTGTTTGCGCAATTGCTGGTGGTTGTATATTTCGCCATTAGCAGCAAGCACTAAGTTTTTATCTTCACTGAATAGAGGCTGTTTTCCAGAAGTAGGATCCACAATTGCCAAGCGTTCATGTGCCATTATGGTTTTGTCATTACTAAAAATGCCACTCCAGTCCGGGCCGCGATGCCGGATGCATTTTGCCATGGCTAATAATTGAGGGCGAAGAGATTCTGATGATTCTTTTAAACGAAATGCACAAACGATTCCACACATAATTTTATTTTTTTATTTATAAAAAAAGCCTGTCAAATTT
>Ga0100394_1002142_pt1 | contig 16363 bp, 16 predicted proteins | sample CryGeymeta201518_FD_81549 | JGI IMG/M metagenome (GOLD analysis project Ga0100394, IMG submission 81549) | Groundwater microbial communities from Crystal Geyser aquifers in Utah, USA - Crystal Geyser metaG 2015-18 | ecosystem: Environmental > Aquatic > Deep subsurface > Groundwater | place: USA... | reverse complement strand
GCCGACGCCAATGGTGGTGATATGAACGCCCCCATTAAAGGTGCAAACGAGACTCTAAAATTAAGTCAAGCTGAATGTGGTAAAAATGGTAATCCTGGTGCCTGGTGTGATGCTTGTGGTGGTTTTTGCACCTCCATGAAAACCATGACTTGTAATGCAGCTGGTATCAAAAAATGCAATGAATATCCAGTATTTGGATCAACCTATGTTCGTGGAGGTGATGCGTCTCATCCCTATAAATGTAACTGCAATGGTAAAACTTACGGCTTTAATACTCCAGGTGTCTGTACCTTTAGTGGTGGCGTTGCGACTCAGGTTACTACAAACATGCCTGCAGGTTCACCCAATTATTCTCAGTACCAGGGTCGTGATGCTGACGGCCTCTGCAACATACTAACTTTTACTCCAGTAACCACATATATGCCCAGTGGTTTTCAAAATGGTTTTTGGTGTCCAAATCAATTTGATAACCTCGCTGCTGGTTGTCAAAAAGAACCCATCCCTGCCAATTTTAATTACAATTGTTTTTGTGGCACTATCCAAATAGATACCGCAGGTTCAGGTTTTAAAGAACAAACAATGAAATGTAATTGTGATAAACCTGAAAAACCAACTCGTACTCCCACTCCTACTGGCAAACCAACCAATACCCCCACTGGCACTCGTACTCCGACTCGTACCCCCACCCCAACTCGTACCCCCACCCCAACTCGTACCCCCACCCCAACTTTTATCATCATTACCGATACTCCCGCCCCAACCCCAACTGGAACATATATTCCAACTGACACTCCTGTACCCACCAACACCCCCATTCCCACTGCTACATCTATCCCCACCCCAACTCCAACTAGTGTCTGGTCATCTCCCACCCCGTCTCCGACAAGTAATATTGCTCAAGGTCCATCACCTACTCGTATAATCTTGCCCATCTCTGGGGTAGAATTCCCATCTCAAGCATTAACTATTATTGGTGGTATCGCCACCTTGCTCGGATTCCTGATATTATTGTAATGTGTTAGCCCTAATTGAAGCTCTTCGACCAACACAGTGGATCAAAAATTTAAATTTGTTTGCTGCTGCTATTTTGGCTGGTAAAGTTTTTGAACCCATTACCTTTATTCAAAGCACCATTGCTTTTATTACCTTTTGCCTTTTGTCGTCATCTTCATATCTCGTCAATGATTTAGCCGATATCAAAAACGATCGTCTCCACCCCGCCAAAAAACTTAGACCTTTAGCTCGGGGTGATGTTACCCAGGAAACTGCCTTATTTACGGCTGCAGTTTTATTAATTACTGGTTTAGGTCTAGCTTTCTCAATTAATCAAAGTTTTTTTTATATTTCCTTACTTTTTATCGTTTTGCAATATTTCTATTCATTTGTATTCAAGAAAAAAGCCGTTATTGATATTATTGGTATTGCTTTCTTTTTTATCCTTCGAGCATTTGCTGGCGAAATTGCCACCAGCTATCACCTCCCCATTTGGATAATGCTAACCGTCATTTTCTTATCACTCTTTATTGCCAGTGGTAAACGTCGCAGTGAATTATCAAACAGTGGTCGTACTTCTCGCCAAGCCTTAAATGGTTATGGCAAGTCGCTCTTAAGTTTTTATGTCACTATGTTTGCCGTCTGCACTTTAATTTCTTATGCCATGTTTACCTTTTTGGCTCAACCTTTACAATTTGATGGTCAGCTCCATAATTTTTTGTTAGAAAATTACTCCTCTGTTCTTGATCGTAAATGGTATATGATTACTCTTTTACCAGTAATTTTTGGCATTATGCGTTATGGTCAAATTATTTTTGAGCTTTCCGGTGGGGAACGTCCCGAACGTATTGTTACCACCGATATCCCCCTTATTTTTTCCGTTCTCGTCTGGGGATTGATGATGATGTCAATTCTCTATGTCATCTAAAACCATTATCATCCTGGCTATTCTGTCAATATTTACCCGTTTTTATGGCCTAAATTGGAATAGTGGCTATTTCTCTCACCCCGATGAAAATAATATGGCCACTGCCCTTTCCCAATTATCATCAACCAACTTAAATCCTCATTTTTTCGCCTATGGTCAATTCCCCCTATACTTAGGTTATTTCTCTCTAAAACTAATTAACATCCCCAATACTTTTTCAAATTCTATTTATACACTTCGCCTTTATTCAGCATTTTTTTCACTACTACTTTTGTATTTTGGCTATTTATTGGTCAAAATTCTTTTTCAGTCCTCTGTCCTCAGTGCTCTGTTTACGTTATTACTAATCTTTTCCCCCGGCCTCATTCAAATTTCTCACTTTGGCACCACCGAAAGTTTATTATCATTTATTTTTATTGTCAATTTATATTTTTTAATCAAAATATTTCAAAAACCTTATTTTAAATATTTTATTTTTTCTGCACTTTATTCTGGTATCGCCCTTGGCTCAAAAATAACTGCTCTATTTTTTATTTGGCCAATAATTTTAATGGGATTGTATAAAAAACAACATCTAAGTACTTTATTTTTTATTTTACTTTTATCCTTTATCTTTTTACTTTCCTCACCCTTTAACATTATTAATATCAATGATTTTATTTCCACTATGCGTTATGAAACAGGAATCGCTACTGGTGCCATTGAAGTTTTTTACACTCGTCAATTTCAAAACACTATTCCCTATCTTTTCCAATTCACCCACATCTTTCCCTATGTATTAGGTTTTCCCATTTTTATTTTCTCCCTTTTTGGAATTATTACATTCATTGAAAATTGTAAATTGAAAATTGTAAATTATAAATATTGGATGTTTATATTAATACCAATATTTATTTACTTTGTTTATTTCGGTTCACTTTTTGTCAAATGGACTCGTTTTATGTCCCCAATATTTTTTATCTTTCCTCTATTTGCCACTCTTTTTATTTCCCGTCTTAAATCTCGTTACCAGTTACTGGTTACTAGTATTTGTATTTTGCCTGGTCTTTTATTTTTCTGCCAATATTTTTCCCCCAATCCACGCGTATTAGCTACCAATTGGATAAACAATAATTTACCCGAAAACTCGGCTATTTTATCCGAATCAGGCAATGTCGCCGACCTAAAATTGCGTCCTGACATCAATATTATAAATTTTGATTTTTATACTTTAGATAATAATTATGAAAATAAAATCCAGTTAGACAACTTATTATCAACGGTCGACTATGTCTTAATCCCCAGTCGTCGAGTTTTCAAAAACCAAAATAACCCTCTGTTTCCCTATTCCCAAAATTATTATCAAACCCTTTTTTCCTCAAATTTTAAATTAATTTATCAAACCAAAAATAGTAGCGAATCAGCTGAAGAAACCTTTACCGTCTTTGATTTTCCCACCATTCGTTTATTTGAAAAAATTAAAAATTAAAAATTAAAAATTGATTAAAAATTTTAAATTTAAAATTAAAAATTCAATTATTGTTTTACTAATATTTGTATTAGCAATAACCCTCCGTCTTTATGGTCTCAATTGGGATTCGGGTCAACATCTTCATCCCGACGAGCGATTTTTGACCATGGTCACCAACGATATAAAATTGCCAACATCAATATTTGAATATTTTGACAACAAAATTTCTCCCCTAAATCCCTACAACTACCCCTCTTATCAATTTTTTGTCTATGGCACTTTTCCTGTTTTTATAACAAAATACCTCTCTGTATTATTTAATTTAGACAACTACGAAAATATAGTTTTAGTCGGTCGTAGCTTATCGGTAATTTTTGATTCTTTAAATATCTTTTTGCTCTATTTTCTTGCCCAAAAATTATTTTCCAAGAAATCTAAATTAGTTTTTTTGCCTTCAATTTTGTATGCCACTACAGTGTTACCCATCCAACTTTCTCACTTTTATGCCGTCGACACTTTTCTGTCAACATTTATTTTAGCCACTTTTATTTTTATGGTCTATGATAAATTTTATTTCGCAGCCATTACTTTTGGATTAGCTCTCGCCTGTAAAATCTCCGCTCTCTATTTTGCCCCCATTATTGGTCTATTTTTATTGTTAAATTTCATCAAAAATAAAAAATATTTTGCCTTAATTCGTTTATCGGTTATCTGTGCTCTGTTATCTTTTGTTGTTTTTCACCTTTTCCAGCCTTACATTTTTGACGGAGTGTTTAAAATCAACTCTCAATTTATTGACAATATTAAACAGTTGCAAAGCATGTCAACTCCCTCAATCTATTTCCCTCCCAGCATTCAGTGGCTTTCAAAAACAAAATTATTATTTCCCTTACAAAATATATTTTTTTGGGGACTCGGCATTCCTTTAAGTTTGGGATTTGTTATCTTAACCATAATTAATTTTAGAAAAATATTTCGTTATAAATATGTTGCATTAGCTTTTATCTGGGTCGTGTTTTTGATTTTATATCAAGGTTCAACCCTAACCCCAACTATGCGCTATTTTTTACCAATTTATCCTTTTATCCTTTTTGTTTTTGGGTATTTATCAAAATTCATAAAACAAACGGTTTATTTCATATTAATTATTGTATTCCATTTTATTTACGGCTTTTCATTTCTCAACATTTATTCACATAATCACGCTCGAGTTGATGCCTCTGATTGGATTTATCAAAACATTTCCCCTCAATCAACTATCACCAATGAATATTGGGATGACCCACTTCCATTACCAATTCAAAATTTTTTCTCAAATATATACCATCAAGTTACTCTTAGTCCATATGATTCAGACACACCCCAAAAAATAGATAAACTATATTCACAAATTGATTCGGCAGACTATATCATAATGTCAAGCAATCGCCTCTGGGCTTCTATTCCTCTAGTTCCAAAACTATATCCATTTACCTCAAAATATTATCAAGACTTGTTTTCTGGTAAAATAAACTATAGTAAAATTTTAGAAATAAATTCATACCCCGGTTTTAATCTTCCCTTTATCAAAAACTGTTACTATTTTGGTCCCACCAATATGCCACACAACAGCAGTTGGTTTGTAAAAATTAATTGTCTTTACCCTGGCATTTATTTTCGTGATGATACCGCCGAAGAAGCCTTTTCCGTCTACGACCACCCCAAGGTATTAATTTTCAGGAACAATAAATAAAATTATCTTTAGTTTTTTTTACTAGTTTATACCCCCTACTTTTCAGTAATTTATCCACACCCGTCTCAACGCAAATCACTTTTGGCTTATATTTTCCCCATGGCCAACTTTTTAAAATCAATGTATCAAAACCCTCAGTGTCAATTGAAACCAAATCAAAATTTTCTTTTACAACATCACCAATTTTTAAAGTTTGTATTTTATTTATCTCAATTATTTTATGACCATTATTAATTTTTACAAAACTATTTAATGCGGGTATTAAGTATCTATAATATTTTAAATTTCCCCCATCTTCACTAACTCCAATATTTAAAAATTTATCTTTAGGTCTGATTTTATTAAATAAATTTTTCACCTCAGGATTTGGTTCTACCACCACTCCTGTCCACCCCTTTTTGTACAAACGATAGGTATTACTTAAGCGTGTTGGATGATAACCTCCAATTTCCAAATAACGTTTTGTCACCCCTCTTGTCAAAGAGGGGCTGGGGGGAGATTGAAATATTTTTTCAATATCAAATCTTCATAATTTTGTGAATATGAATTATAAATATATTCTCGCCATATTTTTCTTTTAATTTCACCCCAAAATGCTTTTATTAAAAATTTTATCGAATAATTTTTAATCAATTCTGAATACTTTTTCATATTTATCCACCGTTTTTTTATAATCAAATAATTCCAAATTTTTGGCATTTTTTATATATTTATTTCTGTTCTTTAATACTTTTATTATTTTGTTAGCCAAATCGTTATTGTCAGTAATACTGGCTACTTCGCCCATCCCCGTCATCGTTATCGGGACTCGTACCCCAGGTAAATTTGACGCTACTACTGGCACACCACACAGCATTGCTTCGGCCTGAACTATACCAAAAGTTTCCAAATTATCAGTACTCGGCAACACCAAACAATCCATTTTGGCATAATATTTATTTAAATTATCATGTTCAATCGGCCCAATTAATTTGATTTCTTTTTGGAAATTAGAAATTAGAAATTGGAAATTTTCGTAATAGTTATCACCTTGCACGTTTTTATAGGGACCAATCCACCACATTTCAAAGTCTTCACTAAATTCTTTTTTGAATTTCGGAATAATTTCTATCAATCGGTCTAGCCCCTTTTCCCAAGCAATTCTCCCCACATATCCAATTATGTATTTTTTGGAAATTGGAAATTGGAAATTGGAAATTTTATTAATCTTAATCGGTGGCAAAATAAACACCAACTTATTTTTAAAAATTTTTAAAAAACTCGAATTATTCGCATAATCTTCAGTATAAGCAATTATTTTATCAGCCCATAAATATACAAAAAAATGAATCGGCCACGACAAAATTGCAATTAATTTATTTGACAAAAGACCAGTCAACATAAATTCGCAATGATGGGTTACCACCACTTTTTTGCCAAATACTTTTCCCCACAGTGCCAACCAAAAAGACTCAATCGATGGCAAATGGCAATTAATAACTTCCGCCCATCTAACTTGCTTTATCGATTTATACCAGTAACTAGGCATAATAAACCCCTTGCCAATAGGCAAACCTTTAATTCTAAAAATTTCTGCTCCCCCTCTTTGCTCAAAGAGAGGGTCGGGGGGTGATTTTGCACAAATGACTCTTATTTTATGGTTTTTATTGGCTAGTTCCTCGGCTAACAACTGTGCATACACCGACACCCCCGAAATGTTTGGCCAGTAATAAGTTAGCCCAATTAATATTTTCATTGATACAATTATCTCATTATGCTCTTTTGGCAACCACCATTTGATCTGCTCAAGATAATAAATAAGTTTCGCTACAGCACTGCCCTTATGATTTTTCTAAATTATTTTATTTGGATTTTTTTTATATTCATTTCATTTCTTCTAGTTTTTAAAGATATAAATATTTTTTGGCAATTACTTATTGTGACCATATTAGGAGAATTAATTGAAAAATATGGCAAGAGCCATGCCTTGTGGAAAAGACCGTTTTTTAATCATCACTCTCATGTGCCAGCAGGACTAGTCGAATCGTGGTATGAAACAGGTTCATTTCCCTCAGGTCACACCATCAAAGCCACCTATTTTTTTCTTTTTACCCTTCAATACGCGGTTATTTCTCCTACCATATTTTTAGCTGTTGTTATCCCGCTGCTGACCTTTCGCGTTCTAGTTGGTTTTCATTATCCTGTTGATATGTTTGGTGGTGCCTTTATTGGTTTTTTACTTTGGTTTCTTGTTAAAATAATAACTACCTATGTTCCTTTCGGATTTTAAATTCATTGTTTTTTGGTGGCTAACCATCAATTTATTTGCTCTCTCGTTTTTACCCCTCACCTTTTCCATTTTCCCCAAATTTTTCGACCGCGGTTATATTTTTGCCAAAATTTTGTCACTTTCTATCATTACCTACATTATTTTTTGTCTTAGCATTATCAAACTTTTGCCATTCACCAATATTTCAATTTTTGGTGTTTTACTTTTTGTTAATTTACTTAATATTTATCACCTTTTTATCAAAAAAAATTGGTCACTTTTTAAAAAAACATTTCAAAAAATATTTAAGTTTCTTCTTTTAGAAGAAATACTTTTTTTTGTTGTTTTAGTCGCCTGGTCAATCGTTCGATCATCTGCTCCTGATATTGAAGGTTTGGAAAAATATATGGATTGGGGGTTTGTAAATTCCGCCTTACGTACCCAATTTTTACCACCAGCCGATATGTGGTATGCTGGCTCACCCATCAACTATTATTACTTTGGTCACTTAATATTTGCTCTTTTAACCAAGGTTTCCTCCATTCCTTCATCAATTACCTATAATTTATCTATCGCCACTTTGTGTTCATTAGTTTTCACCTCGGCGTTCTCTTTAGTGGCAAATCTGGCCTCCAAACACAAATCATTTTTACTCGCTGGTCTTTTTTCCGCCCTACTTTTAACCTTTGGTGGCAACCTCCACCCTATTTACAAAATATTAAAAATAAATTACACCACCAACAACAATCATTTTAATTTACAAACCATTCAAAAATCTGCTGAAAGCTATTGGTACCCTGATGCTACCCGTTTTATTGGTTTTGACCCTGATATTAATAACAAAACTATTCACGAATTTCCCCTCTATAGTTTTGTGGTGTCAGATCTTCATGGCCATGTCAACGACATTCCCCTGGTTTTGTTTTTTCTGGCATTTTTATTGTCCTATTCACAAACTTACAAAAAAGCCAAAATCGATTTTGAATTGATTTTAGGGTCTGGTTTATTACTATCTATCGCCTATATGACCAATGCCTGGGATTTTGCTGTTTATGGTTTATTTTTTGGCATATTTTTATTACTTTTTCAAAAAAATATTTTTATTACTTTAGTCACCGGGGTGTTAACAATTATTTTTTGGTATTTATTTACCCTACCCTACGCTTTAAATTTCACCCCCATGGCCGAGGGGATTAAATTGGTCGATGCTCGTTCTCCCTTCTGGCAATTATCTATTTTATATGGTGGTTTTTGGTTATTATCCTTACCGTTTGTAATTTACGTCATTGCGAGCATTCGCCATAGGCGAATGCGTGGCAATCTCGATGGAATCACTTCAGCCGATATTTTTGCCATATCCCTAATTATTGTCGCCACCATTTTAATTATTATTCCCGAAATAATATATGTCAAAGACATTTATATTTTTGAGCATCGTCGGGCCAACACCATGTTCAAGTTAGTTTATCAGGCTTTTATTATGTATTCCCTGGTCTCAGGCTATATTTTAGTCAAATTCAGAAAATCAATTCTCTATCGACTATTATTTTTTGTAATTTTAATTGCTCACTTAATTTATCCCTACTTTGCCATAAAATCATATGGCGACAATCATCCCAAAAAACAATACTGGGGACTTACTGGTACCGATTATTTAAAAGACCAATTCCCCGACAATTTTGCCGTTATCAATTGGTTAAACACCAATATCACCAGACAACCGTATATTTTGGAGGCAGTTGGTGATTCGTATACCAAATATAATCAAATATCCTCAGCCACCGGCCTGCCAACCGTCGAAGGTTGGCTGGTTCACGAGTGGTTGTGGCGTGGTGGCTTTGATGGCCCAGGAGTTCGCAGTACCGACGTCACCACAATTTATGAAACCACAGATTCGGCTGAAGCTTTGGCTTTACTGCAAAAATATTCTGTTAAATATATTATTGTTGGCGACCAAGAAAGAGAAAAATATAAAAATTTAAATGAATCAAAATTCCTCAAATTTAGCAAAGTAGTTTTCCAGTCAGGGAAAACAAAATTATACAAGATGAATTAATTTTTTCTCAAACTGTTTATTTGTATTTCTGTTAGTATTTCTCCAAACGGCCTACCTTTATCCCGTTGTTCCAAATAATTTTCCACCATTCGTCTCGAATTTCTCACTAAATCAATATTTTGAGCATTTGCTTCCAAACAATCTTCTCCCAAAAGATCGGCTATTTGAGCATCAGTGATCGTCTCACTTAACGGTTTTATATTTTCATTCATAAAAATATTATCTCTCTCTCTCTTCTAAAAGTCAAATTTCAAAAATATTTTATTCGTCTTTTATTCGTATTATCTTATTGACACAAATTCTCATACGAGTATTATTTTGATATGAATACAAATAAAATCACTGTAACAGGTATAAAGATTTCAATTATTACTAGTAATAGTCAAGACTTTATCTCACTTACAGACATGATAAAGGCCAAAGATGGCGATTTTTTTATATCTGATTGGTTGAGAAATAGAAACACAGTCGAGTTTTTGGGAATGTGGGAGACAATAAATAACCCTAATTTTAATTATGGCGAATTCGCCACAATTAAAAGTCAGGCAGGTTTAAATAATTACAAAATAAGTGCTAAAGATTGGGTATCCAAAACAAACGCCATAGGAATTAAATCCACTGTCGGCAGATATGGTGGAACTTATGCCAATAAAGATATTGCTTTTGAATTTGGAATGTGGATTAGTCCACAGTTTAAACTTTACTTGATTAAAGAATTTCAAAGATTAAAAAATGAAGAAAATGAAAGATTAGTACTAGGTTGGGATGTCAAAAGACAATTAACCAAAATAAATTATAGAATTCATACTGACGCAATTAAGCAAAATTTAATTCCGAAATATTTAACAAGCAAACAATCTGAAATTATTTATGCTACAGAGGCCGATGTTTTGAATGTCGCTTTGTTTGGAATGACTGCCAAAGATTGGCGTGATAAAAACAAAGGTAAAGAAGGTAATATTCGTGATTATTGTGATGTTACACAATTAGTAGTTTTGGCCAATCTTGAAGGAATAAATTCAGATTTAATCAATCAACAAATACCTCAGTCAGAAAGATTAACAAAATTAAATCAAATTGCTATTTTTCAGATGAAATCTTTGATTGGAAATTCGTCAATCAAAAAGCTAGAAAAGAATATTTAATTGTTATACTGAAACGTGCTCAAATCCAAATTATTAGATGGTCTTAATTTTAATCAACAAAAAGCCGTACTTCATACCGGTTCCCCACTCTTAATTTTGGCAGGTGCTGGTTCTGGCAAAACTCGTGTCTTAACTCATCGAGCTGCCTATTTAGTCGAGACAAAACAGGCAAATCCCCAAAACTTACTCTTGCTAACTTTTACCAACAAGGCCGCAGGAGAGATGAAAAATCGGATGGGTGAAATTTTGTCATCTACGATCTATAATCCACAATCGAATTCCCTCTTTGCCGGTACCTTTCACTCTTTTTCTTGTCGGCTTCTTCGTAAATACGGTCTCAAGATTGGCATTGAGAGTAATTTTACTATTTATGATAGTGACGATTCGGAAAATTTAATCCGTACTCTTTTATCCGACACCCACTACACCCCTCAAGAATTCAAAATTTCATCGTTAATGTATTACATCGAAAATTGTAAAAACAATTTTATAATGCCCGAAATTGCTGCCACTGCCGCCTCTGGCTTTTGGGAATCAGTTGCCGCCAAAATTTATGTCAAATATCAACTAGCCCTCCGCAAAAATCAGGCGCTAGATTTTTCCGATTTAATTTTCCAAGCGACGCAATTATTAACTAATGACAAAAAATTAACCGAACAAATCAACAATTTGTACAAATATATTTTGGTCGACGAATATCAAGATACCAATCAGACTCAGTATTTATTAACCAAGTTACTAGCCGGGCCCAATCGTCAAATTACCGCTGTCGGTGACGCTTCTCAAAGTATTTATGGCTGGCGCGGGGCTGATTACAAAAACTTAACGGCGTTAACCCGTGATTTTCCCGAGACCACTGTTATAAATTTGGAACAAAATTATCGCTCCACTCAAACAATTTTAAATGCCGCCAATGGCATTATCTCCCAAAACAAAAATCACCCCGTATTAAAATTATTTACACTCCGTAGTTCTTTAGAACCAATTCATTTGTATATTGCCAACGATGAAATTGATGAGGCCAATTATGTTTGTCAAAAGATTAAAGATTTGGAAAGTCGGGGACTCGCCTACAAAGACATCGCTGTCTTGTACCGCATGAATTCACAATCGCGGGTGGTTGAAGAACAATTTTTAAAAAATAATATTCCCTATGTTTTAGTTGGTGGTCTCAGGTTTTATGATCGGGCCGAGGTCAAAGATATTTTGGCCCATATTCGTTACGTCTATAATCGTAAAGATGACCTATCTTTGGGTCGTTTGTACAAATCAATGGGCAAACGTCGTACCGAATCTTTTGTTGGTGGCATCGATACTATCGACAAAAATTCTGATTCAATCGATGTTTTAAATAGCGCTCTAAATTTATCAAATTATATGTCCAAGTTTGATTCCACAGATGAGGATGATGCCAGGCATATTGATAACATTGATGAACTAAAATCGGTTGCCTCCATTTTTCCCCAATTGTCAGATTTTTTGGAAAATGTCGCTTTGGTCCAAAACGAATATTCATTACAAGAAAAAAACAAAGATAAAACCAAACAAACCGGAGTTAGACTTATGACCATTCATGCCAGCAAAGGCCTGGAATTTGACGCCGTCTTTGCCATTGGTTTTGAAGAGGGGCTATTACCTCATTCGCGAAGCAGTATGGATGCGCCGCAGGTCGAGGAAGAACGACGTTTGTGTTATGTCGCCATTACTCGGGCCAAAGATTTTCTCTATATCACCTATACCACCCATCGCCTCCAGTTTGGCAAATCAAGTTATAGCCAAGTCTCTCGTTTCCTCGCCGACATCCCCCAAGATCTATTGAAAAACGATTTTATTTCACAAATAAAAGACAGTGATGAATTAGTTTACGACAGTAGTGATTATTGATAATTATTTACGCATTTTTTTAGCAATGTTTTCTGGTAAAGCAGTTTGATCAGTTGGCAATCCTTCATGAGCATTATTTGAAATTCGTGAAACTGTTATTGCGATATCTATGTCAATTCCTTCGTTTCCCCAATTTCCTTTGGCAAGATTTACCAATGCTGTCAAATAATCATTTCCTCTACCGATTGGAACTTGTTCGATGTTTTCATATCCCAGTTGATTAATTTGATTTATTGCCTGCTGTTGAGAAAAGCTACTCATATGTCAGTCTCTCTCTCTCTGCTTTATTTGTCAAATTGTATTTGCTATAATAAACCAATCACTAAGCTAAACCTCTCCATTTCTGTAACAGGACCTGGAGGTTTTTTTGGTGTATGATTAATTTAAATAAAATAACCAAGAAACAATAACCAAGTGCTCCAAACAAATTTCAATAACCAATGATCAATAATTCAAACCAAAATACAAATAATAAATTTGATTTAGAAGCAAGGACTTTAGAATTTGCCAAAAAAGTAGTTAGATTGTGTTTTAAATTAGAAAACAATGTTGTAAATCATAAATTAATTGACCAGTTAGTTAGATCAAGTGGTTCTATTGGTACAAATTATCGAGAAGCTAACGATTCTTTAGGTAAAAAAGATTTTTTAAACCGATTGAGAATTTCTCGTAAAGAAACAAAGGAGACAATTTTTTGGCTAGAATTAGTTTTGGAAGCTAATCCAAATATAAAAAATGAAATTGATTACCTGATTGATGAAAGCACGCAAATCCGAAATATTTTATCTGCTATTATAACTAAGGTTAATATAAAAAATGCATAATTTTATTTCGTTTGAAATTTGTAATATTGGTAATTGGTTATTGTTTGGAATACTTGGAATTTGGTTATTGGTTATTTTTAGAAATTTTTCTTAAATTTATGTTTGATATTTTTGTGATTGGTAATTGGTTATTGTTTGGAATACTTGGAATTTGGTTATTGGTTATTGGTTTAATATGATTACTCGCATTTTATACAACGAAGAAAAAGAACAATATGACAAAGTTGTCACCCATCCACTTCAAACCTGGTCATGGGGGGATTTCCAGATAGGGGAAGGGCACAAAGTTTATCGTCTTGGTGTTTTTGACCAACAAAAACTAATTTCTGGTTATACTGTCTCTTTTCATACTTTACCCAAACTAAATTACACTGTCGGTACTCTTTTACGTGGACCTAAAATTGATGACGACATGATCAAAAACATCACCAAAATTGCCCAAGACGAAAATGCCATTTTTGTTAAATTTGAACCAGATGTCATCCAAAAAATTTATGACCAAAATTTAAATTTAGACAAAGAATTCTCAGTCGACACCAATTTCCCCTCTTTAGTTATTTCCCCCAAAGTTGCCTTTTATCCCCATTCATTTATTATCGATTTGACCAAAACTGAAGAAGAACTTTTGGCTAATATGTCGACCAAGACGCGCTACAACATAAAACTCGCCAACCGCCACAATGTGACTGTTTCTCGGGAAACTCACGACCAAGGTTTTGAAATATATTTAAGTCTTCTAATGGATACAACCAAACGCCAAGGTTTTTATTTGCACACCGAGTCTTATCATCGACATTTATGGGAAAAATTAAAAAATACTGGATTGTGTGAAATTTTTATTGCTAGTCACGAAGGTGAAGTTTTAGCTGCCTTTATGCTTTTTAAAAAAGGTGACAGACTTTTTTATCCTTATGGTGCTTCGCTCGATAAAAAACGTGAAGTTATGGCTCCAAATCTATTGATGTGGGAGGCAATTAAATATGGTAAATCGTTAGATTTAAAATCTTTTGACACTTGGGGTTGTCTAAGTCCCAATGCCAAAGAAGGCGAACAGGGTTTTGGCTTTCATAAATTTAAACAAGGTTATGGTGGCACTCTCGTCCAATTTATGGGAACTTACGATTTGGTTATCAACCCCACTCTATATAAAATATACAACACCGTTGATAAATATCGTTGGATTTTCCTCCGCGTCAAAGCCGCCATTTTACGTTAAAATACCTTATGTCAGTTATTACCGATGATGTTATTGTTAAGGTTGCCAAATTGGCTCGTCTAAATATTCCCAATTTTAAAGTTTCAAAATTTGCCTCCCAGCTTGAACCAATATTAAAACATTTTGAGTCATTATCAAAGGTTGACACTCCAAAAATTATTCCTACTTATCAAACCACAGGGTTACACACAATTTTACGTGAAGATGTGGTTGATACTGGTCGTATGTTTACCCAAAAACAGGCACTATCCAATGCTCCAAAATCCAAAGACGGTTATTTTGTTACCTCTGCCACCATTCATAAATAATTATGTTACTCGATAAAACCATTTTAGAATTAGCCACGGGTTTAAGGTCTGGAGAATTTACCTCGGTTGATTTGGTCAATGAATGCTATGACAATATTGCCAAATATAATGACAAAGTAAATGCCTTTATTACAATAATCCCTCGCGAAACAGCACTAAAACAAGCTCAAGAAATTGATTGTAAATTGAAAATTGCCTGCCTGCCGGCAAGGCAGGAAAATTGTAAATTGCTAGCCGGTATCCCTTTTGTTTTAAAAGATTGTTTTTGTACTGAGGGTATCAAAACTACTTCTGCTTCCAAAGTTTTGGAAAACTTTATTCCACCCTATAGTGCCACTATTTACAAAAAATTACTCGATGCTGGTGCCATTTTAATTGGCAAGATGAATATGGATGCCTGGGGTCATGGTGGCTCATCCGAAAATACTGATTTTGGATCAGTAAAAAATCCTTGGGACACTACTCGTGTTGCTGGTGGTTCTGGTGGTGGACCAGCAGTCGCCGTAGCCACCCGCATGTGCGTCTTTGCTGTCGGCGAAGATACTGGTGGTTCGATTCGCAATCCTGCCGGTTGGACTAACACCACCAGTCTAAAAGTTACTTATGGGCGAGTCTCTCGATATGGTGCTATTGCTTATGCTTCGTCTTTTGATACTGTTGGCCCAGTTGCCAAAACAGTCGAGGATTGTGCAATAATCTTAGAAACAATTGCTGGGGTTGATAAATTTGATGCTACTTCATCACCAAATCCGGTTCCCCAATATTCAAAATTATTAAATAAAAATTTATCAGAAATCACTATTGGTATACCCAAAGAATTTTATGGTGATGGTCTTGACCTAGAAATAAAAGAAAAGGTTTTGCAAGTTGCCGCTGATTTAAAAAAGTCTGGTGCTAAAATAAAAGAAATCTCGATGCCACTTTTTGATCTATGTTTGCCAGTTTATTATCTAATTGCTCCCAGTGAAACCAGCTCTAATTTAGCCCGTTACGACGGTATTCGTTATGGTAATAATCGTGATAATTTCACCGACGAAACCATTCGTCGTATTTTAATTGGAACGTATGCTCTATCCGCCGGTTACTATGATGCTTATTACAAAAAAGCTCAACAAGTCCGGACTCTATTTATAGAAGAATATCAAAAAGCATTGTCGCAATGCGATATATTATTACAACCAATAATGCCCAACAATCCACCAAAGTTTGGGCAACTATTATCTGATCCACTTCAAAATTTATTAGCTGATATCTACACTGTTTCGCAAAATCCTGTCGGCGTTCCGTCCCTAGCTATACCATGTGGCTTTACCAAATCAGGTTTACCTATCGGTACCCAAATCATCGGTAAAATGTTTTCTGAAGAATTGTTGTTGAGTATCGGCCACGAGTATCAAAAACTTACCGATTTTCACACCAAAAAACCAAATCTACAAATTTGACATTATTTCATTAAAAATTGATTAAAAATATTTTGAAATTAGAAATTAGAAATTAGAAATTAGAAATTAGAAATTAGAAATTAGAAATTAGAAATTAGAAATTAGAAATTAGAAATTAGAAATTAGAAATTAGAAAT
>Ga0100394_1002127_pt1 | contig 16439 bp, 9 predicted proteins | sample CryGeymeta201518_FD_81549 | JGI IMG/M metagenome (GOLD analysis project Ga0100394, IMG submission 81549) | Groundwater microbial communities from Crystal Geyser aquifers in Utah, USA - Crystal Geyser metaG 2015-18 | ecosystem: Environmental > Aquatic > Deep subsurface > Groundwater | place: USA... | reverse complement strand
GTTTGTCTCCTGTTCATGCATGACTGATTGACAGCGCATGACTGGGCTCAAATTTTCACGCCTCACAGATCGACAATTTTTGTCTTTTCCATTCTTGTTAAGAGCAAATTGGAAAAGATTTGGAGACGAAACACTTGATTTAGCTATCCAAAGACAACAACCAAGGTAGGAAACTTACTTTGAATAACCAAGATGAAGGTATATCCAAACGCTTTTGCCGCAGTATGTCTCCTCTCTGTCCATGTAGCTCGTGGAGCCGTGGAAATGCACGAGAATAGTGATGAATTGGCTTCCTATGTTTCTCATCACCGAGAAGTACAGGCGAATGTCCAGCGAAACCGAACATTGTTTTTTTCTTCCTCTAAATCGAATACAAGACGAAAAATACGCGGTGAAAGTAGAAACAGGAGAAGCACGCTATTTTCTAATGGAACCTCGAAGAGGAATGACGATAGTGACAATGATACGTTTCAACGACAACGACAACAACAATCACGGCCGCAATCACAATCACAGCAACAGGAAACCATACAAAATAGACCAGTGAGAGCTGGACTTCGAAACAAAAATCCCCTGGTTTCTTCTGGTACTAGTACTAGTTCTAGTACAGCCAACGATGAGAGTATTTCTACAGCGGAATCGTCCAACCCCGACTTACCTGAAGCTACCGCTACTTGGACATCTCTACCGCCACTAATCACAAACACAGTCACTACCGCCGGTTTGTCCAGCCGCCGTGAGGGAGTATCATCGGGAGTTCTCACTCGACCACCCTGGAAGCCCTTGCGTTCCAATCCCAGCTTGACGAGTGCACCTAATCGACCGAATCGAGCCACGACACGCAATCCACTTCCACAATTCAATGGCAATCTTCCTGATTTTATCATTACCCGTAGAAACGACATTATTCAGAACAGAAACAGAAACAGACCAGGTCAGCGTTCTCCTTTTTCGTCCCTTACCGCGGGAGATATCATGCCACCAGCTGATGTTACCAATCAAATGACAACCGTGTTTGGTGCTGCTACAGCTGTTCCTACAGTCTCTGCAGTTGCTACCTCTACCTCTAGAACTGGAACCTCGCAGCCAAAAGATAGTACCAGTACCAGTGAGAGCAAAGAGTTTGACTTTGAAAGGTTTGAATCGGTCAATATTTTACAGCAAAGCCCACGATTACCACACACACACTCCCAGAAAAGTGATATGCCAAAAGGAATTCCGAATCCTTCCAACTTTCGACCTATCGGTACAACACGTTTTTCAATTCCTACGACAATATCTCAGACCACTGCATCCACCACTAATAATGATAAACGATCTGTAATACCATTGCAATCTTTTTGGGACAATGCAGCAGCAGCATCATCAGGTGGAGTACTAGCGAAATCGCGTCTGCGACCGTCGATTCCGACAACAGCTCAGACAGTTGTACATTCACAATATCTCACGTCACGTGAATTTATTCCTTCCATAATATCATCGTCATCACCACCCTTGACGAACACGAACACAAACACAAAAACAACAAATAATGATGATAATGATGATATGAATGTCACAAGAACTGACACAATCAACCGTGCATCCATTCCAGGACACCACCAGTCACCACCAGATACCAGACAAGTTGAGAATACAGTACCTTAAATCATAGAGATATCAACTGAGTGATTCATCTGGGGAAAAAGATTGGTGGATTGCAGAACTGCCTCTTCTTTCAGCTTGCATGAAAAAAAAATGAGTGTGATGAAAGAGTCAACACAACCATTTAGTATTAACATAAGCAACAGCAGCAGCAAAAGATCTACAGTACTCAGTTTGGTGAGCAGCAACATTGAAGAAAAAATACAAAAGTCTGAACCGTCTCGGAGTGGGGTCACACCGATTGATGGAGAGCAAAGTTATTGACCAAATCTGTAAAAATCTTGAACAACAAAGTAGAGATACGACGGCACAGTCGTCTGTCGATTGCTTTTCTAACGGCGAACGAACGCATGCTTAATTACAATTTTGATGCGTCTACCAGTAGCTACTTGAATTCATTTGATGCTGGACTCCTCTTCGAACATTTCGCGCCGGTAATAGTATCGCCGTGATAACCAAATTTGTCAATCTGTCTTTGCGAATAACTTTATTTCTCACAAGCAACCATGATACCTTGTCAACGAGAACGTATGGTTCGGCTCTCAGTGATTAAACTCAATGTATTAAATCACATGGAGTTTTGTCTTCCTGCTATTAGCTTGCCATTTTTGGGTCGTCATATTTGGTCGTTGCGCCTCCAAATTCCCTAGCTTGGCATGACTTGTGGTTTCTAGCCTCACGAAAACTTGCGCCGAGTTAATGCTACCATTGCTTTTGTAATCTTGCGAAGCTGATGCGATTGGATCAAGAACGGTGGCATCGTGTAGAGTAATTTTCCAAAGGGTCGCAACCAGATACCTTCGTCAACAATTTTGGGTTGCATTACTTTCATGTCGAATGGATCTTTCATCTCAACGACTCCAATCGCACCAAGAACTCTTACATCTTGGACCAGTGGAGATTCTCGACAGGGAGCTAATTCCTTCTTCAATTGTTGTTCAATCGATTGCACCTTGGATTGCCATTTGTAATTTTTATCATCCAGAAGCAAATTAAGACTTGCCAGACTGACCGCACACGCCAACGGATTGCCCATGAAGGTAGGACCATGCATAAAAACCCCAGTTTCTTTTCCCTGTGCAAATACTTGCGACACCTTAGTGGTTGTCATGGTAGCAGCAAAGGACATGGCTCCTCCCGACAGTGCCTTACCAATGCACAATATATCCGGTTCAATGGCAGAATGTTCCGATGCAAACAATTTACCAGTCCGTCCGAATCCTGTCGCAATTTCGTCCAAAATCAGTAATACATTGTACTCGTCACACAGTGCTCGGACGCGCATGAGATATTCGGGATGGTAAAATCGCATCCCTCCGGCACCTTGTACAATTGGCTCTAATATAACGGCGGCTACTTGATCGTGTTGATCTTCCAAGTGCCGACGAAGTGGTTCGATGTCACTGTCACACCAGGCTTTATCTGTATGGTACGGTATTTCAGGTCGTGGTACAAAAATTTGTCCTTGCAAGACGTTTGAAAATAAATGGTGCATCCCATTGACGGGATCACAAACACTCATGGCCTGAAAGGTATCTCCGTGATATCCTCCTCGAATGGTAAGAAATTTCGTCTTCTTCGTTTTGCTATTGCCACTGTTGGATTGCTGTTGATTCAGATTGTACCAGTACTGTAACGCCATTTTCATGGCCACTTCAATGGCCACCGATCCCGAATCACAGTAAAACACGTGCTGCAAGGACGAAGGAGTAATTTCGACCAATTTTTGAGCCAACAATACGGCTGGTTCGTGTGTTAACCCACCAAACATGACGTGAGACATTCGAGATATTTGGTCATGCATTGCTGTGTTCAACACGGGATGATTGTATCCGTGAATGGCAGCCCACCAACTCGACATTCCATCGATCAAAGTGCGTCCATCCGTCAGTGTCAGCTCTACGCCGTTTGCCGACTGGACCGGATAACAGGGAACAGCATTCGGCATGGCAGCATACGGATGCCAAACATGCTTCTGATCCAAATCAATAATCTCTTGAGTTGTCATTGCGGCAGTACTGGTTGGTGTTTTTGTTTTTGTGGACATTGTTGGACATTTGACGTGTGACTGCAGACTGCAGCATATATTCTTTCTATTTTAATAAATCGATGGGGCAGTCGTACCGTCGTCGTACCTGTGTGTTGACGGCCAAGCAATTTCTTTTCGACTGGAAGCAGCTTCAATGTTAAGATTCGGACACTAAAAATAAATGTGAAAATAGTAAAAGGAAAGTAGATGTACGTTTTGCGCCTGGGCATTCTGTGTGAAAAACTAGACTACTTGATTAATTGCATGAAAAGAATTGATTGCAAAATAAAAAAATACTGTATTAGACTACTACTAGTACTAGCTACTCCGAGTAGCTAGTAGTAAAGACTACTAGCTAGCAGCTAGCTAGTAGTAGCTACTAGTAGTACACTAGCTAATAGACTACCACTCGCTAGCTAATACACGGGGGTAGTAGACTAGCTAGTAGACCGACCTCTCTAGCTACTCTAGTAGACTGCTACTACTACTAGCTACTACTAGCTAGTAGTAGCTACAAGGTAGTAGTAGAGCGAGTCTTAGCCAATATTCACAGGCACATTGGGTTATGGGTTCGAGACAGATCCTAACCCTAACTCCATCGTTTTAGTTCAGCCAGATGAAGTAGAGCAGCAGGTAACACCTAGCTAGTCGAAAACTCTTCATAGGACTTCATTTCTGGCAATTTGTGCATCCATGAGTTCAATGCCGAGTCTGTCGAGTCTGTTGTCGTGGATATTGTCATTGGCAGCTTTGTTGAATCAGTGATCTGTAAAGGAAGAAGGGAAACCTAATGAGATAAAGCCAGGACTAACACTTCTAACTTCTAGTTCCGGCTATACTTTCGGTTCACACCTCGGTCCTACCGTCCTACCTGCGCACCTCAGTCGTAACAACCAGGTCCACACCTCAATGGTCGTGGTCGTTCGCACCTCAATGGTCGCATACCTACGACGATTCGTACCTCTACCGCTCCAGACGCACCTTGTTTCGTTTCGCACCTCGACTGCAACTACCTCCATCATTCCGCACCTCCAAGGAACGCACCTCGGTGGACTCCCGTATACTTATTTCTGTAGACTCGCTTCGTACGCAAATCCGTCGACTTGTTCTTGTCCATCCGTGCAGTATCTAGCTAACTCATTCAACAGCCTTCACAAGCTGATTCCGGTGGTCACTTCCGGTGATCGTCTGATCTATTGTTGCTGGTAATACAGCCTTTTGTACGCACAATTACGAGTTTCCTGTGAGCTTAGCCTGGTACAAACTTCGCACAGGTCATCTACTCTCGTAGCCAACAACGGTAGATCGTCAGCGAAAAACGTTTTTTTTTCACGAGTCGTCTTTAATACCTAATTGGCGATACCTTAGAAGATGAGCACAACACAAACATTGATACTAATGCCATGCGCAGAGGAGGCTGATCGAAGAGGATAACACAGGGTTCTTTGGCTCTCAATGGGTTTGCATTACAGATCATGTCTATATCTAACTCTAATTTCTCTTTTCTGTCAAAAAATGTGTAAATATCATTTGGAAGACATAAGTATTTTACAGTTTTCTTGTCATCCTTTCCTCCATTAATACTAATTATTCTGTCAATCCAACCCTTGCGGTTCCTGCACTATCTAAACTTAGAAGAATGCTTCGTTCGGAGAGCCTGTAAAGAAAACTTCATTGGTTTGGAAGAACTGGTTGGTGGTGAATGGTTCCAATTCATAGACATAATTCTGAATGTATGAGGCATAATTGGCATCGGCCATGATGCGGGCAATGTCCGTTGAGTCCAATCGAAGAGGTGCAGATGCAGGTGCCACAGCGATGCCCCGAAACGTCAAAACAAATCGATCTAAATCTCCACCAGGAGCATATTCCGACCGAATATTACGCATCCGGAAATCCAAAATGGGGGCCGCTGCTGTCAGTGGAAAACTGTCAAAGTTATCCAAATAAAATTCTTCCGTGGCGTCGACAAGAGCAATAATCTCGCTGTTAAATGGCTCGTTTCCAGTTCCAGGGAAAAAGGTATATTCCAATTGTCCACTAATTCGGAATTGGATGTTGCGGTCGTTCCTGGCGTCATCACCACGACCCATGCCGCTCTTACTGCCCTTGCTATTAAAGGCGGGGCGGATGCGCATCCTCATTCGCATCATCATACGTCGGAGTTGTGCAGGAGCACGAGTACGAGTAGGAAAAGCAGCAGGCGCGGCAGCAGGTGCTGCAGCAGGTGCGGCATTCGGTGTTGCCGAGCTTGGAGCTGATGTCAATCCAGTGGGGACAGCCGAAGTACTAGGAGCGTTGGAAAGGGATGGAACACTCGAGGGCATTGCGGATAGAGATGGAGCGGACGAAATGGTCGGCACAATAGGAATCGAAGGAGCTGTCGTCGTGTTGTTGTTCGGCGTTACTGTGGGACTAACTCCATCACGAGGGGGCGCCGTGGCCCCAATATTCATGCGCATCCGCATCCGCATGCGCATTCTCATTGGCCTTGCGTCATCAAATCTTCCGTCATCATCGAATCTTAGTGCATCGTCGTCACTCCTGCTTTTGCTCTTACTGCCCAACAGTCTCTTTGATTGTTGAGGGGTAGATCTAGAGGTGAATGAGGTAGCATAATCGTCATCATAAGAATCATCACTACCAACATCATCAGATTCCTCGCCATCAACACCATCATCATTGTCAAAATCGTCTTTTTTGGGACGGAGATGCTGATCACAGCTTCCAAGTCCACGAAATTGAATGGCAGCACCAGTAGCACCATGACTAGATGCAGATGTAGCACCTCTGATATTTTTGGCATTGTCGTAATTGTCCTGGGCCACAACCACTCGAGCATCAACAGAAAAGTTCTTACCAGAGGCTGCCAGCGCCACGAACAAAAGAAAGGAACTCAAATTGGAAAGTTTCATTTCGTGAATTGTTTTGTTGGTCAATTCTAAAATGAATTTTTCGTTCGAAAGCCTTACTTTTAAAATTATGAGAATAAAAGGAGAGACGATAGACGATAGTTGATGGAAAAAAAAAGATCTTGCTTTTTACAAGTACCAGGTAGAGTACCTTGGTACTACGTACGGATCGCTACCGTACCTTTCGCACAAATCGTATTCTTGATCTTCTACGTAAACATGACCGACCCATCCAAAATTTTTAAGTAACGTGTTTAAGGATGGGGAAGATCGTTATGACCGACTTTATTTCCTTGTTCTTACGCGATTGCTAAAAAATACATGTGTATGCCTACATAAAATACGATCAAATCCACTTCGCTGAAACGTTTTATGATGCTTTGCTTGCAACCAAGTACAAGAACTACACTAGCAGCCACTACTAGTAGCAGCCACTACTACTATGATACCGTCCAATTATTAATAATAATATTATGGACTCTAATGCCCGAGTATGCAGGTGCAGCTAATTAATAAATACCTGGTAGAAGATTCCTTGTCTCAGGTTTATAGCCGTTCTCACAGCTCGCTCTGTCGTCGGCAACCGAGGAAGATTTCTTTTGTAGTACTAGGTCTAGTACAAAAAATAATGTCAGTCATTGAACTGATTTTACTACCACTCGTACTACTGTAGTACCTAGCTGGCACTAATTATCCCGGATGAAAATAATACTCAAGTAGGTCTACTGTAGTAAATAAAATATCTTTCCATAGGGATCGATCATTTTATCACGATCAGGAGGCTTGTCGGAGTAGACTAGTAGATTTCATGATGAAAAATAATCGCCACGCCACCATCGATGGCATTGTAGTAGGCTTGGAATTCAAGCTTAAGCTGCTAGGGAACGGTATTAGTCACCGCTTACGGTGTGTGACCAGCAGTAGTAAAAATCCAAAGACTCCTCAACCTCAAATTCTGCTTGAAATGGCATTAAATAGAAATTGGAGAGGTTCGGTACGAGTGGTGACCATAGGATCAGAACAGGTGAGCTCGTCGGGTTTGAATGGCTACTATGACCATGGGGAACTGCCGGCACTAGTAGCTACTACTAAATAGTATTAGACTACTAGCTAGTGGTAGCGAACGCAATTTCTGACGGGATCAGCTGTGCGCGCTCATGATCTATGACGTCATTAAAAATCCAGTCAGTGATGACCAAAAAAATCATGCAAAAGTTCAGACAACAGACCCTCTAGCTAGTAGGTCTAGTAGAGTAGACGACTAGACTTTTCTCGACTACCTGTAAGGAATGAGATGAGGAATCCTAAAAAGTACTACTAGTACTCTAGCAAGTGCTTGCAAAAATGATGACGATATTAAGGGTAATCTTGACAGCAGGCATCACTTTCCTAAGTTTTCAAAATGGAACAGGATTCACGGCGATTCCTGCACACACAAGGCTTTCCTTCAGTCGCCCAGGCGTGCTGAAGACGGCGAGACCTACCAATAGAAGCAATCACTTTGGTAAAAGATCAATCCAGGATGCAACCAGCCTTCCAGTCGTTAGCACGCACACAGTCGAAGCAAAAAAAGAAAGTTCTAAAGAGAAGAGCACATCAAAAAACAAGGATAGCAACGGTAATGAAGAGGATCCCAAAAGAACGCCTACAAACGATGATTCTGTCAATAAGGACTTTGACGAGAATGACGACGACGAAAACGGCACCGTCAAAATTGATAAAAATCAAACAGGTGATCCCACCAATACGAAACGCAAAGTTGTTGTCATTGGAGCCGGTTGGGGAGGATTGTCGGCAGCACACACTTTGTCCAAAGACCCCAACGTTCAAGTGACTCTGGTCGAAGCTTCACCAAAAGTGGGTGGTCTTGTACGCGATGGCTTTACTACAACGTCCGGCAAACGGCCCGCCGAAGCGGGACAGCACGGCTTCTGGCAAAATTATCGTAACATTTACAAATTACTCGATCAAGAAATTCCTGGCTTGACGTTAGAGTCGGCGCTGACAGAATTTGCCGAGCAGGGCCAATATTCACCCGCAGGTCTCGAGGCTGTGTGGCCGGTCTACCGAGACCAAGCTCTGCAACTTCCGACAGGATTGGCACAGGCTACCTTTACGCGATTTCTCAAGCTACCACTTTGGGATCGCATTACAGCATTTCCATTGGTTCTGGCATTTTCTGAATTTGACGATTCTCCCGAGGCGTGGGCACGATACGATCAAGTGTCCTTTCGAGACCTTTGCATCAAATTAGGAGTCAGCAAAAGATGCTACGACGAAGCCTTCGAACCAATGATTTTAACGGGATTGTTCGCCCCAGGTGCCGAGTGCAGTGCTGCGGCGGCTCTGGGGATGGCCTACTTTTTCGTATTGCAAAGTCAAAATGCCTTTGATGTCCAGTGGTGTCGGGGTAATATCGGACAAGTTATTTTTGAACCTTGGCTTCAAACTATGAGAGAAGCTGGTGTTCAATTTCAAACATCGACACAAGTGACTGGGTTCGAAATAAACAACACAACAAATTGCATTACTCGCGTCAAGGCCAAACAGCAGCCATCTAAGAATGAAGAACCAAAGGTGGACCTCGAGCTAGAGGTCGATGATGTTGTCTTTGCCGTGGGTGCAAAGGCCCTCAACAATTTTGTTACCTACTGTCCAGAACTGTCTCAATTCCCTGACCTGGCTAGATTTGCCAATCTGCGTGGCACGAGTGTACTGGCAACCCGTCTTTTTCTAGACCAAGAAGTAGATATTCCTTATACCGCCAACGCTTGCTGGGGCTTCGATGACGGAGTAGGTATGACGGTCTTTGATATCAAGGGACTGCACGGAAATGATGCATCTACTGTAGCTGGTGCACCTGGTTCTGTCATCGAAGTTGACTATTATTATGCTTCCAAACTTCTCGTTTTAAGTGACGAAGATATTGTAACCAAAGCGAAACGAGACTTAGACCAAATTCTGGTGGAATGCTCGAAAGCAAGCGTTGTGGACGCAGCCATTGTTCGATTACCGCAGGGAGTCAACTGGTATTATCCTGGTTCCTACAAGGACATGCCCGACACGCAATCCGAATCGATATCCAATCTGTACTTTGCCGGTGACATTGTACGCTCTCGGCATGGATCTTGGTCGCAGGAGAAAGCTTTCGTCACGGGCAAAGAAGCTGCCAACGCTATTCTCGGTTACTCTAAAAGTTTTGATATTTTGCCGCTCGCAGACGATGAATTGCATGTGCAAGCTGGTAAAAAGTTTGTCAACTATGCGAAATCTTTGATTGGGAAAGGCAATGCTTGGAGCGGACCTTCCTTGGTTGACTTTTCCTGGTAAATAATTCTTGGGGATTCTTCTGAAAATTGGCTTTATTAGCCTGTTACAAAACTTGAATAGAATTTTGAAAGCTATCTTAGTAAAGCGATTGATCTTTTAGCTGTATTTTTACAAATAGTACTTCAGATTCTCAGTGCTCTGTATTGATTAAAGTAGGAATGCCTAAAAGGAGCATGACGCAACAATGCAAACACTAGGACACGTCATGTGTGAAAGTACTATAAGTGTCTTTTGCTACACCATACCATTGAGATCTTGTTCCCATTCATTTTTATAGCTTACTAGTACCCTTGCTTTATCTAAATCTCAAGCAAGCTCTATCTACTGATTTCTCCCGTTGAGATATTTCCCAAACAAAAGGAAATTTTTGCGGAAGTAGAATTTGTGTTCCGTGGTTAGTAGCTACTCGAGCGCGAGCTGCGTACTACTACTACTACCTGGTAGTAGTCATTGTTGCTAAAATGGTCTTGTTTTGGCATCGTCGATTCAGTAAATATTATCATCATGAGGACTCGAAGAGTGGTACTATTACTATCACTAGCTCCGACGATTAAAATACTGTAGAGTACCATACTAGGTACGTAGTGGTAGTAGACGATACTATCTACTGCTACTGGTATTTCAGAAACAAAGACCACAACAATAATTGTACTTTAGCATTTTTGATTTTGGTCGATTGCCGGTCTTTTTTGTCAACCGAATGACTTTAAATTCGTTGATGTGTACCAGACAACTATAGTAGGCTATCAGACTTCCAATCTCACTGGTTTGTTGAATCTTAAAGGCCATTCGTAAATATTTAACGAAGGTCTTGGAAGGTCATTGAAGCCTAAATCAATAATAGTACTCTACCTGGTACTGTAGCAAGTACGCAACTCCAGTGTATGAACTCCCACACAAAAATAAAAATTCTTCACGTCCGTAAAGTGGAGATCCAAACTAGCTAGTGAAGGACAGTCGAGGGGCACACACAAAAATAAATAACAACTTACCGATACCTACAAAAAAAAAATTGAATGTCAAATTACCGGTACCTACCAGTGATAAGGTAATACACCAGTAATAAAAAGCTCCGCGTCAATCATCTTTCGCACTCATCCCCAATCTGGTTTCTCCTGTTACCTAGTACAACAACAATCAACAACAACAGCTATAACAACTAGATCTACAACAACTCCAAGAGCTAGTAGTAGTAATATTCAAGCCTCATTTGTGATTTGTTTAGCCCTATACGAAGATGATGATTGTAGATACAGCGCGGCAACCGAAGATGAATCTCGGTCCCAACGTTTTAACGTCAACCAATTCCAACGAAAAAGTGTTCCCAGTTGACACTCCTTCTACTACTAGCAGTGCCACTTCTGTTACTACTACTTGTAGTACCGCACATGCTGATTTAGAGGATCCCTTTGAGGAACTACTACAGCAGCAGCAGCAGCAGCAGCAGCAGCAGCAAGAGTCGACACGACGTGGATTAATGAAACGAAGAAACTCTATGAAAGCATTAGGCAACGCCATTACGACTCCCATGCGCAGAGCGAAAAAGAAGATTTCCCAGACCTTCAAGCCCAAACTTGACCGTATAGATAGTGATACAGGACTCATCGAAGTCGTAGCTGGAGCTGGAGCAGCTGATCACAAAACAGACGAGAAGAGTCAAGGAGACGCACACCTTGGAATTGCTGCTGTAACACAAGATGACGACAAACAACGTTCAATAGTATCCGTTGACGATGCTACGCACAATAGCTCGAACGAGTCGGAAATCAGAACACTGCAAAGAGAACCGTTCAAACAAAGCAGTTCTGGATCAGTCAAGTTGCCATCGCCCCACAACAAACATCGCCATTCCACCAGTGATAGACCAAGTAGTGGTATTCATCATCAAGGTATTAAGTTGAGACGAACCAAGTCAACGAGTGATAGCCCGTGTCCTTCTACGCCTAGGGGGATCAACAACATTAGCAGCAACAGCTACAGAGATAGCAAGTCCTCGCATGATGTTCACCCTAATAGACCCGATGGCGGTGGCGGTGGTAAAAGTGAAAGCTTACGACAGCAAAGGAGTAGCAATAAGGCCACAACAGAGACCTCTAAAAATAAAATCGCAGACAGGGAAAGAGGTATTCCACCACCACAACGAGGACTGGTGCGTACCTTGTCCGTGAGTTCGCGAAAGGAGTACCACTGTGAACGACGCCGCATTGGCTTGAGTATAAATGCAGCTGATGCTGCATCCCTAGAAGCGGGTGCTAGTAGCAACGAAGGTATTCACGCGACGACAAAAACGAGACGTCATCGATCAAGCGACAATCGGGAAAGTGGAAACAAGCAGCGCAGCACTTGTCGATCATCACGACGAGGACGCAGTTCAGCGGAAGACGTGGCGAGCAAGATATCTTCTTCTCAAAAAAGGCGTAGTACAGGAAAACGACAAAACCGCGACCGCAGTGTTTCCGTGACACCACCTTCGCACAATACGACCAAGCAATCCATCTGTCTTGAAGATGGCGGAGGCAACGGTGACAGTAATGGTAATGATAGACGACGAGGGAGAAGTACATCCGTAACGCCCAAACAATCCTTTTCTATTGTTTCTGGTGACCATCATAATTTATCGACCCAAAGACCGAAAGGATCGGTAAGGCGGAGTTCAAAACGTCCCACTTCCTGCTGTCGTCGTCGTCCGACCACGGAACGTCTTTCCAATTCCACGTCAATTGGAACCAATACAAATCAAGATACGGCAACTTGCTGCAACGATTCATCGCGCTTGGAAAGCAGCAACGTGTCATCTACCAGTTTTGATGCCAATGTGCTTAGCGAAAAGATGATGCAAATACCTGTTTCTTCCTCAAGTAATGGGCTGGAATGCTCCCAAGCAGGCAGTGACCCCAGAACGACCGCCTGCACCAATAGCAACGGCAACGGCAACAACAATAACAACAATGCGACAGTGTCCTTACCGCCATTAGCATTTTCGTCGTCGTCGTCATCATCATCATCCGCTTCGTCGGCGGCTTGTTGGAAGTGTTGCTGTGGTGAAACCGTTGAGGGTCACCACTCATATTGTGATGCTTGTGGTCACTCTGTCAAATGGGAATGTCAATTGTGCCACTGCACGAAAAATGCTGCCAAATTTCGTTTCTGTATCGGATGTGGAACAAGCAAAGACAAATGCTTGTAATACACAACTTAGCATGGCAAGCAAGATAACCAAAAAATTGAGTAACTAAGAATAAGAGCCAAACGGGGAACTAGTTATGTGCTCTACATATTAACTACATATTACTGGATTACAGTACCTAGCAAGTCATGTCAAAAAAAGAAAAAGTATAATGGCTGCATTTATTGACAGTGATCTACAGATTTAGTCATCAAAGGAAACGGAGTTTTCGTTTCGTAAAAAATCCGTTTGTAAAACTTCGTCGGCATTGATTTTGGGGACACTCGTTGTTGTCATAGTTGTAGGAGCAAAGAGAGCATCGCCTGAAACCAAAACAGTTGCAACAAAAAAGAGACTCACAGCAATGGCCAAGACTTCAAGACTTCCCATTGAACCAAGCCGAAGTTCTCTAGGAGCATTCTCGTGCTCAGATGTTGCACTCTTATTGCTAGTAGTACTAGGTTTGATCGGTTGAACTATTACGGCATTGTCATCGTCATCTACCGATGGATAATAATTCATACAAAGCCGCGAAGGACGATACAATGATGGTGGTTGAAGGTAATGGTCAAGGCAATTGCGGTGGCGATGGCGAGTGCAAAATACGTTAGAGATGGGAAAAATCGATAACGATGATGAGGATGAGGCGAATCCTTGAAGCGCGCCGCAGCTGCAAATTGGCAGAAGTGCAACTAGAAAAAAAAGCACATGTTGGTGGCGTGAAGGTCTACTTTCGGTCATTCTAATGAAAAAATTATAATTTCATGTTATCTTTGGTACTGTATCAAGCCGAGGAGGTGAGGAGGTTCTTAGCAATAGGTGCAGCATTTATTTTGGTAGAAGCAAAAGATTTGTTAATAAGCACGGCGATATGATTATTTATTACTCTATTTAAATCTGCTTCATTATCATTATTCAATAATGAAAATAGATCTATTTGTTTGATTCATTTCACAAATTTGCAAGTGAATAATAGACCTGGAATTTTTTGAAATTAGCTTCAACATACTACTAAAAAAGAATGGGCTTCCGCGACTATCTACTACTTAGTAGCTGGTAAAATATCGCTGGCAAGCCAAGAAATGTTTGACGATTTAACAGTCATTTCCCGCTTTTTGGAACCGGTGGTTTCTCCAGTAGCCGCTCCAGTGGTTGGTGTCGTTCCAGTGTGTACCTCCGAGTGGTAGAGTACTGGCAGCTGCAGCGGCGCCTGTCAATTGCTGGTCTCCATTGGCTGTTGTTGCTTCCAGTGGCTCCAGGGACTGGCTGTCGATCATCTCCAGTGGCTCCAGTGGCTGGCTGTCGATCATCTTCAATGGTAGCTCAAGCAGTGGCAGTTGTTCCAGTGGCTTGCTCCAGTGGCTCCAGGCTCCAGTCGCTTCAGTAGAAAATGTGGGTAGGAGTACGAGGTACGAGTAAAGCCCCTGGCTGATTCATAAGACTGAGTATGGTACTGAAGTAGGTCCAATATCACCATGGTCCTCTGTTTAGACTGGTACTGAAAAATGGATCATGTACAATGGCAAAATCTATGGTACAGATAACGCTACTGGGATGTACCACCATCAAATCCAAAATACAACATTGGTCTCATTCTTCCTATTGGACGAGTACTGGTTTACTCGAGAAGTAGCTCTTTTGCCCACCAAGCTGGAGTAGTCTAGTCTCTACTCTATTCAAGCAGATGGATTTGTAAATTGATTTGAGTTTTTGACATCAAAATGGTTTGGTAGTACTATTGTTTGGTTTACAAGAGAAATTGGACTGTATTAAAAATAACTTCTTTTTCTATCTATGAATTGCGTATATGTGTTTATCTTTTGGGCTTTTCTTTAATTGGCACTGGTCCTACCACGGAAAAATATCTTGAAGATATCGTGAAATTCGGCCAAGTCGTTGACACGAATGTAGTCCAATATGTATTTTTTGAAATCCGAATCGGCAATGGCCTTGGCAGACTCATACGCTTTAACAGGAGAATCTTCGTTCACGTGTACGGATGTGATAAATTCCAAAACAAATTCATCAGGATTGGCAGTCGCATCGTATTTGGGCGTAACCTGACGAAATTCGAGAGTCTGGAAGACACTACCAAGGTTTGGATGGTTCTCCAGAGCCGCGGAAAAGAATGCTTTTGATTCCTGTTCAACCTGTGCCACTTCAACTTGCGTCGGAAGCCGACCTTGTCCTTCGAAAAAGGTAAAGATGAGCTCGGATTTGATCTCTAGCTCCTTGGAGGGCGGAAAGGAGGAGGATGGTGCTTGCGCATTTTCCTCGTTAGCATCCGAGTTTGCTTCTTCTCTGGCAGGAGCCAGCATGATATCCATCATATCTTCCAAGGTCTTGGCTCCCTCGACACTACGAGTAGTTTCTTCGTTGGCAAAAGCACCATTCTCGTTTTCTTCTTGATTTGGATCCACAACAACGAGGTTCACTTGAATCTCGTCTGTATTTCCTAGACAAGGATCATCAAGTTGTTGAAGAGCTTCCTTGACGACGTCACCTAAATTCACCCAATTTGTAAGACTGTTGATGCCGCACGTCGTGGAAGGTGCCAACATACATCCCCAACGACAGTAGTCGGCCGTACATGCGATATTATCACTGCGATCAGGACAAGAACCTTGCAAGGCACGGTGCATCTGCTTTTGTTGTTGTCCAGCATCAGCAGTAGCACCCAGAAGTTGACGAAGACGACGACGGCGTCCTCGTGTTCCACCTGGCGATGCATTCAGAACATCTTGGGAGGCATCAAAAGTAAGAAAGGCAAACCCAACACTTCCTTGCCAATCGGGTACCACGGTCGTAAACTTGTTGTTCATGGCAGTCGTAATGGCATTCGAGATGGTGCTTACACTGTCCTCGTTCGTACAGGTGTGTCCGCGATTGCCGTTGATTTGCAAATCAACGGCTACGCTGTACATGACGGCATTTTCAGTGCACACACCTTCCTGATTGTTGATGTTGTTGTTGTTGTTACCATTTCGTTGTTCCTTCTTCTTGTCGTTATCATCAATTTCATTCGCTGTTCGCGGTAAGAAGTGTGAGGGAGATCGCGTAACGGATCCTGCTCCTACTCTAGGAGCACGGGTGAAAGCAGGTGAACCGAGAGGACGGGGTCCACGCGTGACAGTAGCACCGGCTACCGTAGCTCCTAAAGACAAAGACACTGCAGTAGGTACCATGGTCGGAACTGTCGTAAACTCAAACGTCGGACTAAAGGTTGGCGTTAACTCTTCTATTTCGTCGTCTCCATCATCGGTGCCTTGTACTTCTGTAATGATAAAGTCGGTCATTGAGGGATCATCGACTTGCATTATTACTTGCAGGTTGGAAGGAGAGGTACCCTGCAGGCAGG
>Ga0100394_1002120_pt1 | contig 16455 bp, 18 predicted proteins | sample CryGeymeta201518_FD_81549 | JGI IMG/M metagenome (GOLD analysis project Ga0100394, IMG submission 81549) | Groundwater microbial communities from Crystal Geyser aquifers in Utah, USA - Crystal Geyser metaG 2015-18 | ecosystem: Environmental > Aquatic > Deep subsurface > Groundwater | place: USA... | reverse complement strand
CCTACGGAAATATTAGTTAGTGGGGGGATTCTTTTTTACAACCATTTAACACCTACGGCGTTAGTGCATAAAGCGAGGACAAATTGAGCATTAATACAAGCAATTAAAAACAATCCCGGCGGGATTGAATCTTTGTAACAAGAATCCGAAACTCGAAGGAGAATCCCTTCGGGATTCAATATTTTTTTACTCTATTGTTTGGTCAAAAACCTACTTATAAAAAACCGCACAACCATGAATGGGTTGTGCTGCACGAAAAAATCCCGATGTATGGGGATAATTTATTTGTACAGCTATACCATTTACGGTTTCGCTGATTATTTTTTGTTGATGCTGAGAAATATCAATGCTTCCACAATTCCCTATCTAAACTTCTGTACTGTATCGCTTCGCTTATGTGCTGCGGTAAAATGTTTTCGGATTTTTCAAGGTCTGCGATAGTGCGGCTAACTTTTAGAATTCTATCGTAGGCGCGGGCGGAGAGTCCAAGTTTTGTCATCGCCATTTTTAACAATTCAGAACTTGCGGTATCCAATTGGCAAAACTGCCGCACTTCTTTAGAACCCATATCGGCGTTGTTGTAAATTCCTTTTAATCCCGCAAAGCGTTTTAACTGCACGTCGCGCGCAGCAATTACTCTCTCTCTAATTTCTTTAGAACTTTCTCCGTTATGTGAAGAAGAAAGCTCGCGGTATTTTACAGCCGGCACTTCAATGTGAATATCAATTCTATCTAACAACGGACCGGAAATCTTCGCCATATATTTTTGTATTTGCTGCTGCCCGCACGTACATTCTTTATTCGGATCGGTGTAATAGCCGCATGGACACGGGTTCATCGCCGCCGCCAACATAAAATTTGCCGGAAACTCCAACGACATTTTAGAACGGCTGACGGTAACTTTTGCATCCTCCAAAGGTTGGCGCATTACTTCCAAAACATTTTTTGGGAATTCAGGGAGTTCATCTAAAAATAAAACTCCGTGATGCGCAAAAGAAATTTCACCCGGACGAGGAAACGAACCGCCGCCTACTAAAGCCGCATCGGAAATAGTATGATGCGGAGAACGGAAAGGGCGTTCGGTTATCAGAGAGAATCCTTTGTTAAGGATTCCCGCCACAGAATGAATTTTTGTCGTCTCGAGCGCTTCTTCAAAAGTGAGAGGCGGAAGTATTGAAGGAATTCTTTTTGCAAGCATACTTTTACCGGAACCGGGAGGACCAATCATAATGATATTGTGGGCGCCGGCTGCTGCAACTTCTAATGCGCGTTTCACATTTTCTTGTCCCTTCACATCGGAAAAATCCAATTGATAATGATTTACTTTTGAAAAAACTTCTTCTTTACTTGTGTAAACCGGCTGTGCATTCGATTCTCCATTCAAAAACTGCACAACCTCAAAAAGATTTTCCATTCCGTACACATCAATTCCATTTACTATTGAAGCCTCTTTAACAGAATCTAACGGAAGAATGATTTTTTTCTTTCCTTCTCTTTTTGCTTCAACGGTAATCGGCAGCGCGCCTTTAATGTGGCGAAGCGAACCATCAAGCGCTAACTCTCCGAGTATGACGGTTTCATCAAGCAGTGTGTGTTCAACTTTTTCTAATGAAGCTAAAATACCGATTGCGATTGGCAAGTCGAAAGAGCTTCCTTCTTTTTTAATATCAGCGGGAGCCAAGTTGATGGTAATTTTTTTGATGGGGAATTCAAAACCGGAATTTTTTATTGCTGCAATAACGCGTTCGCGGCTTTCTTTTATAGCGCTATCCGGCAGACCGACAATAATAAATCCGGGAATGCCACGCTCGCTATTTGTTTCAACTTCAACTAAATATGCGTCTATTCCGAACGTTGCTGATGAGAAAACTTTTGAAAGCATAACTTCCCTTTTTGTTAAAATGATCTGTTCACATTTGCAATTTTATGAATAGACAAAATGCTGTCGGGGCACAGATTTTTTATGATTCAAATCTTAAAACACCATAATATATCTTAACAAATCTGCGTCCTATCCAGAGGCGTCGTGCAGCTCTCGTTATTTGAATTGCCGTACAAAATTAATTCTGTCTTGCAGCCTGCTAACGGGCGTAAGCAGTTTGTCTTTTCCAAAGATCGCATCTTCACGATTCGTAAAAGCAAGTTCATAATCTTTGCTCATCAAGATAGCTTCTTCGGGACAAACCTCCTCGCAAAATCCGCAGAAAATACAGCGCAGCATATTGATCTCAAATTTTACAGGATAACGTTCCTTTTCTCTTTCCGTTTCCGCCGCTTGAACTTCAATTGCAAGGGCGGGACAAACTCGTGAACACAAGCCGCAAGCCACGCAGCGTTCCTGTCCGTTTTCTTCCAAAGCTAACACCGGTCTTCCGCGATAAGACGAAGGTGGATTGAATTTAACTTCGGGATATTGAATCGTAAACTTTGGAAGCAACATATTTTTCAGAGTTAGTCTTAACCCTTTTAAAATTTCAGTGATATAAATTCTTTGTCCGAAGGATAAATCTTTTAATCTATTTTTCTTAGCCATACTGTCTCCGAATCTTTATAAAATCATTGCTAAAATTGCTGCCCAGAGCAAATTTAAAAGTGAAAGCGGGAACATCACTTTCCAGCCAATATTCATCAATTGATCATAACGAAAGCGCGGGATTGACCAGCGCACCCAGATAAAGAAAAACATCATAAAAATTAACTTGAAAATGAATGCGCCAACTTGCAGCGTTACAACTAATCCCGATGGAAGTTTTAACATTTCTAAATAGGGAATTTGCCAGCCGCCAAGATACAACGTAACAATGAGCGCGCTTGAGATGATCATATTCGCATACTCGGATAAAAAGAATGCTGCAAATTTCATACTGCTGTATTCCGTGTGATAACCGCCGACAAGTTCCGGTTCAGCTTCGGGAAGATCAAATGGTAAGCGGTTGGTCTCTGCAAATGCCGAAACAAGAAAAGTTATAAAGCCAACCGGTTGAAGAACTATATTCCACATCCAGCCGGATTGTGCATTAACAATAGCGATCGGGCGAAGCGATTCTGCTAAAAGAATTACTCCCGCAACTGAAAATCCCATTGAAATTTCGTACGAGATCATTTGTGCCGAAGAACGAATACCGCCGAGTAAAGAATATTTGCTTCCGGAAGACCAACCGGAAAAAGTTATCGCGTAAACTCCAACAGAAGTTAGGGCTAAAACATAAAGTATCCCGATGTTTACATCGGCAACCACGAATGGAATAACTTTTCCGAAAATCGTGAATGATGGACCGATCGGTAACACGGCAAACGTACTGAAGGCAACAAACAAAGCTATCATCGGGGCAAGCGTATGCATAGATTTATTTGCGGCGGTTGGTACAATATCTTCTTTTAAAAGAAGTTTTAAAACATCGGCAAACGGTTGGAAAATTCCGGCTGGACCAACACGGTTCGGACCAATTCTGTTCTGCGCCCAGGCGGCAATTTTTCTTTCAAAATAAACTAAGTACGAAACGGTCAACAACATTAAAGTTGCAATCACCGCAATTTTAATCAGCGTAATAATAATCAGTTCTAAAATTCCCATAAAAAAGTCTTCCTTTAAATTGTCACTTTTTTCTTAACGGTTTCTGTTTTTAACTGAGCTCCGTTTTCACCGATAACATCATAATCCAAACCGGTGAACAAAGGATTTATATGAGCGATCTCATTAAAGATTTCTTCAGCCATCGTGAACTTATATTTTGTTCCGAAGGCATTTGCTAAACCTGAGATAATTTTCCATGTCGGGCGGGCGTCATTCTTTTTAGCTTTTCCCCAACTGTCAAAGTCGGTTCCAAATTTATCCCAGCGGCTCTGCGACATACCATCGAGGCTACGCTCCATTTCCATTGTAGTAACAGCAGGACGAATGCGCTGAATCCTTCCTTGAAAATTTATCCACGTGCCGTTTTTTTCGGTATATGTTGAAGCCGGAAAAACCACATTCGCAAAAGGAGTCGCCGCATCAAAATTGGTTGAGAGCGTCACAAGAAAATCTAATTTTGATAATGTCTGTCCAAAAGCTGTATCCAAACTAAGCAGATCATCTTCAACTAAAAGAAGCGCTTTAATTTTTCCCGATTCAATATGTGAAATTATTTCATCGAAATTTAATCCGCCATTACCCGGTTTAACGCCCATCAATTCAGCGCCTTTAGTGTTTGTAGATTTATCTTCTTGGATTAAAATTGTGTCGCCGCTTCCGGGAATTACTTTCCGAATGAAGTCAAAGTTTTTTACATTTAAAGTTGAGCGGACAAATTTTGAAACAAGGTAAGCATCTTCAACGGTTAACGATGCTGAAACTAATACAGCAATCTCATCCTTCGTAAAACTTTTAAGTTCCGACAAAGTATTTGCATAGGCTTCATCCCAGCCTCCTTTAATCAGCTCCCCTTCCTTTCTGATATGCGGACCGTTCACCCTGTTATCTGCATGAACATGTTTGAACGTATTTAGTCGTCCGTTATCGCACATCCAAAAACTGTTCACATCATTATTAAAGCGGGGAGTTAAACGAAGGATCTCGTTGTTGCGCGTCCATAGATCAATATTGCAGCCGCGAGCGCAGCCGGAACAAATTGATTTTGTGGGAGCCATTTCCCACACACGGGATTTGAAGCGAAAATCTCTACTGGTTAAAGCGCCAACCGGACAAATATCAACAACATTCATCGAGTAAGGATTTTCTAATTTCTTTCCGGGAAACGTTGTTATGGTTACACGGTCGCCCCGTTTGATGAAGGTTAATTCTTTTTTGCCTGCGATCTCGTCGCAGAAACGAATGCAGCGTGAACACGAAATACAACGATCGCCGTCGAACATTACATTCGGTCCAAGCTCAACGCGCTTTTCTTTGTGATTTTTTTCTTCGATAAATCTACTTTCGCCAACGCTGTGTTGATAAGCGTAATCTTGAAGTTTGCACTCGCCGGCTTCATCGCATATAGGGCAGTCAAGCGGATGATTGATCAACAGAAATTCCATCACGGCATTCCGTGCGGCAACAGCTTTTTCGGATTGCGTGCGAACGACCATTCCATCGGAGGCAAGCGTTGAACAAGCAATCACCAACTTTGGCATTTTTTCAATTTCAACTAAACACATTCGGCAATTCCCGGAAACCGAAAGAGACGGATGCCAGCAAAAGTGAGGAATATCTATCCCGCTTTCCCGCGCAGTTTGAATGACGGTTTGACCCGCATTAAATTCAATTTCTTTTCCGTCAATAATAATATGAGGCATAAGGCAATCCTTTTTTCCTTTTTTAAGCGGCTGCTTTCTGAATTTTTTTCCTGGAACGAATTTCGATTTTCGAGTAATCTTCTTCGTTCAACATTTTTTTTGCTAAGTGATGAATTTCTTCCGGTGTAACTTTTTCTACTTCGCTAATAATTTCTTCCACCGGAATAATTCTGTTAAAATATAAAAGTGAATTTGCAATCCGGATCATTCTGTTCGTCGTATTTTCTAAACTGAGCAGCATACTCCCTTTAAGATATTCTTTTACACGTTTCAATTCTTTTTCAGAGACTTTTGTTGTCTGAAGCCGCTTGAATTCCTTCGATAAAATTGATAACACTTTTTCCGACTGCTTCTCTCCTGTTGAAAAATAGACACCGAACGAAGAAACATCAAGATACGAATTGATAAAAGTATTTATTTGATACGTGATTCCTAATTTTTCCCGTATCGCCTGGAATAAGCGTGAACTACTTCCTTCTCCTAGAATATTTGTCAACACGTTGAGGGGGATGCGTTCTTTTTCTTTATATCCGTAAGTCTTCCTTCCCAGGATGATATGCACCTGCTGGAAATCTTTTTCAAGCCTACTGTGTTTTACAACATTTTCAACGGAAGCATTTCTTTTATTCTCCGCCGCCAGATATTTTTTCGGTAAATACTTTCCGGCAAGCTGAACAACTTCGGAATGATTAATCGCGCCCGAACAAACTATCGCTAATGAATTAAAATATTTTTGCTTATAATAATTTCTTATCGAATTAGTATTAAATGAAAGAATATTTTTCTCGCTGCCAATAATGGGAAGCCTGAGTCCATTCTTTTCAAAAAGATGTTTTTCGAATTCATCAAAGACAAGCTCCTCGGGATTATCGTTAATGTCTCTTAGCTCATCTAAAATAACACCGGCTTCTTTAATCACATGCTCCTGTTTGAACATCGGGTTTTGCACCATATCCGAAAGCACATCGAAGGTTTTTTCGAAATGCTGCGCTAATCCTCTTCCATAAAAACATGTATGCTCTTTGGAAGTGAAGGCATTTAAGTACCCGCCGCAAGATTCAATTTCTTCAGAAATTTTCTTAGAACTTCTTTTCCTCGTTCCCTTAAATACCATGTGTTCAATAAAATGTGCAATTCCATTGTTCTCCGGACTTTCGTCTCGCGACCCAATATTGAACCAAAAGCCTAAGGAGAATGATTTTATGTATGGAATAAATTCCGAAACTATTGTAATACCATTTTCTAACCGCGAAACTTTAATATTTTTCAAAAATTTTATACCGAAGATTGATTTTTAGCTTTGTAAATATATTGAAATGCATTTAGCCAAACAAGGAAGGAGCGTCGGGAAGTAGTTTTTCCTGACGAAATTTCAAACGAAAGATATTAGAGTAACTTTGGATTATCGCTATTATTTTAAGTATAAACGGGATGGTTGTTTGTCTGCATGAATGAATAGCGTTTGACTGAACTTACCCTTAATTATGTTTTTAGTAATCTCGATTTATTCATGCAATCATGCACCTCTCCATTTATTCAAGCAATACCTAAAAAATGCTAAAATAATTTTACTATTTTGACACTAAAGTTCGTGTAATATTTGGCAGAATATGAATGAGGCAAATAAAGCGAGAGAATTACTGAATGAAAATGAATGGATGAATGTTTTTCATTCAAACATTCATCCAAAATTACTTGGCATTGTTTAGTATGATTTCCGGTTTATCCGGGTAGGGTTAGTTTCTTTTTTCGCTTGGCGATTTAAGATAAATACTTAAAATATACGGCATATTCCTTTTGCCTTTCAGTCAAGAATTCATTTATTTTGCTCCCGTTACCATTACAATTATCTGTAATGAAACAAAAGAGGTAACATTTTTAATAACTATAAGGACAATGCAAATGAAAAAATCATTTTTATTCTTTGCAACTGCTTTTCTTGCAGTTTCACTTTTCTTCGCTGGATGTAAAAAAGAGGATAGCACTCCTACTACTCCACCTGATACCACTCCTACAAAAAAAACAGATCAACCGATACCGGAATTTGGCGGAGCAGTTGATGGAGTTGTCGCGGCAATTCAATTTTCGTATAATCTTCCCGGAGTTCCAGCTCCATACAATATAATCTCAATGGATATGGGCTTTGCTAATTTTGGAGATGGAACCGATGCCGGAACTGTAACTGTAAATGGAGAGGCTATCGCAAAGATCACCAGCGGAAGTACGATTTATTATAATTCTTTTGCTTCAACCGATCCATTAAATCCACCAACATCATTAGATTTGAATTGGAATGGATCAACACATGCATGGAGCGTTGCAGGCGCAGGAAGCACGCCGGCTTTTACAATTAACGTAACAAGTCCGTCTTCATTCACTATTTCAAATCCAACATCATCAACAGTTGCTTCAAAAACCAGTAACTTAACCGTTACCTGGTCAGGGGCTAACGCAAGTTCTGCTGATTCTGTAATGATCTTTTTGCTTCCCTTATCAGGTACCGGTACTACGTTTACCACTACCACGACTAATAGAACAGGAAGTTATACGATTCCCTCAAGCCAGCTCAGTGCAATTTCCGGCGATGCAATGTTGGAAATTGTGAAATACAGATATGCGACAACAACAGTAAGCAGCAAAACGTATGTTGGCGTTGCAGAAATTGTTAACACGGTAAGTTTTAAGATTCAATAGTTCGGTTAGGTAAAATAGAACAAGGGCGTTTGGTAGAAATATTGAGCGCCTTTTTTATTTGAGTTGATCTATCTCTCTTAATCACTTCTCCTTACGATGGCAGCTCGACACACCACTCTGTTAATTTACCTTGAGAAGCAGAAAATTTATACCACCGAAATCTGTGGTAGTTTCAAATATTTTGATTTATAAAAAAAATTCATTTACTTTGCAGGGGTTAATGATTTATTCAAGAAGTATAATAATCGTAGAACATTATCTCCATATAATGTAAGGTTTACGCAAATGGGAAAAACATTTCCGGTTTTTTTAATTGTTATTGTCGCTATAACGTTTTTGTTTGTTGGCTGTAAAAAAAACGAAAGTCCCACTTCACCCACAGACCCAACGGATAGAGTTCCAGATTCCGGTTATCCAACCCCGACATTTGGAGAATCTGTAGCCGGGATTTTAACAACAATTCAAGTGGCTTCTACTACCAATGCCTTTACATACGAAACACATCTGGATATTGGGTATGCTAATTTCGGAACCGGAACGGATGCCGGATCAGTTACTGTCAACGGAAAGACAATTAACAAAAAAACTGAAGGTTCTTTGGTGTATTATACTTCAATTGATCCTACAAATCCTTCTCCATCATTAGATTTATATTGGAATGGAACAACTCACGCATGGAATGTATCAGGCTCAGGAAATATACCTGCTTTTACCCTTAATGTTTCAAGTCCAACGGCATTCATTGTTAGAAATCCTGCGGCATTATCCCTGATCTCAAAAAACAGTGCCCTAAATGTCACTTGGTCAGGGGCAAGTTCAACTTCAACGGACTCTATGATGATCGTATTAATCCCAGTGACCGGAAGCGGTTCAACTTTTATGGCAACAACGAATAATAAAACTGGAAGCTCTACAATTCCCACAAACCAGTTGAATGAGTTTTCCGGTAGTGTACTGTTGGAAGTCGTTAAATATAGATATGAAATGAAAACAGAAGGTGGCAAATCATTTTTCGGAGTAGCCGAAATTGTTAATAAGGTGAATTTTTATATCCAATAATTCGGTTAGGTAAAAGAGAACAGAAGGCGTTTGGTAGAAATACCGGGTGCCTTTGTTATTTTTGGAAAAAATAGTCAATCAGGAGTTTAAAAATTTTTTATAAAACGCGCCAATATTATTATACGCCTTAGTCAAAATCTCTTCATTCGGAAGGAAGACAACTCTAAAGTGCTGGGTACCGGGAAGTTGTCCAAAGCCGCTACCGTGAACTACAACAACTCCTGTTTCTTTGAGTAATCCTTTTACAAAATCAATGTCGGGTTTATTAGTGTGCAATTTCGGGAAAGCATAAAAAGCTCCTTCCGGTTTTACACAAGAAATTCCGGGAATCGCATTCAGCATTTCAAAAGTTAAATCTCTCCGCTTCGTAAGTTTTGCCATTGCAATATCTAAGTGAGATTGATCTTGTTCCAGCGCAGCAACTAATCCATACTGTTCGGGATGATTAGCGGAAAGTCTTGCACGAAGAATTTTATTTATCGCTTCGATATACTCGCGTAAGTTTTCATCTTTCCCGCTGATAATTCCCCAGCCGATACGAAATCCGGGAACCATGTAATTTTTTGAAAGTCCCCCGAATGTTATGCATGAAACTTCTTTACTAAGAGAAGCAAGCGCAACATGTTTCTTTCCGTCGAACAAAAGTTTATCATAAATCTCATCAGCAAAAATTACGAGGTTGTGTTCCCGTGCGAGCTTTACAATTTCTTCCAATATTTCAGTTGAATATAACGAACCGGTAGGATTATTCGGATTGATCAGTACGATCGCTTTTGTTTTATCGTTAATTTTTTTCTTTATGTCTTCAATATCCGGCTGCCAATTATTTTCTTCGTCAAGATAATAAGGATTTTCATACGCCAGCAGTTTGCTTTGAATTGCCGTGTACAAAGGGTAACCGGGAGTGGGAGTTAAAACATTTTCACCTTCGTTTACCAACGCCGTTAAACAAATATCAATTGCTTCGCTTGCGCCGGTGGTAACAAAAATATCGAGAATATTTTCAATCCCTTTTCTGTTTCCTTCTTTACGAATTGCATTAACAGCTTCTTTAATTCCGGAGGAAGGAGAATACCCGTTTTTGTTTCTCAGCATCGCCTGGTAGGTTGCTTCAACAAGATGTTTCGGCGGTTCAAAATCAAAAAGATTCGGATCGCCGATATTTAAGTAGAGCATTTCCTTCCCGGTTTTTGCAACTTCATTTGCAAGAACAACAACGTCTCTTACTGCATAGGTTATATTTTCTGTTCGTTTAGCAGGGATTATTTTTGATGACATTTAAATACTTTCTTAGTTTATAATTTAATTATGCAGCAAAATTTAGAACTTCAACTTGAGAATTCTTTTTTATGCTTTGTTCAGCTTCTTGTAAAACTTTTGCTGAAATTTCTTCACTGAGATAACTCTCTCCGCAGTTTCCACAAATTTCTGCGGGAATATTTTTCACAACAATGATAACTTCAGCCCGTTGAAGTGACAGTGAGGTAAAACCGGTTTTTGTTTCTCCATTTTTGCAGATTACACACTTCATAATTCTCTCCTCGTTTTATAATCGTTCATCCAAATTTCCAAAGTAGGTTCGTAAAGTGTTACAAAAATACAAAATTTGTTTTCACTATCCACTGCAAGAACCGCATGAATAGGACGATTATCAATCATTTTGAATAAAAGGAAACTTGGAAATGGGTTATCTTCAGGATATTCTGCCACTATTTCACCTTCTCTTGCAACTGAAATTGCTTCTATTACAGAGATTTTTCTTGCAAACATCTGTTTTAACGCGTGCGAACTGAATTTAAATTCTTTACAATTTGAATCCATTTATTTCGCATTTGATTTTAAAATACTAAACAACAACACACCCGTTGCCACCGAAACATTCAGAGATTGCACTTTTCCCTTCATCGGAATCTTTACAAGAAAGTCACACTGATCCGCTACGAGTTTCCGCATTCCTTTTTCTTCATTCCCTACTATCAACGCAGAAGGAAATGAATAATCAATCTCATCATAAAACTTTGCATTGGTTAATGTTGAGCCGATAATCCAAAATCCGTTCTCTTTCAATTCTTGAATTGCTTGCACAACGTTACCAACTAAACAAACTTTCAAATGATTAACCGCACCGGCAGAAGTTTTCATCACGGTTTCATTAATTGGTGCCGAGTTAAATTTCGTTAGAACGATACCGTCAACACCGGCACACTCCGCAGTACGTAAAATTGCGCCAAGATTGTGCGTGTCCTGAATTGAATCAATAATTAAAAGCAAGGGGAATTTATTTTTCGGGTTCGCTTTTGCCCGGTTAATTATATCTTTCAAACTGAAATAAGCAGCTTCACTTCCAAGAGCAACCACGCCTTGCGCATTCACATCTTTTACAAGCGATTGATATTTTTCTAATTTTATTTGTGTACATTTTATTTCCCGCTTTGTGCATGCAACGCGAATTGCATCAATGATTGGTCCCTGCTGTCCAAAGAGAATAAAAACGCTCTCAAGTTTTTCGCCTGCATTTATAGCATCAAATACGGGTTTACGCCCAACAATCAGTTTCATTTTTTTGTATGTTTTGAAGATGGCTGCTTTATGGGCGCCGAGACAAATTTAAATCTATCGGGAAATCTGTTAATGAAGAAAATTCCAACTATTCCGATGACAATTAGTATGAGTGAAATTAGCTGTGCTTCAGAGAGATCGAAAAGAAGGAGGGGATTAAGTCTAATGAACTCAACAAAAAATCTAGCAATACCCGAAAAGATAAGATACATCATAAAAAGAATACCCATGTGATAACCTTTTTTTCGAAGTCGCCAGAGAACAAAAAAAATCGCAACCCCGACTAAAAATTCATACAGCGGAGTAGGGTGTAAAAGTGTGTTATCGGGAACGATTCCGTTTGGGAAATTTTTTGCGATGTCACTCCCCTGAAACATGAGCGAAGGTTTTACAATTCCATTTTCGTAATTAAATCCCCACGGCAAAGATGTCGGTAAACCATAATCCCCGTCACCAGCTAAATGACAACCTATTCTGCCGATGCCATACGCCAAAGCAAGAGAGGGAGAAGCTGCATCAGCAATGTAAAGAAAAGGAATTTTTTTTCGTTTAAGAAAAACCATTATTGCTAAAATTGCAAGTATCAGTCCGCCGTAAAAAGTTAACCCGCCGGCAGAAAAAATCATTCCAAACGGATCGGCTAGGAAATCGTTCCAATTTTCAAACAAGTTAAAAACCTTACTCCCCGCTATTCCAAATATTATTGCCAGTAGTGTTATCTCCGACGCGATATTTGCCTCTAAACCTTTTCTTTCAACTTCTTTAGTTAGGATATAACTTGAAATGATAAAAGCCATCGCAAGCATAAAACCATAGCTATACACGGTTAGTGGTCCAAGCTTAAATAATTCTGGATACATATACTTCTTTTATTTAAATGAAAAAAACTCAGTCGGAACTTCAAAACGGACAAACATACGGTTGTTTTTTTTCTTGGGTAAACTGATCTCGATTAATTTAATTTCTTTTTTATAAATATTAAAATCAAACAATGCGCAATTAATACTTCCATCTTGTTTAATAATATTAATGTTAAATTTTCCAAAAAGATTTTCAAAAAGAAGTTCGGTGGAAGCCGGATTCGGTGAGACATAATAAGATTGGCGCGTGTTTAAGCCAAGAAGTCTAATATCAATTGAATTCTTTCCTTTTTGAACATCAACTGATATTTCGTAAGATAAGCTTGTAAAAAGTTTAACCGTAGCTAATGAAATTACGGAAAATTGTTTTTTTAATCTTTGGTCAAATTTAAAAAAGACGGTAACAATATATTCAACAGAAGCTTCCTTTTTTTGTGGAATGGTCTTCTTAACTGTTGTAGTCGTCTTTTTCCTTGGTTTTGAAATCTTTGGCATTTTTTCCTGATTTATCGGCAAGGGAACAAGTTTACGTAACGACATTTAAGATCCCACCGATAGTAAAATTTCTTTATCCGCATTTTCGAGTGGTAATACCTGCTGTACACTAGTTCCCATATTTTTTAATACGACCTTATTTTCTGCATATTCTTCGCCGCCAAATAACGCTACAAATTTGGCTCTTAATTTATTTGCTTCACGCATTTGCGCCTTAACACTACGTGATAGATAATCAATTTCAACTTTAAGATGATTTTTCCTAAGCGCCGTAGCAAAAAGGTAATACTCATTCAATAATTCTTTATTGAGAAGAACTACATAAAGATCAAGAGAAGAATTATCAGGTAATTTAGTTTTTTCATTTTGCAAAGCGAGTAAAATCCTTTCAATTCCTGCCGCAAAACCAACTCCGTAATTTGGAGTTCCTCCGAGCAATTCAATCAATCCATCGTACCTGCCGCCCCCACAAAGGGCGCTTTGGGAGCCCACTTTATCGCTTACAATTTCGAAAGTAGTTTTTGAATAATAGTCTAATCCCCGAACTAAACTTGAATCAAGAAGAAAAGGTATTTGTTCTGATCGCAATATATTTTGAACGACTTGAAATTCCTGTTTGCTTTCATCATCTAAATGATCAATGAGTTTCGGTGCATCTTTCATAATTTGAATATCGTTCTCAAATTTGCTGTCGAAAATTCTTAAAACATTTTTTTCGAATCTTTTTCTACTCTCTTCAGAAAGTTCATTCAAGTGAGATTCTAAATATTCTTTTAGAATTTCTAGGTAAACTTTTCTTGAGGAAGTAATTCCGAGAGAATTTATTTTTACGGTGATGTCTACCAATCCGAGTGATTTTAATATTGTATATGCAAGAATAATAATTTCAGCATCTAATAACGGGGACGAGCTGCCTAAAACTTCAGCGCCAAATTGATGGAACTGACGAAATCTTCCGGCTTGAGGTCTCTCTTGTCTGAACATTGCAGCGATATAAAATAATTTATTCAGAGAGCTTTGAGAGGATAGTGAGTGCTCTAAAAATGCACGAACCACCGATGCAGTCATTTCAGGACGAAGGGTTATACTCGTTTCACTTCTATCTTGGAACGTGTACATCTCTTTGCTGACAATATCTGTTTCTTCTCCGATGCTGCGCGAGAACAAACCGGTTTCTTCTAGTAACGGTGTGCGGATTTCTTTGTAATTGAACGATGCAAAAATGTTTTTTATGGTAGATTCCAGAAAATTCCATTTTTCAACATCTTTAGGCAAGACATCTTTAGTCCCATATATCGCTTTTAACATTAAAATTATCCTACAGCTTACAGATCAAAATATGTTTCCTCTTCTTCTTTAAAGACATACATAATTTCAGCCTTTGTTTTTGCGGCGACAAGCTTCTCACGCAAGGTATCTTTTGTCATCATTCGAGAAATTCTGCTGAGTAGTTTTATGTGAAGACTGACTAAATTGTCCTTACCGATTAAAAGAAAAAGCAAAAAAACAGGCTTTGCATCTAACGCCTGGTAATCAATAGGAGTTGAAGATTTTCCAAACGCACAAAGAATATCAGTGACTAAATCAGTTTTCCCATGAGGTATGGCAAATCCCTTTCCAACACCGGTTGACATTATCTTCTCTCTCTCCAGAACAGACTGGCGGACTTTTTCAATATCTTTAACCCGCGGATCATTGATAAATAAATCAATCAATTCATTTATCGCTCCTTCTTTTGTTTCACTTGTTAATTCGGGGATTATAAAGGATTCATTTAATAAATCTGTTAATTTCATCTCACACAACTCGATAAAAATTAGAAAATGACATCACAATTTAGCAAAGAGTGGATGAATAAGAAAGAAAAGAAGAACTAAAAGAGGAAAGTATTTGCCGATAGTAGAGACGTTCGGCTGAACGTCTCTACCGAAGCTGAACGTCTCTACAGAAGCTGAACGTCTCTATAGAAGCTTGATTTATACATCATTTTTTTTAATATCCCATTTCAACGGATTCTGCTCTATATATTTCCGAATTTGCACCAATTCATATTCCGTGCGGATAATTCGATCAAAAAATCTTTCCTGCCACTGAAAATCTTGATAACCATTTATATGCGCCCATTTTGTTACAGATGCTTTAAATCCCCGTATTATCACAGACAACGAATTGCCTTCCGGTGATATGGTCGAAAAATACTTTTTTGTTTCATCCGTAGAGACGTTCTGCAGAACGTCTCTACCACTGAACGGAACGTCTCCACGATGAGATGTCGTATTATCAGCATCCGTTATTATAATTATTCCGTGAATATGACTTGGCATGATGACAAAAAAATCAAGATCAACGTTTTTACGAAGCTCCTGCGTTCTCAACCATTCCTCTTTAGCATAGTTGCCAAGGTTATTCAAATAGAGGTTATTCTTTTCTATCTTCCCGAAATATTCATTGTGATTTTTTGCATTGATCGTAACGTAATACCACCACGGTGTGGTATAATCCCAATCTTTTAATCTTGCCGATTCAATTCGATATTTGTTTATAAATTTTGACATTATTAATCATTACATAACGGTAGAGACGTTCTGCAGAACGTCTCTACGATGGTACTATTTCATCAAAATCATTTTTTTTGTTTCCACAAAGCTCCCTGCTTGCAGTCTGTAGAAATATGTTCCGCTTGGAAGATTTGAAGCATTAAATGATACCTCATAAATACCTTCCGATTTTTCTTCTCGAGCTAAGGTTTGCACCTCTTGCCCAAGAGAATTGAAAACAATTAAGCTTACGTATGAAACGGTGGGTACAGTAAACTTAATCTTAGTTGAAGGGTTGAACGGGTTGGGGTAGTTTTGGGATAGTTCAAAACTTTTTGGCACAGATTTTGGATTTTCAGACACAGAAACAGAAGTTGGGTCTCCGAAGGTGTCATATACGACGATACCTAAGGTGTCGTCGATGCCATAGATACTATCAAAAGCAACAGCTATTTGTGCCTCTGTTGAATCAAGAGTGGTTATGTGGATAGCGAGAATGAATACTCCAAAATTTTTCATGAAGTCTTTTTTTATTGGATACATATCAATTTTTACAGTTTGCCATAAACTAGAATCCATTATTAGAGGTTCTCTATAACCTGTAAAACCTTTGAGAGAGTCTCTTAACCCAAGTCCTATCCATAATTTATTAACATTTTTTGCAGATATGAATCTACAAAGAATTGCGATGGTATCTGGAATTATTGGATAATCATCCCAATAATTTTTATACCAATTGTATTGATTCCAGAAACTTATACCTCCTTTTTCTGGTGGACCAAGATTGTCAAGAACCTGATAGGTTCTTGATCCCTCATTTACCAAAAAAGATCTTATACCAGTGGAGTCCCATGGCCTCCACCCATTAGTGACTTTAGTACTTTCTGGTTGAGAAAGTACAGGTGAAACCATAAGAAAAAATGCAACAGTTAGTACATAAATTAATGCTTTCATTTTGCGTCTCCTTTTATTTATTT
>Ga0100394_1002076_pt1 | contig 16655 bp, 23 predicted proteins | sample CryGeymeta201518_FD_81549 | JGI IMG/M metagenome (GOLD analysis project Ga0100394, IMG submission 81549) | Groundwater microbial communities from Crystal Geyser aquifers in Utah, USA - Crystal Geyser metaG 2015-18 | ecosystem: Environmental > Aquatic > Deep subsurface > Groundwater | place: USA... | reverse complement strand
TGCGGGGTTCAGTCCCTCATCCCCGAAATTAATATTCGCTAAATGTTTGGATGCATATAGGTAGGGTCGAGAGCCCGCCCCGCTATCAGTTGTTGCGGGGTTCAGTCCCTCATCCCCGAAATTTATAAAAAAATCGCTTGCAATTGTTCCCGAGATATGTAAATATTGCTCGTTGTCAATTAATAAAAGTTAAAAATACTGCGCTAAAATCCTTACAAGTACAATGGTCTTCACTAGGAAAACTAATTATTTGTAAGCAAGGTTTCGGTTAGTTAAATGTGTAGGTGTAGCCTCCTTCAAAAATCCATATTTATTTTTGATTGAAGGCTATATATCTATCATTTCGTCCGAAATGAAAATTTTGTGTTAAATCAAAAGTATCCTATTTTAATTTTTAAATATTAGTTATTATGGCTAACAAAATTCACGTTAATGTTGGAACCATCGGTCACGTAGATCATGGAAAGACTACATTGACTGCGGCTATTACTGCTGTATGTGCTACAAAAGGCTGGGCAAAGTATACCGCTTATGACCAGATTGATAATGCCCCAGAAGAAAAGGCAAGAGGTATCACTATCAACACAAGACACGTTGAATACGAAACTGAGACTAGACACTATGCTCATATCGATTGCCCAGGACACGCTGATTATGTAAAGAATATGATCGTAGGAGCTGCCCAGATGGATGGAGCGATTCTCGTCGTTGCTGGTACAGACTGACCAATGCCTCAGACTAGAGAACATGTGCTTTTAGCTAAACAAGTAAATGTGCCAAAAATTATCGTTTTCTTGAACAAATGTGACATGGTCGAAGACAAAGACATGTTGGATCTTGTAGAAGAAGAAGTAAGAGATCTTCTTAAAAAACAAGGATATGGACTAGATGCTCCAGTTCCTATCATCAGAGGATCAGCCCTTAAAGCTGTAGAAAAACCTACAGATGCAGAAGGAGATGCAAAATGTATCCGGGAATTGCTTAATGCATTGGATACATATATCCCAGTTCCTGTAAGGGATGTCGAAAAACCATTCTTGATGCCAGTAGAAGATGTCTTCTCTATCAAAGGTAGAGGGACAGTCGCTACAGGAAGAATTGAGAGAGGTATCATCAAGATGAACGACGAAGTCGAAATTCTCGGTCTTGGTGCAGAGCCAAAAAAAACTGTTATTACTGGAGTAGAGATGTTTCACAAATCATTTGATAAAGCTGAAGCAGGTATGAATATCGGATTGCTTCTTAGGGGTATTGAAAAAGATCAGATAGAAAGAGGACAGGTTGTCTGCAAACCAGGCACTGTCAAAGCTCACAAAAAATTTGAGGCTGAAGTATATGTATTGAAGAAGGAAGAGGGTGGAAGACACACTCCTTTCATGACAGGATACAGGCCACAATTTTTCTTGAGAACAACTGATGTCACTGGATCTATCACGCTTAAAGCCGGTACAGAAATGATCATGCCTGGAGACAATGCAAAAATCGATGTCGAACTTATCTATCCCGTAGCTATGGAAGACGGTTTGAGATTTGCTATCAGAGAAGGTGGAAGAACAGTCGGAGCAGGAGTTGTAATCAAAGTACTTGCATAATTTCTTAAATAATTTTTACTATTCAGTCACCCTCGCCTAGATTGCCGCACTGCGTTCGCAATGACGGGCGGGGGAATCTAAATAGTAAGTTTTTTTAACTATATTTTGTTATCATATGGCAGAAAAAGTGAAAAACACCAAAACCAAATTGAGAATCAAATTGAAGAGCTATGACATCAAAATGTTGGAAGCTTCTGTCGGTAAGGTCGTTGGTCTTTTGATTAAATCTGGGGCAGTTGTAAAAGGCCCTATCCCATTACCTAAAAAAAGAAAATTATATACCGTTCTGAGATCTAACTTTAAATTCAAGGATTCTAGGGAACAGTTTGAAAGAATGACCTATTCCAGGATGGTTGACGTCGTAGAGACCGGTGCAAAGACCATGGAATACCTTCAGAATTTGGCTATTCCGGTAGGAGTGATGGTTGATGTTAAAGTTTTCTAATTCGGAGAGACAATTCATGAATTGGTCTGTACCATGATAAAATTTTAGACATTATATATGTATATCATGAATAAAGGTGGATTGATGGTTACCAAAAAAGAAATGACAAAAGTCTGGGTGGAAGATAAATTTTTACCTGTTACTTTGGTGAAAGTGCTCCCTCAGGAGATCGTCAGATACAAGGATACAAGCAAAGATGGATATACTGCAGCTGTTATTGGAGTAGGTAAAAAGACTGCCAAGAAAACCAAGAAATGAGCTGACAAGACTGACTATGCTACTGTTACTGAAATGAAGGTTGATGAAGATTTCATCAAAGCTCATGAAGCAGGCAAAGTTCTTGATTCAGATTTATTGGTTTGACTCAAAGAAGTCACTGTCGTCGGAACTTCCAAAGGAAAAGGGTATCAAGGGCCAATGAAAAGACGACATATGCATGGAATGCCTGGTACTCATGGACATAAATTTGTAAGAGCTTGAGGATCAAAGGGTAATAGAAAACCAAGAAGAGGATTTAAATGACATCCTCATGCAGGACGCATGTGAGGCGATCGTACCACTCTCAAACATATTCAGGTTTTGGATATTGTGAAGAAAGATAACGAACAATTGTTGGTTTTGAAAGGCTCATTACCAGGCGCATACAATGACACATTAAGATTACTTGTAGATTAATAATTCTTTTTATGACATATATTTGAAACAATGGCATATTCTATAGATATGTATGATAAAAGTGGTAAGGTGGTCGGACAAGTTTCATGTAATGAAGCTGTTTTTAACGACGAACTCGTTAATCCATCTTTGATCCACGAATATTATCTTTTACAGACTAGCAATGCGCGCAACAATATCGCTTGTGTAAAAGGCAAAGGTGAAGTTCAAGGTACCGGAAAGAAAATGTATAAGCAGAAAGGTACAGGATGAGCGAGAGCTGGCGGAAGAAGATCTCCTTCAAGAGTTTGAGGAGGAGTGGCTTTCGGTCCTAGAGGCATAGAAAATTATGTCAAAGATATGCCAAAGAAAGCTAAAAAAATCGCATTAAATGGACTCTTGACTCTCAAAGCGAAAGATAAGGAACTTTGTGGATTAAAGGATGTAAAATTCGCTGGTCCAAAGACAAAAGAAGCTGCTACTATCATCAAAAATATGTGATTAGCCAACAAGAAAGTATTATTTGTCATAGATGCCAAAGATGAAAACATCACTAAGTCATTCAGGAATCTTCCAAAAGTAAAATATCTTCTGGTCGATTACCTCAATCCATATGATCTTATGCATTCAGATAAGGTTGTATTCTTGGAATCAGCGTTTAAAAAAATAAATAAGTAATCGTTAAAAATTGTTAAAAGTTGTTAAAAATGGTTGAAAATTGTATTTAAAATTTAACATTTATCATTTAACATTCATTGAAGGATGACATATACACAGATCTTACAGAAAAGAGCAAAGAAAACTGCAAGTACTAAAGCAGTGAAGAAATTTTCCTTGTATGACATTATACTATCCCCGTTAATCACGGAGAAAACACACAAACAGCAAGAATCTGAGAATAAATATTATTTCAAGGCCCATACCGATGCGAATAAGAATGATATCAGAGAAGCTGTACAACATCTTTACAAAGTTACTCCAAAAAAGATAAACATCGTCAATGTATGTTTCAAAGGAAGAAACAATAGGAAACTCGTGAGATGAGCATATAAAAAAGCAATCGTAACCTTGGGGAAGAAAGACAAAATTGAATTAGGTTCATAACAGTTAACAACTAATAACTAACAACTAATAGTGAAAAAGAATAATTTAAAATATATCATTTAACATTTAAAATTATTTAAGGAATGGCAGTAAAAACGTACAAACCTCATACACCTTCAAGACGTTTTATGATCGGATATGATTTTAGCGATCTTACAAAAAATAAGAGACCAGAAAAATCTCTTACCAAATCATTGAAGAGTTCATGAGGAAGGAATAATACGTGAAGGATCACTTCCAGATTCATGGGGAACGGGCACAAAAAACTTTATAGGATCATCGATTTCAAATGATATGATAAGGTTGATATCCCTGCTAAAGTAGCATCTGTAGAATATGATCCATACAGAACAGGCAGGATTGCATTGCTCAATTTCGCAGATGGAGAAAAAAGATATGTACTTGCATGGAAAAGTGTAGCTGTGGGAGACAAGATTCTTTATGGCAAGGATGCTTCTATCCAACCAGGAAATAGGAAACAACTCAAAGATATCCCAGAATGAGTGAATGTCTTCAACGTGGAAGTCACTCCATTCAGCGAAGGGAAATTAATCAAATCCGCATGATCTTATGCTACTATCGTCGGTAAAGATGAAGCTACCAATTTGATCTTCCTCAAACTTTCGTCATGAGAAGTAAGGAAATTCAATCAAAATTGTCGAGCGACTATGGGTGAGATAGGAAATGATCAACACCAAAATGTAGTCATCGGTAAAGCTGGAAGACAAAGACGGCTCGGCATCAAACCGCATATTCTTGGAAAGAGCATGAACCCAGTCGATCACCCGCATGGAGGATGAGAATGACACACAGAAGTCGGACTCAAGAAATGACCGAAATCATTCAGCGGAAAAGTTGTTGCTCCTGGAATCAAAACGAGAAAAAAGAAAAAATGGTCTACTAAATTTATTGTGAATAAGAGAACTAAGAACTAGAACATAGATTATAGAATATAGAGCATAGACAATTTTCTATCTTCTATCATCTATACGTCTCTCATCTATCAAAATTTATCATTTAAAATTTACTTAAGAGGATGGCAAGATCACTAAAAAAATGATTCTATGTGAACGAAAAAATCATGATCAAAGTGAAGAAAATGACTTCATGAGGTGAAAAGAAAGTAATCAAGATATGGGATAGGGCATGTCACATCATTCCAGATATGATTTGATTTACTTTTGCTGTGCACAATGGTAAGCAATTTATTAGCGTGTACGTGACAGAAGATATGATCTGACATAAATTCGGAGAGTTCGTCCCTACGAGAACATTCAGAGGACACCCATTTTAGTCGAAAGTAGAAAGCACCTAGTACAAAGTAAATTTAAATTATTATATATTTATAGAGATGAATAAAAGTCTGACTGCTACATTAAAATATGCTTTGACATCTGACAAAAAAATGTCATTGATGGCAAAATTGATAAAGGGGAAAAATGTCGAAGACGCTTTAAACACCTTGGCTGTTTTGCCGAAAAAAGCAGCAAAAATATTGCTTAAGGTCGTCAAATCAGCGTATAGCAATGCAAAAAACGCCTGAGAAGCCAAAGATTTCGCTATCAAAGAAATCAAAGTATGAGCAGGTCCGAAGATAAAGAGAGTCAGATTCTCTTCTAGATCTAGAGTCAGTCACTACGAAAAATCTAGATGCTTCGTACAAGTTGTGTTAGTCGAGAATGCTCCAAAAATTAAGAAGGTCGCAAAAGTCGCGCCGAAAAAATCGGTATAGTATCGACATCATGAAAACTTTCGTTTTACTTCAGGTTTTCATTGTGTCTCAACTAAAATAAAAAATCCGAAAAAACTGTTAAAGCTCCAAAAGCTAAGAAAGTCGAGAAGAAATAAACAAATCTCCTCCCCAAATTGCCACATTTCATTCGCAATGACGGGGGAGTCCAAACTAATGAGAAAATTTTATTTGGTTCAAAAGTAATTATGGGACAAAAAGTTAATCCAATCGGAATGAGAGTAGGCATCACTAAATCACGGCCATGTGAATGGTTCAATAAAACCAAAAGAACTGGCACTGATTTTTTCGTCGAAGATATCAAAATAAGAAATTTTATCGAAAAAACTTTTCCAAGATCAGGAATAAGCAAAGTTGTCGTAAGGAAAACGGCTAAAGAAGGTGAAATTATCATCTTCACTTCCAAGATAGGTGTACTCATGTGAAAGAATTGAGCGAAACTCAAGGAATTCGAAGATGACCTCAAGAAGAAATTCGGCAAAGATTTCAAGGTGCTTGTCAAAGAAGTGAGAGTCCCAGAGTTATCTGCCAAGGTGATGGCGGAATTCATCGCTCAACAATTGGAAGCCAGAATGCCATTCAGGAAGGTAGCAAAAAATACGCTTCAGAAGATCATAGAAAAAGGCGCTTTGGGTGCCAAGATCCAAGTAGCATGAAGACTCGGATGAACAGATATAGCGAGAGTCGAGAAATTCATCGAAGGAAGAGTATCGCTGCAGACATTCAGATCAGATATCGATTATTTCTGTCTTCAAGCTATGACAAAATATGGAGTGCTCGGAGTAAAGGTATGGATAGAAAAATGAGCGGCTACCACCAAAGCTCCTGTTACCTTACAAAAGAAACCTACGTTGTAGTCTTTAGTCTTTAGTCGACAGTCTTTAGCTTTGATTCAAAAAATTATATTTACTTGCTTGAAATATTAAAAATGTTGTTAACTCCTCAAAAATGGAAATTTAGAAAACCTATCATCAAATCATTGAAAGGGAAGAGCTGTACATGAGCTTCTGTGGCTTTTGGCGATTTCGGCCTAAAGGCTGTCACGAGCGATTACCTCACCAACAAACAAATAGAGGCCGCCAGAAAGGTAATTGTAAGAGCCATCAGAAAAATCGGGAAAGTATGGATTAGAGTATTCCCAGATGTCCCATTCACTAAGAAAGGCCTTGAAATGCCGATGGGAACTGGGAAAGGAGAGGTCGATATTTATACAGCACCTGTGAGAAAAGGAAAGGTCCTTTTTGAAGTGAGTGGTCTAGCAAAAGATATCGCATATCTGACTCTTACTAAGGCGGGTAAAAAATTACCGATCAGGACTAGAGTAGTTGCAAAATGAGAAGTAAGATAAACAGTTTTAAATGCTAAGTGTTAAGTTCTAAATACTATGAACCCTTACTTAGCACTCAACATTTAACATTTAACATTATTTATAAAATGGCTGACAAGAAGAAATCATTTATCAAAGATTTGAAAGATAAATCCGTGAAGGAATTGGTTCAGACGAGAACCAAACTTAAGCAAGAATTGCATGGGCTGAAAATGAAACATGCTATCAAGTGATTGAAACAGATTCACCAGATCAAACAAACTAGAAAAGACGTGGCGAGAGTAAATACCCTTTTAACATCTAAAATAAAGGAGAAATATGGCAATTCTATGAAGTAAGAACATCAAGGAATTCGTAGGGGAAGTCATCAGCGATAAGACTTCTCAGACTCGCATCGTACTTGTAAAAACAGTACAAATGCATCCTTTGTACAAGAAGAGATTTATCGTGAAGAAAAAATATTACGTACACGATGAAGCCAACAAATCTAAGCTTGGCGATACCGTAAGAATCAGAGAGAGCAAGCCTATCAGCAAATTAAAGAGATGGACGCTTATTGCTGTGCAATAAGACAGTAACGAGTACCGAGTAGAAAGTACCGAGAAATACATAAAGAAGTTTTATATTATAGATTATTTATATTATGCTGCAGGTTGGATCTAATGTTATCATAGCTGATAATACTTGAGCGAAAAAAGCTCAAATATTTAGGATATTAAAGTCATCTACTGCTAGACAGGCTACTATTTGAGACACCGTCGTGGTTGCCATCAAAGAAGCAGCTCCTACGAGTTCAATCAAAAAATGAGATGTTGCGAAAGCTATCATCGTAAGAATGACCAAAGAGGTTGCGAGAAAAGATTGAACCTATGTCAGATTCTGAGATAACGCCATTATCCTCATTGCCATAGACGCAAAATGAGAAATGAAACCTATCGGGAAAAGAATATTCTGACCTGTTTCGAGAGAGCTCAAAGATAGAGGGATGAAGATCATCACCAATATGGCGGAAGAAGTGGTGTAATAGAACTCAGAACTCAGAATGCAGATGGCAGATTTCAGAAAGATAATTTTTACATATATATAGGTGTTGTCATGAAAAAATTAAGAGTAGAAGATCCAGTGATGGTTATTAGTGGAAAATTTAAAGGGAAAGCATCAACTATAGAAAATATCGTTGGCGACAAAGTTTTTGTAAAATGAATCAATGAAGCTAAAAGAGCTACCAAAGGCAAGGGCTTTTTCAAGAAGCATCTTCCCATCCACATATCAAACGTCATGTATTATGTAGAGACGAAGAAGAAACCATCTAAAGTCAAGATTGACGTCGTTAAGTATGGAAAGAAAACCAGGATGGCTACAAAATTCAAGACTAAGATTTAAAATAATGGATAAAAATTGATAAAAATCGTTCAAAATTGATAAAAATTGTATTTAAAATTTAGCATTTATAATTTAAAATTTATTTGAGTATGGCTACACTAGCACAATTTAGAAAAGAGATCCTTCCCGCATTAGCAAAGAAATTGAGCATAAAAAATGTTAATGCTGTTCCAAAACTTGAAAAGGTTGTCGTTGCCGTCGGGATATGATCTTTGGCGACAAGAAAATCAATCAAGGATTTTGATGAATTTGAAAAGAATCTTATAAAAATCACTGGCCAGAAACCACGCATCACAAAATCAAAAAAGGCCATATCCAACTTCAAATTGAGGGAATGACTTCCTGTGATGATGCAATGTACGCTTAGAAAAGAAAGAGCATATAGTTTCTTGGATAAATTCGTTAAATTAGTGCTTCCGAGGGTAAGTGATTTTGCTGGGATATCAGAAAAGTCTTTTGATAAGGAAGGAAGAAGTATCAATATAGGATTGCAAAATTATAATGTATTTCCAGAGCTTGGCGTGGAAGATATCGTTACCACTATGGGTATGCAGGTCACTATCGTGCTCAAATCCAAAAATGCATCTGAATCAAAAGCATTGCTTGAGGCGTTAGGGTTCATCTTTAAGTAGTCTTTAGTTGTTAGTCTTTAGTCGTTAGTAAAACAATTTAAAATCTATCATTTAAAATTTAAAATTATCTATTAAGATGGCAAAAACTTCATTGAAAGCTAAACAATGGAAAATGTACGAACAGAGGTTCGTGAAAGGCAAAGCATTGGCACAGCCTACGAAATACTACAATAGATGCAGATTGTGTGGAAGATCAAAATCTTACATCAGAGATTTTGGTATCTGCAGAGTCTGTTTAAGGAAATACGCGAGAGACGGTATGATCATGTGACTCAGAAAGGCAAGCCGGTAGTTAGTCGAAGGTCATAAGGTCGAAGGTCCATAAAGTCGAAGGTCCATAAAGTCGAATCTATAAAAAATACAAATCGGATTAAAAATTATTTTATATTGTGAAAGCTAATTACTTATGAGTACTTATGTTACTGCTCCCATTCATGATCTGTTAATCAGGATCAAAAATGCATACATGGCTAGGAAAACCAGCGTCGATGGGGTCGTTTTCTCTAATTTTAAAACTAAGATTCTGGACTTATTGCAACAATATAAGTTCGTCGAGGGTTTTAAAATAAAAGAAGACGGGAAAAAGAAGTTCATCACGGTCACTTTGAAAAAAGTGACTAATCCGGTAGATGATATCCCAAACGTAAAATTCTTCTCTAAGCCTTCTAGATCATGGTATGTAAGCTATAAAGATATCGGCTCTGTGGCGTGAGGAAAGGGTATCGGGATCATCTCCACTAACCAAGGAATCATGGCCGCTCATGTTGCTAAGCAAAAGAAATTGGGAGGAGAACTTATCGCGGAAATATACTAAAAGGTACATAGGTACATAGGGGCATAGATGCAAAGTCCCTTGACCTATCAGACCTATCAAGCCTTTTAAACCTATTAAACCTTTATTATCATGTCAAAGATTGGAAAGAAAAATATAGCAATCCCTGCGGGAGTCGATGTAAAGATCGATGGACAGAAAGTTTCTGTCAAATGACCGAAATGAGAGTTATTTTATACGTTGGTCGACGGAGTGAAAGCAGAAATCAAAGATAACGAGATTGCTTTCTCTATCGATAATGATGAGAAAAAAAATCTCCGAGGACTCTCTAGGACGCTCGTCAACAACATGGTTGAAGGTGTCACTCATGGATATGAAAAGAAACTTCTTTTGATGTGAGTATGATTCACTGCAAAAAAAGAGTGAACTTGATTGGTATTGGCGCTTGGATTCTCATATAAAGTCAAATTTGATGTTCCTACCGGCATAAAATGTGAAGTGGAGCAGGATGCTAAAGGAAACTATGTGATCACTATGCATGGTATCGATAAACAATTGCTCGGGCAGAAAGCTGCGCAACTCAAAGCATTGAAGGTCCCTGAACCATACAAAGGAAAGTGATTCAGGTATTTCGATGAATTCATCAAATTGAAACCAGGTAAGGCTGCTAAGAAGGCCTAAATTAGTCGAAGGTCATAAGGTCCCCGATTTGATCGGGGCAGGCTCCGGTTATAAGGTCGAAGGTCATAAGGTCCAATCTACCTTACAATGTAATAACTACATTTTTAAAATATTATTCCATTACAATGCAAAATCTAAAAAGTTTGAGACAGGATAAAACGAGAAAATTCGCGAGAAGAAAAATTAAGGTGAATAGCGCTATCAAAGCTATCGCTCCTGATTTTAGAGTTGTTATAAACAAGACGAACAAATATATGAAAGCGCAAGTATTGGACCAAGATGGTAAAGTGGTCGCTTGTATGGTTGATAAAGGCATGAAAGGTGTTCTGCTGAAGACAGGGTGAACGTTGGTTACAAAGGTGCAAAGTTCAGCGATGGCTTGAGAAAAATTGGCGGCCCTTCTGAAAGAAAAGGGGATAAAGAAAGCTACCTACGATAGAAATGGACATCTGTATCATGGAAGAGTACAAGCAATGGCTGACGGGCTTAGAAAAGGAGGGATACAGATTTAGTCTTTAGTCGATAGTCTTTAGTCTTTAGCAATTGGCTCAATTGTTTATAAAATTACCTTTATTATATAATTATTCATTTATGAGAGGAGGAAATAAACCTGCCTGACCGGCAGGCAGGGATAAGACCAAAAAAGAATTCGACGAGATGATGCTCGAGGTCAGAAGAGTGACCAGAGTTACCACTTGAGGAAGAAGGATGTCCTTCAGGGCTACTGTTTTGGTTGGTAACAGAAAATGAAAAATCTGACTGGGCGTTTCTAAATGACCAGATGTTTCCATCGCTGTCCAGAAAGCTTCACGTGAAGCATACAAAAATATGTTTGATGTCCCTTTGACTAAGGCATTCACTGTGCCTTACCCGACAGTGACAAAATACAAATCATGTTTTGTAAAGTTGATTCCAGCTGCAGGAGGTACAGGTCTTAAAGCTTGATCTTCTATCAGATCAGTCCTTGAACTAGCTGGATATGAAAATGTGCTTTCCAAAATGGTAGGATCCAATAATAAGCTTAATAATGCTATGGCTACTATCATGGCACTTTGTAATTACAAGCATGCTGACCACTTTGCTAAAATGTGTAATGAAAGAAAAAATGTGAGGTCTGAAGAGGACTCAGAGGAAATTCAGAAAAAGGAGAGGCCTGAAGAGACTAAAAAACCTGAAGAGAAGAAAGAGCCAAAATTTGAGAAAAAAATCATAAATAATAAAACGATTGAAGTCGAAGTCGTTGCACCAGTAGTGAAAGCTGCACCAGTTGCGAAACCTGTGGTTAAGAAAGTACCTGTGAAGAAATAAGATAAAAAGGTAAACAAATCCCCCTGTCTTTCAGACTTCTCCAGCTGTGCTGGACTGTAGCCCCTTTCAGTAAATGGGGCATACAAAAAGATTGAAGAAAATAAATTTTAATTATATACCTATGCATTATGAAACTCCATCAATTAAAAAGAAGCATCTGATTCAAAGATAAAGCTAAACAGAGAGGAAGAGGAAATGGCACTGGGACTGGAAACTATTCCGGAAGAGGCCTGAAATGACAAAAAGCTAGAAGCTGACATTCTATGAAAGCATTTTTTGAATGAGGACAGACTTCCATCATCCAGAGATTGCCTAAGGCGAAAGGATTCAAAAGACCTTTCAAAATGGTAAAAGTCCTGACCGTCATCAATCTTGGAACTTTGGATCAAGACAAAAGAATTTCTGATACTATGGAAATCACTAAGGCTGTACTAAAAACATTGTGATATATCAAAAATGAAGCTATTGCGGTCAAAATCCTTGGCGATGGCGATTATTCAAAACATCTTACCTTCACCGGCATAGTGCAATTTTCAAAATCCGCTCAAGAAAAAATGGCTGCTCCTACTTCAGTCGAAAGTCGTAAAGTCCCCGACTTGATCGGGGCAGGCTCCGGTCATAAAGTCATGTTGCAGAGTGTAAAAGAACAACAGAAGGACAAAAAAGACAAAAAGGACGAAAGGGACAAAAAGATTAAAGCTGCCAAAAAGGCTCCAAAAGCCGTAAAGCCCGTGAAAGTTGTTGAAAAAGTAGTTGCAATACCATTACTAGAGGTGGCGTGACAAATCCCATCCCTAGGGGGCACCTCGAAAGTAGAAAATGTTGAAAAAAAACCAGTGAAGAAAACCATTAAAAAGACTGAATGAGAAGTCAAAAAACCCACCGTAGTGGCGGGCGAGCCTGTTGTTAAAAAGAAGACCGTCGCGCCGAAAAAAGTAGGCATAGTATAGTTTTTACTATTATATATTCCGCCACATGAACAAATTTCTTAAAAAGTTACAAGAAATCCGGGAGAATCCTACCATAAAAAATAAAATCATTTTCACGTTGGTTATGCTAGCAGTTTATAGATTGTTGGTGTTTATCCCCGTTCCATTTGTACATATCGATGCCTTGATGTCCAAAACTCTTGATGCATCAGCAGGAGCATCTGGTTTGGGATATTTTCTTATGCTCTTGTGAGGGTCACTGGATCAGTTTTCTATCATAGCGTTAGGTCTCGGACCTTACATTAATGCATCTATCATCATGCAGCTTATGTGATCAGTCGTTCCAAAGCTTGAAGAATTAACTGAACTAGGCGAGGTCGGACAACAGAAAATTGCACAATATACAAGATATCTTGCCATCCCATTAGCGTTTCTTCAGGCTGTAGGTATGGTATTCTTCATCAATTATCTGCTCGGTGGTAATGTCATCGATACCTCGTTACCGACTATTTTAGCTACCGCATTCGCAATGACCGTATGATCGGTTTTGATTATGTGGATTGGTGAATTAATCACGGAAAAAGGTGTTTCTAACGGTATATCGCTCCTTATATTCGCATCTATCGTGTCTGGGATGACCCAAAAGATATATAGTGATGTTTCGTGAGCGAGCAGTTTTGGGTGAGTGATGATCTTTATGCTGGTTATCGTTCTCGGTCTAGTTCTGCTTTCTATCTTCATCCTCAAATCTATCAAGGAGATTCCAGTTATATATGCAAGAAGGGGAAAAATAGAAGAATCATCATTTTTACCGATCCCTATGAATCCAGTCGGTATGGTACCTATAATCTTCTCTATTGCGTTCGTTTCATTCCCTTATCTGCTTTCTAAGCTGATTGTCCAACTTCAACCGGCGAATGTGAAATTGATGGCTATGGGCAATCGGATCGAAGCTAATTTGAACATTTATACCCAGCAACCTTGACCATTGGCAATCATACTGTATTTCGCTCTGATTATAGCGTTTACCTTCTTTTATACGCTTATCGTATTCAGTCCGGATAAGATATCAGACAATATCCAGAAAAGAGGAGGATTTGTCCCTGGCATCAGACCATGAAAGGAAACCGCTAAATACATCAACGGTATCCTGATGCATTTGTGTCTGTGGTGAGGAGCTGGATTGGCATTTATAGGTATCTATAGTTATATCCTCAATTACATTCCGTTTATCCAGGATATCGTCCAGTCTATATGATCATTACCAGTGGTTGTTACCGGTTCATGAGTGATTATCATCGTATGAGTAGTCCAGGATATCATTAGTAAAGTAAAAGCCGATATGCTTATGAAGAAATATGATTCTATGGATTTGGCTAGAGTTTCGGATGGAATCAGAAAGTTGTAGAATTTTTAAATTGTTCATATAGAGAAAGCTTCCCTTCTGGGGAGTTTTTTCGTTGTAGAATTTTTAAATTGAAAGTATGTATGCTCCGTAAACAGACATTGCAATCGACCTAAAAAAATAATGTGTGGTTCGGTTTGGGTGTTAAGTTGATGATTTTAAAAAAACCCTACCGATTACTGCGTAAGACGCACATAATCTTGGTAGGGTTTTCTGGTGCATTTTTTTTGCCCAGCTGAGCTGGACTAAAGCATTTTTCCTGTTGGTATCCCCTTGCGAGGACTATAGCAGAATCACGCTGACCCCGCTACAGGTATAGCGGGATAAATATGATAAGACCATACCCCGCTGTACAGCGGGGCTCCTTCCCTGCACTTAGTGCAGAGTCGGTCGCTTCCAAATTTAGCCAGCAATCCCTAGACTACTGGAGGTTCGCTTTTAATTTTTGACTTTCTCAGTGCTCGATATATTATTGTTATCAATATTAGCAGTGCGACCAATATCCGTCAATATACTTGGAAATCTGATGTTTTTGTCTCTTCTCATCATATCATCCCCCCAGTTCATCATATCAGAGCATCGAGATACAATACTTTGCGTGTAATTATCGATAGGGCAGATTTTGTGTTCTTTTGCAGATCTTCAGTGACTCCATATGCGATGCATCATTTTTGGATACTCTCTATTCACACGGGGAACTTCAACTCAATTTTCTTTGTCATTTGCGATTTTGCTGGTAGTAGTATATCGCTTTCCCGCGGAGCTGTAACGAACCTTGAGAATCAGTTTTCATAATCTGCCAAGCATCATCTCGTTCACGCGTTACTTAGTGCTTGATCTGCGAATTTCACTCGAACGTGTAGATTCTTGTCAGATTCGTTTTTTAGTAAAAGTGTCAGTTTCTTGCTCTCTCATTGGTTTATTGTCAAGCTATACTCCTTGGGTGTGGCATTTGTGATTTCATTGACGAAATAGACTCCGACCTGGTTCAAATAATTCATCTGTTTGACCATATCGAATTGTTCTTGCGGCGTCTGAGATCATGTCTGTGCGAATCCGATACCGACTCACAATAAGAGTACAACGAGATATGAAGAGTATCTTTTGAGCATGTTTCTATAATAAGATATAAATGTTATATGTTGTTTACAAATCCCCCTGGTCCGCTGTACAGTGGACCTTCCCCCTTTCTCAAGGGGGACAAATGGATTAAAATGGATAGGTTACTACTAGCGTTCCACTATATGTACCGATTGATGCCCAGGCTGGTACGGTAACCCGTAATGTTGGTGTAAATCAGAAGGTACATCGGTCTCATGTATATTGTTTGGTCATCAGATTTATGATGTTATTGAGTGTGCCTCATGATGCATAGACATTACCTGTGCAGTCTTCACTGATTGTTCATGTGGCGATAGAGACGTCTCAAGAACCAATTATTGTGAGGCCATTAGTAATTTCTGTTCATATCTGTACTTGGTAGATTCCATTGGTTGTTCAGCTCATATCTACACATTGGAAACCAGAATCAGCAAGTCCTGTAAGTGTCTGTGCACTTGACGATGTGCCCGTTGATCAGAGGTTGAAGTTTCCGTTGGTACATGCGATTGTTCCTGTTGCTTCTGTCTGACATAGCGCACTACATCCATCGTAGTTGCCCGTTCCTCCATCGTCACATGTTTCATATGGAATATCTGCAGGAGGGCCGTCGCCACAATATTTTCCATATCAAGTTCCAATTGTACAGCTGGTTGAACAATATGTACAGATTCAGTTATAGCCCGTAGTACAAGATCCTGTATTGTTTATTCCGTCGTCACATTCTTCTCATGGGTCTCCTGTACCATTACTACAGAGCGTCCATAAGGTATCTTTTTGGAAGTGAGTTGCAAAATATGCATCTGTGCTCTCTCGCAACTGAGTCACTATCCTCTTTTCTCACATTCATGAACTCAGCACTATACCTGTGTTTACTCATTTTATTTCTCCTATTTTGAATGTAGTGATATCTCAGAATATTGAATATCTATCCACCAAAGAACTTACTGAATTGCCAGAAATAGTAAGTCCAGAGGTGAGTGTACTGATCGGCAAGCCCAAAAGATATCAGGTAATCCTTGTTAGATCTGATCAGATATATTTTGTTGCATCAAATATTCCACCTGTTATGAGTGTCGTTCAACTATAGTAGACTGGTTGTATCTGCGTAATGATACCGCTACCGTAAGAATATTGATTTGTAACGCTGTCCATGTACGGTATCTGCTGTCCCATGATTCCAGCCCGGGGTCCGGTCCATGTTAGCATGTAATTGCCGGCAATATTGATAGGATTAGTGATTAAATCCCGAGACATTATTCAACCTGTAATCATAGTGCCGGTCGTCCGTCATAAAGTAGAATAGTACGTACCTGTTCATCATGTTAAATTTGAAACTGTTCATCAGATATCGGTGGCATTCGCGAAGAGTGATAGGAAACCGTAATAGGCATTTCAGGTGGCATTTGAGTCAAGAAATATTCCATACTGACCATTATTATATGATTGCGTATTGTTGATGCTGTTGTTTGATGAAGACTGGAGAGATATTCCATAATAATCATTATTATATGATTGCGTATTGTTGATGCTGTTGTTTGATGAAGACTGGAGAGATATTCCATAATAACCATT
>Ga0100394_1002010_pt1 | contig 16962 bp, 17 predicted proteins | sample CryGeymeta201518_FD_81549 | JGI IMG/M metagenome (GOLD analysis project Ga0100394, IMG submission 81549) | Groundwater microbial communities from Crystal Geyser aquifers in Utah, USA - Crystal Geyser metaG 2015-18 | ecosystem: Environmental > Aquatic > Deep subsurface > Groundwater | place: USA... | reverse complement strand
CTCGATTTGTCCAAAGAAACTTGGCAGTTGCGTGTCAACGTTGCTGCGTTACTGCTGCTGTTGTTGTTTGTCTTACAGATACGAAATACGAAAGATGATGCTGTTATGTTGAGAAGGACAACAGTTTACAAAGTAATAGTCGTAATTGTGTTATTAAAATGCCTCGTATTTTTTACTCTCTTTTATGCCAAATGCCAACAAGACAGTCGCGACTTGAACACTCCTTCGTCTTTCGACTGCCTTTTTCATAAAGCTTCTGATTCATCCGAATCATTATTATCATTTCGTTTTTACTCTATTTATGAATTTGTATTTATTTAGATCTGTAAAAATCTTTATCCAGTTTAATGTTGAGGTTAATTATGCTCTAAAGTAGAGTACGGTACAGCAGGCTTTTTGGTGATTAATTCGATACCAGTACGTAAACGATGCGAGCACAGATCGCAGATACGAGTAGAGCATACTGGTACCCCTACTCTAGTACCACTCGCTCGTGGTAGCTAAGTAGTACTAGCTCTACTACTCTAGCTAGTAGTACTAGTAGAGAGTAGTAGTAGTAGTAGTAGTACTAGCTAGTAGCTACTAGCTACAGTAGCTCCTCCTAGCTAGCTAGTAGCTAGATTAGAGTACATCACAATAATATTCAGACTCTACTACCTTAACATACACTCGCTCGAGTATTTTGAGTACTCTATTTCTGTACTCGTATCATCAATAAATTTTCAACAATAATATAAGTAGCTAGCTAGCAAGGCTGTCGATCACTGCACAAGGCACAAACGGCCAAAGATGGTGTTGATGAATTCTGCTAGATGGCTTCTGGTACTGGTGTGTTGTGCGTGGCATTTGACCATACACTGTGGTTTCGCCGAGGATCAACAGCATCAACAGCATCATCATCCAGAGGAAGTTTCTTATGAAGAATCACGTGACGAACAACACCAGCAACATCATCTGGAAGATCCGGTACAACAGGATCAATACCACCGGCCAAATGAGGCGCACGATCAACCGGACAATCAGCAACCCTATGCAGAACAGATGATAGAACTTCAGGAAGAACAGCAGCAGCAGCAGCGGAACCTCGATGAGATACGTCAACAGCATGTGGAAGAAGAAACGTGGAGCAATGATGATCCTGAGTACTGGAATATTCAACCTGATGGGGTGGATGTTTCGTGGCCGATGCACTATCATGCTAACCGACACAACCAGAAAGATGAGCGTGACAATGTGATGACGCGGTACCAATCCTTCATGAAGGGATGTTCCATGGTACACAGCGAAGAAGAATGTCAAGCTGCAGATCGGAAGCGCATGACGACCAACATCTTGCAGCCTCCTACCATGCGCAATTACACTCAAACGGGAGTTGCGAAACGCAGGGCACCCACATTCGTTGCGACAACCCTTACCGAATTTTACAATCAACAACATCAGAACGAAAACAATAATGCAGTACAGGAAAGCAGCATGCTACGAGAAAGTTGGCCGCCCAGTACCATTTACGCCAACCATTGGGAAAGGGTCATTAAGAGTCTTTCCATTTATGGTTCTTCTTCTTATTCTTCCTCCTCCTCCTCCTCCTCTTTATCGCTTGCTGGTACGGTACCAGTATCTATTCCGGCCAACAAACGACAGGAAATGGTACATCAAATTCAAACCATACTAGAAGAGTGGTGTCAGACTCCACTCGTGGCAACCAGCATTCAAGGCATTCGAGAATTTCGACGAAATGCTGTTGTAGTACCCTCTGTCAATCAATTGCCCTTTGTGGTTACTGCCTTGGTCCATGTCGGAAAACAAGGTGAGCAAGAACAAGAAGAAGAGGAAAAGTGGCCACTGGAAGTGATTCAACACGATGGGAAACGCATCAACATCACCACCGAAGCAGGAGATATGGTTCTGTTGGAGGGCGCGTCAGTAATTTACGGAAGACCGTATCCTCTAAAGGGACGAATGTACAGTGAAGTATACTTTCATTTTGAACCTGTCGGATACAGCCAGCGGCATGCAGGTAATCTGCGACGGGATCCCCAGAAATTGTTTGAAGCTGCTTTGAAACGACAACGAGGCGCAGATAGTTTGGCGGATCAAGAACATCAACAGAGAGTCAACGAGGTGTGGCAGCGAAAGCAAAAGGAACCACCCTATTACGTGCCACAGTATCTTCAAGATCGGTGGGAGCAAAAGTATGTCTTTGTGAAACGTCCTGCTAAACCCCGCACAAAAGAGACAGTAGATGCTGGCAAAGAAAAACAATACATTGACAAGGGCGTGGATGAGGAACGTTTTTTTCATAACCTGGCGGCCAAAGGATTTCTTGTTCGAATGAAAGAACTGGTCGCCGAAGATCCAAGCATTCTAACAAAAAGGGATGCAAACGGCTGGACAGCTCTCCACGAAGCTGCAAGAGCAGGTCATACGAGAGGTACGTTATCGCTTTGGATTTCTTCGGTCGCAAGTTTGTTTCTTTAATAGCGATGACTATTTCGTTGATGCATGCTTACACTAGCCATACTCTTTCCTTTTATTTACTCACTCCTTCCTGGACAGTGGTCGAATACCTTTGTGGACTCATGGATCAAGCGGAAATCAATATTAGAACAAATGATGGAGATGGTGGCACGGCGCTGTGGGTATGTATTAATTGGCGCAAATGCATGCACGATTCTCTTGTTAGCGGCTTTTTGTCTGACACTGTCATGTCTCTTTCTTTCGCTAAACACAGTGGGCATTGCACATGTTTGACGAAGATCACCCAACTGTCAAAGCACTGCTCAAATGTGGTGCCAAGAGCATTGCGCCACATGCACCTTAGTTCTTTTACGCATTTATAGCGTAATCGTGAAAGCATTTGTTTATAGTCTTCTTGCCTGCGACTTTGCGATCTTGCTGCCTGCTATCCTTCAAAAAAGTAACATGTAATATGTTGTTAGCTTTACCAAAAGCGTAGAAAATCAAAAGCACAAAATGTCATAAATTCGAATGCTGCAACACAGTTGGGATGCGTCTGGTCATAACGATCAGATAAAATGGTTGTGTGTTGCAGAAAGTGAATGAATCTATGTAGGTCTTTTCTGGCGCAATAATGGAGGGAATGATTCATTGTGCCCTGTCGGACAGAATCCATCACCAATGAAATCGCGCGTCGTCTGTTGCCTCACTCTGTATGATACAAATGCTACAGTGCTGCTTACCTTTTCTTATTCCAATTCACTACAGCACAATCCTGCTCAGAGCTGGCGATCTTTGGTGTCCTCGTGATAATTGCTCCAAGGCCCTCCGTCCTTACTGTAAAAGTCCATGGGATACACCTCTTTCCATTCTGTCTCCCCCAGACAAACTGACAATTCATACGGTGTAAGCACTGGTTTTTGACTGAGAAAGTGTCCCCAGTCTACACTCAATCGAGGACAAGCAACTTGAACCCATGCATCTACCTTGTCACCAAACAGTTGCAACTTGGCGGGAGTAATTTCCGACAGCAGCATCAAGAATGATCGTTTTTGGTGCGAGCGCAATTGCGTTTGGATTTGCTTGACTATGGCAGGATTGCCTTGTCTACCCAATGTTCCCAGAATAATGCCAAAGATATTGGCGGATTGAGCCGTCCTGGCAATGGCTTGTTTCCGTATTGCGTGCATGGCAGAATGATCATAAGACTCCTCCGTCATGGTCTTACCGTAGGGGTCGTATCTATAGAAGACAGCAATATGGGGATTAGAAATGAGCGTGGATTCCAAATGAAATCGTCCATCTGCCACAAAGCAGACGACAGCTTTCCTGGTGGTATGTTGGTCCAATGTCGGAGAGGTGCATCCCAGCACTTCGCCCGGCGATAGTGGCTTTACTTGGGGAATGGAAACATTAGGATAACCTTTTTGGGTCATCAGCAATTCTTTGGCCTCTACAAGGGCATGTCGAAATTGGACCGTCCCCAATATGTAAATGTGAGGTGATTCTTCGTCGCACTCCAAATTGTTGGCTTGCTTTAAAGTTGCACCCAGGCAATCCACTAAATGAGGAATATCGAGCTGAATTTCCACAAATACGTATAGACACGGCAATGCTGTATGTTGCAATGGCACCAAACATGAATGCCCGTAATGAATGAGCAACTGAGCCCCAAGGGCTTGCGCATCCAGATCCCCTACACAACATGCACCGTAGGTTACGTCGCCCAAAATGGAGACTTGTTGGAGGACGGGAGCTGCCAATCTTGTCAATGCATCCACCAGCACCGTCGCGTACAACAGAAGCCCTTCTGGCATTTGGAGTGCCACGTGTGAGGCCTTCAAGGATAATATGCGTTGCACCGACTTTTCCAATTCGAACGAGTACGCTTTGGGCAATCCCGATTCTTTCACGACCTTTTGCAACAAGACAGGATCAACAGGAGGTACTTCCGACGTTGCTGAGCGTCGTTTGCGACGAATGACACGACGCGGTTTTTTCGTGCTCTCGTTCTCCTCTATCATGGTGTTTCTTTGTGTTTGTGTGTGCACGCCGTTTGCAAGTTGCAAGTCCAGTACAGTACATTAAAAGAAAGATTCGTCAAGAAAATGAATACTCGAGTAGATAAAAGGGTGGTTAAAAGGCATGAGACCAGTCAGAGTTTGGGTCATGAGCTCAAAGATCTTTTTATTCGACTCGTAGGACGATCCACGAATGAATCCTGAATCCTGATAGACCAGGCTACTAGCTAGTACTAGTAGTAGTACCCTAGTAGGTACTACTCTAGCTAGCTACTACTAGTCTAGTACTACTATTCTACTACTAGCTAGCTAGTAGTAGTAGCTAGAATAGTAGTACTAGTGTAGGTAAACCAAAGCATTGCTACTCTGGCTGGTGATCGTCAAGCTCATAATAGATCAGTTGAAAGCATGAAAACGAAGACAATATTGCTTGTTTTAGAAATAATATTATATTTCCGTTCTTCGTCTATAATTCACAGAACGCGCAGCTAGCAAGAACAATTTCTATTTTTCATAATGAAACGACATGACTATGTTATGTCTAGGTCTCCAACTTATAAACTGTCGAGATCAAAGTCGTCTTCGTCATTTTCCTTCTTCTTATCGGTTGGCCTTTTGAATTCCTTTTTGGGTGGCTCCTGCACCTCTGGTTCGTTTTCTTCGACTTGTTCTATAACACCCTCGCTTTCTTCGACCACATCATCAACATCCTCAACAACTTGCTCCTCGTCAATTTCAGCATCCAAGACCATATTCACTTCCCCGTCGTTGCTTTCACCATTATCGTCGCTGGATGCAGTAGCGTCGTCACTTTGATCTGATGACATTCCAGTGGTTCGCTCTGCCAAGATTCTGTTGGCCACTTCTTCGTCACCTTTGGCTTCCTTCAGAAGCTTACGTCGTTCTGCTCTGGATACAAAATCCAAGGGTCGCTCGTAGTCAAAATAATCGTCCTCATCGGCCACTATGATGTCGATGCAGTGAAGGAATAAAATGGTTAGGAAAATCAAAATCGATCAAAACGGAATTTAAAAACCAGTACAAGATACTAGTAATGAGCATTTTTCTGCCTGTCCGCAGTACCATGCATACTATACACTGAATACAACAACACAATCCAACATTGAACCAAACTCTACATAAAAACGCACCATCTTCTACGATACGATCACGGTCCATGACAAAGTTGTCCTTTCCCTTGGCTCCGCAGGTAAAGCAGCCAAGTCCTCCAATACCTGTGAAAGCAATAGCATGATAGGAGAGATGAGCATTTCAAAACAGACAAAACAAAATACTAAGCACAATCGCATACAACCATGATACAACTTTGAACAACTAACCTGTCGATCCTTCGAAGAAAAATTCGCGTGTCTTGGCAATGAAAATAGTCGATCCACAATTCTTGCAGGTAAAGGCTTTCAAATCCTTCTCTTGTTCCTTGCTGGTAATAACGTTGTTCCAGTTGGGCTGTCGATCCCAGACGGGAATTTTGTACACGTACCGAGCCCGGTACCATTTGATGCAGAATCCCATGGCAAACCAAAAGTAGGGCGATTTGAAACACCAGTCCCATTTCAAACCCGACAGTAATCCCAGTACCAGGTAGGTTTTGGGATCGTGCAATTTCTTGACACGTTGCAGTGCACTCCCGAACAGTCCCGCCGTTAATGCATGTTCCAAATTAGCAGCTGCCAATGTATCGAACTGAGGTTTGGGAATGCGTTGCAGTAGCTTGGATGCAATCGATCTTTGGGTTCGTTGCTGCTGTTGTTGTAATTTCTTGTCGTACGATGAGATGCCGTTGTATTTCTCGTTTGGTTGCCGAGGATGATGAAACAGTGGCGAAATAGATGCGGGTAACGAACTTTTAAAGTGTGGCTTTGAATTTACGGATGTTACGGTTGGTATGGGCGCCATGGCACGATCATTATACCGAGATACGGTCGTGAATCCAGTAGCTGGATCGTTGCCCAATTTGGATACCAACAGCAGAGCCAATGAGGCCAGGAAATTGGAGATGGATCTCATAATAATTGCAGCTATTTCTTCTACGAGTAAGATGAGATAAGATGCTTTGCCTTCAGTCCTGGGTTTCAATTGGTTGTAGGTATTATATATTGGTCTCTTCCAATGGCTGTGGCTGCTGTCTGCTGTTGTGCTTCCTGGAAATGTGTTTTTGTTTGGGATATTAAGATTATGGAAATCCCAAAGAGCGCAAGAACTGAGTCTTCCACCTGGAAGATCCGATCTTGAAGCTGCAGTTTGGTACAATAGGGGTAAGGCTACCGTTTTTGGAGGCGGTGCAATACTATTTTTTTGAAAAATCAGATGCATGATGAGAGAGGTTCATCGGAGGAGGAGAACCCCATGAAAATAAAGAGGCAGACCTAGCTTGACTCGTCTAGTCTACTAGTACTGATATTATCATTATTATTCTGTCGTCGTTAAGTTATCATTTTTGTGCCCGTTGAACGACTCTCAAACCGATTAACCACAACACGTGTTCTAACAGTAGCATTCAAAACAGTAACGATGGTCCTGTCACACACACAACTACGACAATGGTTCGGTCTTTGGTTGTTTTCCTCCTCGATGACACCGACGGCTGCCTTGCATTTGGCCATGTCGTCGTCATCCTTTTCTTCGTCGTCCAAAAGTAGTAATATCAACAACAATCTCAATAACAACAATATTAATAGCAATAGCAACTGGAAACCTCCAGCTCATTGGACATTTACAGGATTCCGACATAAATCTGGTGCTGGCATCATTAGTAGTAAGAAGAGGAGTTCTACCAGTATCAACAGTGCCTTTGACGACGATGATGAGGATTTTTTATCGAGTTATTATGATGATACAGAGCCAAGAGCCAATGCCATATATCCTGATGGCGGTCTCAGTCCCTGTGTCATTAAGGTGATTGGTGTCGGAGGAGGCGGATCCAATGCCGTCGATCGTATGCTGGATACTGCCGTTGGGGGTGTTGATTTTTGGGCCATCAATACGGATGCCCAGGCACTGGGCCGATCCAAAGCCAAGGGCGCCAAAGTTCTGAACATTGGAGCTTCAGTGACGCGAGGATTAGGAGCAGGAGGAAATCCAGATATTGGACGAATGGCGGTATGTTATCGAATATCTAATGACTGTGTGTGCTGTAATGCTGTAATAGTACAGAGTAATGTTTTGCCGCGACATCATTGTCCCTCATTCAAACTCGAAACTATTCTTTTTTCGTGTCGAAAGGCGGAAGAATCACTCCATGAAATTGAAGCCATGGTGGCTGGAACTGACTTATGCTTTATCACTAGTGGTATGGGAGGAGGAACTGGGAGTGGTGCTTGCCCTGTGGTGGCCCAGGTAGCCAAGGAACAGGGTTGTTTGACTGTTGGCATTGTCACGAAACCATTTGCATTTGAGGGAAAGAGGCGCATGAAGCAAGCTATCGCCGCCATTGAGCGTCTTCGTGAAAATGTAGACACTGTCATTATCGTCTCCAATGATCGACTTTTGGAAATAATCCCTGATGACACGCCCATAGAAAGGGCCTTTGCTGTAGCGGATGATATTTTAAGGCAGGGTGTGGTTGGCATTTCTGATATCATTGTCAAACCTGGTCTTATCAATGTGGATTTTGCCGATGTTAGATCTATTATGCGGGGAGCTGGCACTGCCTTGATGGGAATTGGAATTGGTAGTGGAAAAACTGCGGCAGAAGATGCAGCAGCTGCTGCCATTTCAAGTCCACTGCTGGATTCAACTATCGAAAATGCTAAGGGTGTTGTCTTCAATATTAGTGGAGGACCCAATCTATCATTGAATGAGGTCAATCAAGCTGCCAAGCTGATTTACTCTACTGTGGAAGCAGATGCCAATGTCATTTTTGGAGCCCTAGTCGATGATACCTTGGAAGACAATATTTCGATCACAGTGTTGGCAACAGGATTTGAATCTTCCGATGGACAACTCGAAGCCATTGCACGAAGGAACAAGGACGTAAAACAATCTACTTCTCGCCAGGAAGAGCCTGCTTTTAATGATGTACGAGCGGAGCAGTCCACCAAAAAGCGTGCTCCTGTCAATAGTAAACAAGCAGCGCAACCAGCCACCGCAGGCAAGCCAATCCCTGCACCGCGGTCCTCCAAGCCAGCTGGTGGACCAGGTGCTGACAAACTGCCCTCATTTTTGAAAAGTCTCAAGAAAAAATAAAGCAAATTTTCAACTTAAGCTGGGGTCAGAGTGATGCATGTACTGTATTTATCTCTTTAAGTGAATTTATAAGAGTAATGATAGGGAGTGAATATTCATGCCATGGGCTACAACAGGTACTGTATGAATGAGAGGAATTAGGGGATGACTCCTTGATCTGCATGGCCAACAGCTGGATTACACACAAAGAATGCTATCAACATACCTAAGCTTCCTGTTAGTAGTAGCGCATACTAATAATATTAATGTGTTGCTGGAGATTCATGTTGTAGTCTCTGTAGCGCGGCGCTAATCAATAGTAATAGTAGTACAACTGTAGGTAGAATGTCGGTCACGGTCATTCGTGAATGAAAAATGACTCATGACTTTCCGATTCCAACTTCGCTATTCGTGTTCCTTCTTGCATGCCCTTTGGCTTCGCATTATCACTCTCTGTAACTTGCAATTGGCAACCATCATAACTTGATATCTCTTCGATACTCTGTATCATATTACGATCACAAAGATCTGTATCATAAATAACGATCACAAAGCAACCGTTCATATACAAGCAACAAGCTAGCTACCAGGCGATGAAATCGTGGCTTTCTTCCGGTATTTTTCACTCAGTATGCGCATGCCTTTCCTGGCTTCGCCCCGGTATTTTTCTTTCCACATGCCTTTTGGCTGTGGCTTCTGTAGAACCGGGTGTTGATTACGGAGTTGATGTAGTAAGTAATTTCTCTTCTCATTTAAAGTTCGTAGTTTGACGGCCTAGTCTAACACAAATATTCTCTGCTTTTTTTCGCTCCAGTCCTATCCTATGCACCACGAAAACGTATCATCCAATTATCCGTGGTTACCACACAACCAAGATCCGTCATATCGAATGCCCGAAGAGTACGCAACTAGCGCCCTGCAACCCCTTGGCGACCGTCAAGCGTTTTACACACATTACATTCAAGGGTGCATAAATTTTTACGGGGAGGCAGGCGAAAGATGTCTATCCAACGAACGTGCTAGAATTTCAATGTCTCTGCGCCAACCACAGTCCATGATCAATTTTACAAAGACTGGTTATACGAAAATTCGAGCCCCAGAAAGGGTCATGAATCTATTGAGAGGGTTTTGGGAACTCAACAAAGACGCAGCCAGCTATGAAAACTGGAAGCCAGGGAACACCTATACAAATCATTGGGAGTCGTAAGTTCATGCCGTCTATTCGTGTTGATAAAAGTGAGCTGCGACTTTTCTTTGCTGACCCAGCTACTTCTTCTTTTTTTTTCGCTCAACGAATGCTTAGACACAGCAAAATGGTTAGTGTAGAAAACAAGACTTTGAAGGGAGGGGGTTTTGACTTAAAGCAGATGATTTGGGATACCACCAGGGATTCTATACAAGAGTGGACTGGTATGAGGCTGGCGGAAGTGAGCTTGTATGGAATACGAGTTTACGAGACTGGTGCTGTGCTAGCCCCACATGTTGACAGACTACCTCTTGTAAGCTCTGCAATTATAAATGTAGACCAAGACGTAGATGAACCATGGTAAGCCAGCAGTTGTTTTACGTAGTGTTCTGCCCAATGACATTCTCTGACACGTTTGCAGGCCATTGGAAGTGATAGGGCGAGATGGAAAAGCTCATAATGTTACCATGGAGCCTGGTGATCTTGTAAGTGCAAACGCCAATTCTGCTGCATTACCTGCAGGTGAAAACATCTGAATTACTCACAACTGCTGTTCTCCTTTTGCAGGTACTGTACGAGTCTCATTCACTCCTGCATGGTCGCCCCTTTCCTCTTAAAGGCCGTTTTATGGCTAACATTTTTGTCCACTTTGTAAGTCCTGCTCCTGTTGATGAATCTGATGCTTGGTGCTTGTATGGAACTGTGCACTGCTGACGTTATTCTTTGTCACATAATAGGAGCCAGTGGGGCCACTCAAGACGACGCCCGATCTCAATGTCACTGGGGAGTTCCCTCCTTATATCATACCAGGATCTGAGGAAGAATTCGTCTGGCGCCGGCAACATCCAATGGGTTGGAAGTTCAATGGTCAAACGCCTCAATTCACCAGTGCATCCACAGACGCTCATAAATCTGCCATTCGAGGCAATGTCGTTGAATTGGCTCGTCATATCGATACAAATCCTGGCTTAGTGGAAGCCAAGGACCAGAATGGATGGACTGCGCTTCATGAAGCTGTTCGCTCTCAATGTTCTGATTGCGTCTACTATTTGCTCGAGAAAGGCGCGGATGCCAATGCATTGACCAACGATGGGCGTTCTCCTCTCCACCATGCCCGAAAGTACAGCAAAAGGATGACCCACAAGTAAGTTACTGCACTATTGTCGCTTTTTCTTGAAAGCATGGTTGCGCTTCAACGATGAATCTTCATCTCACGGTCATTTTCTTGTTTCTGCAGCAATAAAATCTCGCACTTCCTGCAAACATTTGGAGCCCGAGAGTTTGGCCCAGAGCTATAATAGCAGACGCTAGATGCGTGCACAGCCGAACCAGAGCCTACGAGTGCCTACTCGATATAGCATCTGTACCTACTCGATATAGCATCTGGTGAAGCGCTCACAAAAAGACTATAGACTACGTACTCGTTGGGAGTACTCTTCTCACTTTAAGTATTACTCGAGTAGACCCTATGTTGGATTCGGAGGAGGGGGGCGAGAGTTGAAACCTGAACTCGTGATTGAGAATCGTGACAAAGAGCTTTGCGAAGAACGAAGACATCTGCACTTTTCAAAATGTCTTCCACACTCTTCTCACTTTATTATTACTCTATCTCGCAGTCTCCCCAATAAAATAAATAGTTGTATTCGTCTACTAGCTAGTAGTAGAAACAAAGCAACAATGGCATCTTTTTTTAGAATGACTTCGTCCCCACTTCTGTTAGCGTCAATTGCTCTACTGGCTCCGCATGCTGCCATTGCCGCGGAATATGGTGTCGATGTGGTATGTCTTTTAACTCTGTTAGTCATTTTCCTTTGAGTTGCCGGTGGCATTTTTGCTCCGAGATTAATTTCTTTACTTCTTTCTTTGGGCTCACCCTTCCTTTGACAATCGATTCAGTCGTACCCCATGCACAGTGCCGAAGTACCCACTGATGGGCCACTGGGCGATCGCCAGACTATCTACCAAAATCTCATCAACGGATGCCAAGAGGAGTACGGGAAAAAGGGATTCCGTTGCTGGCAAAATGAACAGGATCGCATTGAAATGTCTCTCCGGCAACCACAATCCATGGTCAATTACACGAAGATGGTAGGACTATTGTTTGCATTTATATTTGTGAATATTTCTTTTAAGCACGTTTGCTTACATACTGTAACGTGTTTCTCCGATATTTACAACCATTACAGGGATTCACCAAAATCAGGGCACCTGACGAAGTTTATTCCCTTTTGAAGGAATTTTGGGATCATAACCGAGATCGTGCCAAGAAGGAATCATGGCCAGTAGGGTGAGTTTTGGGCAAGATTGTTTCTGCTCTATTGTACTTGTTTTTGGAGCATCATTATCTGACACTTTCCCTTATAAAATTTGAAAAATATGAAATCGCAACAATGAATTTACTGTACACAACAACCCGCTTTTAACATGACAAAGAAATACATACGTGAACCATTGGGATAGAACATCCAAAATTGTTTCCGTCGAAGATCCTGACTTGAAATATGCAGGTCGTGTCCTCAAACAGAAGGTATGGGATGCTGCAAGGAGTACAATCCAGGAGTGGACAGGGCAACGACTGGCTGAGTGCAGTCTCTACGGCATTCGAATTTACGAAGAGGGAGCAGTACTCGCAACTCATGTGGATAGGCTTCCGTTGGTCAGTTCTGCTATCATCAATGTCGACCAGGACGTCGATGAGCCGTGGCCTCTCGAAGTTATCGGGCACGATGGAAAGGCGTACAATGTGACTATGGTGAGTAATAGTGAGTGGGTCGGGATAGTCAGTTTGTTCTTACGAAATCTCTTGGCAATCTTACACGATGTAACATTAAACGTTGAACAACAAGGAACCGGGAGATCTGGTGCTGTACGAGAGCCACAGTATTTTGCACGGTGTAAGTCAATCTCACTTCGTACAAAGAAACTGCATTGGATAACGCGTACAGTGCTCAACTGGTTTTCCTCTGTGTTTCTGTGAATGTTTTTAGCGCCCCTTTCCTCTCAAAGGACGGTTCATGGCGAATATCTTTGTTCACTTTGAGCCTGTAGGGAAGCTTGGAGAGCCATCCATTCCTGAGGGCGATCTACCCCCTTATGTCATTCCAGGTACTTTCTGAGCGACATATCTTCAACTAAACAAAGTGCATATAGCAGGATCTCATTTGTATTTCCTTTATTTTGCAACGCCCACAGGTTCTCCCCAAGAACCAGTTTGGAGAGCAGAAAATCCAGGTACGTTGGCTTTTTGCTTCTTATTGCAAATTGCCACTCTGTATTATCGCATTAATGGCTAACCCCTTTCCTTGCACGCTATTATGAAAAACCTTGGTACTGTCTGCTCGATCATAGATGGATGGAAACTCATGGCAAAGGAAGAATTTACGACCGGTGCGACCGAAGCTCATCGTCTCGCCGTGCAAGGAAACTTTGGTCTCCTCACCAAGGCGTTAGAGGCAGCACCCGAGCTGGCAAACGCGAAGGATGTTAATGAATGGACTCCATTGCATGAAGCTGTACGAGGAGGGACATCCGAAGCCATTATTGAGTTGCTAGTGGAGAATGGTGCTAACATCAATGCCAAAATTGATAGTGGATTCACAGCTCTCGACTTGGCCCATCAATATCATGGCAAGAATCATCCCATAGTCCAAGCTTTGAATAGTCTAGGGGCCAAGCTGGGGCCGGAACTCTAGTTAGCTAATCCTAGGTAGACGTGCTACTAGATCTCGCTCCACAGTCTCTGCGGCCTGCCTGCCAGTTTAATAATTTACTAGAAGTACGGTACGAGTACCAGCCACCTATCTCCAGCTGCTTCCTACTCTGATCCCGCCTTTTCACGATTAAAATCTAAAATTTTCGCTTGTTGAGCTTTTATTTATTAGATTGAATCATAAAGCTTTTGGTCATAATTCAGTGATGTAAAGTTCGAGCGCGAGGTAGGCAGATGACCGTTTGCGCCTCTTAACTGCTACTCTATTGTGGCCTGCTGGTGAATCAGCGTTCGCCGGTTTTACTTCCGTCTTCTCACGACGAGACCCGCTACAAAATAAGACTGCAGAATTAGAGTACCGTAACAGCTGCGAGTTCACCACTTGGTCCTCCTCCCCTTGTCCTTCAACAACTCTCACACACCGCAACGCAGATTAATTTCATCATGACAACAGGAACATTGCAGCGCCTTTGTGCTGCATCTTTTCTACTTGCCTCAGCCATCCCTGCGGTGATTCGTGCGGAAGAATCTACGATCGAATACGGCGTGGATGTGTCCTTTCCGATTCATCACCGCAGAATCAGCGATAACTTTGCCTGGTTGCCCCACAATACGGATCCCGACAACCATCCGACACCGCCAGAATTCAAGGACATGGTTGTGAATCCGTTGCCAGGACGTGAAGAAATGTACCAAGACTTTATCAAAACGTGTGAAGAAGCTTGGCCTAATAAGAAGAACCGATGCCGCATGACCGAACAAGACAGGATCGATATGAGTTTACGCCAACCTCAGAGTATGCAGAATTACACCGAAATTGGATTTAAGAAGATCCGAGCACCCGAAAAGGTTTTCAAGTTGATCAAGGAATTTTGGGAGGCCAACAAGGAGAAACAAACCATCGAAACCTGGGGTGTTGCCAATACCTATACCAACAACTGGGTCTCTCCTTCCTACTTTGTCTCGGTGGAGGATAGCGGATTGCGAGGAGGTGGGTATGCTCTGAAAAAGAAAATTTGGGACGCTGCGAGGGATACTATTCAGGCGTGGACTGGAGAAGAATTAACCGAGTGTTCGTTGTACGGAATTCGCGTCTACAAGGAAAATGCGATTCTAGCGACCCATGTCGATCGTTTGCCGCTCGTGAGCTCTGCCATTATCAATGTAGCATCTGATTTGGATGAACCGTGGCCACTTGAGGTATATGGTCACGATGGTAAAGCAGTCAATGTTACTATGGAGCCTGGAGACATGGTACTTTACGAGTCTCATTCGGTCCTTCATGGTCGCCCCTTCCCTCTGAAAGGACGCTTTGTTGCCAATATTTTCATTCATTTTGAACCTACGGGCCACTCTCTCAGACACAATGCAAAAACAGCTGAGGATGATGTCCACGCTAAGTACAAGGCGGATACCAAAAAGGGATATGGTGGTCACGAAAACGAAAACAACGGATTGCCGCCCTACATTATTCCGGGAACTCCCGAGGAGGCGAACTGGCGACGAAGCCACCCCAGTGGAAGCAACCGCGGAAAGGCCGCCAGCTTTACAACGGGATCGACTCCTGTTCATATTGCTGCGCAACGTGGAGATTTGAATACCATCGAAGAGCATGTTGGCAAGGCTCAAAATAGTGTGCATTTGAAGGACAGCAATGGCTGGACTCCTCTCCACGAAGCTGCGAGAGCAGGTCACGTAGAGGTCGTGAAGTATTTGGTAGAAAACGGTGCCAACAAGGATGAATTGACAGGCATTGGAGAATCCGCCTTGTGGTGGGCCAAGCACGAGCTTGGTAACGACCACCCAGTCGTTGAGCTTTTGGAAAGCCTTGGAGCAATAGAATCTGGTCCTGATCTCTAGGACGGACTAGAGCATGAAATGCGATAAACCGTATAAAAAATCTCATTTCCTATTTATAAGCGATACTCCTATGATATTAAATAATACTGTACACTATTCGTAGGAACTAGACCACTACGTACGGCCAATACTGTACCTGGTACCACTTGAAGAATACTGTACCTGGTACTTAGAATTGAAGCGCTCCCATAAAAGTATTATTTTTAGACTAGACTACTATTGGTATGATTAACAGTAAATTTGCCCTTTGCTACCAACGACTCGCTTTTCTAGCACTGGTCTGCCTGCCTGCCCTCTACGTGAAAACTTGTGGACCTCAAGAATTCCTTGAGTCTTCGTGGCACTTCTCAGCTTGACGAAGCAGCAGCCAAAAAATTACAAGAATTTTCGAGGCGCCTCGACCACGATCCTTTTTAACCCGGTCAATCAACGACACAAATACCAAACAACCTTCGATTAAACAGCTACCAAAGTTGTTCATCGTCGTCTTTGTTTGTTACTAAACTAAGTACTCCCCACAAACACAACCGAGAGTTCCCGAGAAGTGTATGTCTTTCGTTCCTGCCCCGCAGCAGGCGAATGTTGCCAGCGCCAATAACATCAACAATAACAACAACAACAACAAGAGCAACAATGAAGTGGCACTAAAGTCGAACAACCCGCAAGCGGCTGCAGCTGCAGCTGCTGCTGCGGAAGCAGCCGATGGACTCAACGATGAAGAACTTATCTTTAAAATGCGTACTTTTGATGTCTACTGGGTGGATAAGTACGCTCTCATGTACAAGGCCGGTATTGATAAGGTACGTGTGATTGTGTGATTTTACGTGAGAACTAGTTTGGACTTTGATGAAAGTGATTCGCGTTCGCTTCAAGCGATACATGCTCGTGTTCTTGGTTTCTCGCTGCTCACCCATTAAAAACCGTTCATTGTATGTACCAACAGACGTTCAATAAGGAAACCAGAAAAGCCGTGATTGTGACGAAACAACGTTCTTCCATTCCGATTATCCTCCGCGATATGGCGCCGCCCGAAGGCTCCATCTTTGACCCTGCCAAAAAGTGGGAAGAAGAAAAGAAGCGCCGCGAGCGAGAAGCTGCTAGGACGGAGAAGGACGACGCCGCTGCGGCCAAGCAAGCTGTCGCCGACGCCAAAGGTAAAAAGGGCAAGAAGAAGGACGGCAAAAAGTCCACGGCCGATTCCATTAAGGAATCCAACGCTATTGAGAAACTCAAAAAGGACCACGAACGTGATTTGCAAAAATTGAGCAATCTGAAAACCCTGAAATCGCTACAGGATGCTACCTGCGAAACCACCGGAGGAAAGATGCATCGCATGATTAAGATGCTTCACATGGCGGTCTGTGATTTGCGTCAAGGTTCTGTGCACGGCAGTGAAGCCGAGGTGCTCGATATCTTGTGGGCCCTCGAAGAGATGGAGTCCTTCAAGCGCGCCGATGAAGAGGTCGCCAAAGACAAGGCGCTAAAAAAGGAAGCGAAGGAACTGGAAAAATCTGACAAGAAGGATTCTAAAAAAGACAAGAAGG